>Ga0164243_10000281_pt1 | contig 105764 bp, 88 predicted proteins | sample OricompcompostOP_FD_108781 | JGI IMG/M metagenome (GOLD analysis project Ga0164243, IMG submission 108781) | Organic Plus compost microbial communities from Emeryville, California, USA - Original compost - Organic plus compost (OP) | ecosystem: Engineered > Solid waste > Mixed feedstock >... | reverse complement strand
GTCATCGCCGGCGAATTCACGCTGCGGTCGATCATCGAGAAGACCTACGGCGCGAGCGACGACCAGCAGATGGCGTCGCTGATGGACACCATCAGCGAACTGGAATCCGACCTCGCGGGAGACGTCGAGGTCGTCGAGGAGGAGGACGAGGAGGTCTCGCAGGCGGCGCTCCAGGCGCAGATGGAAGACGCGCCGGTGGTGAAGCTGATCAACGCGATCCTCACCGACGCTGTGAAGCGCGGCGCGAGCGACATCCACTTCGAGTGCTTCGAGCACGAGATCCGCGTCCGCTACCGCATCGACGGCGCGCTGCAGGAGGTCATGAAGCCGCCCATGAAGCTCAAGGCGGCGCTCATCTCGCGCTTCAAGATCATGGCGAGCCTCAACATCGCCGAGCGCCGCGTCCCGCAGGACGGCCGCATCAAGCTGAAGATCGGCAACAAGGTGATCGACTACCGCGTGTCGACCCTCCCGACGCTCTTCGGCGAGAAGATCGTGCTGCGGATTCTCGACAAGGGCAACCTGACCTTCGATCTCGAGAAATTCGGCATCGAGCCGCGCGCCGAGAAGGACCTGATGGAAGCGGTGTCGAACCCGTACGGCATGGTGCTCGTCACCGGCCCGACCGGATCCGGCAAGACGACGACCCTCTACTCGTCGCTGTCCAAGGTGAACACGATCGACGTGAACATCATGACCGCCGAAGATCCCGTGGAGTACAACCTCTACGGCATCAACCAGGTGCTCGTGCGCAACGAGATCGGCATGACGTTCGCCGCCGCGCTCAAGGCCTTTCTGCGGCAGGACCCGAACATCATCATGGTCGGCGAGATTCGAGATCTCGAAACCGGCGGCATCGCGATCAAGGCGGCGCTCACCGGCCACATGGTCCTCTCCACGCTGCACACCAACTCGGCGCCGGAGACGGTGACGCGTCTGCTCGACATGGGGCTCGAGCCGTTCAACGTCGCGTCGGCGCTCAACCTGATCCTCGCGCAACGGCTCGTCCGGCGCATCTGCAACAACTGCAAGACCGCCTACGTGCCGAGCAAGGAAGAGCTCGACGCGGCCAAGGTGACTCCGGAAACGACGATGCGCGACCTTCGCTTCACCGAAGAGGCGCTGGTCAACGCGAAGGCGAAGGCCACGCCCGAAGCGCGCCCCTACCTCGAAAACCTCAGCCTCGACACGCGCGTCGGGGAGCTCGGCTTCTTCAAGGGGCGCGGCTGCGACGCCTGCAACGGCACCGGCATGAAGGGGCGGCAGGGCGTCTACGAGGTGATGGTCATGACGCCGTCGATCCGCAAGCTGGTCATGCAGAACGTCGGCGCCGCGGAGATCCGCGACGCGGCGATCGAGGAAGGCATGCTCACGCTGCGCATGGACGCCTGGCTCAAGGTCATGAAGGGCATCACGAGCACCGAGCAGATGATTCGCGAGACGAGCGCCTAGCCTCGGCGCTCAGTCGTCACTCGCCGTCCGGTGCGGCGGCAGATCCGGCACGAGCCCGCGCACGATCCGCCGCAGCTCCTCCATCACCACGCCGCGGCGCTCCGCGGGCCACTCCGCGAGCAGCTCGTCGAGGTGCGCGCGGCGCGCTTCGATGAGACGACTCAGCGCATCGCATCCGGCGTCGGTCAGCGTGCGTCCGTGGTGCCGGTCGTCGCCCTCGTCCACCACCAACCCCTCGCTCTTCAGCTCCGCGTCGGACGCCAGCACGCGATCGAGCGGCACGCGGTACTGGCTCGCGAGCCGCGCGAGGTCGAGCGACGGCTCCCGCTCCAGATGCACGAGGAGCCACGCGGCCGCGGGGCTGAGCGCGAGCCCCGCGCGCTCGACGATCATCGCGATGTGCGCGCGCTGCACGTCGCGATCGGCGAAGATCGCGAGCGAGCGACGCAGTTCCGCGTGCGATTCCGTCGCGGCGAGACGGCCGAACGTTCCGGCGACCTCGTCCCCCGGCTCCGCGGCGGCAGCGGCGATCGTTCGGCGAAGGGGCCGCTCCGGCAGGAGGAGCGTGAGCACGAAGCCGCAGGCCGCCGTCGCCGCGGCGATGAGGAACACGGTGCCGAGCGATGCGGCGAACGCGTGCATGTACAGGTCACGGGCCGCCGGCGTGAGCGCCGCGAGATCGCGCGAGCTCATGCCGCTCGCCCCCGGCGCGAATCCACCGGGGCCGCCACCGGCGTGCGAGAGATTTATCGCGAGCCGCGACGCGAACACCGCACCGAGCAACGCCGTGCCCAGCGAACCGCCGACCAGCCGGAAGAGCGTCGCCCCCGACGTCGCGACGCCGAGGTCCCGGTATTCCACGGAGTTCTGCACCGCGATCACGAGCACCTGCATCACCATGCCGATCCCGAGGCCGAGCACGAGCATCGCGATCGACGTCGTCAGCATCGACGTCTCCGCCGACACGCGCGAGAGCAACGCGAGTCCGCCCGTCGCGATCGCGGTGCCCATGATCGGAAAGATCTTGTACCGCCCGGTGCGGCTGATGAGCTGCCCCGATCCGATCGACGCGGTGAGCATGCCGGCCATCATCGGCAGCATCTGCATCCCCGACGCCGTGGGGGTCGCGCCCTTCACGACCTGCAGAAAGACCGGGAGATACGTGACCGATCCGAAGAGCGCGAAGCCGACGATCAGCCCGATGACCGACGTGAGCGCGAACGTGCGGTTCGCGAAGAGCCGCAGCGGGATCACCGGCTCCGCCGCACGGCGCTCCGCGGCGACGAAGCCGCCGAGCGACGCGACGGAGATCGCGAGGATGGCGACCATGATCGGTGACGACCACGGGTAGGTCGTACCTCCGAAGTCCGAGATCAGCGTGACCGCGGTGAGAAAGACGGCCAACAACAACGCGCCGAGGTAGTCGATGGCGTGCGAGACGCGCTCGGTGATCGCCGGCAGAGTCGTGCCCAGCACGAAGAAGGCGAGGATGCCGAAGGGCAGATTGATGTAGAAGATCCAGCGCCAGCTCAGGTGCGTCGTGAAGTAGCCGCCGAGCAGCGGACCGGCGATGCTCGCGAGGCCGAAGACCGCGCCGAAGATGCCCTGGTACTTGCCGCGGTCGATCGGCGCGACGATGTCGCCGACCGCGGCTTGCGTGGTGACGGTGAGGCCGCCGCCGCCGAGTCCCTGCACCGCCCGGAAGAGGATGAGCTGGGTCATGTTCTGACTGAGCCCACACAGCGCGGATCCGACGAGAAACAGGACGATCGCGACCTGGAGGACGATCTTGCGCCCATAGAGGTCGCCGAGCTTTCCGTAGACCGGCGTGACGACGGTCTGGGCGAGGAGATAGCCGGTGACGACCCAGGCGAGGTGATCGAGTCCGCCGAGCTCGCCGACGATGGTCGGGAGCGCGGTGGAGACGATCGTGGAATCGAGCGCGGCCAGGAGCATGACCAGCATCAAGCCGCTGAACGCGACGAGGACCTGCCGGTGCGCCAGGGGGCCAGGGCCGGTCGAGGGGCCAGTGGCGGAGACTGCCGTGGTCGACGTCATACCGGGGCACGCGGGAGGCAAGATGCGGTCCGGGGACCACCTGCTCCGGCATCAGGCGGAGCAGGTGATCCGGTCGACGCTACGGATCGACGACGAGAATCCCGATCGCCCCCTTCTGCCCGTGGCCGAACCCGTGGTTCACGAACGGGAACTCGCCCGGCACGTCGCAGACGAGATCGTAGACCATCCCGCCACCCGGCGGCACCGTGAACGTCTGCACACCTCGGATCGCATTGCCCGGAGGCGCGCCGAGGTAGACGGTGTCGAACTGCTCGCCGACGACGTGGAAGTTGCACGGGTGCGACGGCCCGGCGCTCACCACCCAGAAGCGCACGCGGTCGCCCACCTTCACGTGAATCGGCTCGGCCACGTACTGATTCGGCCGTCCGTTGAAGCACACCGTGTCCGGCATCGTGCCGAGCATCTTCTGATAGTCGGACGCATGCGTGCCGTTCGCCGCCGCGGCGAGATAGTACTCGTTCTGGACGAGCACGAACTCCTTCGCCGGCGGCAGCGGCTCGCGCGGCGATACGATGATCGCGCCGAACATGCCCGATCCGATGTGCATGAGCACCGGCGCCGTGCCGCAGTGATACATGAACGCGCCGGCGAACTTCGGCTGGAACGTGAACGTCAGCGACTCGTTCTTGACGATCGACTTGAAGGCATGCTTCGGATCGATCTGCGCGGCGTGAAAGTCCATCGAGTGCGGGATGTCCACGTCGTTGGTGAGCGTGAACTCGACGGTGTCGCCGACGCGGGTGTGAATGATCGGGCCGGGAACGTCACCCTCGAAGGTCCACGCCGCGACGACGGTGCTCGCGTCGATGCGAACGGGCGCCTCGCGCGCGTGAAAGTGGATGCGCTGAATGCCGCCCGCGGGGAGCGGCGGAAGCTCCGGCGCGTACCGGTGGAACGCGACGTCCGGCGCATTCCGGGTGGCGGCACCCGTCGCCGACGTGCCGACGTGATGCTCCGACTTGAGCACCGCCGTATCGAGCCGGCTGTCGGAATTCTGATGGGTGTTCGCGGCGCCGGCCCTCGGTGCGCGGCCGGTGGTATCTCCGGTCTGCTGCTGGGGCGACGAGCACGAGGCCAATGCAGCGCCAACGCCGGGAATCGCGAGCGTCAGCAGCGAGCCGCGCGTGAGAAAGCTACGCCGCGTCTCGGGGAGATCGGCGAGCGACGGTAAGTTGGTAATGAGCGTTTCCGGGTCCGGCACCTGACGGCTCCTTTAGTGGCGATGCGGGAAGATGAGCCATTCGGCCGCGGAAGGCCATCACGATCGAACGCCCGCTGCCGCGAACGCCCCGTGCTGCTATCCTATCACGGCCACTCACCGGAGCGGATCCATGAAAACGCAGTACTACACGGCGTCCAGCGTCGACGGATTTCTCGCTGACGCGAACAACTCACTCGACTGGCTGATGCAGTTCGGGGACGACATGACCTCGGACTATCCCGATTTCATTCGCGACGTCGGGGCGATCGTCATGGGGTCGACCACCTACCAGTGGATGCTCGACAATCACATCCACCTCGGCACCGAGCAGCAAGGGGCGTGGCCCTATACCCAGCCGGTCTGGATCATGACTTCGCGCACGCTGCCGGTGGTCCCCGGCGCGGACATCCGCTTCGCGCGCGGCGACGTGGCGGCGGTCCATCGCGAGATGGCGGTGGTCGCCGGCGACAGGAATATCTGGATCGTTGGGGGCGGAGAGCTCGTCGGTCAGTTTCACGACCACGGGCTGCTCGACGAGATCATCATCACCTTCGCGTCGGTCATGCTCGGCGGAGGCGCCCCGCTGCTCCCGCGAAAAATCGTCACGCCCCCGCTCCGGCTCGTCTCGGCGACGATGCTCAACGACGCGTTCGCACAGCTGCGCTACGAGGTCCGCCGCGGCTGAGTTTGCGGGCGAGTCGCCGTGCGACTCACCGCTCCCGGCGGATGTCGTCGCCCGGATTGGGCGAGCGTGTGACAGTTCTCATATCGCCGGGCCGATCGGCATTCCCGTACGTCTGACGCGGCGCGCTGTCGATGATCGCCATGTCGATCGCGTCGATCGCCGCCGCGCAGCTCGCGCGAAACGTGGCGTCGGTCGAGCTCGATCGAGCCCGCTCGATCTCGCCGATGATCAGCCGGGCGCAGGACGGCGAACATTGGACGGCGGTGATGTTCGTCCAGGCCAGATCCGTCACTTCGATCGGGGCGACGGAGTCCGCGGGCGCCTGCGGATAGTGACTGGCCGTCCGGAGCTCGATGGCGCGCGCGACAGGCGTCGGAACGTGAAAACGAATGTCTTGGATAATCCTTTCCTCCCGATCTCCGGCGGATGCAGCGCGCGTGCCGGCCAATGGTCCAAGTGTTTATTCTACACCCACTTAGGCCCCGGCAAGTGTGATCATCGTCACCATTCGCCGGCTTTCCTACTCATGGGTCTGCTCGCGCGGCGTGACGCAGTGGAACGAATCCCGCACCTGGGGCCGCCGTGGATCAACGTAGAGCTACTTCGCCCCGCGACCGCCGAATGACTCCGCCGGAGGACGCGTCGCAGCAGTCGACGCCCCCCGAGCCGCGGCCGCACACCCTCGCCGGAGACATCCGGCTTCATCCAGCCTTCCACTCCCGCTACCTCTGCGCGCGCGACGTGGCCGTCTACCTCCCGCCCGGCTATGACCCGGTGGAGGCGACGCGCTACCCCGTGCTCTATCTCGCCGACGGCCAGAACCTGTTCGATCAGGCCACCGCGTTCGGCGACGAATGGCACGTCGACGAGACGGCGCAGTCCCTCATCACCGCCGGCACCATTCAGCCGCTCATCATCGTCGGAATTCATTCGGCGAAGGAGCGGCGCCTCGACGAGTTCACGCCCACGCCGCGGGCCGATCAGGGCGGCGGCGGTTTCGCCGACGACTACGGCCGCATGCTCATCGAGGAGATCAAGCCGTTCATCGACGCGCACTACAACACCCTGCCCAGCGCCGCGAGCACCGGCTTCGGCGGCTCGTCGCTCGGCGCGCTGCTCGCGCTTCGACTCGGGGTGCGCTATCCGACCGCGATCGGGAAGCTGGCGCTGCTCTCGCCGTCGATCTGGTGGGACGACCGCGTGATTCTCCGCGAGGTCGAGTCGCTGGCGCACAAGCAGCCGCAGCGCGTCTGGCTCGACATCGGCACCGCCGAGGGCGACGAGATGCTCGGCGACGCGCGCCGCCTCCGCGACGTCCTGGTGAGCAAGGGCTGGACGGAGGGCGACGATCTCTCGTATCGCGAGATCGACGGCGGCGGACACGACGAGAAGAGCTGGGGCGCGCGCATCGGCGACGTGCTGGCGTTTCTCCATCCGCCGCGTTGACGCAGCTCACGCCTGTCGAGGCGGGCGTCCGCGCACATGAGATGCATTTCGAGATCGGTATCTCATGGTGTCACGGAGTGAATCTCACATGACCGAACCGTCGCGACGTCCCGTCGCCCGTCCCCTCGTGCTCGTCACCGGCGCGTCGAGCGGAATCGGACGCGAGCTCGCGTGTCTCTTCGCCGACGCTGGCTACGATCTCGTGATCTGCGCCGAGGACGCGGGCATCGAACAGGTTGGCGCGGAGTTGAGCGACAGGGGCGGAACCGTGGAGGTCGTGCGCGCCGACCTCGCGACCTGCGAGGGCGTCGAACAGCTCGCCGCCCGCTTCGGCGCCGATCGTCGCACGCCCGACGCGATCGTTCTCAATGCCGGAGTGGGCCTCGGACGTGGTTTCCTCGAGCAGGACATCGGCCGGATTCTCGAGGTCATCAACCTCAACATCGCGGGTACGGTGCATCTCGCGCATCGTCTGCTCCCCGCGATGGTGTCGCGCGGCAACGGCCAGGTGATGATCACGTCGTCCGTCGCGGCACGCGTGCCGGGGTCGTATCAGGCCGTGTACAATGCGAGCAAGGCGTTCCTGCAGAGCTTCGCGGAGGCCATTCGCGACGAGCTGCTCCACACTGGCGTGACGGTCACCGCGCTCCAGCCAGGACCGACCGACACGAACTTCTTCCACCGCGCCGGCATGGACGACACGAAGCTCGCGCAGGATGACAAGGCGAGCGCCGCCGACGTCGCACGCGAAGGCTACGAGGCGATGCTCGCGGGCAAGGATCACGTCATCGCCGGTTCGCTCAAGGTGAAAGCGCAGGCGGCGATCGCGCAGATCACGCCGGAGCCACTCAAGGCCGAGCAGCACCGTCGCGTCGCCGAGCCGGGCTCGGCGAACGAGTGACGCGACCGCGCCGCGCAGGCGCGGCGCGGTGATCAATCGATCGGCTCGAGCGGCGACTCGGCCGGTCCGCCGATGACGAGCCCGTCCGGATTGAAGCGCGAACCGTGGCACGGACAGTCCCACGTGCGCTCCATCGCGTTCCACCGGACGAGACAGCCCATGTGTGTGCAGACCGCGCTCACCTTCGCGAGACTTCCGTCGTCGCGTCGATGCACGGCGACGCGCTTGCCGTCGAGCCGGATCACCTTGCCGTCACCGCGCGCCACCGTCGACAGATCGGAGTCCTCCCCCCGGCCAAGCCAGCCGCCGAGCAGGTACGCGGGATAGTCGACGTTCTCGGTGAGATAGCGTTTGATCGTATCGATCGACGACGCCTTGCGCGTCGGTGAGAAGAGACGCGCGAGCGGATTGTCGATGCCGGTGATCGCGTCGCGAATCATCATGCCGGCGATGGTCCCGAAGGTGAGCCCGTTGCCCGCGTACGCCGTCGCGACGTACTGGTGATCGGTCACCGCGCCGATGTACGGCAGCTGATCCGGCGACTCGATCACGCGGCCCGACCAGCGGCGCTCGATGCGCGCGTCGGGAATGAGACGAAGCAACGCCGTCTCGAGGTGCGCGAACTGGTCGCCCTCGCCCATCTGCCCGGTCTTGTGATCGCAACCGCCGAAGATCGCGTACCGGCCGTTCGGCGTGTCGTGCACGCGAAGGTAGTAGTAGGGGTCGGCGGTGTCCGAGTAGAGCCCTGGCGCGATCGTATCGTCGATGAAGGCGCCGAGGACGTAGGTCGAATAGGCATACAGCTTGGTCTGGAAGAGCGTGGCGCCCGCGAGATTGCGATTGGCGACGAGCGGCTCGTGCGTCGCGACGACGAGATCGGAGCACGTGATCGTCCTGCCGTTGACGACGACGGCGAGCGGATCGTCGACCGTCGAGGCGACCTCGGCGCCTTCCGCCACGACTGACCCGTCGCCGTCGATCAGGGACGCGAGGCCAACGAGGTACTCGAGCGGGTGAAAGAGTGCCTGGTCGGCGAAGGCGATCGCTGGTTTGCCGGTGATCGGGCCGCGCTCCTCGTAGCGGCTGTCGCACCGCAATTCGCCGGCGTGGCGCGCGTCGCTCCCGAGGGCGTCGAGATCCGCGTCGCTGGCCGGATCGAGAAACGGCGCGCAGAGATATCCGGGCACGCGCCGAAAGCCGCAGTCGATCCCGGTGCTCACGACGGACTCGATCTGGTCGATCGCCGCGGCGCCGGCGCGCCAGGTGAGGCGGGCGGCGTCGTGGCCGAAGCCGTCGACGAGCTTCGTCAACCTGATGTCGGTGACATAGGTGAGATGCGCCGAAGTGTTGCCCGTGTCGCCGGAGCCGAGGCGTTCGCGCTCGAAGACCGCCACGCGTTTGCCCGCCTGTTTGAGCAGGTACGCCGTGGTAAGGCCGGTGATTCCACCGCCGATGACGACGACGTCGACGGCGTCGGGGAGCGTCGCGGGAGAAAACGCCGGCGCGGGCGTCGCGTGCCAGAGGGATTGTTCGCGCATGAGGTCTCTCTCACGAGAAGGCGTGGTTGGTGCGGCAACACGCGTGCCCCACGGCGGGTGCCGAGAGCGCGTCCGGTCGGCCGGTACGACAGTTGCCAAGAGCGGGCGCATCCACTCATCCGAGGGTTTGAACATGCTCGTCACCATCGCCGTCATCCTGCTCATTCTGTGGGCGCTCGGCCTGCTCGTGTTCAACGTGGGCGCGCTGATTCACGTGCTGCTCGTGATCGCGATCGTCGTCGTCCTGCTGCGGATCATCCAGGGACGTCGTCCGGTTTGACGGAGCATCCACTGGCGGCACCAGCGCCGGACTGGCAGAATCAACGCGTGCGCCTGCTGCTCTTCGTACTCGACGATTCCCGCTTCGCGATCCGCGCTGACGCGGTCGCGGAGATCATCCGCGCGGTGGCGATCACCGCGCTGCCGAACGCGCCCGCGGTGGTGGAGGGAATCATCGATCTGCGCGGACGCATGATTCCAGTCTTCGACCTGCGCCGCCGGTTCGGTTTCCCGCGGCGCGCGCTGCGGGCATCGGACCATTTCATCATCGTGCGAGCGGCGACGCGGCTCGCGGCGCTGCACGTCGACCAGGTTCTCGAGCTGACCGACGCGGGCGATGACGCCGTCGAACCGGTGACCGCGGCGGTATCGTCGGCGAAACACGTCGAAGGCGTCGTCCATCTGGGCGACGGCATGGCGCTGATTCACGATGTCGACGCGTTTCTCTCCGCCGCCGAAGCCGAAGCGCTCGACGCGGCGCTGGAGGCGTCGGAGGGTATGTCGAGCATCGGTTGATGCCTGACCAGCTCGCGGAGGCGCAGCCGTCGTGGCCGGACGCCGTCTACGCGCGCCTCGCCGACGTGCTTCGCACGCGCGCGGGCCTCGTCTTCCAATCGCTCCGTCGTCCGATGGTCGAAGCCGCCGCCGAGCGCGTGATGACACGCGTGGGCATTCGCACGGCGGAGGACTTCGTCGCGCTCGTCACGCAGACGGGGCCCGTCTTCGACGATCTGATGGCCGAGGTGACCGTCGGCGAGACGTACTTCTTTCGCGAGGCGGGGCACTTCGCGCTGCTGCGCGAGCAGATCTTTCCGGACTTCAAGAAGGCCGTGGGGGCGAGCCGCCGCTTTCGTGCGTGGAGCGCCGGTGCGTCGACGGGCGAGGAGCCGTACTCGATCGCCATCGCGATGCGCGAGCAATCGATCGACGGCGACGTACTCGGCACCGATATCTCGCGCGCGAGACTCGCCGCGGCGCGCCGTGGCGCGTATCGAAAATGGTCGTTCCGCGGCGTGCCGGAAGAGACCATCGCGCGCTACTTCAAGGTCGACGGCGAGACGTTCACGCTGCGCTCCGAGCTGCGGCGGAACGTCGATCTACGCTATCTGAATCTCGCGTCGGACAACTATCCCTCGATGGCGACCGGCGTGTGGGGGATGGACGTGATCTTCTGCCGGAACGTGCTGATCTACTTCGACGCGGAGACGATCGCGCACGTCGCGGCGTCGCTGGTCGCGTCGCTCGGCGACGACGGGTGGATTCTGCTTGGCGCGACCGATCCGCCGCTCAGCGACTACGTGCGCTGCGATGTGGTGCAGACGCGCGCGGGGTTGGCGTATCGCAAACCGGGCGCGCGGGCAGTGCCGATGGTGCGTCCGGCCAGGAGTCCACGGGCGCTTCAGCGTCCGGCGCCGAAGGTCGCCGCGCCGCCGCCCGCTCCCGCAGCAGCGCCCGCCGCTCCGACCATTGTGCCGCCGATGTCGTCGTCGGCGGTCGAAGAAGCGACCTCGGGCATAGCTCCTGCAAAGGAAACCGCGGCTGCCGCGCACATTCGCGAACTGGCCAACGCCGGGCGTCTCGAAGAGGCGGGCCGGGCGTGTGCCGCGGCGCTCGACATCTATCGCGAGTCGCCCGAGCTGCACTACTTGCACGCCGTGTTGGTGGCGCAAGCACACCGCTTTGCGGAAAGTGCGCGTGCCGCGCGGCGGGCTCTCTATCTGGATCGATCCATGATCGTTGCGCACAGCGCATTGGGTACCGCATTGGCGAAGAGCGGCGATCCGGCCGGCGCGCGCCGCGCGTTCGCGACCGCGCTGAAGCTGCTCGAGGCGCTCGATCCCGATGCGGTCGTCCCGTACAGCGGCGGCGAGCCCGCGGGACGCCTGCTCGAGATGACGCGGATGCAGGCGCGCCTGGTGAAGGGCGCCGGAACGTGAGCGGGCCGGCCATGGGGTCGTCGCAGACGGACATCGAACGCGAACTGCTCGTGGAGCGCGCGCGTCTGCTCGCGCGCCGCCTCGATGATCGCGCCGTGGACGCCGGTGAGGAGATGCTCACGTTCTCGCTCGCCCGTGAACGATTCGCGCTTCCGTCGCGCTACGTGTTCGCGGTGTTCGCGCTCGCGGAGCTCGTACCGCTGCCGGGGGCGACGCCGCCGGTGGTGGGGCTCACCCGGTGGCGTGGCGACATCCTCACGCTACTCGACCTGCGTCGGCTGGTCGCGTCCGTCGCGGGCGCGCTCGACGACCTCGGCCGCGTGATCGTCGTGGGCGACAGCGCGCCCGAGTTCGGGATTCTCGCCGACGTCGTCAGCGAGATCGTGTCCATCGATCCCGCGTCGCTGCACGCCCTGCCGGACGAGCGGCGCGGCGAGTCCCGTCTGCTCCTCGGCATCACCAACGACGCCGTACACGTGCTCGACGTGCTCGCACTCCTGTCGCGCCAGGCGGACGTGCACACGGTCGTCGAATCGGCTCCACCCTCTTCAACCTCCGGGCAATGAACTGGACCGTCAGTCGTCGCATCATCTCCGGCTACTTTCTCGTGCTGCTGCTCGTGGTCATCGTCGCGGTGCTCGGCTTCTGGTCGCTCGGCCGCACGCGTGACACCTACGAGGCGGCGCTCCGCCAGCGCCGGGTGGCGCTCGTGCCCTCGCTGAACGCGCTCGCCGAGACGCGCATGGCGAACATGTCGTACCTCCGGTATCTGATCGAGGGTCTCGAGCGGAACGTGCAGGACCGCGACAGCATCGTTCGAGTCACGGACGATCTGCTGACGCAGGTTCGCGATTCGGCCGATACGGAAGAGGAGAAGCAGCAGTGGACGAATCTGCTCACCATCGTCCATCGCTGGGCGGCGACGACCGACACGGTCATCGCCGCGCGCCGCGGCAACCGGGCCGACGAGGCCACGCGTCTGCGCCTGTCGCTCGAGCAGCCCGTTCGGCTGCGGATGGACTCCGCGTTCGCGGTGCAGATCGCTCGCGTGCGAACGTCGGCGCTGCGAACCGCGGAGGAGGGAGCGGCGCAGGCCAGTGCCTCGCAGAAGTTCATCCTCGTGGGCGGCCTGCTCGCGCTGATCGTCGGCGCGCTGTCCGCATACTTCCTGAACGACGCGGTCTCGCGCCCGTTGCAGGAGACGAGCGGGCGGTTGGCCGCGAGCTCCGCGGAGATTCTCGCCGCGACGACCGAGCAGGCCGCGGGCGCGAACGAAACGCTCGCCGCCGTGTCGGAAACGGTTGCGACGGTCGACGAAGTGACGCAGACCGCCGAGCAGGCCGCGGAGCGAGCGCGGTCGGTCGCCGATTCGTCGCAGCGCGCCGCCGAGATGGGCAAGGACGGCCGCCGGCTGGTGGACGAAACCGTCGCGGGAATGTCGCAGGTGAAGGACCAGGTCGAGTCGATCGGCAGGAGCATTCTCTCACTGGCCGAGCAGGCGCAGGCGATCGGCGAGATCATCACCGCGGTGAACGACATCGCGGAGCAGACGAATCTCCTCGCGCTGAATGCGGCGGTCGAGGCGGCGCGCGCGGGCGAATCGGGGCGCGGCTTTGCCGTCGTCGCGGGCGAGATCAAGAGTCTCGCCGAGCAGTCGAAGCGGTCGACCGTGCAGGTTCGCCAGATTCTCGGCGAGATCCAGCGGGCGACCAGCGCGGCGGTGATGACGACGGAGCAGGGGACGAAGCAGGCGGTGGCCGCGAGCAAGCAGATCGGCACGGCGGGGGAGACGATTCGCGCGCTGGCGGATGCGGTGCAGGAGGCGGCGCAGAGTTCCGCGCAGATCGTGGCATCGGCCGGACAGCAGGCCCTCGGCATGGAGCAGATCCGCCACGCGGTGAGCAACATCCATCAGGCCACCCAGCAGAATCTCACGGCGTCGCGACAGTCGGAGCAGGCCGCGCGCGACCTCACGCAGCTCGGTGAGCAGCTGCTCGGTCTGGTCGGAACCACGGCGGTGAAGTCGCACGCGTGAGTCCGGACAACGAGGCGCTCGCCGCGCGCTTGCGCGCGATGTTCGTCGAGGAGCTCGACGACCAGGTGGCCGCGGCTAACGGCCACCTGCTCGCGCTCGAGCGCTCGCCTGATGACCGGGAGGAGCTGCGGTCGCTCTTTCGCGTGATGCACACACTCAAGGGCGCGGCGCGCGCGGCGAACGAACTGGAGCTCGAGCGTCTCTGTCATCGTCTGGAGTCGATGCTCGCGTCGGCGCGGGACGAAGGGCGCGCACTCAGGCCGGACGAGGTGCAGGCGATGTTCGACGGCGTCGATCGCCTGAGCGCGGCGGGGGCAAGTCTGCGCGATGCGATGGCAAGCGCCGCGGGGGGCGCTCGCGCAACGCCCGTCGATGGGACGGCAACGCAACCGGCCGACGCATCTCGCGCGGAACCGTCGCGGGTGGAGACGGCGCGCGAAGGCGGCATCCGCGTCGGGCAGGACCGCATCGACGCGCTGTTCACCGCGTCGAACCGGCTGGTGATCGCGGCCGCGCAGCTGCGCGCGAATCCGTCCGAGGTGGAAGCGCTGCACGAGACCGCGACGCGAGCGTCGGCCGCGTGGACGCGCGTCAAGCGCGGCCTCGGGGCGCACATGTCGGACGACCGATCGCTGGCGCGCGATCTCGCCGCGCTCGACGACACCGTCGGCTCCCTGCGGCGATCGCTGGCGGGGATGCTCGGATCGGCGACGCGCACGGCGCGCGATCTCGATCGCGTCGCCTCGGAGGTGACGCTTGGCGTGCGCGAACTGCGCATGCGGCCGTTCGCCGACGCCGTCGCCGACCTGCCGCGCGTGGCGCGCGACATCGCGGCGGCGACCAACAAGCAGGTGCGGCTCGAAATTCAGGGCGAGGCGGTGCAGGCCGATCGAAGCGTGCTCGCGCAACTGCACGAAGCGCTGCTGCACCTCGTGCGCAACGCGGTCGATCATGGCATCGAGCCGCCGGCGATTCGCCGCGCGCGCGGCAAGGACGCCGAAGGCGAGATTCGCATTCACGCGGCGCTGGTGGGCGACCGCATCGTCGTGACGGTCGCGGACGATGGCGCGGGCCTGGATCTTCCCGCGCTCCGGCGCCAGCTCGCCGAGCGGGGCGTGGCGGTACCGGCCGACGATCGCGCGGTCGCGCGACTGCTCTTCCTCGGCGGCGTGTCGACGCGTGGATCGGCGACCGCGATCTCCGGGCGCGGCGTCGGGCTCGACGCGGTGCGGGCGGCGACCGAGCGCGTTCGCGGCAGCGTCGACCTGCGGTGGAAGCCCACGAAGGGCACGACCTTCACCATCGAGGCGCCGCTCACGCTCGCGACCGTGCGCGTCGTGCTCGCGCGGGTGTCGGGAGCCCACGTCGCGATTCCGACCGCCTTCGTCGACCGGCTCGTGCGCGTGCGGCGTGACGAGCTTCGCGTCCTCGAGGGGCGCGTCGCGGTCGAGACGGACGGCGCGCCGGCGTTCGTGGTCTCGCTGGCGTCGGTGCTCGGCCCGCCGCTCATCGATCGGCCGTCGGACGACACGCTCTCGCTCGCGCTGGTCACCGTCGGCGATCGGCGCGTCGCGCTTCGCGTCGACGAACTGCTCGAGGAGGCTGAGATCGTCGTGCGTCCGATTCGCGCGCACGGACGGGTCGCCGTTCCGCATCTGAGCGGTGCGGCGATGCTGTCGGGCGGTGCGGTCACGCTCGTCCTCAACATGACGGCGGTCGTCGATACCGCGCTGGGCCTGTCCGGCGAAGCGCCGGCGTCGCTCGGGACACGCGACGCCGAAGCGCCGCGGCGGCGCGTACTCGTCGTCGACGATTCGATCACCACGCGGACGCTCGAGGCAAGCGTGATCGAGGCGGCGGGCTACGACGTGCTCACCGCCGTCGACGGTGTGGAGGGCTGGCGAGTGCTGCAGGAGCAGGGGGCCGATCTCGTCGTGAGCGACGTCGAGATGCCGCGCATGGACGGCCTGCAGCTCACGGAGGCGATGCGCGCGTCGCAGCGCTTTCGCGAAACGCCCGTCATTCTCATCACGGCGCTCGAGTCGCCCGAGCATCGCGCGCGCGGTCTCGAGGTCGGCGCCGACGCCTACCTCGGCAAGTCGAGTTTCGCGCAGGAGGGGTTGCTGCAGACCATTCGGGAGTTGATCGGATGAAGTCGTCCGTGATCCGGGTTCTCATCGCCGACGATTCGCCGACGACCCGCGCCATGCTCAAGGCGCTGTTCGCGCGGTCGAGCGAGTTCGAGGTCGTGGGCGAAGCGCAGAACGGCGCCGAGGCGATCGAGCGGGCGATCGCATTGACGCCGGATCTCATCATCATGGACGTGCACATGCCCGTGGTCGACGGGCTGGATGCGACGAAGGAGATCATGCGCGAAGCGCCGGCGCCGATCCTGATGGTGTCCGCGTCGGCGTCGACGAGCGACGTCGCCCTGGGGCTGAGTGCCACGCAGGCGGGCGCGCTGATGCTGCTCGAGAAGCCGTCGGGGCCCGAGAACGCGGCGTTCGAGGGCCAGGCGCGCCAGTTTCTGTCGATGGCGAAGGCGATGGCGGGGGTCAAGGTGGTGCGGCGATGGAGCCGTCCCGCGGGGCGGGGCGCGATCGTGGGCGCCGCCGCCGAACCGCCGCGGCGGACGGTGAAGAACGGAGCGCCACGGCTGATCGCGATCGGCACGTCGACGGGCGGGCCCGCGGCGCTTCACAGAATTCTGCTCGACCTGCCGCGGGACTTCGACGTGCCGATCGTCGTCGTGCAGCACATGGCGCGCGGCTTCATCGACGGGCTGGTCAAATGGCTCGGGGGAAGCATCGCGCTGCGGGTCACGACGGCCGCGCACGGCGAGCCGCTGCAGCCGGGCGTCGTGTACATTGCACCAGACGACAAGCACCTCGGCGTCACGCCGGACGGCAGGGCGATGCTCGCGTCGACCGCGGCCATGGGCGGTTTTCGGCCGTCGGTCGACTATCTGTTCGATTCGTGCGCGCGTGCGTTCGAGAGCGCGCTGGTGGCAGTGATCCTGACGGGCATGGGGCAGGACGGCGTCGAGGGGCTGGCGACGGTGAAGCGACGGGGTGGGCGCGTCATCGCGCAGGACGAGCGCTCGTCGGTCGTGTACGGCATGGCGCAGCAGGCCGTGCAACGAGGTCTGGTCGACGAGGTCCTTCCTCTCGACGTCATCGGTCAACGTCTACTGACTCTGGTCGAGGGAACGACGCAGTGACCGATCCGGGAACGCGTACTCGCCTTCTGGTGGCGGAGGACAGCCGAACGCAGGCGGAAGCTCTGCGGTCGCTGCTCTCCGACGCGGGCTACGACGTTCGCGTCGCGAAATCCGCCAATGAAGCGCTCGCCGAGCTGCGCCGCGATCCGGCCGACCTCGTCATCAGCGACGTCGTGATGCCGGGGATGAGCGGGCTCGAGCTGTGCCGCGTGATTCGCAGCGACGAGGAGCTGAGCGACACGCCGTTCGTGCTGTTGACCAGCCTCACCGACCCGGCCGACGTGATGCGCGGCCTCGAGGCGGGCGCCGACAACTACGTCGCCAAGCCGTACGAACCCGACCTGCTGCTCTCGCGCATCGAGCGGACGCTGGCCAGCCCGCGAACCCCGGGGCTCAACCGCCGCGCACCGATCGAGATCTCGTTCTTCGACCAGAAGTTCATCATCAACGCGGGGCGCCATCAGATTCTCGACGTGCTCGTGTCGAGCTTCGAGGACATCGCGCGCGCGAACACCGCGCTGCGCGCCGCCGAGGAAGAGCGCGAGCGGCTGTACGAGCAGGAGCGCATTGCGCGCGCGGCGGCGGAAGAAGCGCGCGAACGTGCCGAGGACGCGAACAAGGCGAAGTCCGAATTCCTCGCGATGATGAGCCACGACCTCCGCACCCCGCTGAACGCGATCGGCGGCTACGCGGAGTTGCTCGCGCTCGGCGTCCGTGGCGAGGTGAACGAGGCGCAGGCGGCCGACCTCGAGCGCATCCGCCGCAACCAGCGCCACCTGCTCACGCTGGTGAACGACGTGCTGAACTTCGCGCGGCTCGAGACGGGCGAGATCCCCCTGTCGATCAAGACGCAACAGCTCGATCCGATCGTCCGTCCGCTGCGCGCGGTGATCGAGACGCAGGCGGCCAATCGCAAGATCGTGTACGAGTACCTCGGATGCGGCAGCGACGTGACCGTCGCGGTGGACTCGGAGCGGCTCGAGCAGATTCTCATCAACCTGCTCGGCAACGCGGTGAAGTTCACGCCGGAAGGCGGCCGTGTGACCGTGGCCTGTCGCGACGGCGATGACATGGCGTATGTCGACGTTACGGACACGGGCGTCGGCATTCCGCCGGGCAAGGTCGAGGTGATCTTCGATCCGTTCGTGCAGGCGGAGAACAGCATGGCCAAGCGCGAGGGCGTGGGGCTCGGCCTTGCGATCAGCCGGCGCCTCGCGCGGGCCATGGGGGGCGACATCACCGTGCGGAGCGTCGAGGGCAAGGGATCGACGTTCACGGTGGCGATTCCGGTCGGTGCGTCGGCGGCCGCCGATCGCCACCAAGCAAAGAAGGCGACGTAGATCCCGCGACGCGCGCCGTCTAACATTCGGCATGGCGCAACGCGCCCCGAAACGGGCAACCCGGACAACGGCTCTCTCACCCGCCGACCGTCCTTCCTCATCGACCGGCACATCCGCGGCGTCCTGGTGGCAGTTCCGGCGCCAGGCGTTCGTCGTCGCACTGGTCGCGATTGCCGCATCGCTGGCCGGACTGCGCAACGACTTCGTCTTCGACGACGTTCCGCAGGTCGCCGAGAATGTCCGCGTGCAAGATCTCTCGCGGGTCGGCGAGATTCTCACGTCGTCGTACTGGCCGCCGCCCTTTGCGCAGGAGCTCTATCGGCCCGTCGCGTCGCTGACGGTCGCGATACAGTACGTCGTCGGCGCAGGGTCGCCGATCGTGTTCCGCGTCTGCAGCTACCTCCTGTACGCGCTCGTCTCGATCGGCGTGCTGCGGCTCGCGCGGCGCGTGCTGCCCGAACGGATCGCGCTCGGCGTGGCGCTGCTCTTCGCCGCGCATCCGCTCCACGTCGAAGCGGTCGCGCTCGCGGTGAATCAGGGCGAGTTGATCGTCGCCGGCGCGGCGGTGCTCTGCGTGTCGCGCTACGTCGATCGCCGCCGTTCCGGAGATGGCCAGCTCTCACCGCGCGATTGGCTGTTCATCGGCGCGTGGTCCGTCGTCGGCGCGCTCGCGAAGGAGAATGGATTCGTCATCCCGGGACTGATCGTCGCGAGCGAAGTGCTGATCGCCGGCGATCTGCGCGGGCGCCTCGCGTCGCTCTGGCGCGGCTACGCGGCACTGGCCATGTCGGCGTGCGCGTTGCTCGTCGTTCGTGCCGCGGTTCTGGCCGGAAGCGTCACCGGCGCACTCCCCGCGAAAGCGATCGCCGGCGTCGGACTGGGCGGACGTCTGCTCACGATGCTGCAGATCGTACCGCGATGGCTTCGTCTTCTCGCATGGCCCGCACATCTCCAGATGGACTATTCGCCGAACGAGATCGTCGCGTCGACCGGGTTTGGCGCGACGGAGGCACTTGGTCTCGCGTTCCTCATCGGCGGAGCGCTCATCATTTGGCTCTCACGCAACCGCGCGCCGGCGATCACGTTCGGTCTCCTCTGGTGCGCGGTGGCGCTGTTTCCAGTGAGCAATATCGTTCCGACGGGCATCGTGCTCGCCGAGCGCACGCTGTTTCTGCCGAGCGTGGGGTTCGTGATCGCCGTCGGTGGCGCGGTGGCATTCGTCATCGAGCGCTTCGCCACGACTACCGCGCTCGCCGACCGCGCGTTCACCGCCGCATGCATGGTGCTCGTCGCGCTGGGCGTCGTGCGGAGCGATGCGCGGCATCTCACGTGGCGGAACGGCCAGACGATGTGGGAGGCCGCGGCGATCGACGCGCCCCGCAGCCTTCGGGTAAAGCAGGCGCACGACGAGGCGGTCGCCGACCTCACGCGCGACTTCGAGGCGATGGCGGCGCGATCTCCCGAGCCGTGGCGCGTGCAGTTCCAGCTCGCGACGCTTCTCCGCGCCATGCGGGCCGACTCGGCGGCGCTGGTTCATCTGCAAGCGAGCGTCGCGGATCATCCCGAGCAGAACGACGCCCGGCTCGAGCTCGCCGCGACGCTGGCGTCGGTCGGACGGTACGACGAGGCGAAACGGGTCGCGCGGGAGCTGAACGTCGCCGGCGACAGCGCCGCCGTGGCCGCGAGAATCTCCACGCTGGCCGACAGCGCGTCAGCGGCGGCAATCCCGGCGGGCGCGATTCGCATCGTCGCACGCGAGGAGCTCGTCGCGCGAGCTCGCTGAGCGCTCGCTACAACAGGTGTTCGATGCGGATCGGCAGGTCGCGTACGCGCTTGCCCGTCGCGTGATAGATGGCATTCGCGATGGACGCGGCCACTCCGGTAATGCCGATCTCCCCGGCGCCCTTCACGCCGATCGGATTCACGTGCGGGTCGTTCTCCTCGACGAAGTGCGCCTCGATCGTCCCGATGTCCGCGTTGACCGGCACGTGATATTCGGCGAGGTCCGCGTTCACGTAGCGTCCGTTGCGCGGATCGATGTCGGTCCGCTCGAGCAGTGCCATCCCCACGCCCCACACCACGCCGCCCTGGATCTGGCTGCGCGCGGTCTTCTCGTTGAGCACCTTGCCCACGCCGTGTGCCGTCACCACCCGCGGCACACGGATGACGCCGAGGTCCTGATCGACGTGCACCTCGGTGAACACCGCGCCGAACGAGTGCATCGAGTACTGCTGCTGCTCGGCGCCGGGGCGCGCGCTGATCGTGATTTCCGGCGACTGACCGCCGTTCTTCGCGATCAGCTCAGTTGCGGTGTGCGACGCCAGACCGCCCGCCAGCAGTGCATCGAGTTTGGCCTTGAGGGCGAGCGCAGCCTCGTTCACCGCGCTCCCCGTCGACGCCGCCGTGACCGAACCCGTCGACGCCGGATTCTCCGGCATGTCCGTCGAGCCGAGCTCGAAGTGCACTCGCTCCACCGGAATGCCCAGCGCGTCCGCCGCGATCTGCGACATCACCGTGTACGTTCCGCAACCGATCTCCTGCGAGCCGGCGCGCACGAGCACGCGTTCGTCGCCGAGGAGCTTCGCGGACGTTCCGGCCGGCTGGCGTCGCGCGGGATAGGTCGCCGTCGCAACACCGTAGCCCACGAGCTTTCCGCCGCTCATCATCGAGCGCGGCTTGGGGTCGCGCCTTGCCCAGCCGAACTTCTCGGCACCGAGCCGATAGCACTCGCGCAGCGACTTGCTCGACCACGGACGATCGTTCTCCGGGTCGCGCTCGGCGTAGTTCATCAGGCGCAGCGCGATCGGATCGAGCCCGAGCTCGTACGCCAGCTCGTCCATCGCGCTCTCCAGCGCGAAGGTGCCAGTCGATTCCCCCGGCGCGCGCTGGAAGGTCGGCGAACCGACGTTCAGCTTCACGAGATCATAGATCGTCTCGACGTTCGGGCACGCGTAGAGCATTCGGGTCTGACTCAGCGCGGGCTCCACCCAGTTCTCGAGCATCGACGTATTGGATTTGCTCGTGTGGCGGATCGCACTCAGCGTCCCGTCGCGCGCGGCGCCGAGCGTCACGCGCTGGATCGTCTCGGGGCGTCCGCCGACCGGGCCGAACATCTGCCGCCGGGTGAGCACGAGCTTCACCGGCCGGCCGACCTGCTTCGCCGCCATCGCCGCGAGCATCTGGTGCGACCACGCGCCGCCCTTGCTGCCGAAACCGCCGCCGGTGAAGTACGAGACGACGCGCACGTTCTCGCGCGGAATCCCGAACGTCTGCGCGAGCGTGTTCCGCACGCTGAAGATGCCCTGCGTCGAGTCGTACACGGTGAGCGCGTCGCCCTCCCACAGCGCGATGGTGTTGTGTACTTCCATCGGGTTGTGATTCTCGAGCGGCGTCGTGTAGGTGTGGTCGACACGCACGGCCGCGCGCGCGAGCGCGCTCTCGACGTCCCCGCGACGATACGCACGCTCTCCGCCGAGCGGCCGGACCTGCTCGGCGGGAATGGTCGGGCTGGTGTGGATGTCGAGGGTCGGCGCGGCTTCCGTATAGGTCACCTTCGCGGCCATCGCGGCCGCCGTGGCGTGCTCGAACGCGTCGGCGACGACGACGCCGATCGGCTGCCCGTTGTAGCGCACGCGGTCGTCCTGCAGGAGCGTCGGCACGCGCATGGCCGGCCTCGCGGGGGCGCCGCCGGACGCGCCACCCTGCGAGCTCTGTTGCGCACCCGGCAGGCGCGGCGCGTTCTGCGGCGTCAGCACCGCGAGCACGCCTGGCATCTTCATCAGCGCGGCGGAGTCGATCGACCGAACCGTGCCGTTGGCGATGGTGCTCGTGATCATCACCGCGTGCGCCAGGCGATCCAGCGGATACTCGGCGGCATACTTCGCCGCGCCGGTGACCTTGAGCCGTCCGTCGACCCGGTCTATAGGAGCGCCGAGTGCCTCGGCGTGAGCGCGGAGTGCCTGGGCAGGAGCGCGGAGTGCTTCGGCGGGTGTCAGCTTCGGCGCGGTCATGACGACACCTGCGTCAGGGCGCGAACGAGCGTGCGCTTCGCCAGCTCGACCTTGAAGGCGTTGTCGCGCCGCGGGGTCGCGCCGGCGAGGGCAGCGTTCGCGGCCGCCGCGAAAGTCGCTCGCGTCGCCGGCATGCCGATCAACGCGCGCTCCGCTTCGCTCGATCGCCACGGCTTCGTTGCGATGCCGCCGAGTGCCACGCGCGCGTCGCGGATGCGGCCCGCGTCGAGGTCGAGCGCGACCGCCGCCGACGCGAGCGCGAAGGCAAAGCTCGCGCGATCTCGAACCTTGAGGTACATCGAGCGGCGGGCATAGGGCAGCGCCGGAAGATCGATCGACGTGATCACCTCGCCGGGGCGCAACGTCGTCTCACGTTCGGGTGTCGCGCCGGGCAGCGTGTGAAAGTCGGCGAAGGGGATCGCGCGATCGCCGCCGGTGCCGCGCACGTTCACCCTGGCGCCGAGTGCCGCCAGCGCGACCGCGAAGTCGGAGGGATGCGTCGCGATGCAGTGGCTGCTGGTACCGAGGATCGCGTGCGAGCGGTTGATCCCCTGGAGCGCCGAGCACCCCGAGCCAGGCCGCCGTTTGTTGCACGCCATCGCGACGTCGCGGAAGTACGGACAGCGTGTCCGCTGAAGGATGTTGCCGCCCATCGTCGCCATGTTGCGGAGCTGGCCGGATGCCGCGAGCAGCAGCGACTGGCTCACGAGCGGATAACGTTCCTGCACGCGGGCGTCCCAGGCGACGTCGCTCATGTGGGCGAGCGCGCCGAGCCGGAGCCCGCCGTCGGAACGTTCGCTCACCGTGCCGAGCGACGCCTCGCGCCGAATGAGAGTATTCAGATCGACGACGCGCGTGGGGCGTTCGACGTCGAGCTTCATGAGGTCGACGAGCGTGGTGCCGCCGGCGATGAACTTCGTGTTCGCGGCGCTGCCGGCGCGCGCGGCCGCCGCGACGTCGGGCACCTCGACGTACTCGAACGCGATCATCGCGCACCTCCGGCGCGCGTGCGGACATCCTGAATCGCCGCGACGATTCCGGGATACGCGCCGCACCGACAGATGTTGCCGCTCATCGCTTCGCGAACGTCGTCGTCGCGCGCGCCCCACGGTTCGCCCAGTACCGCGGTCGCCGACATGATCTGCCCCGATGTGCAGTAGCCGCACTGGAAGCCGTCGTGCTCGATGAAGGCGCGCTGCATCGGATGGAGCACCTCGCCCTTCGCGAGCCCTTCGATCGTCGTGATCTTCCGCCCCTCGTGCATCACGGCGAACGTCAGGCAGGACAGCGTGCGCCGCCCGTCGATGTGAACCGTACACGCGCCGCACTGGCCGTGATCGCAGCCCTTCTTGGTGCCGGTGAGACCCGCGTATTCGCGCAGTGCGTCGAGCAGCGTTACGCGCGGTTCGACGGCGAGCGGCGTGTCGATGCCGTTCACGGAGAGCACGATGCGCCGTGTGGGCTCCTCGCCGCCGAGCGAGTCCAGCGAGCCGGTGACCTGTTCGGCGAAGGTGATCTGGGGCGCGACGGTGAGCGCGTACGCGATCCCGAAGACCGCGGCGACGAACTGCCGGCGGCTGAAGCTCCCGGTCGCGCCGACCGGCGGCGTCGATGCCTCCGCGATCGCTCGCGCGAGGTCGATCGTGTCTGGCTCGCGCGCTCCCGTGTGCCGCCAGCGGACGTCGCCGTCGGCGTCGAGCACGACCACGGCCGGCGTGCTAACCACACCGAGCCGGGCGGCGAGGGCGTCGTTGGCGGCGACGACCGGCAGGGCGAGCGAGTCGTCATCGAAGGTGAAACGACGCCATGGGCTGCCGTCGTCGCCGTCGGCGGCGACCTGGACGAGCTGGGCGTTCGCCCCGCTGGAGGTCGGCAGGCGTGCGATGAGGCGATTGTAGGACTCGACGATCTCGCGCTCGGCGGGGTTCCACGTGGTGTCGCGGAAGAGAAGGACCACCGGCGAGCCTCGGAACTCGGACAGTTCGCGCATTCCTGGCCTGGGTTGTCGGCGTGCGGACCACGAGCAAGAGTCATGCGGCGGGAGGGGCGAAGCGGGCTGTCTTTGTGATCCGTTGACGCTCGCACCGCTCCTTCGTCTTTAGACCGAAGGGAGGCGACTCAAACTTCCCAACTCGTCGTCCGATAATCAGTTACAGCCGTAGCCCGAGAGAAATGACCGCTCCGACCGCCATGCCCGCCGTTCCGACCGCACCCCAGTCGCTCAACCTCCGCGTCCTGCTCGAGGAGATGATCGATCGTGGCGCGTCCGACCTCCACATCTCGGCCGGCGAGCGTCCGATGCTGCGCGTCGATGGCGACATGACGCGCTCGAAGATCGACTACGTGATGCAGCCGAAGGACACGCTGCAGCTCGCGTACTCGGTGCTGACCGAGAATCAGAAGAAGCGGTTCGAGATGGAGGACGAGCTCGATTTCTCGTTCGGCATTCAGAATCTCGCGCGCTTTCGCGGCAACTGCTTCAAGCAGCGCGGCTGTGTCTCGATGGTGATCCGTCAGATTCCGTTCAACATCAAGACCTTCGAGCAGCTCGGGCTGCCGAAGGTGCTGGCGGATCTGTCGGAGCGTCCGCGCGGTCTCGTGCTCGTCACCGGCCCGACCGGCTCGGGCAAGTCGACGACCCTCGCGGCGATGCTCGACAAGATCAACAAGGAACTCAAGGGTCACATGATCACGATCGAGGACCCGATCGAGTTCATCCACAAGCATCAGAACTGCATCGTCAATCAACGTGAGGTCGGCAGCGATACGAAGAGCTTCGGGGCCGCGCTCAAGTATGCGCTGCGGCAGGATCCCGACGTGGTGCTCATCGGTGAGATGCGCGATCTCGAGACGATTCAGGCCGGTCTGACCATCGCCGAGACGGGCCACCTGGCGTTCGCGACGCTGCACACCAACAGCGCGGCGGAGGCGATCAACCGTATCATCGACGTCTTCCCGAGCCATCAGCAGTCGCAGGTGCGCGCGCAGCTCGCGTTCTGTCTCGAGGGGATCGTCACGCAGACCCTGTTGCCACGCATGGGCGGAAAGGGCCGGGCGATGGCCGCCGAGATTCTCGTGGTGACGCCGGCGATCCGCGCGCTGATCCGCGACGACAAGGTGCACCAGATCTACTCGATGATGCAGTCCGGAAAGAAGTTCGGCATGCAGACGATGAACGACGCGCTGTATCAGCTCTACATGAGCAAGACCGTGGCGTTCGAGGATTGCCTGCGGGCGAGCCACGACCAGGCCGAGCTGATGCGGATGTGCGGGATGACCGCTGAGGACAAGACCGGACCGGGAGCGGGGAAGCGCTGAGCGCGCTCGCCGCGGTATTGCGCGGGGCGATCATCGACCTCTAATTCCACGTTCCAACTTCGGATCGGGTGCGCATGAGCAGTCGAATGCTTTCGCGGCTGGCGTCGGCGATCGTGACGAGCGCCGCTCTTTCGTCGCCGCTCGCGGCGCAGACGCCGTTCGAGGGGAACGTGACGATGCGCATCACGAGCGAGGGGCGTACCGTCGACATGACCTACGCGTTGAAGGGGGCGCGTCTGCGGATGGACATGCCGCTCGCCGGCCGCGCGTCCGGGGCGAACGCGATGTACATGGTGCGCGAGGGCGATCGCCTGTCGATGGTGATGCCCGCGCAGAAGATGTACATCGAGCAGCCGATTTCGGCTGGAGGCATGGCCGGGCGCGCGGGGGCTCGCGGCGCCGCGAAGGTCGCGGTGACGCCAACCGGGAAGACCGAGACCGTCGCCGGCTACCCGTGCGAGCATTACAGCGTGACGAGCGACGAGGGGCAGTACGACGTGTGCCTCGCGAAGGGGATCGGCAACTTCACGGTGCCGACCAATCCGATGGCGGGGCGCGGCGCGGCGTCGGGCGGTTCCGATCGCGTCCTCGAGCAGCTCGGCGCCACCGGGTTTCCGCTCAGGGTGCAGAAGGCGGGCGGCGAGACCATCCTCGAGGTGACGAAGATCGAGCGCAAGCCGCTCGACGACGCGCTGTTCGCGGTGCCGTCGGACTTCCGGAAGGTGGATTTCAGCCGGATGGGGCGTCCGCCGGGCGATCGCTAGCGGTCGCGAGGGCGTGAGTGGGCTGGCGGCGTCGCGGACCTCCGCGGCGCCGTTTTCATCTCGGCGCGCGGCGCGGCGCGGCGCGGCCCGGCGCGGCAGTGCGGTCGTGCGATACGTCACGGAATCCCGCGCGCTTTCGGCGGCGGCGGATCGTCTCGTAATCTCCGGCGCGCTCGGTCGTCTACTTGTAGCGCTCGCTGGTGGTGAACTCGCCGCCGACGTGCGCGCCGCCGGCGCCGGCGGTGCGCTTCGGCTGCGTGCGCCGCCAGACGGTGGTCAGGAACCTCGAGGTCAAGGGATGCCCCAGTACACGTATACGGCTCGCGCCATCAACGGCGACCTGCGTCAAGCGACGATCGATGCGCCCACGCGCGACGACGTCATTCGCCAGCTGCGACAGCTGCGGCTCAACGTCATCAAGGTCGACGAGGGCGGGCCGACGAAGAAGAAGCGGATGGGGGCGATCAAGATGCGCGACATCGTGATCTTCACCCGTCAGTTCTCGACGATGATCAACTCGGGGCTGCCGCTGGTGCAGGCCCTCGACATTCTGGCGACGCAGAGCGAGAACCCGGCGCTCAAGGACACCACCAGGCAGGTCGTATTCGACGTCGAGTCGGGCAACACCGTCGCCGACGCGCTGCGCAAGCATCCCAAGGCGTTCACCGAGCTGTACGTGAACATGGTGGCCGCGGGCGAGGCGGGCGGTATTCTCGACACCATCCTGATGCGTCTCGCGGTGTTCATGGAGAAGAACGACGCGCTCGTGCGGAAGGTGAAGGGCGCGATGATCTACCCGGGCGTGATCATGAGCGTCGCGGCGCTGGCGATCACCGTGCTGCTGATCTTCGTCATTCCGACGTTCTCGAGCATGTTCGCGAGCGCGAACATCCCACTGCCGTTACCGACTCGCATCGTGATCGGGATGTCGGACCTGCTCAAGACATATTGGTGGGTGCTCGTCGGCGCGATCGCGGCCGGGGTGGTCATGCTGCGCCGGTACTATGCGACGCCGCAGGGGAAGCTCACGATCGACCGGATGATGTTGCGCGCGCCCGTGCTGGGCGACGTTCTGCGGAAGTCGGCGGTGTCGCGGTTCACGCGGACGCTCGGCACGCTGATTTCGTCGGGCGTGTCGATTCTGGACGGGCTGGAGATCACGGCGAAGACCGCGGGCAACCGGGTGATTCAGGATGCGATCATGGAATCGCGGGCGAGCATCGCGGGGGGTGAGACGATCGCGGCGCCGCTGAAGAAGTCGCAGGTGTTTCCGCCGATGGTGATCTCGATGATCTCGGTGGGCGAGCAGACGGGCGGGTTGGACGAGATGCTGTCGAAGATCGCGGATTTCTACGACGAGGAAGTGGATGCGGCGGTGAGCGGGTTGTTGGCGCTCATGGAGCCGGTGATGATCGTGTTCCTGGGTGTGGTGGTGGGCGGGATGGTCATCGCGATGTACTTGCCGATCTTCGACATGGTGAACGCGGCGGGGTGAGGTCGGGAGCGTCGTCGGCTTCTGGTCGGCTCGTATGGCCTATCGCAATTCCGCTACGCGGTGTATCGTAGTTTTGCACGCTCTGTCGTAATGGACGCAACTTATGTGCTGTCAACAAGATAGGGCGGCAAGCGGTGTTCGCTTGTCGCCCTTGTTCGTTGCCGGTACTTCGTACACGCTCTTCCCAACCGGCGATTTTTGTGGCCCTGAAGAAGTCCGATCTCTACGCGTCTCTCTGGGCATCCTGCGACGCCCTGCGCGGCGGCATGGATGCCAGCCAGTACAAGGACTACGTCCTGTTCATGCTGTTCATCAAGTACATCAGCGACAAGTACGCGAACAGCGACGACTATGCACCGCCGGTGGTGATCCCGACAGGCTCGAGCTTCGCCGACATGGTGGCGATGAAGGGAAAGGCGGACATCGGCAACCGCATCAACACCGACGTCATCGCCCCGCTCATCGCCGCGAACGATCGGCTCGCACGCAGCGACTTCCCCGATTTCAACGATCCGAACAAGCTCGGCGAGGGACAGGCGATGGTGGACCGCCTGTCGGAGCTGATCGGCATCTTCCAGCGTCCGGAGCTCGACTTCACACGCCACCGCGCCGAGCAGGACGACCTGCTCGGCGACGCGTACGAGTACCTGATGCGCCACTTCGCCACCGAAAGTGGCAAGAGCAAAGGACAGTTCTACACGCCGGCGGAGGTGAGCCGCGTGATCGCGCAGGTCATCGGCATCGGGCCGGCGAACTCGAAGGCGAGCACCACCGCATACGACCCGACGTGCGGCTCGGGCTCGCTGCTGCTCAAGGTGGCGGCGCAGGCGGGAAAGCACATTACGCTCGAGGGGCAGGAGATGGATGTCACCACCGCCGGCCTCGCGCGCATGAACATGATCCTGCACGATTTTCCGACGGCCAACATCCAGCAGGGGAACACGCTCGCCGCTCCCAAGTTCAAGGACGGCGAATCGCTGCGGCGCTATGACTACGTCGTGGCCAATCCGCCGTTCTCACTGAAGACGTGGAGCGTCGGCCTCACGCCGGAGAACGACCCATGGCAGCGCTTCGCCTGGGGCGTACCGCCCAACAAGCAGGGAGACTACGCCTTTCTCCTGCACATCATCCGCTCGATGAAGAGCACGGGGAAGGCGGCGTGCATCCTCCCGCACGGAGTGTTATTCCGCGGCGGCGCCGAGGGGCGCATCCGCGAGCAGCTCGTGCGCTCGGGCATCCTCAAGGGAATCATCGGCCTGCCGGCGAACCTGTTCTACGGCACCGGCATCCCGGCGTGCATCCTCGTGCTCGACAAGGAGAACGCGGCGGCGCGCAAGGGCGTGTTCATGATCGACGCGAGCCGCGGCTTTGCGAAGGACGGCCCCAAGAACCGGCTGCGCGAGCAGGACATCCACCGCATCGTCGACACCTTCCGCAAGGGCGAGGACGTACCGCGTTATGCGCGGATGGTGCCGCTCGACGAGATCGCCGACGCGCGCAACGACTGGAACCTGAACCTGCCGCGCTACGTCGACACGAGCGAGCCCGAGGACCTGCACGACATCGACGCGCACCTGCGCGGCGGGATCCCGGAGCGCGACCTCGACGCGCTCGGCGCCTGGTGGGCGGTGATGCCGTCGCTGCGCGCGAGCCTGTTCGAGAGCACGGGGCGGCCGGGCTACGCGCGGCTCACCGTGCCGGCGGCCGAGGTGCGGCAGCGCATCCTCGGCCACCCGGAGTTCGCGGCGTTCCGGGCAGCGGCGACGGAGCATTTCGCCGAGTGGCGGCGCGCGACCATCGCGCGGCTGCTGGCGTTCGGCGTCGGCGGCCATCCGAAGGAACTGATCGAGACGATCGCCGAGGAGCTGCTGGCGGCGTTCCGGCCGGTGCCCCTGGTGGACGCGTACGACGTGTACCAGCGGCTGATGGACTACTGGGCGGAGACGATGCAGGACGACGTCTACCAGATCGCGGCCGACGGGTGGGTCGCGCGCACGGCGCGCATCGTTGAGACAGACAAGAAGGGAAAGCGGAAGGACAAGGGATGGACGTGCGATCTCGTTCCGAAGGAGCTCGTCGTCGCGCGGTACTTCGCCGCCGAGCAGACGGCGCTGGATGCTGCGCAGGCGGAGCTCGAGGCAGCGACCGCGGCGCTCGCCGAGCTGGAGGAGGAGCACGGCGGGGAGGAGGGCGCGTTGGGCGCGCTCGAGAAGAGCGCCAAGGCGGAGGTCAACGCGCGGTTGAAGGAGATTCGCGGCGATGCCGACTCGGCCGAGGAGGAGGAGATCCTCCGGCGCTGGCTGGAGCTGTCGGAACGTGAGGCGATGCTCAAGCGCACTGTGAAGGAGCAGGATGCGGCGCTCGACAAACTCGCCTACGAGAAGTATCCGACGCTCAGCGAAGCCGAGGTGAAGTCGCTCGTGATCGACGACAAGTGGATGTCGCACCTGTCGGCGGTCCTCGACAGCGAGGTGGATCGGGTGTCGCAGGCGCTCACAGGGCGAGTGCGGGACCTCGCGGAACGATATGCGATGCCACTGCCGGAGGTGAACGAGCAGCTTGCGGTGCTCGCGACGCGGGTAGGGGGGCATCTTGCGGCGATGGGGGCCGTGTGGAACTGAAGCCGGGCTACAATCGAGGGGAGATCGGCGCCATCCCAAGCGATTGGATGGTAACACACCTCGGTGAGATAGCATGCATTTCTGCCGGCGGCACGCCGAGGCGGTCCAATGCCAAGTACTGGAACGGCGACATTCCATGGGTGACTACGTCGGAGGTGAACTTCGGCATCATCAGCGAAGCAGGTCAGTCCATCACGCGCGACGGTCTTACCAACTCTGCGGCTAGGGTTTTACCCCGGGGCACGCTCGTTATGGCGCTCTACGGTCAGGGCAAGACACGAGGTAAAGTCGCCATTCTAGGAATCGCAGCTGCGACGAATCAGGCATGCGCGGCGATTTCCCTGAAACCAGGAGTGTGCCGTGAGTTCGTATTCCACTTTCTTGCCAGCCAATACCACGCGATCAGAAATCGGAGCAACACGGGCAATCAAGAGAACCTGAATAGTTCCCTGGTTCGCTTGATTCCAGTCGCCCTACCTCCGAATTCAGAACAACGCGCTATTGCGGCGGCTCTGAGCGACGTCGACGCGCTGCTGGATGGCCTGACGCGGCTCATCGCCAAGAAGCGCGATATCAAGCAGGCCGTCATGCAGCAGCTCCTCACCGGCGGGACGCGGCTGCCGGCGTTCACTTCGGAGTGGCGAGTTAGACGACTGGGGGATCACGCAACCTTTTTGAAAAGCGGAGCCTATGCTCGCGCCGAACTGTCGTCGGCGAAAGGCACCAAGTATCTCCACTACGGCGACATCCACGTCGCTTCCGAGGTGCGGCTTGATGCGCGGGCGACCACCATGCCGTTCTTGGATGAGAGCCGTGCCCGCCGACTCGATGGGTTGATCGGCGGTGATGTAGTCTTCGTCGATGCGTCCGAGGACATGATCGGGATTGGGAAATCAGTCGAGATTCTACAAGCGGACGACGTGCGCGTTGTCGCAGGCCTGCACACGATCGCTGTCAGGTTCGACAAGACTGTGCTTGCAGATGGATTCAAGGCCTATCTGCAATTCTGTCCACCATTCGTTGCGCACCTGAGGCGCCTCGCGGCTGGGACGAAGGTGTACGCCACGACGCGTGGCCACATCGCCAGCGTCGAGATGCCTCTCCCGGATGTCCAAGAGCAAACCGCCATCGCCACCGTCCTCTCCGACATGGATGCCGAGCTAGCCGCGCTCGAAGCCCGCCGCGCCAAGACGCAGGCGCTCAAGCAGGCGATGATGCAGGCGCTGCTCACCGGCCGCATCCGCCTCGTGTCCCGCGAGCCGGCGCATGCCTGAACGCGCTGGCGCCGAGCGACCGGTATGCCGGATCATCGCCGGCCCGAACGGTGCCGGCAAAACGACTTTCGCCCTCCGCTACCTGCCGCGGGTCGCGCCCGACACCGCTTTCGTGAACGCTGATCTCATCGCCGCCGGACTCTCTCCCCTCGCTCCGGAACGGCAACTCGTCGCGGCCAGCCGATTGTTCCTGCGGGAAATCGAACGCCACGTCGCCAACCGCACGAGCTTCGCCTTCGAGACCACGTTGTCGGGCCGAGGCTACCTGAGGCTGGTGCGTCGGCTGAAGGAGGCCGCATGGCGCGTGGAGCTGCTCTACCTCGCGCTCCCGAGCGTTGAGCTGTCGCGGCAGCGAGTCGCTGAGCGAGTTGCGCATGGCGGTCACGCGGTCGCGCCAGACGACATCGGACGGCGCTTCCCACGCAGCCTCCACAATCTGCTGGAAGTCTACGCCGAATCGGTGGACGAAGCCCGCTGTCTCTTGAATAGCGACCCGCACCCGGAGATGATCTTCATGCAGCGCGGCGCGACGCGCAGAGTATTCAACCAGCGCATGTACGATGATCTCGTGAAGGAGGCGCACCTGTGACCGACCTCTCCCTCCCCGACCAGCAGGTCGTGGACGCACTGCGCGACGCCGTCGCCGAAGCCCTCGAGCGCAAGCGCCGGCTCGGCCAGTATGCTGTGATCTGGCGCGATGGCCGAGTCGTCCGCCTCCAGCCCGAGGAGATTCCCCCCTTGGCTCGGTATCGAGTGGCGGAACCCGGTGCCTGAACGTCCTCGCCCCGAACGCGAGACGCAGAATCGCGTCGCCCGCCTCTTCACCGACCCGGCGCGCCCCGACTCCCTCGGCTACACGCACCTCGGCGACTGGAGCAAGCGCGCGGGCAACCGCGGTGTCGAGACGGAGCTGCTGCGCGCCAACCTGGCGCGGCGCGGATACGGCAACGCACAGATCGACGCCGCCCTCCACAGGCTGGAGGTCGCGGCCGACGTCACCGGCGGCAAGTTGTACCAGGCGAACCTCCGCGTCTATCAGCTCCTGCGCTACGGCGTCCTGGTGCAGACCGCGGCCGGTCGACCGCACGAGACGGTCCACCTCATAGCTTGGGACGAACCCGACGCCAACGACTTCGCGATCGCCGAGGAGGTGACGCTGAAGGGTGGGTACGAGCGGCGCCCCGACGTGGTGCTGTACGTCAACGGCATCGCCATCGCAGTGCTCGAGCTCAAGCGCAGCTCCGTGGAGGTTGGCGACGGCGTGCGTCAGCTCATCACCAATCAGGAGTCGATCTTCAACGCTCCGTTCTTCGCCACCGTGCAGCTCCTGCTGGCGGGGAGCGACGCGCAGGGGCTGCGCTACGGGACCGTGGGCACGCAAGAGCAGTTCTTCGTCGAGTGGAAGGACGAGGCTCCGCCGACGGCAGGCACTCCGCCCGCGGCGGGTGCGCTGCTCGACCGCCCGCTCGCGCAGCTCTGCGAGAAGCGGAGGCTTCTCGATCTCGTGCGCCACTTCGTCATCTTCGACGCCGGCCAGAAGAAGATCCCGCGGCCGCACCAGTACTTCGCTGTGAAGGCGGCGCAGGAGCGGATCGCCCGGCGCGAGGGCGGCGTCATCTGGCACACGCAGGGGAGCGGTAAGAGTATCCTCATGGTGCTGCTGGCCAAGTGGCTGCTCGAGCACGACCCCGAGGCGCGCATCCTCGTCGTCACCGACCGGGATGAGTTGGACAGGCAGATCTCGCGCGTGATGAAGAACGCAGGAGTGATTGCCGAGGACGCGCCATCGCCGCGCGTTACCTCACGCGCGGAACTGATCGAGAAACTCGGCGCGCCAACGCCGCGGCTGCTCTGCGCGCTCGTCCACAAGTTCGACCCCACGGACCTCACGGGTACGCCGCCGGCGGTGCGCGGGAGGCTCTACGTGTTCGTGGACGAGTGTCACCGCACTCAAGGCGGCGACATGAACCGGCAGATGAAGCGCTGGCTCGAGGGCGCCGTCTTCATCGGCTTTACCGGCACGCCGCTGCTGAAGAAGGACAAGCCGATGACGCGCGACGTCTTTGGCACCTTCATTCACACCTACAAGTTCCACGAAGGGGTGGCCGACGGCGTCATCCTCGATCTCAAGTACGAGGCGCGCGACGTCCCGCAGCGCCTCACGTCGCCGCGGAAGATCGACGAGTACTTCGAGAAGAAGACGGCCGCGCTGAACAACTTCCAGAAAGCGGTGCTTCGGAGGCGATGGGCGCAGCTCGAGGAGCTGATGAGTGCCCAGGAGCGTAAGCAGCGCATCGTCGCCAGCATCATCGAAGACTTCGACCTCAAGGACCGGCTGAACAGCAACCGTGGCACCGCGATCCTCGTGGCGGCGTCGATCTACGACGCATGCCACTACTATCGGCTGTTCCGCAACACGGTGTTCGGCCCGTATGTGGGGATTGTCACGTCGTACGAGCCGAACCACAATGCCATCTCCCGCGAGTCGGCGAACAGCGACGAGCGCTACAAGTTCGACACCTACACCCAGCTCGTCCTCGCGTCCGGCGAGAGCACCACTCACTACGAGGAGGAGATCAAGCGGCGGTTCATCGAGGAGCCGGCGAACACCAAGCTGCTAATCGTGGTTAGCAAGCTGCTCACCGGCTTCGACGCGCCGAGCTGCACGTACATCTATCTCGACAACGAGCTGCGCGACCACAACCTCTTCCAGGCCATCTGTCGCACCAACCGCCTCGACGGCGCCGACAAGGAGTACGGCCACATCGTGGACTTCAAGGAGCTGTTCGGCGAAGTGCAGGAGGCCATCGCCGTGTACAGCTCGGACGAGCTGGCGGTGGACGACGCGACCGGCGACGACGGCAACGTGCGATTGCACGACTGGCGCGAGGAGGGACGGCGGCGCCTCGAGGAGACGCGCGAGGCGCTCGTCCTGCTCTGCGAGCCCGTCCCAGCGCCGCGCGAGCTGGAGCAGTTCCTCCATTATTTCTGCGGCGACGTCGCCGACCCCAACGCCCTCACGGCCACCGAACCGCTGCGCATCGCTTTCTACAAGGCAACCGCTGCATTCGTGCGCGCCTACGGCGCCGTCGCGAGCGACCTGCCGCTGCTCGGGTACGACGCCGCGAAGGTCGCCGGACTGAAGGCCGAGGTCGAGTACTACGCCGATCTGCGCGCCGCGATCAAGAGGCGCTCGGGAGAGGAGCTGGACATCAAGCCTTACGAGGCGGACATGCGCCACCTCCTCAACAGCTACGTGCAGGCCGATCCCGCCGCGCAGCTCGGCGAGCTCGGGGAGCGGCCGCTCGTGGAGCTGATCGTGGACACGGGGATCAACGACGTCATCGCGCGCCAGCTCAACGCGAAGGGTAACCTCTCAAATCGCGCCGTGGCCGAGACGATCGTCAACAACGTGCGGAAGGTGATCATCCGTGACCAGCTCACCGACCCGCGCTTCTACGCGCAGATGTCGGTGCTGCTCGACGACTTGATCCGACAGGCGCGGCAGGAGGCGCTGGACTACGAGCGGTTTCTGCGCGATGCCGAGGCGCTCGCCCGCCGCCTGGCGGCGAAGCACCCCATGGATGGCGTGCCGTCGATGCTTCACGGTAACACGGAGGCCACGGTGCTCTACAACAACCTGCCGTCGATTCCAGCGAGTACCTTCCGCTATCCCACTCCCGACGACGCGCTCGCAGCGTTCGCGCTGAAGCTGGACCGCGCCGTGCGCGAGAGTGCGCCTGCGGGCTGGAAGGGCGATCAGGCTCGCGAGGCGCCGGTGAAGAACGCCCTATACCCTCTGCTCGACCGCGATCGCGTGGCGACGCAGGCGGTGTTCGAGATCGTGAAGAACCAGCCGGGCTACTGAGCGTGGCGACGTCGATCGAGCTCGGAGATGTGCTGGTCGAGCTGACGTTCAAGGCGGTGCGGAACGTGCACCTCGCCGTGCACCCGCCAGCGGGCCACGTTACGCTGGTCGCCCCTACCGACACACGGTTGGACGTGGCGCGCGCGTATGCGGTGACGCGACTGCCGTGGATCCGCCGGCAACAGGCGCGGTTCCGTGGGCAGGCGCGCGAGGTACCGCTTCGGTTCGTGGAGCGCGAGAGTCACTACTTGTGGGGTCGCCGCCACTTGCTGTCCGTCGTGGAGCGCGACGTGAAGCCTCGCGTGACCGTCGATCACCGCCGCATCGTACTCACCGTGCGGCCAGGAAGCGGCATCGCGAAGCGGCGGGACGTGATGCAAGCCTGGTACCGCTTGCAACTGCACCGCGCCATTCCCCCGCTCATCGCGAGTTGGGAGCGCAAGCTCGGCGTGGTTGTCTCGAGATACTACCTGCAGCGGATGAGGACGCGCTGGGGGGCGTGCAACCATCGCGCGGGTACGATCCGGCTCAACACGGAGCTCGTGAAGAAGCCGCGGGACCTGCTCGAGTACGTGATCGTGCACGAGATGCTGCACCTGATCGAGCCGACGCACAGCAACCGCTTCCTCGAACTGCTCGACGGATGCTATCCCACTTGGCGAGAAGCGCGTGCCGAGCTCAATGAGCTGCCGCTTGCCTCGGGACATCGGAGTCGTACGACTTCTTCCCGGTCCTCGAATCCGCCGTCGCCGATCCTTCCGAAGTAGTGGGGGTCGAGCACAGGGTCCTACAGGGCCGGGCGCTGCTCGTGAATGCGCGGTTCCGGGACTACGTGCGTCAGCTCGAAGAGACGGTACGCGCCCTCCTGGGTCCGGCACCGTCCAGCCCACACTCGACTCGCTGGTTCGCTGTCGGCGGTCGAAGACGTCGAGGGCGGAATCGAGACGCTCCGCGGCCGGGAGCGCCAAGCCGCCACCGACCGCTTCACTGACCTGTGACGAAGCCTCCGGTGCTGGCGGTCGCCGATACCCGCAGCCTTCTCGGGTACGCGACCCAGCGCTTTCAGAAGCTCGGACCGCCGGCGCGGAAGCACTTCGAACGCACGGACCGGCCTCTCGCGCCTCGTGGACTGCATGGGCCCGCCGGCTCCGCGCGGGCGCAGACCATGCCGAGTCGAAACATCATGCCCCGTCTTCGCACGCACTGGCGCGACAAGCTGCGGAGAACCATGGCCAGCTTCCGAGTGCGACTGGTCCTGGTGGTCGTCCTCGCGGTCCTCCCCGGGCTCGCCTTCATCCTATACTCCGCCGCCGAGCAGCGCCGTCAGGCGCTGGAACAGGCGAAAGTGAGCACAGCGCGCCTCACCGAACTCGCTGCGGCCCAGAACGAGAACCTGATCGAGCAGACGCGCCAACTGCTCGAGATGCTCGTCCGCGTGCCCGTCGTCATCGGTAGCGATACGGCCGCCTGCAGTGCCTTCCTCGCCGGACTGGCGAAGGAATACGCGCCGCGCTTTACGGGATTCACCGTCATCGAGCCAGACGGGCTGATCTCCTGCGCCTCCTTCTCCGCCCTCGATTCGATCAGTGCCGCCGACCGGCACTTCTTCCAACTGGTGATGGAGACGCGACGGTTCGCGACCGGCGAATATGCGATCGGCCGCGGCACCGGCGCCGCCATCCTCATCTCGGGCTATCCGGTCCTGGGCGACGCGGGCGAGGTGCGAAAGATCGTCGCCGCCGCGTCGAGTCTCGCCTGGCTCAACCAGTTCGCCGCGCAGGCGAAACTGCCTCCCGCCAGCACGCTCACGCTGCTCGACCACAGAGGCACGGTCCTGGTTCGCTACCCCAATCCGGAAAAGTGGGTCGGAAGATCATTTCCTGACGCACCGCTCTTCCGCATGATGACGCAGAGCAGAACGGGCGTCGCCGAGACGGAGGGTTTCGACGACGTTCCCCGCCTGTTCGAGTTCACGCGACTCGCGGGTTCACCGGAAGGTGGCGATCTCTATCTCGCCATCGGGCTCGCAAAGACCCAACTGTTCGCCGAGAGCGACCGGATCCTGCGGCGCAACCTGCTGGTCCTCGGCGGACTCGCGCTCCTCGCTCTCGGCGCGACCTGGATCGGAGGCGACGTCTTCTTCCTGCGCCGCGTGAAAGCCCTCATGAACGCGACGGAGCGGATCGAAGGCGGCGATCTCTCCGCGCGCACAGGCCTGCCTTTCGGGGAGACAGAGTTGGACCGCCTCGCCCAGACCTTCGACCGCACAGCCGCGAGCCTGCAAGCCCGGACCGTCGCGCTGCAACGCCTGAACCGAGTGTACGCGGTGCTGAGCGGAATCGAGGGAATTCTCCTGCGCCATCCCGACCGTGACGAGCTGTTCGAGGCGATGTGCCAGATCGCGGTTGACGAAGGCAAGTTTCGCCTTGCCACGATCCACGCGGTCGATCCGAGCACGGGTGAGCTCCGCGTGGCGTGTCAGGCAGGCGTCGCGGCGCAGGAAGCGGGCGAGGTCCGCGCCACCCTCGAAGGGGCCGATGCGAGCACCCACGGTCTGATCGGCGCGGTCCATCGCGAAGGGCGAGACGTCGTCGTCAACGACCTGACGCGCGGGCCGATGCCCCCGCAGGACGTCGCCGCTCTCGAGGCGCACGGCTTCGGCTCGGTCGCCGCCTTTGCGCTCCGTGTGGAAGACAGGATCGTCGGCGTGCTGAGCCTCTACTCGGCCGAGCGGCGCTTCTTCGACGACGCCGAGATTCGCCTGCTGCGCGAGGTGGCCGCGGACATCTCACTGGGGCTCGAGTACATCGACAAGGAGCGTCGGATCCAGTATCTCGCCAACTACGACGCGCTCACGGACCTTCCCAACCGCGCGCTCTTCGAGGATCGCCTCACGCAGGCGATCGCGCAGGCCAAGCAGGGCCACCAGCTCGTCGGCGTGGTGAGCTGGGCCGTCGTCTCGATGGACGAGATCATCGGCACACTCGGCCATGCGGTGGGCGATCGCGTCCTGCGAGCGGTGGCATCCAGCCTCGACGGGGCCGTGCCCGAGGCGGGCACTGTCGCGCGCCTGGCGAGCGACGAGTTCGGCGCCGTGTTTACAGGACTGTCCGACGCGATGGAAGTGGAAACGGCGGTCGACCGAATCGTCGAGCGGTTTCCCACCGTGATCCCGGTGGATGACAAGGAGGTTCCAATCTCCCTTCGCCTCGGCGCGGCCATCTACCCGAATGATGGCGCCGAGGCGGAGACGCTCGTCAAGAATGCCGCGCTCGCGCGGCAGTCGGGCGCCGGGGCCGGAGGGCTCGCGTTCTTCTCGACCGACCTGGACGCCGCGGCGCGCCGCCGGCAGCGGATCGAACGCGAGCTGCGGCATGCGATCGAGCGGAATGAACTGAGGCTCGACTACCAGCCGGTCGTCAACCTCCAGACCCGCGAGCTGGTCGCCGTCGAGGCCCTCCTGCGCTGGCGAAACGAAAACCTCGGCAGCCTGAGCCCTGTCGAATTCATTCCGATCGCAGAGCGGATGGGGCTGATCGGGACCCTCGGCGAATGGATTCTGAACAGCGCGTGCCGGCAAGCCAACGCGTGGCAGGCCGGCCGGCTCGGACGCGTGCGAATCAACGTCAATGTCTCGGTGATTCAACTGCGGGAGCTCACGTTCGTGGACCGCGTCGCCGAGATCCTGAAGGCGACGCGCTTCGATCCAGAGTACCTGGCACTGGGCGTTGAGATCACCGAGAGCGCGTTGATGGACAACGTGGATGCCGCGATCGCGGCGCTGCGCCGGCTGAAGGAGTTGGGCCTCGCGGTGTACGTGGACGATTTCGGGACCGGCTATTCATCGCTCGCCTATCTGCGCACGCTGCCGATCGACTGGATCAAGATCGACAAGTCCTTCGTGCTCGACCTTCCGTCGGATCCGGATGCGACCGCGGTGACACGCGCTATCGTGGCTCTCGGTCACAGCCTCGGGCTGGACGTCGTCGCGGAAGGCATCGAAACCGAGGCGCAGCTCGCGAGCCTGCGCGATCTGGGCTGCGAAGCTGGCCAGGGTTTTCTGTTCAGCGAGCCGATATCCGCGGACGCGATCGAGCGCTGGTACGCGGCGGCGCGGCGCGCGGCGGGGTAGGGCCTCGCGCTTTCACGCCTCGACACTTGGGAGGGGTGACGCGCGCTACCGCCGCGCGATCCTCACCCGCCACACCTCCGGGCCCGACGCTTCGTACGCCCAGTCGAACGTGCCGCCACGTTCCGCGTCGAGCTGGTACTTCAACGGTTTCGGATCGTGATCGTTGATGAGCAGCAGGGTCTCGCCGCTCCCCAGTTCGTCGAACGTGCGAAAAATGGTCGGATGCTTGTCGCGCGGCGGAATGACGCGGACGTCGAGCTCTACGGTCTTCCCGGACATAAGATACCTCATATTGGTGAGTGTGAAACGCCTTGCCTGGCGTGACGGATGCGCACGAGCACACGGTCGGGCCGCGACTCATCTACCTCCCACGCGAACCCGCGCTCGACGAGCAGCGGCAGAAGGAACTGCGGGACGCGCGAATTGATCTGCACGAGCGTGCGCCCCGGCGATAGCGACTCGAGCGCGGCCAACGTGCGCGTCATCGGTTCCGGCGGATCCAGTCCGCGTACGTCGAGGTACGTTGCGGTCGCGTCGTCGCCGGGTAAGTCGTCAGGCGCGGGAGAGAGCGACGGCGATTCGACCGCGGCCGCGTCGTGCTTCGACGGGTGCCAGAACCAGACAGACCAGTCGTCGGCGGAATGCATCCGCGACTCGTGCACGAACCCGCGCTTCGCGAGGACGGCGTAGAGCGGTGCCGGCTCGAAGATCGCCCGGAGACGCAGCACGTCGTCGGCGCCCAGCGCGGCGACGGCCGCCATGATTCGCGCGAACGGCTCGCGACCAGACCGCAGATCGTCGCGAACGTCGAGTTCGATCACCCGCGCGGCCGCGGGATGCGTCAACGACGGCTCGACGTCGACGCCCGAGTCGGCCCCCACGACCGCCACATCGGCCAGGCCGAGCGCCGCGTTCAGCTCTCTCAAAAGATGCTCGGTGGATACCTTCGCGGTGCGAGCGGCCTGTTCGACCGTGACGAGCCTCGCCATCACCTTGCGCATCGCGCGATTGCGCAGCTTCTCGAAGTGCGGCGCCTGCCGCACGAACACCTCGAGCAACGCTTCGTCGCGGGCGAGGACGTCGCTCACGCGATCGGCCCCCGTGACGGGGCGCACGCCGGGCGTACCGTCGCGACCGCTCATGCCTCCGCTCCGACGCGGATCTGCCGGATGCGCATCGATCCGCCGAGCGCAATGCGAACGATCTGGCTCACGAACAGCCCGACACCGACGAGAAAGAGCACGGCGCCCGCGTACACGGCCCGCGTGCTGCCGGCGAGCGTGCCGGCAGCGAGGAATACCATCGCCGAGATCATCGCGCCGAACTGGACGCGCGCGACGGGCAGCGAGAACAGATCGGCGACCGCGGGCGTGCCGGGCACGCTCGCCTTACCGCGAAAGTGTGCAATCCACGCGAGGAGCGGAACGATTTTGTAAAAGAATCCTATCACATATAGCACGATGCCACCGAGGAGGCCGGTCAGGACGTAGGTGACGGCGAGGTGCCCTGCGCTCGGACCGCGCCAGAGGACGAATGGGCCCATCGCGCCGGCGGCCGCGAGAAACGCCAGCGCCGCCCCGGCGAACCGCAACCCGACCTCGACGCGCTTCCGCGCACGAACGCGGTGGAACAGAATCGCCTGGTAGATGAAGCACGCGAGGCCGAGCTCCAGTGCGATCGCGCCGGACCAGGCGGCGATGGCGAGGGCCGCATCGAGGCCAGTGACCAGAAGAACCAGTCCCGATGCGAGCAGAATGACGGCGCGGCGCGTCCAACGCGTGTTCGCACCGTGCGCGAGAAGGAACATCGGCAGCAGGCGATGGCTCACGCCGACGATCATCATGAGCGCCCAACCGACGAGCGCGACGTGCAGATGCGTCGCCAGCACGCGCAGGCGCGCCGCTGCGATGAAACCAGTGTGGATGTTGTGCAGCAGCACGACGCCGAGTGCGAGCGTCGACGCGAGAAATGTGAGGGCGAGTACGATTGCCGCCCACGTGACGTCACGCGAGCGCGCGTTCGGGAGCGTCACGGCGATGTTCGTCACCGCGAGGGGAATGCCGACGCCGACGAGCGCGATTCCGGTGTGGTGCAGCATCGTCGAGCTCGTGGCGACGCCGCACGCGAACAGCCCCGCGCCCGGCGCGAAGGTCCAGAAGCTCGCGTGCGCGACGCCGGGCCAGCGCGTCGGTGCGCCGAGTGCGACGGGCAACAGCTGATAGAGCGCGCCGAAAATCGTCGTCGTCAGCCAGCCGAGCGTGAAGAGGTGCGTGACGCCGGCCACGTGCGGCGATAGGTAGTTCCCGGCCGCGAGTTCCGGTGCGATCCACACCAGACCGATCGATCCCGCGACCAGATACAGCGCGGCGGCCGCGAAGTGCTCGCCCGCCAGACGTATGTGAGCGGTCGCCGGACGGGCCACGCCGCTCATCAGACGTGCGCCCAGCCGAGCGCGGTCGCGACGCCTCGTGCGACGTCACTGAACGCCGCTGCCGTGGCGCCGTCGGGCCGCGCAATCATCGTCGGCGTGCCCGTATCGCATTCGCCGACGACCGCGGGGTCGAACGGAATCGCACCCAGGAATGACGCCCCGAGTCGCTCCGACACCGCCAGCCCCGCACCGCGGCCGAACGGGCCGGCCATGTTCTCGACGACGCCGAGTACCGGGACGTCGAGCGAGCGAAACATCTCGGCTGCTTTGAGTGCTTCAGTCGCCGCGAGCCGCGGCGGCTGCGTCACGATCACCGCGCCGGACAGCGCAACCGCCTGCGCGAGACTGAGCGGGATGTCGCCCGTACCTGGCGGCAGATCCACAACGAGGACGTCGAGCTCGGGCCACGCCACGCCGCGCGCGAACTGCTTCACCGCCTTCGACACCATCGGTCCGCGCCAGATCGCCGGCGAACCTTCGCCGAGGAAGAAGCCGAAGCTGATCAGCGGAAGGCCGTGCGCCTCGAGCGGAAGGATGTGCTTTTCCGGAGACATGCGCACTCGCGACGCCCCGTCTTCGATGCCGAGCAGGATCGGCGCGCTCGGTCCGTAGATGTCGGCGTCGAGCAGGCCGGTGCGAAGACCGTCGCGCGCGAGGGCCAGCGCGAGATTCACCGCGACGGTGCTCTTGCCCACGCCGCCCTTTCCCGCGCCCACCGCGATGACGTGCCGCACTCGCGAAAGGCGGACCTGATCGCGCCATGGATCGGGAGTGCCGCGCATGACCGGCAGCGGCGTGGTCGATGGCGCTGGCTCGACGATCTCGACGACGACACTCGTCGCGCCGAGCATCGTGAGCGTCTCGCGGATGGCTGCCTCGAGCCGCTCGGGGATGCTCGCGTCGCGCGTCCGGAGGCCGAGTCGAACCTTCACTCGACCGTCGCACACACTGACGTGCTGCACCATGCCGAACGAGACGAGGTCGCGCGACAGCCCCGGGTACGCGACCGTGCGCAGCGCGTCGGTGATGCGCGCGGTGTCGAGCGGAGATGGATCGAGCATCATGGCCGGCCGTTCGACGGAAGGGTCATCGTCCGAACGTTCGCCGGCATTGCAGCGTCCAGGTGTGACGGATGTCTCAGCGGCCTCGCCGCGCGCGATCTCTCAGCCCTGACCGCCTGGCAGGAGTGCGCGCAGCCGCTCCACGTCGGGGATCAGCAGGCGGTTGCGGCCGAGTGGTTCGACGAGGTTGTTGCGCCGAAGCTGCTTCATTGCGCGCGACACCGATTCGCGCGCGGTGCCGATCTCGTGCGCGAGCTCTTCCTGGGTGCGATCGAGCTCGATCTCCACTCCGGAGGCCGTCGGCGTCCCCGCGCGCTCGGCGTAGCCCACGAGGAGCATCGCGAGGCGCGCGGCCACGTCGCGAAAGGCGAGCGTCTCGGTCAGGTGCACGAGATGCCGCAGCCGTCGCCCGAGTGCGCGAATGACCCCCTCGGCGATGTCAGGGTGCGAGCGATAGAGGTACTCGAACGCCGGGCGCGGCAGAAAGACGAGCGTCGAGTCTTCGATCGTGATCGCGGAGGCGGGATAGGTGCCTCCGTCGAAGAGCGGCAGTTCGGCGACCGTGCGTCCCGGCCCTTCGACGTGCAGCACCTGCTCGCGGCCGGCGGGATCCGTGCGGTAGATGCGGACGCGCCCCGCGTCGATCACGTAGAGCCCACGACATTCGTCGCCGGTCGTGAACAGCACCGTACCGGCCGGCGCGGTGCGGGTCACGCACCGGCGCGCGATCTCGGAGAGCGCGTCACCGCTCAGTTGCGCGAAGAGCGGCACGCCGCGAAGGAGGCCGAGCACGTCCGTCGCCGGAGGAGGCATACAGAAGAGATAATCGGTGCCAGGCAGCGAGGGCGCGCCGAATGTGGTGTGACAACAGTCACGCCACTCGCGAGCGACGCCGGCGAGGTTGCGAGAGTAGATCAATCACGCCGCCAGGACAGCATGCCGACCGAAGCGCTCGAGGATGCAATCTGGGCCGCGCTCGCCACGGTGATCGATCCGGAGATCCGGCTCGACATCGTCACGCTCGGTCTCGTCTACGACGTCGCGATCGACGGCGACGCGGTGCGTGTCACGCATACACTGACCACGCCCGGCTGCCCGATGGAGCGCGTGATCGCGGAGGGCATTCGCGCCGCGGTTCTGGCCGTCGAGGGCGTCGCGTGCGTCGAGACGCTCGTGGTCTGGGACCCCGAGTGGCATCCGGGCATGATCTCCCCCGACGCGCTGTTCGGAGGGTGAACGCGGGGCGGAAATGATCGCGCCGCTGGATCGTCTTCATCGTCGGACACCCATTCACGATGCAAGACGATTCTCACCGCGCCGGCGACGGCACCGATCGAGCCGATCGGCCGTCGCACTCCGACATTCGCCGGGTTGCACCGTTCTGCGTCGCGGCGATCGCGGTCGCGGTGGGGTTGTGGGCAGGCAGACCGTATGCGGTCGGCGTCTTTCACGACGACGGCGTATACGCCGTGCTCGCGAAGGCGCTCGCGACCGGGCAGGGGTATCGCTACCTGCATCTTCCGGGAGCTCCGGCCGCGACACACTATCCGCCGGGCTACCCGCTGCTCCTCTCGCTCGTCTGGCGACTGGCGCCGAGCTTTCCCGAAAACGTCGCGCTGCTCATCGGAGTGAACGCGCTGCTGCTCGGCGGTATCGCCCTCGCCGTCGAACGGTTCGCGCGAACGGTGCTCGGTTGGCCGCCGCTCGCATCGGCGCTCGTGGCGCTCGCGGCGACCGTCACGTATCCGCTGCTCATGCTGTCGAGCCTCGTGCTGTCGGAGCCGTTGTTCGCGGCGCTGCTCGTGCCGGTGCTGATGGCGAGCGAACGCGCGGTGCGAGGCGATGAGAACGTCGGGCGGGCATTCTGGCTCGGCGTGTGCGCGGGGCTGCTCGCGCTGGTGCGCACGCACGGCGTCGCGCTGCTCGTCGCGCTCGTCGTCACTCTCGCGGTCCGGCGACGCTTCCGTGCCGCGGCGATGGTCGTCGCCGGCGCTGCGCTGATGCTCGCGCCGTGGCAGGTCTGGTCGATGGTACACGCGGGCGATGTGGCGGCGCCGCTTCGCGGGAGCTATGGCTCGTACCTCGCGTGGCTCACCGACGGCGCGCGCGTGGACGGGCTGAGGTTGTTCGTGCACACCGTCGCGGTCAACGTGCGCGAGGTGGCGGCGCTGCTCGCCGATCGGCTGGCGCTGCGCGATACGGCGGTCGTTCGCGGTGTCACGGCATGGCTCGCGATCGCCATGATGCTGGCCGGCGCGTGGTGCGCGCGACGCAAGGCGCCGGTGACCATCGCGTTCCTCGCGGTGTACGTCGCGATCATGCTCGTCTGGCCGTACACGCCGTGGCGCTTCGTCTTCGCGATCTGGCCGCTGCTTCTGCTGTTGATCGGGGAGCCGCTCGTTGCCGCACGCCATTCGTTGATCCCCGCGAGCGCTTCGCGCCACCGCCATCGTGCGCTCGCGACGCTGACGCTGGTGGCCGGGGTGGTGTTCGTTGCCGGAATGGTGCGCGAAGAAGCGCGCGCCTATTCGACCAGGTCGTGGCGACAGGGGCGCAACGCCGCGACCGCGCAGATCGCGCCGCTCGTGGCGTGGGTCAATGCGAACACGAAGTCCACAGACGTCGTGGCCGTCGAAGGTGAACAGCTCGTCTACCTCTTCACCGGACGGCAGGCGGTGCCGCTCGCGGCGTTCACCGCCGCGGAGTATCGTCGCGCCCCGACGCTCGACGAGAACGTCGCGATGCTTTCGCAGATTCTGAAAGGCGCGCCGGTGTCCCATGTGGTGTCGATCTCGCCGCCGCTCGTCGCCGCGGCGGATTCGCTGAGCGCACGGTCGATCCCGGGCGAGCCGCACCTCGAGCGGACCGCGACGTTCGGCGGCGGACCGACCGGCGCGGCGTACGTCGTCCGCCGGTGAGGCCCGGCGTCACGCCAATTGAATCTCGGCGGGAAGCGCGTCGGGCGCGGTGTGGTCGGTCGTCTCCTCGTGCACCCGGGCGTCGAAGTAGAGGTAGGTCGCGACGATGCCGACGAAGGGCATCATCGCCGCGAACGCGATGCCGGCCAGCACGTTCATCGCGCTGAGCGACACGTTCGTCAGCAGAATGACGAGCGCGGTGAAGAAGGGGAGCGCGACGCTTGCCAGTAGCACGGCGGCCAGCGCGAGCAGCGCGATCTTGAGCTTCCCGTGCCGCGCGAGCCGCGCGCTCCGCCGGATGGCGTCGCCCGCGCCGAGTCGCTCGATCTCGAGCGCGGGCACGATGAGCGCCCAGCGGAGCAGCAGCCAGAGCGCGACGGGCAGCAGAATCAGAGAACTGGAAATGAGCGCGATGGTCGCGCCGGTTCCGAGCTGCGCGACGGTCAGCGGACGCAGCGAGCGCAATGCGTCGCGGTATGCGCCGATCGGCGTGATCGGGCGGTCCGCATCGATCGCCAGCATGGCTCGGGCGGTCGCGCCGACGACGAGGCTGAAGACGACGAGTCCGATCGCCCATGCGATGGCCACGGCGACCGCGATCACCACGCCCGCCTGCTCTCCGCTCGCGTGTCCCGCCGCCGAGCGTGGCCCGGCGACGAGCCATTCGATGAGCGTCACGGCGATCGAGATCGGGAGCGTCATCAGACCGATGCCGAGGAAGAGCGGCCAGTGCGCGCGATACATTCTGCCGGACGCGGCAAGCACCTGACCGCCGGCGCGTCGCCGCGCGAGTCGCAGTGGATTCGTCGGGCGCCAGGTGGTACGCGCCATGATCAGCGCGAGGATCGCGGCGACGAAGCCGAGTCCGAGAACCATCGGCAGCGGGTCGTCCATCGTGCGGCGCAGGCTGTTCGATCCGCTCTCGACCGCGTCGCAGAAGAAGCTGGTGGCGCGCGTGCCGATCAGCCCCGCGGCGGGAACCGCGATGGCCCGCTGGCGCCAGGTGCTGTGCCACGTGATGGGCGCGACCCACTGCTCCTTGAGATTCGGGCCCGTCGGGCCGTTGAAGAAGAGCTGTCGAACCTCGCCCCACTGGCCCGCAAACTCGATCCACGGATACGCCGCGCGCGCGACGGCCGGATCGGACGACAGCGTCACCACGACGGGGCGCAGCTCGCGCGTCGGCCCGCGGGTGTCGTCGCAGCCCACGCCCTCCGAACCAGACGTGCCGAGGTAGAGCGCCTCGCCATAGAAGTTCGCGTGCGAACCGGCGGCCGGATGAACCACGACGTGCGTGTCGTCGACGATCTTCATCTTCGGGTCACCCCACTCCGCCTCCTCGGCGCCCTCGTGCTGGCTGTAGCCCACGCGGAAGGGAAACGTCGCGAGTGCGTCGCGCGGCGTGGCGGCGTCGAAGTCGAGCTGGATCATCTCCCAATCGCCTTCGTGGGTGTTGTTCCAGTCGTTGAACGCGTAGTAGAGCCAGTATTGCAGCGAGAGCTTGCCGGGATGCTTCGGGTCGGTCGCGACGTGCGCGTACACGGTCGGTGACCTGCCGGCGGTGATGCGCCGCGCCCACTGCTCGTAGCCGCAGCCGGGGTGCAGTGCGTTGCCCGGGAAGTCGAGCACGTAGCCGTAGCGTGCGCTGGTGAGGTCGCCGGCCGCGGGCGCGATCTTCACCAGATCCATCCCCCACGGTCCGCGCATCGCGACGGTCTGATTGTCGAACAGCGCGTCCACGTCGATCGGATCGTAGGGCTCGCCGGGGCCGCACGGCTCCGGTTGCGCGACGAGCCGCACGATCGGCGCGAAGCGCGAGGCGAGCGCGGTCTCGTCGGCGAGGCGGGTGGAGCGATCGATGCCGACCTGCGCGCGGATCGACGCCGCCGCGACGAGCGAAGCGGCGAGAGCGAAACCGACCAGTCGACGACCCATGCCGGAATGTTCGCGCGCTGCCGAGTTCCGGCCATCGGACCAAAGGAACTGCGAGCCGGCGGCGGAGCCGAAGGCCCTACACGGCCCGCGCGGGTCTGCAACGTGCACCGCACGACGCTCAGCACTCCACCTTCGTGCAGGAGCTCGCATGCGCACCATCGACCGTCGCCCGATCGACATTCTCGTCTTCGGCGCGTCGCTTCGGAAGGAATCACTGAACAACCGCCTCGCGGCGCTCGCGGCGAAGACCGCCGAGCGCGCCGGCGCCACCGTCGAGCACGTGCAGATCGCCGAATTCGACTGTCCGTTCTACGACGGCGACATGGAAGCCGAGCGGAACTTTCCGCCGGGGGCGTTGTCGTTCTGCCGACGCGTGAAGTCGGCCGACGCGTTCATCATCTCGTCGCCGGAGTACAACGCGTCGATGCCGGGCGTTCTGAAGAATCTCATCGACTGGGTGTCGCGGCTGCGGCCGCAGCCGTTCAACGGCCGGCAGGGCTTGCTGCTGTCCGCGTCGCCGTCGATGGTGGGCGGCAACCGCGGCCTCTGGGCGCTACGCGTTCCCCTCGAGCACCTCGGCGCCCGCGTCTATCCGGACATGTTCTCGCTCGCACAGGCGCACGAAGCATTCGACGCCGACGGGCGGATCGGGAACGACATGTTGCAGAAGCGCTTCGACGAGACGATTCGCTGCTTTCTCGATCTGGTCGAGGCGGCGAAGCACTACCCGGTGCTGCAGAAGCAGTGGGTCGAGTTCCTGGGCGAGGAGCCGACGAGCGCGACGGATCGGGTCGAGACGACGGAGGTGGAAGCGGCATGAACCGCCAGGTCTCCACAAGATCATCCCAATCGTTCTTGCCCTGAGGAGCCGTCGACGCCAACGTCCACTCATGCGCACCATTCGACTTCTCTCGATCCTCGCCGCGATCGCCGCGACGACCCCCGCCGCGCGTGCGGCGGCACAGGACAATCCCTCGGGCGATCCGATCGTGCAACGGATCTTCGACGAGGGGATGAAACGCTCGCAGGCCGCGAAGTACGCGCAGGTGCTGATCGACTCCATCGGTCCGCGCCTCACCGGCTCGGCGGCGAATCGCGCGGCGAACGACTGGCTGCTGCGCACCTACAAGGCATGGGGCGTCGACGCCCGCAACGAACGCTACGGTACCTGGCGCGACTGGACGCGCGGCTCGAGCGGCATCGAGCTGGTGTCGCCGCGCGCGCGCGTGCTCGAGGCGACGATGCTCGCCTGGAGCGCGGCGACGCCGGCCGCCGGCGTCACCGGGGACGTGGTCATGCTGCCGCCCGTGTCGCAAATGCCCGACAGCGCCGCGTTCTCCCGTTGGCTCGCCGGCATCAAGGGCAAGTTCGTGCTCGTGAGCATGCCGCAGCCGTCGTGTCGCCCCGAGAGCGACATCCAGCACTGGGCGGACTCGGCGACGTTCGCGCGGGCGATGGCGCAGCGCGACAGCGTCGCGAGCGACTGGAGCGCCCGCCTCTCGGCGGCGCGGGTGAACGCGCGCACGCTGCCGGCGGTGGTCGAGCGCGCGGGGGCGGCCGGCGTCATCCAGAACGCGTGGTCGCGCGGTTGGGGCGTCGACAAGATCCAGTCGGCGCGCGTGAACGGCATTCCGTCGTTCAATGTGTCGTGCGAGGACTACGGGCTCCTCGCGCGCCTCGCCGAGCATGATCAGCATCCGCGGGTTCGCGCGACGGCGAATGCGACGCTCGCACCGGCTGAATCGCCGGTGTTCAACACCATCGCGACGATTCCGGGCACGACGAAGTCGAACGAGTACGTGATGCTCTCCGCGCATCTCGATTCGTGGGACGCGGCGAGTGGCGCGACCGACAACGGCACCGGCACGATCGTGATGCTCGAGGCCATGCGCATTCTCAAAACCGTCTACCCGCGGCCGAAGCGCACCATTCTCGTCGGGCACTGGAGCGGGGAGGAGCAGGGCGACATCGGGTCGTCGGCGTTCGCGGCCGACCACCCCGAGATCATCAAGGGGCTGCAGGCGCTGTTCAACCAGGACAACGGCACGGGCGAGGTCGACTCGGTGCAGACCAACGGCTTTATCGACGCGGCGCCGTCGCTCGCGCGGTGGATGTCTCGGATGCCGGAAGAGATCACGAAGAACATCACGCTGATGCTCCCCGGCGTCGCGCACGACGAGAGCACTGACAGCGACGCCTTCGACTGCCGCGACGCGCCGGGCTTCTTCCTCACGTCGTCGGACTGGTCGTACACCGACTACACCTGGCACACCAACCGCGACACGTACGACAAGATCAACTTCGACAACGTGAAGCGGAACGCGACCCTCGTCGCGCTGTTCGCCTACCAGGCGTCGGAGGATCCGTCGTTCGTGTCGCGCACCCGGCGCGTGCCGCCGACGGATCCGCGCACCGGCCAGCCGATGCCTTCGCCGGAGTGCAACGCCGCGCCGCGGAGCTGGGCCGCGACGCAGCGTCCGTAGCCGCTACTGCGCGACGACGTCGAAGGTCTGCGTCGCGAGGCCGGGGAGCGTCGCGGTGACCGAGAAGGTTCCGGCCGACGCGGGCGCCGTGACCGTGGTCTGCGCGACGCCGCTCGCGTTGGTCGTCGTGCTCGCCGACGAGAGCGCGCCGCCCGTCGTCGCCCAGGTCACCGTGGCGCTGGGCACGCCGTTGCCGAAGCGGTCGACGACCTTCACCTGAATCGTCGCCGTGCCGCCCAGCGCGACGGTCGTCCGCTCGTCGCTCACCGGCCGCAGCTCGGTGGCCGCGTCCACCACGCCGATGATGCGCAGCGTGTCGACGCCGTCGCCCGACGAGATCGCGAGGCTGTTCACGCCGGGCGTCGTGCCGATCGTCCACCGCACCTTCGCGACGCCGAGCGTGTCGGTGCCGGTCTGCGGCGAGGAGAGGAATCCGCCGCCCTCGGCGACCGTCCACATCACCGCCACGCCGACGATCGGATCGGCGCCGTGCGTGATGGTCGCGCTGACGATGACCGGCGTGCCGACCGTCACCACCGTCGAATCGGCCATGTTGGCCTTCACGGTGAAGACCTGGTCGGTCGACGTCGTCTTGGAGGCCTCACAGGCGGAGAGCAAAGGAAGTGCGGCAGCGACGAGCAGGAAGCGCTTCATCTCGATCGGTTCATTGAGTTCTCACGCGGACGACGAGAAGCCGCCGCCCACACGACTCGCGCGGGTCATCATTGACACCCGACCCGCGCCGAATCCCCACGGAATCTACCGTGCCGCGCGACCGGCGGTTCCGCCCGCCGTAAAGGAGCCCGCGACCGCCGGAAACGAGATCGGCAGGGGATCGGCCGCCAGGCGCGCCTGACTGGCCGAGACGCCCAACTCGCCGATCTGCCGCGCGAGGATCGCCCGGCACACGAAGAGAATGAGGTCGGCGCCCGGACAGGCCCGCGGCCCGCGAAGGAACAGGTTCGACGCCCGAGCGGGCTCGTCCAACTCGGGCTCGAGCCAGCGCTCCGGGCGGAACTCGTGCACCGTCGGCCCCAGCGCGTCGTCGCGCTGGAGGAGCGGAAAGTAATGCGCATACTCTCGCGGCGGCTGCCCCGGTTCGGTGCACCGATGGAAGGTCCGGGTGACCGGCGGAAAGAGCCGTCCGGTCTCGAGCAGACAGGCATTCAGGTAGTGCAGCCGATCGATCGACTCCACGCGGTCGGGCGAGCCTGATTGCTGGAGCTCCGCGAGGACGCGCCGTTCGACCTCCGGGCGCGACGTGATCATGCAGAGCGTGCGCAGAAGCAGCGCGGCCCCGGACCCGGTGAACGTGAACATCCAGTGTGGCACCTGCTGGATGATCGCGTCGCGATCCAGATCATCGATGTGGTCGACGGCGACGGCGAGCAGCGTCTGGGGCTGGCCAGGGGTCGTCGCCGCCTTCTCCCACCGCTCGGCGATCAGCGCGTACACGCGCGCCCGCCGCCGCTGATTCAGAAATCCTAATGCCTTGCGCTTGAGCGGATTCTGGATCAGCCGAAAGAGATGCGCGACGTCGCCCGCCGGATCGAACGCGCGATCGACCTCGCCGAGGACGATGCGGACCATCGCGCGGCCCATGTCGTCGACCACGTCGGACGGCTGGCGAATCGGCGCGGCGAAGGCCGCTCGCGCGTGCGCGAGAACCAGCGACGCAAGCCGGTGTACGCTGCCGGGGCCAAGCACCGCTTCGTTGAACCTGCGGAGGCGGCGCCACTGCTCGCCGCTGGCGATCGTGAGCGCACCGGGCGCGAGGAAGCCCATGCCCGCGGCCTTCATCGTCCCCGCGTGATAGGCGTCCGGCTCCGGTTCGGCGGCGAGCAATCGGTCGGAGTGCTCGCGATCGCGCACGATCTCGATCGGCGTGCGCAGGGCGAGGTCGATGTCGCGGCGCGCGCTCGGGGCGTCGTTCGCCAGGCTCGCCGCCCACCGCTGCGCGGCCGCCCCGGCATCCGCCCGCTTCCCCTTGAATCGCTCGGCGGCGAGCAGCGCGCCGAGCTGCAGCAGGTCGCGCACGCGCGCCCGCGCCGGCGTGGTCTCCGCCGCGGGCGGCCCGCTCACGTCAGGGCTTCTTGAAGGCGGGATCGGATTCAGCGCCCCTACGGGGCGTCCATTGGAGTGAGTAGTAGCTGCCGCGGTCCCGCGCCCAGGGATCGAACGCGTTGACGACGCCGCTCAACTCGTCGCTGAGCTCCGGCATCGTGCGAAGCAGTACGCGCTTCATCGGCGCGACCACTTCGTCGTGGCCGTTGGGTTGGCCCTTCTCCATGACAACGCCCGTCGGACCGTTGTTGTTGACCCACTCGACGCCGAGGTTCGTGTAGAACTCCGGACGGAAGCTCGACGTGAAGAACCTGTCGCTGAACAGCCGGCGCGACGCGTTGATGATGAACACCGTGAACTGCGTCTCGGAGATCGCGTAGCCGTGCGGGCGCGTCGATTCGGCGAGCCAGCCCACGACCGTGTCGAGATCCTCGACGTTGTCGACGATGCTCCCGTCGGGGAAACCGAGGCAGTCGGTGATCGGCTTGCCGTCGAAGTCCTGCGCTTCGGTGATGACCTTCGAGTCGTCGCAGCGATGCTGGCCGTAGATCTCGCGCATCTTCGCGACGTAGTTCTTCTCACGCGCCAGCTCGACCGAATCCTTCTTCGGGTCGAGGTGCTTGTTGATGAAATCGTCGAAGCTCGTGAGCGTCCTGAGCCCGTACTGGCGGCGGAACTCGTTGAAGCGCGGCACGCCGCGCTCGCGGTCGCGCAGAATGTCGAGCGCCGGCACGTCGACCGCGTGCGTCATGCTCGGGATGCGCGGCATCGGGATGTTCTGCAGGAACTGCGGATGGTTCCCGAGCGTCAGCGCGCCGAGCCGCTGGCGTCCCATCGTGACCGCCCAGTTCGCGAGGCCGTTGTCCTCCTGCGCCTTCGTCGCCAGCCCGCGGAACGTCGAGATCACCGGCACCTCGCGCTGGATCTGGTTCGGCGTGCGATAGTCGCGGAAGTCGAGCAGGTCGGGGACGAGCGGATGCAGCCGATAGACCGTGATGAACTCTTCAGGGAAGTTGAACGGCGATCCGAAGTGGTTGATGCCGCCGTTGACGTCGTCCGGATTCTCGATGCTCCACGTGTCCGTTCCGTTCGGATCGATGCCGAGGAAGCCCGGCCGCGACGGATACTTGTGGCTGCCGAGCCCGAAGATGCCCGCGCCCGACGCGAAGACGCCGTACCACGTCGTCTGATCGCTCTCGCGAATGGACTTGCCCTTCACGTCCACCGCCACGTGGTCGAGCGCTCTGGTGACCGCGTTGTCGGTGCGAATGAGGCCGTGCCAGTTGGCGTTCATTCCCTTGTACAGCACCTCGTCGTACAACAACTGCGTCGTCCATTCCACAGTGTGGATCTTCGCGATCTCGGCGGCGACGGTGAGGCGCGCGGCCTGAAACAACTCCTCGTTCGACACGTCCTTCATGCGAATGACGCGCTTCGGGTTCGCGGGGTCGCGCAGTCCGGAGTCGTCATCCGGACGCGCGGCGGCGCGACGCCGGAATTCGTCGACGAACAGATTGTGTTCGCGTGCGAAGACGTTGTGGAGGAAGCTCAATCCGATCGACCAGTTGTCCGGAAACGCGACCGCTTCCTGACCGGCCCACTGGGGATTGATCGGATCGTTCGCGGCGAACACCGGCAGATAGCCCTGGCGATCACCCTCGGCCGCGCGACCCGGGATCTGAACCATGAGGAGCTTGGCCGGATCCCTGGTGTCGCGCTTCACGCGCCTGTTCGACGCGTCGCTGTAGCCGTAGATCTGCGACGCGTCCCACCACGCGGTGTTCGTGTTGGCCGTGGTCTTCGGCGCGCGCGCAAGATACGTCGCGCCGTCCTTGGTGAACGTCGGCGGCGGCGCCGTCTGCGCCATGCGCGCGGCGTCCATGCGATCGCCCGGACGGCAGCCGAGCTTCGCGACCTCCTCGGGCGTGAGATCGCGCACTTCATTGCCCACGCGCTTCGTCTTGCACCCCATCTCGAGGAGCGGGGCCTTCGTGTCGTTCACGCCTTCGTCGAGGTGCGAGAACCAGTCGTGCGTCATGAACTGGATCCAGTACGCCGCGATGACGTTGAAGAACGGCGCCTTGACGTAGTCGCAGTGCGCGTCGGCACCGGTCGCCGACCCGCCCTGGCACTTCGCGGGGTCGCTCTGCTCGCGCGTCAGCAGCTCGCGGCTGATCACCTGCGGGTCGGGCTGCAGCAGCGAGATGCGTCCGCCGTGGCGGTTGCGCACGATCTGCGTCGTGCCGAGCTGCGGGAACGTCTCCTCGAACTGCACGTTGCGCGCGAACTCCATTCCGGTCGCGCCCATCCGCGGATTCTTGATGTCGTTGCAGATCCCCGACTCGGTGCGGTAGCGAATCAGCTCGCCCTTGCAGAGCTGCGAGCCGGCGCCGCCGACGTCCTGGTAGTGGGGATCACCCGGCTGCAGACGCATCGCGTCCCACACCTTGAGCGACCGTCCGGGCACCCCGTCGCGGCCGTTCACGTAGTCGAGGTACGTGTTGTTCTCGAACAGGTTGAACTTGAGCATCTCCATCCGCTGGTACTCGAGATCGAGCAGCGCGCCGTCGATGCCGCGGCCGTTCCGCGAGAGATGTCCCGTCGTGAGCGACGACGATTCGGACGACGAATCCCCCGCGCCCCAGTAGTTCGCCCAGTCGACCCACGGAGTGTTGCGATACGCGAGCGCCGAGTCGCCGCCGCGGCAGAGCGCCGTCGTCTCCTGAACCTTGCCGAGGAAGCGATGTTTGCGATCGTCGGCGATCGGGCGGAATCCGGCGGTCGTCATCTGGCGACAGGCGCGCAGCGATCGTACCTCTTCGCGCAACGACGGCGAGACCGCGATCGCCGCCGCGGGTGGAATGACCAGAACGCACGCCGTGACGATCGTCCGCGTAGACCAGGGCTTCATATGAGCCTCGGGAGTTGGAGGGCTGGCGACGCCGCAAGGTGGTGACTCGCGCAGTGCGCACCATCATACCGAGGGGTAGGGGGTCGGGGGCAGGGGGGTGGGAGAGCGACCCGTCTGGTAGCTACTTCCTTGTTCGCTCCCTACTCCCGACTCCCTGCTCCTCACCCGCTACCACACGGTGTCCTTCCTTTCGTCTCGCTCGATCGCCCGCCCCGCCTCCCCGACCCGCGCCGGACTCAGCGCGGTGCTCCTCGCCTACTTCCTCGGCGTCATCCTCGTGATCACGCTCGCGCCGTTTCAGTTCCAGGTGCCGCGGGAGTTCGTGCTCGACCGGCAGACGCAGACGTTCGACATCGTCGCCAACATCCTCCTCTTCGTTCCGCTCGGGTTCCTCTTTCCGCTCACGCGGCCCGCGGAGCGCGAGCCCTCGCCCGTCGAAGTGCTCGGTCTGGGAATGCTGCTCAGCACCGCGATCGAAACGACCCAGCTCTTCGAGCCGCTGCGGTTTCCCTCGCCGGTCGACGTCGCGGCCAACGCGATCGGCGCGCTGCTCGGCGCACTCGCCATGCGGTTCGCCACGCGACGCGTCCGCATCGACGCGCGGCACGTCGGCCGCTTCTCGCTCGAGATTCCGCTCGTCGGGTTGATCTATCTGCTCGTGCCGCTGCTGCTCGTGCTCAGCCTCCACGCCGCGACCGATCCGCTCTATCTCCTCGCGCTCGCGCCCGTGGTCTTCGTTCTCGCGCGGCTGCTGTCCTCGGTGCAGCGCCACCACTTCGTGCCGTCCGGCTTTCTGACGGACGTCGAGGTCGGCGTCGCCGCGAGCGTCCTCACCCTGCTCGGCACCTTCCCGATGCTCGTCGCTCGGCCCGTCGCGGCGGGCGGCCTGGTTCTGATCGCCGGACTCGCGACCTGGATGCTCGCATCGCGTGAGCGCTGGACCAGCCCTGACCGACGCTTCGAGGCGGCCACACTGCACGCGATCCGTCCGTTGATCGGCGTTCAGTTGGTGTGTGTCGCGCTGCTGCCGCTGGCGAACGGCGTGTCGCGCTGGGCGATGCGCGCGTCGCTCACCGGAACGCCGTCGGACATCGACCGCCAGCTCCTCGCGCTGCTCGTCCCGGTCGCGACGCTCACCGTGCTCGGCTACCTGCTGGCCGAAGCGCGCGGTCGTCGCGAAGAGTCGTTTCGCGTGGCGGCGCGGCGGATCGCCGTCGAGTGCGGAGCGATCGCGCTGATCCTCGAGGCGTGCCGCGGCTTTCAGCCCGAAGCGGGGGCGAGCATCGCGCAGTGGCTGCTCACGCTCGGCGCCGGTGTGCTCGGCGCCGGGATCTATCACAGCCAGCGCGATCACGTGCGCTGGATTCTCGCCAACCGGAGCGGCTAGCGGTTCAGCCTCGGACCGGTGTGCCGCCCGCCGCCCAGCGCGACGCCGCGGAGTGCATCAGCTTGAGCTGGCGAGCGAGCCGCACGACGCGCTGGTGAACGACCGGCGACGCGGCGTCGGTCGGGATGGGAACCGTGCCTGGCGCCGGAAACTCGGCCGGTCGTCGGCGCTGGAGAATCGACTCGGCGATGTCCTCGAGGATCGCGTTCGACGCGGCCGCGAAGGGGCGCAGCAGCGTCGCATCGTCGGGCTTCGCCGAGCGCGCGGCGATCGCGAGTGCCGCCGTCGTCGCCGCGAGCCGCCGCACGTAGATGAGCGTCGCCATGATCGGCTCGAGATCCTCGGGCGGACCGCGATGCTCGCTGATCAGCCGCTGCAGTGAATCCTCCGCGTTGAGCGACGCGTTGCCGACGGCGCGCCGCGGATCGCGAAGGTCGCCCAGCTCCGCCCCCTTGCTCGAGAACAGCCCGATGGCTCGTCGCAGGAATTCCGCGTTGGCGCGAATCGCCGTCGCGACGAGCTCCGGCAGGCGGTTGCGTTCGTCGCCCGGCCAGAGCAACTGCGCGCCCGCAAGCGCGAGTGCACCACCGATGAGGGTGTTCACGATCCGCAGGCCGGCCAGATGCCAGTCCCCCGTGCTCGATTCGGCGAGCAGCACGAAGGCCGGCGTGCCGAACACCGCGTAGGCGCCGTAGTTCAGCGGCAGGAGCGCGATGCAGCTCATCGTGAACAGCGCGATCAGCACGAGCACCGCGATGCGGTCGTGAAAGAGTCCGCTCAACGCCGCCGCGACGACGCCGCCGAGAATGGTGCCGGCCACGCGTTGGAGTGCCTTCTGCCGGGTCGTCGCGGCGTACGGCTGGAGGATCACGACCACCGTGAGCGTCACCCAGTAGCCGTGGTTCAGGCGCAGGATGGTCGTCACGGCGACGGCGAGCGTCGTCACGATCGCGACGCGCAGGGCGTGATGCAGGACCACCTCCGCCGGCCGCGTGAATGCCTCGATCGAGAACAGCGGCGGCTCGGTGGGCGGCGCCACGGCCTCGATCGAACCGGCGACGGCCGGCGGTTGTACGCCCGTGTTCAGCGACGCGAGCAGCTCGACCGCCGCGCTCACATAGTCGACCATGCGATCCACGATCTCGCCCATCGAGTCGTTCACCGCGCGCAGCCCCGCGCCGTTCCACGAGATCGGCACGCGCGGGAGATCGGTCTCCGATTCGACGGCGTCGGCGAGCGCGCGCATGGTGACCGCCGCTTCCGCGAGTGTCGCCGAGAGCACGAGGTGCTCGTGCTCGAGCGACGACGTCGGTGAATCGGGCGAGCTGAGCTCGAGCAGCGCGATGATGTGCGCGAAGACCTGATCGGCGATCTCGTGCAGCACCAGCAACCGCTCGCCGCGCGCGCTTTCCGCCGCGCGTCCACGCCGCATGAGCGCGAGCGCGGTGCGCGCCGAGTCGATCGCGTGGCGCACCGCGACGACGTGCGAGGTGAGGGTGGCGCTGTCCGCTCCGTGCGCCTGCCCCAGCTCCGCTGTCGCGGCCTCGAGGTAGCGAGCGATCGCCCGATAGCATTCTCCAATACGCAAACGCACGGGGCGGTACGGGCGAATCGGCCAGAGCACGAGCGCGAGCGCCATCGCCCACGCGCCGCCCGCGACCACGTAGGCACCGCGCAGGAACGCGTCCGGCACCGACGCCGCGGGGATCGCGATGGAGATCGCGAAGATGACGAGGAGCGTGACGCCGAACCCGGGCCCGACGTCCAGCCAGCCACGGGTGAGACCGCAGGCGAACGCGATCACGAACGTCGCCGCGATGGCAACCGGCGGATGCCTTCCGGCGAGCGACCCGGCGATGACGACGACCGCGCCGGTGAGTGCGAGCATCCCCATCACGGTCGCGCGCAGACGATACGGTCCGCCGCGATCGATCAGCGTGCCGTTGAGTCCGGCGAGACTCATCCACGTCGCGCCGCCACCGGGCAACGTCACCACCATCGCCAGCAGCAGTGGAGCGACGGTCGCGCACGCCGCACGGATGCCGGCGGCATACGCCGGCCGCGCATGCGCCACCTCGCTCGCGGTCCGCGCGTCGTGGCGCCACCCTCGCACCAGCCCGGAATCCATCATGGCGCCACGTCAGCGAGCTGATTCATCAGGAGAGTGGAGTTCGGCACATCCCATGCGCGTGTCCGTGGGGCCAGCCAACCGACTTCAAGGAGGAGACCATGGCGAACGACCGCGACGACGTGAACGAGCGGGATCGCGCGAGCGACCGCGACAAGAAAGCCGAGAGCCGCGACCAGAAGGACACGCACCGCGTCCGCACGATCGGCACCGGAATGAACTCGCTCGATTCGACCCAGGTACCGCTCAGAGCCGACACCGGTGAACCCGACTGGGACGCGATAAAGGGGCGGGTCGGATCGAAGGATGCGGATCGCGAGCGCGAAGATCGAACGGACCGCGACGCCGGCATGAACGATCGCGAGAGCAACCACTGACCGTGCTGTGCGACGGGGCCGATGCGCTGCATCGGCCCCGTCGTCGTTCGCGGCGGTCGCTTTCCTCACCGACCGATCTTGTCGAACGCCACGTTCCCGATCGGATACTCGCGCCAATCCTTGTAGTCGAAGTGCCACCACTCGCTCGGCAGCGCGGCGAAGCCCTGGGCCTCCATCGCGCGACGCAGCACCGCGCGCCGCCACCGCTGCGCCGAGCTGCCGCCGGGATAGTTCGCGTGCGCGCGATCCGTGCTCTCGTCGTACGTGCTCGGCATGTCGACCGGCTCGCCCGTCGCGAGATCGTAGAGCGTGAGATCCACCGCGCAGCCGCGGTTGTGCTTCGAGCCGTCGGCGGGGTTGGCCACGAGCCACCGTCTGTCGAGCGGGGTGGCGTCCCAGAACATCTTCGTCACGTACCACGGGCGATACGCATCGTGAATCAGCAGGCCGTAGCCGGCCGACCGCAGCGACCGCGCCGCGCGCACGACCGCCTCGGCGGCGGGGCGCTGCATGAACGCGCGCGGTTCGTCGTAGAAGCGCGCGCCGAGAAAGTTGTTCGTCGTCGCGTAGCGAATCTCGAGCTTGATCGACGGGTCGAGCGTCGTCAGCTCGACGAGATCCGGAGTGCGGAAGGTTCCGTTCTCGTGCGGCGGTGATGCAGCCAGGGCTTCCGTGCGCAGCTCTGCGACGGGCCGCACGGGCTCCACCTGCAGCTGCGTGGTGCCCGGCAGGGGCTCGATGGCGCGCCGCGGCATCGACGTGCCGTCGATCGACGCGCTCGTCGCGCGCCCGGACGCGTCGCGCGCAAAGCGCACCTGCGTGCCGCCGGCGCCGAGGACTTCCCTCGCGCCCGTCATCGCGATTACAAATTCGTCGGGTCCGCCGGCGCCGAGCGCCGCGCGATGGCCGTTGGTGTCGGCGAAGAACAGCGCGCCTTCGTCCTCGAGCACGATGCGCGCGCCCGCCGGGGCGTCGTATTCGCCCAGCAGTCCGACCCACTGTGCCGGAGGCGGCGCGGGCTCGCCCGGATGCCGCGGCGACGCGGCGAGGCCGGTGCTGGTCGTCGTCGGTGATACAGCCGACGCAGGCGACGAGACGACGGCGGCCCGGCTGCACGCCGCGGCCAGAAACGCGACCGTGAGCAATCTCTTCATGATGCCGAAATTACGATGGCACATGCGGTTAACGCCATGGGTGGGGCGGGGTGGCACCAGACCTGCCAGAGATTCCGGCCACCATACAACTCAACGACGGGAGCTGGGCAGATGTACGCAGTGATTCGTAGGAACGCACCGCTCGTGATCGCCGGCATGGCGGTCATCGCCTCGACCGGCTGTGCGTCATTGAACAACAAGGAGAAGGGCGCGGCGATCGGCGCGGGCAGTGGCGCGGTGATCGGCGGCGTGATTGGCCACGCGACGGGATCGACGGCGACCGGGGCGATTCTCGGCGCGGCCGTCGGCGGCGCCGCGGGTGCGATCATCGGACACCAGATGGACCAGAAGGCGAAGGCCATTCAGGCCAACGTGCCGGGCGCGGTCGTGTCGCGCGTCGGCGAAGGGCTTGTCGTGACGTTCGACTCGGGGCTGCTGTTCGACTTCGACTCGAGCGTGCTGCGCGACGCGTCGAAGGCGAACCTCGACAACCTCGCGGCGAATCTCTCGAGCTTCGGCGACTCGAAGCTGCTGCTCGTCGGCCACACCGACGCGCAGGGCTCGGACGCCTACAACATGGACCTCTCGCGCCGTCGCGCGGCCGCGGTCGCGTCGTACCTCGAGGCGCATGGCGTGAGCCCTTCGCGCGTCACGACGCAGGGTAAAGGCGAGGAAGAAGCCGTCGCGAGCAACGACACGGAGCAGGGCCGGCAGCAGAACCGCCGGGTCGAGATCGCGGTCTACGCGAGCGACAAGATGATCTCCGAGGCGCGTGCCGAGGCGGGCAAGCCGTAAGCGAGGAACCACGAATGCAAGGCCGGATCGTCGCGCTGCTGGCGGCGGGAATGTTCGCCGCCGGCTGCGCACGCTGGATGAACCGCGATGTCGAGACGTGCGGAAAGTTCGCGATGGGATCGTGGCAGCCGTACGACTCGACGATGACCGGACAGCTCGCCGGAACCTTCCGGCTGATCATGATCTCGGAGAACCAGTCCAACTTCAGCGAACCGAAACGCGCCACGCTCGTGGTGCGCTCAGTGGTGCCGCGCGCGCAGTTCGGCCGCGATTCGGTGACGCTCACCGTCCAGCGGGTCGCGCGCGACGGATTCAGCGGATTGTATGAAGGGGACAACAAGAGCGTGCACGGACGCTTCTGCGCGCTTCGGCGCTAGCCTCGCCTAGCGCGCAGCCGCGCCGATGTGCGCGTGCACCAGACTGACCGACATCGCACCTTCGCCGACCGCCGACGCGACGCGCTTCATCGACCCCGCGCGCGCGTCGCCGGCGGCGAAGACGCCGGGCAGGCTCGTCTCGAGCAGCGCCGGCGTCCGCCCGATGGCGCCCCACACCTCGCCGTCGAGCTCCGACGCGACGAGCCCATGGCCGGTCAGCACGAAGCCCTTCGCGTCGAGCTGCACGCAGCCGCGCAGCCAGCCCGTGTGCGGCGCCGCCCCGATGAACAGAAAGAGCGCGTGCGTCGCGATGTCCAGCGACCGCCCGTCGCGAAAGCCGAGGTGCACCCCCGACAGGTGGCCGTTGCCAGACAGCGCGGAGATCTCGCACGCATAGTGTACCACCACGTTCGGCAGGCACTGCACCCGGTCCACGAGATACCGCGACATGCTCTTTCCGAGATCGGTGCTCCGCAGCACGACGTGGACGGTCTTCGCGTAGCGCGAGAGGAACACCACGGCCTGGCCCGCCGAGTTGCCGCCGCCGACGACCACGACCTCGTCGCCACGGCAGAGGCTCGCCTCCATCTCCGTCGCCGCGTAGTACACGCCGGCTCCCTCGAAGTCGCGCAACCCCTCGATGTCGAGACGGCCGTACTCCACACCGCTCGCGACGAGCACGCAGCGCGAGCGAATCTCCGCGCCGTTCTCGAGCACCAGCACCCGATGCCCACGATCCAGACGCAGCCCCACGACGCGGTCCGGCACCGACAGCCGCGCGCCGAAGCGCTGCGCCTGCAGCGTCGCGTTGCGGGTGAGATCGGCGCCCGAGATCCCCGTCGGAAAGCCGAGATAGTTCTCGATCCGCGAGCTGGTGCCCGCCTGGCCGCCCGACGCCGCGGAGTCGAAGAGAATCGTATTCAAGCCTTCTGATGCCGCATAGACCGCCGCGGCCAGCCCCGCCGGCCCGGCGCCCACGATCGCGAGATCGTAGAGATCGTCCGACGCCACCGCCGCCTCGAGCCCCACGCGCAGCGCGAGCTCGTTGTTCGACGGACGCGTCAGCATCTCGCCGTTGAAGATCACGATCGGCGTCTCGTCGGGCTTCACGCCGAAGTGCTCGAGCAGCGCTTCGGCGCGATCGTCGCGCTCGACGTCGATCCAGGTGAAGGGCACCTGGTTGCGCGTCGCGAAGTCGCGAATGCGGTGCGCGTCGGGCGAGAAGCGCGAGCCGATCACGCGCAGCCCGCTGAAGTGGTTCTGGAGCAGCAGCACGCGCCGCTGGAGAAACGCCTTCAGCAGCCGCTCGCCCACCTCGGGAAGCGCGCGCACCGCTTCGCGCAGGGCGGCTCCGTCGAGCGCGAGCACCCGGCCGTTTGTCACCGCGCGTCCGGTCACGAGCGATGCCCGGCCGGTGAGCATGTCGACGTCGCCCGTGAACTGCCCCGGCGTATGCGTCACCACGAGCCGCTCGGCGCCGCTCGAGTGTTCGACGATCTCGACGTCGCCGGCGAGGACCACGAAGAAGCAGAAGTCCCGTGCGCCTTCGGCGAACAACACGTCGCCCACGGCGACGTCGCGCTCCTTGCCGAAGGGGCGCAGCGCGTCGATCTCGGCCGACGTGAGCGACGGGAAGGCCAGTGCGGCGTCGCTCGGCGACGCGGACATCGCGTCGCGATCGGCGTGCGGCCCGGGCGTGGCGACGTCCATCAAACCTCCACCTCGTCCACGTAGCACCAGCGCCAATCCTCTCCCGGCTCGAACGACTGCACGATCGGGTGCGTCGTGGCGTGGAAGTGCTTGGTCGCGTGCCGGCCGGGGGATGAATCGCAGCAGCCCACGTGGCCGCAGGTCAGGCAGAGGCGGAGATGGACCCACCGCCCGCCCGTTTTCAGGCATTCCTCGCAGCCCTGCGTGCGCGGTGTGACGTCGTGAATCTGATCGAGATGCGTGCAGGTCGTGGCCACGGAGTTTGCTCACGGTTGAGACGGCGTATGATGATACGCGGCAGCCGATGAAAACTCACGAGGGGGCGAAGGGCCTACGCCGCCGGCGGCGTCATCCGCACGAACCTTGCACGGCACCTCTCGTTGCGCCGGGGCGTATACTACGAATCGGCGGGGCTGTAGTTGCCCAGCGACCTCCCTTTGCCGCGCGGTGACCATGTACACCCATCCAACCGACGACCAGCTGCGTGCGCTGCTCACGAGCGTGCGGACGATTGCCGTCGTCGGCGCGTCGTCCAAGACCGACCGGCCCTCGTTCGAGATTATGAATATTCTCATTCGGGCCGGCTTCCGCGTCATCCCCGTGACCCCGAAGGAGACGGAAGTGCTCGGCCGCCGGGCCTATGCGTCGCTCTCCGACATCCCTGAGCCCGTCGACATCGTCGATGTCTTCCGCCGCGCCGAGGAAACGCCGGCCGTGGCCGAGGAGGCGGTGAAGATCGGGGCGAAGGCCCTGTGGCTGCAGCTCGGCATTCGCAACGACGAAGCCGCGCGCATCGCGCAGGAAGCCGGGCTCGCGTTCGTCATGGACAAGTGCATCGGCCAGACCGTGCTGCGGCTCGGCATCAGATGTATGCGCCCCGACGAAGTCACCGAAGCGTCGCTCGAGAGCTTTCCGGCGAGCGATCCACCGGCGTGGACGCCGCTTCGCATGGGTGGGCCTGACCGCACCTGAGTGACCCGCGCACTGCCCGCCTGGTTCCGCGGGCATGCGTCGTGGAGCACTCGTTCGCCTGTCGATCGTCGCGGCCGCGGCCTCTCTCGCCGCGTGCACGCGGAGCACGGAACCGCCGATGAACTTCGGCGCCATCATCACCGTCGCGTTTGCCGGCTATCCCGCCGACACCATGCACATCTTCGTCACGCGCGCCGCGACGATCGAGGCGGCGCAGGCGTACGTCGCGACGCGGCGTGGACCGAAGCTCATCGCCGGCACCATCGTGCGCGGCGCGGGGCTCGACGAGCGGTATCCATTCCAGTTCCTCGCCCCGACCGTCGACATCATCGACGCGGCGGTCGAAGCGTGCGACGGCCCGCCGATGCACACCGACACCGCGGTCAACGACTTCTTCGAGCACTCGCTGGGCAGCCGCAATGCGCCGACGGCGCTCTGGTGTCCATGGTCGAGCTACCCCGTCGCGGTGACGGTGCTCGGACCGGACTGAGCGCCCGGCCACCTTGCTCGGCGCGCGCATGTTTCACCGCATGGCCACGCGCGCTCGGGTCCACTACGCCTGGATCGTCCTCGCCGTCACGTTCCTGACGCTGCTCGCGTCGGCCGGCGTGCGCGCCGCGCCCGGTGTGCTCATCATCCCGCTCGAGCAGGAATTCCACTGGACGCGCGCGACGATCTCGTTCGCGATCTCCGTCAACATCCTGCTCTACGGCCTGATGGGCCCGTTCGCCGGCGCGCTGATGCAGCGCTTCGGCGTGCGTCGCACGACGATGGTCGCGATGGCCATGCTCGCCGTCGGTGTCGGCCTCGCGACGCGCTTGACGCAGGCGTGGCAGCTCATCGCGCTGTGGGGAATCGTCGTCGGACTCGCGACCGGGATGGTCGCCATCGTGCTCGGCGCGACGGTCGTGAATCGATGGTTCGTGAATCGCCGCGGTCTCGCGCTCGGCATTCTCACCGCGAGCACCGCGACGGGACAGCTCGTGTTTCTGCCGATGCTCGCGTCGATGATCGAGCATCACGGCTGGCGCTGGGCCGTGTGGATCGTCGCCGGCGCGGCGGCGTTGATGATTCCGATCGTCGCGCTGTTCATGCGCGACCAGCCGAGCGACGTGGGCCTCGCGCCGTTCGGCGGAACGCCGGCCGACGCCGATCGGTCCGCGACCCGCGCCAATCCCGCCGCGGCGGCGATCGCGGCGCTCGGCGACGGCGTGCGGTCGCGCGACTTCTGGCTGCTGTTCGGCACGTTCTTCATCTGTGGCGCGTCGACCAATGGGCTCGTCGGCACGCATCTCATTCCCGCGGCGCACGATCACGGCATCCCCGAAGTGCGCGCCGCCGGGCTGCTCGCGCTGATGGGGATGTTCGACCTCGTCGGCACGACCGGTTCCGGATGGCTCACCGACCGCTGGGACAGCCGTGCGCTCCTGGCCTGGTACTACAGCCTGCGTGGGCTCAGTCTCGTCTTCCTGCCGTTCGCGCTCGGCGGCGGCGACACCGGACTTCTCGTATTCGCGATCTGGTATGGCCTCGACTGGATCGCGACCGTTCCGCCGACCGTGAAGCTCGCGACCGACGCGTTCGGCAAGGCGCGCGCGCCGATCATGTTCGGCTGGATCGCCGCCGGGCACCAGCTCGGCGCGGCAATCACCGCGTTCGCCGCCGGCTGGATTCGCACGACGTTCGGCGACTACCAGGCCGCGTTCTGGATCTCCGGCGCGCTCTGTCTCGTGGCGGCGCTTCTTGCGCTGTCCGTCGGACGCCGATCGTCGCTCGTTCCTCCTTCCCTTCGCCCGAGTATCGCCGAGTCATGACGACACCGCTTTCCGTGCTCGACCTCTCGCCGATCGTTCAGGGCGGGACCATTGCCGATTCGTTTCGCAATACGCTCGACCTCGCCCGACATGTCGAGCGTTGGGGGTATCGCCGCTTCTGGCTGGCCGAGCACCACAGCATTCCGAGCGTGGCGAGCGCGGCGACGTCGGTACTGATCGGCCACGTGGCAGGCGGGACGAAGACGATTCGCGTCGGCGCCGGCGGCATCATGCTGCCGAATCACTCGCCGCTGGTCATCGCCGAGCAGTTCGGAACGCTCGAGACGCTCTATCCCGGGCGCATCGATCTCGCGCTCGGCCGCGCGCCCGGGTCGGATCAACTGACCGCGCAGGCGCTGCGCCGGTCGCCCCAGGCGGGCGATCTCTTCCCACAGGACGTGCTCGAGTTGATGTCGTACTTTCGCGACGATCCGGAGAATCGAGTGCACGCGATCCCCGGAGCGGGACTCGACGTCCCGATCTGGATCCTCGGCTCGAGTCTGTTCGGTGCGCAGCTCGCGGCGCACCTGGGTGTGCCGTTCGCGTTCGCGTCGCACTTCGCGCCGGCGCTGCTGACCCAGGCAATGGAGATGTATCGCTCGCGCTTCAAGCCGTCGGATCGGCTGGAGAAGCCGTATCTGATGCTCGGCGCCAATGTGGTCGCCGCCGAGACCGACGAGGAGGCGCGGCGGTTGTTCACGTCGTACGAGCAGTCGTTCGTGAATCTCACGCGTGGGCGTCCGACCCCCGTGCCGCCGCCGATCGACGGCCCGGTGCCGATGACGCCGATCGAGCGCGCGCAGCTCGAGCCGATGTTCTCGATGGCGATCGTGGGCGGTCCGGAGACCGTGCGTCGCCGGCTGGACGAGTTCATTGCGGCGACCGGCGCCGACGAGATCGTCGTCGCGTCGCAGCTCTACGATCACGCCGCGCGGCTTCGCTCGTACGAGATCATCATGGGCTGAATCGCAGGCCTCGGCGGGTCGTGCTAAGCTTGGGGGATGAACCTCCCCGTGAATCCCCCCGTGCTGCCGATGCTCGCGTCGCGGGTGGGCGAGCTGCCGGCGGGCGACGAGTGGGTGTTCGAGCCCAAGTGGGACGGCTTTCGAACACTCGTATTTCGAGATGGTGATGAGCTGTTCATCCAGAGCCGTGACGAGAAGCCGCTGGACCGGTACTTCCCGGAGTTCGTCGACGCGTTGAAGGCGCAGTTGCCGCGGCGCTGCGTGCTGGACGGCGAGATCGTGATCGCGCGCGACGGCGCGCTCGACTTCGAGGCGCTGCAGCTTCGCCTACACCCCGCCGCGTCACGTGTGCAGAAGCTCGCGCGCGAGATCCCGGCGTCGGTGGTGTTCTTCGACTGTCTGTCGGACGGCAAACGGAGTCTCTGCGACGCGCCGTTCAGTGAGCGGCGCGCGGTGCTCGAGCGCCTGCTGGCGAAGGTCGGCGCGCCGCTCCACGTGACCCCGGCGACGCGCGACCGCGCGACGGCGGAGGATTGGTTCTCGCGCTTCGAGGGCGCGGGCTTCGACGGCGTCGTGGCGAAGGCCGAGGGTGGCACCTATCAGCCGAACAAGCGGGTGATGCTGAAGGTGAAGCACGAGCGCGAGTGCGATTGCGTCGTCGCGGGCTTTCGGTGGCACAAGGGGAGCGAGCACACCGCGGTCGGTTCACTGCTGCTCGGTCTGTACGACGACGAGGGTCGTCTCGAGCACGTGGGGGTGTGCGCGAGCTTTCCGATGGCGAAGCGTCGCGAGCTGGTGGACTTTCTCGCGCCCTATCGCGAGGGCGCGGTGGAGGGGCATCCGTGGCGCGAGTGGGCCGAGTGGAAGCCGGAGGAGGGAGCTCCGCAGCGGAAGCCGGGAGCGCAGAGCCGGTGGAGTGCGGGGAAGGATCTGTCGTGGGAGCCGTTGCGTCCGGAGCTGGTGCTGGAGGTGGCGTACGACCACATGCAGGGTGGTCGGTTCAGGCATACGGCGCAGTTTCGGCGGTGGCGGATGGACAAGGCGCCGAGGGAGTGTACGTATGCGCAGTTGGAGGTCGTGGCGCCGCAGGAACTGCGGGAGATATTCGGCGGGTGAGGGGGCCTCAGCTTCGGCAAGTGCGGGCCGAGGGAGGGACGCTACGAAGGTCTGCTGCGAAACGGGATTGGTGGCAGTATGAGACCGCTATGAAGCACAGCGTTAGCCGGATATAGGCGTCTATGAGTGTCGAAGTGATCTCGGAATCGCCAGTCGACCTCGACGAGTATGCGCGAGTATCAATCGGCTTCACGGTCGCCGAGGTTCTCGATGATGCCGCCGTGGACGTTGTGCTTCGCGGCGGGCCCATTGCCGCGGTCCCTCTCGAGGTTCCCTACGAGAAGAACTATGACAGCCATCCGGGCTCGCGGCCGGCTGATTGGCCGGCCGGCTTCGACATCGCCGAATGGCAATTCGTCGCCGCCTTCCTGGATGGGCGGCGCGTCGGCGGCGCTGTGCTCATTCCCAATGGCAGGGTAGGCGTCGAGCCATTGGATGGACATGCCGACCCCGCGCTACTCTGGGACATTCGCGTTGCAACGGGGTTTCGTCGTCAAGGCATCGGGGCGGCGCTTCTCGACCACGTGACTCGCGAGGCGCGAGACCGTGGCGCAACCGAGCTCCTGGTCGAGACGCAGCAAATCAACGTTCCCGCGTGTCGGTTCTACGCCGCCCACGGCTTTCGGTTGCTCGGTGCCCAGCGCCAAGCCTATCCGAACCTGCCCGACGAAATTCAGTTGCTGTGGTCGAAATCGCTCGGGTGAGATCCCTTTCGGTCACTCTCTCGCCAATCGCCGTCGGCGCTTCTGCGCCTGGCGTATGATCGTCAGTGCGCATCTTCGCGCCTCGTTCCGGAAGGGCCCATGGGGGGCGGGAGAATGCGGCTCGCAATCAGCCGCGAAACAGCTGTCGAACACGTGCGAAACCTCGCCCGCCGGCGGCGAACGGCAGTATGATCAGGGCCTCGGCACTGGATAACGAGTTCGAACCTCTGACCCGCCCCGCGCCATGCCGTTCGTCATCAAGGCTGAGATCACCGATCCACACGCCGAGTCCTTCGACTTCCCGGCGACCAAGACCATGTACGGCGGCAAACGCGTCGCCGCCGGCGACGAGATCTTCATCTTCGCCAGCGAGAACTCCGGCGGAACCGGCCTGCTCGCCGCCGGCGTCGTCACCGCTGCTCGCGCCCTCCCGCGCACGAAAGGCGTGGCCCGCGAGACACCGCGCGTGAACGTCACGATCCGACGCACCGCTGACGCCGCACGCCCGCTCGGCCGCCGGGAGCTGAAGTCGTTTACCGACTGGGACGACGAGCGGCCCGAGACGGAGCTGAACTTCAAGTTCTATCGGCAGGCGACCGACAAACTCGTCGGCATCTCACCCTCGACCGCCGCATTCCTCCGACGCTGCTGCGCGACCACTCGACCATCACTGAACGCTAAAGCCTGAGCCGCCCGACCACGCCCCGCCCGGAGGGTCCATGATCGCTCCTCGCATCGCCACCGTCGTTCTGGGTTCGGCCGCTGCCACGCTCGCCGCTTCGATGACGCGCGATTCCCATCATGCGCCAACGACGACGACCCACGCCGACTACGTCTGGTCGCCCGTGACCCCCGCCGCCGCGTTCGAGGGCTCATACAACTTCCCCGTGTTCGCCGTCCGCGGCGAGATGTGGGCGTTCCATCCCCGAGGCACCTGGACCTCGCGCGACGGACGCACCTGGACGCCGACACCCCTGCCGAGCTCCGGGCTCAACACCGGGTACCAGAAGTACGTCGCCCTCGGCGACGCCGTCTACGCGCTCGGCACGATGAGCGGGAATTATCTCGATCTCCATCTCACGTCGAAAATCGCGCGGACGCGCGACCTGCGGCGATGGGAGGTCGTCGCGGCACAATCCAACCTGCCGCCGCGCGTCTTCTACGGCGCGGTCGTTCACGGCGGCAAGATCTGGCTCATGGGCGGCTTCGACGGCAGGGCGTACTTCAACGACGTCTGGAGCTCGCCCGACGCGGTGCACTGGACGCGCGTCCTCGAGCACGCGCCGTGGAGCGCGCGCAACGTCGACATGGCCGTCGACTTTCGCGGCGAGATGTGGGTCATCGGCGGCGGCGTCATCGACGGCCAGCCCGAACCCAACCCCAACGCCAGGCGCGAGGTCTGGTCGTCGGCGGACGGCATTCGCTGGGTGCGACACCGCGATCGCAGCGGCTCCGCGTGGGGCGGTTCGCCCGTCGTGTACGACGACCAGCTCTGGCTCATCGCGGCGAATCGCAACTCGACCTTCGCGCCGTCGCTGCTCGCGACGAGCGATGGCGAATCGTGGAGGGAACAGGCCGCGCCCTGGTCGGCGCGCGGAGCACCCGCCGTCTGGGTGTTCGACGACAAACTGTTCATGGCGGGCGGCAAGTACTCGGTCACGGAGAACGGCGCGCAGCGCTTCATCTATCGCAACGACGTCTGGTCGATGGCGAGGAAATGAGCGCGACGCAGACCGAATCCGACACTCGAACCTGAGACTCCATGGGACTTCTGACCTTCAGTATTAACGTCACCCTCGACGGCTGCGTCGACCATCGCGAAGGAATCGCCGACGACGAGACACACGCCTTCTTCACTCGCCTCATGAACGAGGCTGGGGCGATGCTGTGGGGACGCGTCACCTACGAGATGATGGAAAGCGCCTGGCCCGCCATCGCTCGCGGCGACCAGAGTGCGCCCGCCGCCATGCGCGACTGGGCCATCCAGCTCGAGGCGAAGCCCAAGTACGTCGTGTCGTCGACGCGAACGGACTTCCCGTGGACCAACAGCCACCACCTCGACGGCGATCTCCGCACCGTCGTGCAGGCGCTCAAGGACGCCACACCGGCGGGCGTCCTCCTCGGCAGCGGCAAGCTCGCGACGGCGCTCGACCGACTGGATCTGATCGACGAATACCGATTCCTGGTCCACCCCATGATCGCCGGCCATGGACCCACGCTGTTCGGGAGTGGACTGGCCGCCACGCGACGCCTCGAGCTACTCTCCGCGATGCCGCTTCGCAACGGCGCGGTCGCCATGCACTACCGCCGCGCGAGCTGACGCGATCGCGCGGGCGTCGCGCTCCGGGATGGCGCGCAACCCCGCCGCGTGCTCTTATTGAACGACATCGCGGCTGCCTCGCTCGGCAACCCCACCCTTACTTGTCCATGATCCAGATCTTCGTCAGTCGCCCGACGTGGCTGCCCACGGAATTCCAGCAAGGGCTCAGCGAATTTCTCGGGCTCCTCGAGACGATGGATCTCGCGCCTCGCACGCTGGGCGTCAGCGACTATCCGGCCAAGGGGCCGCTCGACGAGGTCATCGACCTGCTCGATCAGTGTGCCGGAATGATCGTGCTCGGCTACCCGCAGATCACACTGGCCACCGGGAGCATCAAAGGGTCGGCGGTCGCCGGCCTCGATCTCGCGACGGAGTGGAATCACATCGAGGCGAGCCTCGCCTACGCGCGTCGCCTTCCGCTGCTGGTGATCCACCACCTCAGCATCAAGCGCGGGATCTTCGATCGCGGGACGATCAACTCCTTCATCTACGAGAAGGACCTTGCGCGCTCAGGCTGGGCACTGGCGCCCGACGTGCGCGGCGCGCTCGCGAAGTGGAAGTCGCAGCTCGCGGTCGCGTCGCCCGTTCTGCCGGCGTCGCGCGCCGGGGATCTGGGCCATTCCGGCATGCCGCGCTGACCGACGGAGCAGAAGCAGTCACATGGCAGTGAAGCGGATGGATAACGTCGGCATCGTGGTCGAGTCGCTCGATGTCGCGGTCGCATTCTTCGTCGAGCTCGGCCTGACCCTCGAGGGACGCGCGACCATCGAAGGCGAATGGGCGGGACGGGTGACGGGGCTGGGGAATCAGACCGTCGAGATCGCGATGCTCGTCACGCCCGACGGTCTGAGTCGCCTCGAGCTGTCGAGATTCCTTGAGCCGGCCGTCGTCGCCGACCATCGCAAGGCGCCGGTGAACGCCTTCGGCTACCTGCGCGTCATGTTCGCGGTCGACGACATCGACGACAAGCTCGCCCGGCTCCGCCGGCACGGCGCGGAGCTCGTCGGCGAGGTGGTCCAGTACCAGGACCTCTATCGGCTGTGTTACATCCGCGGTCCCGAAGGGCTGCTGATCGGGCTGGCGGAAGAGCTTCGATAGGGCGGTGCGCTCGACGCACGGCGACGGGGCCCGCATCGTCGCCGTGCGTCGTTCACTTCACGACTTCGGCAGCGTCGCGCGATACGCGTTGATCGCGTTGATGGCCGTCGTCGCGCGCAGCTCGGCGATCTTGCGGCCGAGGTCCTGCAGCCAGGCGAGCGACTCGAACTTGATGCCGTTGATCTCGGCCTGTCCCGCCTTCACGCGCTGCTCGAAGCGGATCGACTGCGGATCGGCGAGCGCCATCGTCGCGTCGATGCCGAGCTCCTCGTGCAGGCCGCTCGTCCCCGTGCTCGCGCCGATGCGGATGCCCTCGGGGATCTTCAGCTCGTTCTGGATATACGGCTGAACGACGCTCGTGTGGTTGTAGAACTCGGGGATGTGCTTGAAGTAGACCTTGTTCGGGCTGTCGGCGTAGACCTTGGTGAGCGAGTCCGCGGCGGCCTGCATGCCGCGGCCGTTTCCGCCACTGTCGCCCATGTAGTAGATCTCCTTGAAGCCCATGCTGCGCAGGTAGTTGCCCATGTCGTAGAGGAGCGCGACGTAGGTCGCCTGCGAGAGCATCGGGCCCGCGCGGCCGGGCTGGATGTTGGTGCCGGCGTTGCCCGGTTCGAGCGTCACGAGCGGCGCGACGAGGGTCTTGCCCATCTTGCGGGCCATCAGCTCGCCCAGGAGCTTGATGTTCACGTTGTGCTTGTTCATCGCGAGGTTGCCGTCGTTGTTCTCGACGCCACCGGTCATGATGAGGACGGTCGTGTAGCCGTCCCTGATCATGTCGCGGAACTCGGGCTGGGTGAGCTCCTCGAGCCACACCGAGTTGATTCCGTCGATCGTGCGCGGCTTCTCCGCGGCTTGCTGGCGCGGTGCCTGACCGCCGCGGCCCGCGCCACCACCGCCTTGCGCGGAGGCGCTCGCCGCGAAGAGCGACATCGTCAAGAGAACCATCGGCTTTGTCCGCATCACATCTCCTGGGGCTGGGGTGCTCGCTTCGGCGGCCGAAGCCAGACACCTTGGGGGGAAAGGGCGACGCCGCGGCGGTTGTCGGATCCGGGGTGTCCGCCGCGTTCCTGAATCTGGCGGCCGGAGCGCGGGTCGCCAACTCGCAGCGCCGGTCGGCCGGGGGGGACACGATGCATATTCTGGTGGTTACCGGCGCGTCCGGAGCAGGGAAGACAACGCGGTGCGGTTACTCGACGGCCGAGGTACTGTGAGCGGGCGAAGCGGGAGCAGCGGCTCCGCGACAACCGCGGCCAGCCGGAGCTCGTGACCGACGAGATGGCGTCGTGGTCGGCGTATCTGCGCGCCCAGGCCGAGATGCTTTCGATGAATGACGTCCAGCCACGCCCTCACCGATGACCGCGGATGAGAATTGTCTCATGAACGTCCAGATCAAGCTGCTCGCGCCCGGAGACGAGGCGCTGTTCCAACGCGTCGTGCCGGAGGTGTTCGACCACGACATCGTCGCCGAGAACGCCGCCGAATTCCTCCGCGACGCCCGACATCACATGGCGGCCGCCATCGTCGACGACCACATCGTCGGGATCGCGTCGGCGGTGAACTACCTCCACCCCGACAGGCCGCCCGAGCTCTGGGTGAATGAAGTGGGGGTTGCTCCAGCGTATCGGCGACAGGGCGTCGCGACGCGACTCCTCGACGCGCTCTTCGAGCTGGGCCGGACGCTCGGATGCGGCGAAGCATGGGTGCTCACCGAGCCGACCAACGAGCCGGCGCTGGCGCTCTATCGCTCCGCCGGCGGCCAGTCAGCGAAGCAGATGCTCTTCGCGTTTCAGTTGCCGCCGCGCTGATCGTTCACCGTCGGCTCGCGGAGCCACGCCTTCACTGTCGCTTCTTCGCCAGCTCCCGCCACTCGCGCGTCGGGTCGTCGTCCGGATCCGGCGTTTCCTGCGACGGCCGGATCGCCTCGGGAACGTTCCGCAGGTTGACGCGAATGCGCGTCCACGTCGACGATCGTCCGCGCATCGAATCGACCAGCACATCGTCGACCGCGAGATGCGCCGCTGCCCCGGCGTGTCGCGCCTTCCATCGCTCGAGGCCCGCGAGTGCCGCTTGCTTATCCGGGGAGTTCGCGACCGTCACGAGCGGCATCGACGAGCGGCGCGCTCCGGTGGCACTCGTCTTCCCGGCCTTCTTTGCAGCACTCTTCGCGCCCTTCGCTCGCGACGGCGCCACGCGCGTCGCTTCCTTCTCGCCCTTCTGGAAGTGCGGCGGCCAGGGCGCGTCGCCGAGCCCTGCGGCGTCGTCGCGGTCCGCCAGCTCGAGCAGCGCGTCGAGGGACCCGACCGCATCGTCCATCCCTTCGTGTGGGTCGCCGATCGACGCGAAGCGCGCGGGCATCGTCAGCGCCGTGAAGTCGGCCGGGTCGCACTCCGGTACCTCGTCCCACGTGAGCGGCGCCGACACGCGCGCGTCGGGCAGCGGCCGGATGGAATACGCCGAGCAGGTCGTGCGGTCCTTGGCGTTCTGGTTGTAGTCGAGGAAGACGCCGTGGCGCTCCTCCTTCCACCACTTCGACGTCGCGAGCGTGGGGGCGCGGCGCTCGACCTCGCGCGACAGCGCGAGCGCGGCACGACGCACATCGGTGAACGACCACCGCTGCGCGATGCGCACGTTGATGTGCATGCCGCGCGACCCGCTGGTCTTCGGCCATCCGCGAAGGCCCAGCTCCTCGAGCAACTCGCGGGTCACGAGCGCGACGCGCCGCACGTCGCTCCACGCGACGCCCGGCACCGGATCGAGATCGATGCGCAGCTCGTCGGGATGATCGAGATCGTTCGCGCGCACGGCGTGCGGATGCAGCTCGATGCAGCCGAGGTTGACCATCCATGCGAGACCGGCGGTGTCGTCGATGACGATTTCCTCCGCGGTCCGCCCCGAGGGGAAGGACAGCGTGACGGTGCGCAGCCACTCCGGACGCTTCTCCGGCGCGCGCTTCTGGTAGAACGCTTCGCCCTCCGCGCCGTCGACGAACCGTTTGAGCACGACGGGCCGGTCGCGAATGCCGCGGACGGCCCCGTCCGCGACCGACAGGTAGTAGCGGACGACATCCAGCTTGGTGAGCTTCGCGTCGCGCGAGAAGTAGGGCTTCTCGGGGTTCGAGACGCGAACCTCTCTGCCGTCGATGAGCAAAGTCTCAAAAGCCATGCACGGAGTGGCGTGGGCGCCAGGCGCGGCGCGGGAAGAGTCAGACCGACGAACGTGACGGCGCTCATGAAAGGACCGACGCGCCGCCCGCGCAAGCCCGCCGGGGACCATGGCTCCCGAAAACGACGATGGGTGATGAGTCGCACGCCCTGGCGCGCGGCCCATCACCCAGTCACCACCCAACCCCTCATCCCGTCAGTCGAACACCACCCGACCCCACTCACCACCCATCGCCGCAAACCAACTCAGTCGCCGTTGACGGTCCGGAACACCGGCGACGCCGTGGCGAGCGATTGTGGCGGCACCAGACCGTACCTGGCGGGATCGTTTCCGACCCGCGCCGCGGCGATCAGCTTGGGCACGTAGTCCTGCGTTTCCTTCGGCAGGTAGCGCATGATGCGGAAGAAGTCTTCGTCCGTTCCACTCGTCTTACCCGTTTCCTTTTTCAGTGCCTTGCGCACGGTGCCTTCCCCCGAGTTGTACGCCGCGGCGGCCAGGTACCACGACCCGAAGCGGTCGTGCAGCATCGAGAGGTAGGTCAGCGCGGCATCGGTCGAGCGCGTCGGATCCTTGCGCTCGTCCACCTTCTTGCCGACCGAGAGGCCGTACTGCTTGGCGGTCGCCTTCATGAACTGCCAGAGCCCCACGGCCTGCACGCGCGAGCGCGCGTTCGGGTTGAAGTTCGACTCGATGAGCGCGAGGTAGATGAGATCCTTCGGCATCTCCTTGTCGTCGAGCTTGTCGTTGATCATGCCCGAGTACTTCGCCATGCGCGTGAGCGACGTCTTGAAGCTGTTCGCCATCGACGTCGTCAGGCGGTTCACCCAGAAGTCGATGCGCGCGTGGTCGATCGAGAGATCGAGCTCCTTCTTCGACGGCGTCGACGGCAGCAGCGCCAGCCCGTTCGAAACGGGCAGCGGTGCGAACCCACTCGTCGTGGTCCCGGCGAACAGAAGCGAGTTCGCCTTGACGCGCGCGGCCGAGTCGCCCGCCGACAACTGCTGCACCAGCGGCTGCTGAACAATGGGTGATCCAGGACGCAATGTGCTGAGCGTCACGAGCGCACCGGCACTCACGACACTGGCTTGGATGATCCATCTCTTTAGCATACTTCACACATTAGAGAAGAAAAATTTTTGTGGTAGACTTGTATTCCCGGAAGGTCATTTCGCGCGGGTTCCGGCGCGCGCGCACGGGACTTGAACAATCCAGCGGCCATGCCAAAACCCTCCAAGCTTCTCTCGCGCTCGGCAGTCATTGCCGGGCTCGCATTCGCGGCGAGCTGTTCCGACTCGTCGACGAGCCCATCGGTGCACGATTCTGCCAGCCTCAACGCGGCGATCGCGCAGACCACCTACGGAGATGCGAGCACGTACTCCTCGGCTCGCGCACTCACCGGTCTTCCGGGAGCGGCCTCTCCGACGTTCGATCCGTCAACATGTACATACTCCTCGAGCGACAATGGGTTCACCTGTCCGTCCAAGACGGTCTCAGGCGTGACCTTTGGTCTCAAGTACTACCTGTATGATGCGAACGACGTCGCGCTCGATTCGTACAGCGCGACGACGACGGCCAAGCTGCGCACGGTGTTCGACGCCGTCGGATCCTTCACGACGGGCACCGGCACATCAGCGGCGACGGTGGGCCTCAATCATCACAGCGACATGACGCTCACCGGCCTGCTCGGGACGACGCGCACGTTGAACGGCACGTCGCGCGATCGGGACACGGTGGTGACGACGAACGGCGGCGCCGAGGTGCGCGCAACGCTCGATGCGACCGGGACGGCGACGAACGTCGTGCTCCCGGCGGCGGCGGGGCAGTATCCGGCGAGCGGCATGCTCGCGACCGATCTCACCGGGACCACCACGTCCAACAACCTGTCGACGACGGCGAGCCTCCGCGGCACGCTCACGTTCAACGGGACGAACTTCGCGACGTTCACGCTGAGCAGTGGCGCCGGCACGACGGCGTGCATCATCGACCTGTCCGGTTCGACGGCTCCGCGCTGCTGAGTCGCACTCCATCTCATCACTTCAACGGGCCGCCCCTCGGGCGGCCCTTTCATTTATTCCCGTCCGGCTGGAGCGCTTGGGACACGCATTAAATCTCGGTCGGGCGGGGCACGATATGTGACGAAGGCACGACGAAGCCACACGGTAAGCCATGTTCATTTCTGATTTTGCGATCAAGCGGCCGATCATCACGGTCGTCACGATGATAGCGCTGGTGGTGTTCGGGCTCGCATCGCTGTCGCGGCTCGACACCGACGAGTTCCCCGACATCGATCAGCCGATCGTGTTCGTCGGCATCGCATATCCCGGCGCGGCCCCCGACGTCGTCGAGCGCGAGGTCGTCACTCGAATCGAGGACCGCATCGCGAGCATCAGTGGGCTCGACAAGCTCAACTCGAGCTCGACCGACGGCTTTGCGCAGATCGTCGCTCAGTTCGTCTTCTCGAAGGATGTTGCCGAAGCGACGCAGGACGTGCGCGATGCGATCTCGCTGGTCCGAGGGCAACTGCCGCAGGAGATCCTCGAGCCGGTCATTCAACGGTTCGACCCGAACGCGCTTCCGATCGTCTCGCTGGCGCTCACGTCGACGACACTCAACGGCCCGCAGCTCACCCAGCTCGCCGACCAGACCATCGGCAACGAGCTGCGCGCGATCCCGGGCGTCGCGCAGGTCAACGTCGTCGGCTCGGACAGCGCGCAGCTCAACATCGAGGTGCGCCCCGCGCAGTTGCAGTCGGCCGGCGTGGGCATCGACCAGATCGTCACCGCGGTGCGGTCGCAGAACCTCGCGGCGCCGGTCGGCAACGTCACCACGCCGCTCGAGCAGACCTCCATCCGCCTGCAGGGACGCTACGATCGCCCCGAGGACTTCAACGCGCTGATCGTCGGCCAGCATGACGGAACCCTCGTCACGCTCGGCCAGGTGGCGACCGTGAGCGCGGGCGCGGCGGAGCCGACGTCGGCGGCGCGCTTCAACGGCGTGAACGCGATGGGGCTCGACATCGTGAAGTCGCGCGACTACGCGACGACCGCGGTGAGCGACGCCGTGAAGGACAAGATCGTCGACCTCGAGAAGATGCTGCCGCCCGGCACCCGGATCGAGACCGTGCGCGACGCCGGGACCCGCGTGCGCCACTCCGTGAACAACGTCGAGGAGACGCTCGTCGAAGGCGCGGTGCTCACCGTGCTGGTCGTGTTTCTCTTCCTGAACTCGTGGCGGTCGACGGTCATCACCGGCCTCGCGCTGCCGGTGTCGGTGCTTGCGTCGTTCGTTCCGCTCCTGCTGTTCGGCTTCACGCTCAACGTGATGTCGCTGATGGGACTGTCGCTGGCGATCGGCATTCTGATCGACGACGCGATCGTCGTGCGCGAGAACATCGTACGACACGTCGAGATGGGCGCGGACCACATGACCGCGGCGCACGAGGGCACCGACGAGATCGGGCTCGCGGTGACGGCGACGACGTTCTCGATCGTCGCCGTGTTCGTGCCGGTGGGGTTCATGCCCGGGATCGCGGGGCAGTTCTTCAAGCCGTTCGCCCTGACGATCGCGTCGGCGGTGCTCGTCTCGCTCTTCGTGTCGTTCTCGCTCGACCCGATGCTCTCGGCGTACTGGCCCGATCCGCAGCTCGAGGCGCACGAACGGCGAAACCCGCTGGCGCGCGCGCTCGAGCGCTTCAACCACTGGTTCGACCGGCAGGCGACGCGCTACGAGAAGCTGATCGGCTGGGCGCTCGACCACCGGCTGCTGATGATCGGGCTCGCGACGGCGTCGTTCGTCGTCGCGATCGCGATGCAGGTGATGTTCGGCGGCTTCGGCTTCGCGCCGCTGAGCGACAACAGCGAGTTGAACGTGAACGTCGAGACGCCGCCGGGCTCGAGCCTCGAGTACACGACCATCAAGGCCGAAGAGGCCGCGACGGTCGCGCGCCGCCACAAGGAAGTGCTGTACGTGTACACGACGGTCGGCAGCGCGTCCGGCTCAGGTGCGGTCGACAACGCGACGCTCTACATCCGCATGGTCCCCAAGCACGAGCGGTCGATCAGCCAGGACGAGTTCGGGCAGCTGCTGCGCGAGGAGCTCGCGAAGATCGGCGGCGCCACGATGTTCACCTACGCAGCCGGCGGTTTCGCCGGAAATCAGAAGGCGCTGCAACTGCAGCTCCAGGGCCCCGACGCGAACGTGCTCGCGCAGCTCGCCGAGCCGATCGCGGATTCGGTGCGCGCGACGCCCGGCGCGGTGGACGTCGGCCTGTCGACGAAGGGACAGAAGCCGGAGCTCAATGTGCAGGTGAACCGCCCACTCGCCGGCTCCATGGGCGTGAGTCTCGCACAGTTGGCGACGTCGCTGCGCTATGCCTTTGCCGGCGTCGACGCGGGGACGTGGGTCGATCCGGGGGGCATCTCGCGCACCATCAAGGTGCGGCTCGCCCCCGAGTCGCGGCAGAACGCCGCCGACCTCGGCGCGCTTCCCGTTCCGTTGACGACGCCCAATGCGCCGTCGGGCGTGTCGTTCGTGCCGTTGGCGCAGGTGGCGACGATCACGCGCGGCGTCGGGCCGGCACAGATCGACCACTACCAGCGGCAGCGCGTCGTCACGGTCGGCGCGAACGTGCTCGGCGCGTCGGTCGGCAACGTGGCGCGCGACGTGATGCGCCGCGTGAACGGCGTGCAGCTCCCGCCGGGCTACACCATCACGCAGGCGGGGCAGGTCGAGGACCAGAACGAAGTCTTCGGCGCGATGATCTCCGCGATCGGCGTCGCCGTGATGCTGATGTACCTGATCCTCGTGATTCAGTTCGGCTCGTTCCTCGAGCCGATCGCGATCCTGATCTCGCTTCCGCTGTCGCTGATCGGCGTGGTGGGCGCGCTCCTGATCACGCGCGATACGCTGAACATCATGAGCCTCATCGGCGTGATGATGTTGATGGGGATCGTCGCGAAGAACGCGATCCTGCTGATCGATTTCGCGAAGTGGGCGCGCGAATCACGCGGTATCGAGCGGCGCGAGGCGATCATCGAGGCGGGGCGGACGCGCCTCCGCCCGATCATGATGACCACGCTCGCGCTCATCGCCGGCATGGTGCCGGTCGCGCTGGGCTACGGCGAGGGCGCGGACTTCCGCGCGCCACTCGGCCGCGCCGTCATCGGCGGCGTCATCGCGTCGACGGTGTTGACGCTCCTCGTCATCCCGACGGTCTACGAGATCTTCGACGAATGGCGCGAAGCGATCCTGCGGCGCTTTCGACCGAAATCGCACGCTCCTGGGTCGGAGATCGCGCCGGCGCCCGGGGATTGATGTCCGGTCGGCTCGGCACCGCGGAGCGGCTCACTCGTCGTCCGCGGTGCCGAAGAGCAGCTCGATGAATGGGCGGTCCGTGCGGTTGGCCAGCACGAAGACGTGGTCGCCGGGCAGCAGCTTCATGTCGCCGTTCGGCGCGATCAAGACTCCGTCGCGCTCGACCACGCTCACCGCGGCGCCCTCGGGGAACGGAATGTCGCGCAGCATCTCGCCGGCGACGGCGAAGCTCGGCTCGACGTAGTACGAGTGCAGCTCCACGCCACCAGGAGTGTCGACGTCGATCTCGATGGTCGTCTTCGGGCGCGGAGGCAGCTTGGACTCGAGCCGAAGGCGCCGCGTGAACCACGGCACGACGGCTCCGGGAATGAATGCGCCGACGACCGTGACGAAGAACACCACGTCGAAAAGGTCGCGCCCGCCGGCGACGTTCGCCATCACCGGGATCGTCGCGAGGATGATCGGCACCGCGCCGCGCAGCCCCACGAATCCTATATATAAGATCTCTTTCGGCGAGTAGCGAAAGGGCAGGAGGCACAACGCCACGACGGCCGGACGCGCGACGAGCGCGATCGTCAACCCGATGCCCAGGCCGAGCGGCGCGGCGTCGAGCAGGCGCGACGGAAAGACCAGCAGGCCGAGCACCAGGAACATCGCGATCTGCGCGAGCCAGCCCATCGCGTCGTGAACGCGGCGCAAATTTCCCGCATGCGTGAGCGGCCCGTTGCCCACCGCGAGACCGCACAGGTACGCGCCGAGGAAGCCGCTGCCGCCGAGCAGCGTCGGAACGGCGTAGCCCAGGCACGCGAGGCCGAGCGTGAAGGCGGGATAGAGGCCCGTGGCGGGAAGGCGCAGCTTGCCGAGCAGCACGCGTCCGAGCCGTCCGATGCCGTAGCCCAGAACACCGCCGATCAACAGCCCGACGACCACCTCCTGCAACAACGCGAGCGGCGCGATCGGCTCCGCGGCGAGCACGTTCGCGGTCAGCGTCGTCGTGAGAATCACCGCCATCGGGTCGTTGATCCCCGACTCGACTTCGAGCGTGAGGCCGAGCCGCCGGCGCAGCTGCGTCCCGCTCGCGGAGAGCACCGAGAAGACCGCCGCGGCGTCGGTCGACGAAACGATCGCGCCGATCAGCAGCGCCTGCGGCCACGGGTAGCCGAAGAGGTGTGCGGCGGTCCCCGTCACCGCCGCGGTTCCGATCACGCCGACGGTGGCCAGCACCAGCGCCGGGCCGAGCACGAGCTTCACGCTGCGCGCCGGCGTGTGGAAACCGCCGTCGAACAGGATCACGACCAGTGCGGCCGTGCCGAGTTGGTAGGTGAGGTGGTAGTTCTCGAACGCGATACGCCCGAAGCCTTCCGAGCCCGCGAGAATGCCGATGAGCAGGAAGACGAGCGTCAACGGCACGCCGATGCGCGCTGACGGGCGGCTCGACGCCACTCCCAGCGCGAGCAGGATGCCGATGACGAGCAGTACGGCCGCGGTGGCGGTCGGTTCGACTCCCATCAGCTCTTCGGCCGAGTGCCGCGATCGAGCGCGTCGATCGTCGCATTCGACGGCTGGCGCGTACGCTGCAGCCGCGCGGCGACCTGCTCCACCTGGGTGAGCACCCGCAGGATGTTGCCGTTCGAGAGCTTCATCAGATCGGCGTCGCTCCACCCCCGGCGCGCCAGCTCGGCGAAGAGGGCGGGGTATTTGGACACGTCCTCGAGACCGACGACGGTTTCGGTGATGCCGTCGAAATCGCTGCCGATGCCGACGTGATCGACGCCCGCCACCTTGCGGACATGGTCGATGGCGTCGGCGACGTCGGCGATGGTCGCCTGCGGGCGTGGGTGCGACGCACGCCAGCGCGCCGTGGCGTCGCGCACGGCGTTCGGATCGTTCGGGTGATCGCGGCGCGCCGCCGCGGCGAGCGCGTCGAGCGTGTCGTCGTCGGCCTTCACGGCCTTCGACGTGAACGACGTGACGAACGGCACCATCACGACGCCGCCGTTCTTCGTCACGCGGGCCAGAATGGAATCGGGCACGTTCCGCGGATGATCGACGAGCGCCCGGGCGCCGGAGTGCGAGAACATCACCGGAGCTTCACTCACGTCGAGCGCGGCGCTCATCGTTCCCGGCGACACGTGCGCGAGATCGACGATCATGCCGAGTCGATTCATCTCGCGCACGACCTCGCGGCCGAAGGGGGTGAGGCCGCCGTGCTTCGGCGTGTCGAGCGCGGCGTCCGCCCAATCCAGCGTGACGTTGTGCGTGAGCGTCATGTACCGCACGCCGCGCGCGTAGTACTCGCGGAGGAGCGCGATGGAATTCTCGATGGCGTGGCCGCCCTCGAGGCCGAGCAGCGACGCGATGTGACCGCGCTTCATTCCGGCGCGCACCAGCGCGGCCGTCGGCGTCGCCTCGAAGACGGGATACTTGCCGATGACGCGCGTGGCGATGTCGATCTGCTCGAGCTGCACGCGCGCGTAGCCGGGCGTGCTCGAGACCGCGCCGTTCGAGCGATAGGCCGGGTCGGTCGGTTCTCCCGGAGTGTAGACCGACCAGAACTGCGCGCCGACGTGGCCGGCGGCGAGGCGAGCGAGGTCCGTGTGCCCGGGGGTCGGCTTGCGAAGGTCGTACGCCTCGACGTCGTGCGGGGCGACGGTGTCTTCGCGGATGCGCCAGGGCAGGTCGTTGTGGCCGTCGAAGACCGGCGCCGCACGCAGCACGCGCAGCGCGCGGGCCATGTTCGGATCGGTCGCCGTCTGAGCCGCCGACGTGGCGGGCTCGGCCAGTGCGGCGAGCATGGTGCATCCAGCGAGGAGAACGGAGCGCATACGGATTGGGTTCGGGGTGGACCGCCGAACCCAATGTACGGCGACGGGCGCCCGTCCGCCCGTCCGAGACGGGGCGGCGGCGCCTACTTTCGTGTTCTCATATGGCCGCGCGAGGCGGCGTGCACCCGTCGCGCGAGTCGATCAGAGCGCGACGATCTTGAACGTCACCGAGGATCGGCCGGGGAGCGTCGCCGTCACGTTGTACGTGCCCGGCGTGGTCGGCGTGGTGAAGATCGTCGCGCTGCCGCCGTTGGCGCCGGTCGTGGCGTTCGTGATCGTCAGCGAGCCGCCCGTGGCCGTCCACTGGATTGCCGTCTCGGCTGCGCCGTTGCCGAACCGATCGAAGACGCGCACCTGGATCGGCAGGGCGGCGCCGGCGATCACCGCCGACGAATCGGCGGTCACGCGGGTGACGAGCGTCGGCGAACCCGGGGTGCCGATCGCCGTGTAGGACGTCGCCGCGTCGAACGCCGTGATGGCGAGGCTGTTGAAGCCCGCGGTATTCGCGATGGTCCAGGACACCGACGCGACACCGTCCGCATTCGTGACCGTCGTGTCCGACGAGACGGTCCCGGTGTTCGTCTTCCAGGCGACCTTCGCGTTGGGGACGGGCAGGCCTTCCTTGGTGAGGACGGCGCGCACGGGCACGGCCGTCGCGACGGTCGTGGTCACCGTGTCGGGCAGCAGCGTGTCCACGTACAAGGTGTACACGATCGGCGTCGGACCGCCCCCGCCGCCACCACCACCGTCACCGGGGCTGGTCGAGTCTTTGTGACACGCCGCAGTCGCGACGACGGAGGCGAACGCTAGCAGCAGAAAAGTCGGGCGCATGGCTCTGGGACACACCTGATCACAGTTCACCCTGGCGCACGCTATCTTCGTTCCCTCGCCAGGAGTTCTTCACGTTCACCATCTTGCGCAGGATCGATGTCGCAGCCGCAGCTCATCGCCACCATCGCCGCAGAACTCACCCTCACGCCACAGCAGGTCGCGGGAGCGCTCGCGCTCTTCGACGAGGGCAACACTCTCCCGTTCATCGCCCGCTATCGCAAGGAAGCTACGGGCGGGCTCGACGAAGTACAATTGCGCGACGTCCGTGACCGCGCGCAGTACCTGCGCGAGCTCGCCGACCGCCGCGCCGCGATCCTCAAGAGCATCGAGGAGCAGGGCAAGCTCGACGACGCCCTCAAGGCGCGCATCGAGGCCGCCGACACCAAGCAGGCGCTCGAGGACCTCTACCTCCCCTTCAAGCCCAAGCGCCGCACCCGCGCCATGATCGCGCGCGAACGCGGCCTGGAACCGCTCGCCGACCTCCTGTGGGCCGGCTCGACCGCCACCGCCGACCTGGTCGCGGCGGCCTCGTCATACGTCGACCCCGCGAAGGAAGTTCCCGACGTCGACCACGCGCTCGCCGGCGCGCGCGACATCCTCGCCGAACGCCTCGCCGACGACGCCGACCTCCGCGGACGCATCCGCGACCGCACCCGTGCCGAGGGCATCGCCAAGTCGCGCGTCGCCACCGGCAAGGCCAACGAGGTCTCAAAGTTCCAGGACTATTACGACTTTGCTCAACCCCTGAAGGACCTCCCGAGTCACCGCATGCTGGCCATCCGCCGCGGCGAGACCGAGGGCTTTCTCGTCTGGTCGATCGACGCGCCCGCCGAGCGGATCGTCGCCGACATGGAAAGCGAATACGCGGCGAACAACGCGGCCGCCGAGCAGATGCGGCTCGTCGTTCAGGACGCGTACAAGCGGCTCATCTCGCCCGCCGTCGAGGTCGACCTCCGCGTGGAGCTCAAGACCCGCGCGGACGAAGAAGCGATCGCGATCTTCGGCAAGAATCTCGAGCAGCTCCTGCTCGCCCCCCCAGCGGGTGAACGCGTCGTCCTCGGCCTCGATCCGGGCTTCCGGACGGGCGTGAAGGTCGCCCTCGTCTCGAAGACCGGCGCCGTCGCCGCGACCGACACCTTCTACCTCCACCAGCCCGATCGCTTCGCCCAGTCGCTGCTGGCGTACGTCGCCCGCTTCGACCCCGATCTCATCTCGATCGGCAACGGCACGGCGTCGCGCGAGACCGAGACGCTCGTCCGCGACATCCTCGCCGAGCGGAAGCTCGCCCGCCCGCAGGTGGTCGTCGTCAACGAAGCCGGCGCCTCGGTCTACTCGGCGAGCGAGCTCGCGCGCGACGAGCTGCCCGACCTCGACGTGTCGCTCCGCGGCGCGGTGTCGATCGCGCGCCGTCTCCAGGATCCGCTGGCCGAGCTGGTGAAGATCGACCCGAAGTCGATCGGCGTGGGCCAGTACCAGCACGACGTGTCGCAGCCGCGCCTCAAGGCGCGCCTGGACGAGACCGTCGAGAGCTGCGTGAACCGCGTCGGCGTCGAGGTGAACACCGCGTCGGTGTCGCTGCTGTCGTACGTCGCCGGCATCGGCCCGTCGCTCGCGGCGAACATCGTGAAGGCGCGCGACAGCCAGGGCGGATTCGGGTCGCGCAAGGATCTCACCGGCGTACCGCGGCTCGGCGCCAAGGCGTTCGAGCAGGCCGCGGGCTTCCTGCGCGTCCGCGGTGGAAAGCATCCGCTCGATGCGTCGGCGGTGCACCCGGAACGCTATCCGCTGGTCGAACGCATGGCGGAGGACGTGGGGGTTCCGCTGACCGATCTGATTGGCAACGACACCCAGCTTCAGAAGCTCGAGCTCAAGCGATATGTGTCGGACGACGTGGGTCTGCCGACGCTGCAGGACATTCTCACGGAGCTCAAGAAGCCCGGGCGCGATCCGCGCGAGGCGTTCGAGCCGCCGGCCTTCCGGGCTGACGTGACCGAGCCGAAGCACCTCACGCCGGGAATGGAGCTCGAGGGCGTGGTGACGAACATCGTCGCGTTTGGCGCGTTCGTGGACATCGGCGTGCACCAGGATGGTCTCGTGCACGTCTCACAGCTTGCCGATCGCTATGTGGCCGATCCCAACGCCGTGGTGTCGGTCGGTCAGAAGGTGAAGGTCAAGGTGATGTCGATCGACCTCGAGCGAAATCGCATCGCGTTGACGATGAAGACCGGGGCGGCCGAGCCGCGTCGCGCGCAACCGGGCACGCGTCCGGCGGGGAAGCCCGGGGTCAAGGCGCCACCGGCGGCGCCGAAGGTGCACAAGCCGGGCGACATTGCGCCCAATGGGATGCGCTTCCGGTAAAGGGGATTCTGGGGATTTGAGAGATCAGGTGGATTGAGCGTCGAACCGCCGAGTTGAGTTGGACTTTTCTAACAAAAGACACGGATCTCACGGATTGAACCGATCATCATCTCGCCATGGGCGAAACGATGATCGGTGGGATCAGTGAGATCGGTGTCCTTTAGAAGCAATTGGGATGCGCTTGTCGATCCAGCCGATCCTGAAAGGGATTCCGGCGATTCAAGAGATCAGGGGATCGAGCGTCTACCCGCTCGGTTGAGTTGGACTTTTCCAAGAAAAAGACACCGATCTCACGGATTGAACCGATCATCCATCTCGCCATGGGCGAATTGATGATCGGTTGGATCGGTGAGATCCGTGTCTTTTAGAGGCAATTGGGTTGTGCTTGTCGATCCAGCCGAGCCTGAAAGGGATTCTGGCGATTCAAGAGATCAGGGGATCGAGCGTCTGCCCGCTCGGTCGAGTTGGACTTTTCCAAGAAAAAGACACCGATCTCACGGATTGAACCGATCATCCATCTCGCCATGGGCGAATTGATGATCGGTTGGATCGGTGAGATCCGTGCCTTTCTTTTTTGGCGCTTTTGCCGCTCTTCAAGGCCTTTTTTGCCGCTCTTCAAGGCCGCCCTTCCAAGCCGCTCTTGCCGCTCGTCGCGCCTGTAGATCCACCAGATCCTCAAAATCCCCAGGATCATTTTTCAAGAACGATAGAGTCTCAGCCTTGCGACGCGGCCTGTATAGCGAGTCGCCACCTCCCCATCAGTTGCTCAGGTATCCGCGGTCGGCCCGTAGATCGACGGAAGCGGAACCTCGTTGAGCCGCAGGTAGACGCTCAACTGGCCGCGGTGATGGATCATGTGGTTCATCAGCAGCGAGCGGAGCACCGCCGCCCGCGGCAGCGTCATGATCACGTGGTCCCCCGCGCGCAGGGTCCACTGGTCGCCGAGCTTCGAGTCGGGCAGGGCTTTGATCGCCTCACGCGACCTGGCCACATTCTCATCGAACGCCGCCAGCAGGTCGGCGCTCGTCGTGAAGACCGGGGGACGCCTCGGCTTGCCATCGGGGCCGGGCGCCGTAAGGTCGCGCTCGTCGACCGTCGCGATCATCGCCCCGAACCCGGAGAGGTTCGCGATGTGCGAGGCCAGGTCACCAAGGCCGGTCGACTTCGTGTGCGGCTTCCACGCGGCATTGTCGAACGGAACGCGCTCCAACAGCGAGCGCGTGGTCTGCATCTCGTGGTCGAACTCGGGAAGGAATACGTCAGCGAAAGCCATGGGTGCTGTCCGGTTGAATTGAGATCAGGACATCATAGTAAATTTCGGGTCCACTTTCAGCCTCAACGACGTGTCCGATACCGCGCCCCCCGCCCCGAACGACGCCGCCGGAACTCCCGCGCCCTCCGTGCGCCGAGATTTCATCCGTGAGATGGTGGCCGAGGACCAGGCGACGAACCGGTTCGGCCGCCAGATCGCCACGCGGTTTCCCCCCGAGCCGAACGGCTTTCCGCACATCGGCCACGTGAAGTCGATCTGCCTGAACTTCGGCCTCAAGTCCGAGTTCGACGGCCGCTGCAACCTGCGCTTCGACGACACCAATCCGGCTACGGAAGACATCCGCTACGTCGAGGCGATCAAGAACGACATCCGCTGGCTCGGCTTCGAGTGGGACGAGGAGCGCTACGCGAGCGACTACTTCGAGGAGCTGTACGGCTTCGGCGTCCTCCTGATCGAGAAAGGTAAGGCGTACGTCGACTCGCAGACGGAGGAGGAGATTCGCGAGGGACGCGGCACGGTCACCACACCGGGCACGCCGAGCCCGTATCGCGATCGGACCGTCGCCGAGAATCTCGATCTGCTCGCGCGTATGCGGGCGGGCGAGTTCCCGGACGGCGCCCACGTGCTCCGCGCCAGGATCGACATGGCGCATCCGAACATGCTGATGCGCGACCCGCTTCTGCTGCGCATTCGCCATGCGCATCACTACCGGCAGGGCGACAAGTGGTGTCTCTACCCGCTGTACGACTTCGCGCATCCGCTCTCGGACGCGATCGAGGGGATCACGCATTCGCTCTGCACACTCGAGTTCAAGGACTCGAATGACATCTACAAGTGGCTCATGCGCGAGTGCGGCTTCGACCATCCGCCGGAGCAGACGGAGTTCTCCCGTCTCGCACTCGAGTACACGGTCACGAGCAAGCGCAAGCTGCTGCGGTTGGTGAACGAAGGATACGTCACCGGCTGGGACGATCCGCGCATGCCGACGGTGTCCGGAATGCGCCGCCGCGGCGCGACGCCGGAGGGGCTGCGGTCGTTCGTCGAGCGCGCGGGTGTGTCGCGCAAGCCGCAGCACACCGAGCTCGCGACCTTCGAGGCCGCGATCCGCGACGACCTCAACATGCGCGTGCCGCGCGTCATGTGCGTCGTGAATCCGCTCAAGGTCGTGATCACGAACTACCCGGAAGGGAAGGTCGAGCAGCTCGACGCGTCATACTATCCGCACGACGTGCCGCTCACCGGTTCGCGCGCGGTTCCGTTCTCGCGAGAGCTGTACATCGAGCGCGACGACTTCATGGAGGATCCGCCGAAGAAGTTCTTCCGCCTCGCGCCCGGGCGCGAGGTGCGGCTGCGCTACGGCTACTTCATCACCTGCACCGACGTGGTGAAGGATGCGGCCGGGAACGTCGTCGAGTTGCGCTGCACCTACGATCCGGCCACGCGCGGCGGCGACTCGCCCGACGGCCGCAAGGTGCAGGGCACCATCCACTGGGTGTCGGCCGCCCAGGCGCTCGACGTGGAGCTTCGTCTCTACGACCGGTTGTTCACGATCCCCGATCCCGACGACGTCGAGGAAGGGAAGGACTTCATCAGCGCCGTGAATCCCGATTCACTCACGGTGATCACCGGCGCGAAGATCGAGCCGAGCGTCGCCAACGACGAGATCGGAACGCGCTATCAGTTCGAGCGGACCGGCTACTTCATCTCCGACACGGTGGACTCGCGCCCTGGCGCGCTGGTGTTCAACCGCACGGTGACGCTGCGCGACACCTGGGCGAAGATCGCCGCGAAGAAGTAGCGCGGCCGGCCGCCGGCTCACATGGCCGGCGGATCGCCCGGCCGGATCGCTGAACCCGGCGTGTCGTCGGCCAGCGCGTTCGGCGGAGCGGGGTCCATCCGCATCGCCGGCGTGCGCTCGGTATCCTCGGTCTCGCTGCCGGTCAGCGGGCGATAGCGTCCTTCCTCGAACGGCTCCTTGTAGTCCACCGGCGGCGGACCCGAGCCACCGCCCGGCGGGCGTCCGCCCGGCAGCAACAGCTTCGACAGCCAGCCGCCGATCGCGCCCGTGACGATCGATCCCACGGTGCCGCCGAAGACGCCCGACCACGGGACGTAGCCGAGTGCGTGCGCTACGAGAATGCCGATGAACGCGGACAGGCCGCCGGCGATCGCGCCGCCGCCCACCAGCGTGCCCGTCGACGGGTCGCGCGAGACGAGACCGTAGACCAACCCCGCGATCAGCGCGATGATCATCCCCCCGGTCGCGAGCACGCGCCGCACCGGTTCGCTGGTGTTACCCGCCATCACCATCACGATCTGCACGATCGTGCCGACCAGGACGGCGAGCGTGATGATGCGCATGTTGCGAGGCATTGCCATGGGACGGTCCCGGCAGAAAAGACGCTGAGGATGCGCCGCGGCGCAGCGAGTCATCTGCAACAAAACCAAAGCGCCGAGCGGCGCGCATGGTCCGAAGGGCGTATCTTCTCGCCCCGTGAACTATCTCCCTCTCATCGGCATCGCGATCGTCGTCATCGGCTTCGCGCGCCGGATCAATCCCTTCGCCGTGGTCGTGGCGGCAGCGGTCGTGACGGGCCTGGCCGCCCGGCAATCGCTGGTCGACGTCGTCGCGGCGTTCGGCAAGGCGTTCATCGACTCGCGCTCGGTCGCGGTCGTCTGGCTCGCGCTTCCGGTGATCGGACTGCTCGAGAGCGCCGGTCTCAAGGAGCGCGCGCGGATGGTCATCGCCCGAATCCACGCGGCGACGACGGGCCGGCTGCTCCTCGCCTACCTCGCCGTCAGGCAGATCACCTCCGCGCTCGGCCTCGTGTCGCTCGGCGGACATCCACAGATGGTGCGGCCGCTCATCGCGCCGATGGCCGAAGCCGCCGCCGAGAATCGCCTCGGACCCCTGCCGCTCGCCACCCGACGGCGGATTCGCGCGCACTCGGCCGCGGTCGACAACATCGGGCTCTTCTTCGGCGAGGACATCTTCATCGCGATCGGATCGATCCTGCTCATCCGGGGCTTTCTCGAGCAGAACGGCATTCGCGTCGAGCCGCAGGATCTCGCCGTGTGGAGCATTCCGACGGCGATCGTCGCGTTCGTCGTGCACGGCGTGCGGCTCATGCTGCTCGATCGTTCGCTCCCTCGCACCGTCGCGCGCGACGGCAGCACGTCGACGGTGGAAACCGCGCCCGTGGCCGCGCCGGCGTCGATGAACGGCGACGCGGCACCGGCCAGGCCGTCGAGCGAGGTCGCGCCATGATCACGCTCGAGTTCGTCTACGTCCTGATGGGGCTGATGTGGGTCGGGATCGCGATCGTCAACCTGCTCGACCGCAGGTTCGGCAACGCGGCGTTCTGGGCGCTCTGGGCCGAGACGTTCCTGTTCGGCACGAAGCAGCCGCACTTCGTGAGCGGCCTCGTGGTGATCGCGATGGTCGTCGTGATGCTGACGATCAGGTTGAGCGGACCGCCCCCGGAACGCACCACTCGCGCCGAGCAGAAAGCGGGTGCGCTACGGTGGAAGAACTGGCTCTTCGTGCCCGCCCTGGCCATTCCCGTCGTCACGCTCGCGGGGACCTTCCTGTACAAGTTCCTGAAAGTCGGAACGACGCCGCTCGTCGACCCGAAACAGATCACCCTCATCTCGCTCGGCGTCGCCACCGTCGTGGCGTTGGTCGTCGCGATCGTCATGCTGCGTCCGCGCGCGTCGGTGCCGGTGATCGAAGCCCGCCGATTGATGGACGCGGTGAGCTGGGCCGCCGTGCTCCCGCAGTCGCTCGCCGCGCTCGGCGCGATGTTCGCGCTGGCCGGCGTCGGGCCGATCGTCGCGCAGTTGATCGAGCGCTGGATTCCACTGAATACGGCCTTCGCCGCGGTCGCGACCTACGCGGTCGGCATGGCGATCTTCACCGTCGTGATGGGCAACGCGTTCGCCGCCTTTCCGGTGATGACCGCGGGGATCGCGCTGCCGCTCATCGTCCAGAGATTCGGCGGCGACGTCGTCATCACCTGCGCGATCGGCATGCTCTCCGGCTACTGCGGTACGCTCTGCACGCCGATGGCCGCGAACTTCAACATCGTGCCGACGGCGCTGCTCGAGCTGCCCGATCAGAACGCCGTCATCAAGGCGCAGATTCCGACGGCCCTCACGCTGCTCGTCGCCAACATCGTTCTCATGTACGTCTTCGTCTTTCCTCGATGATGCTCGATCGTCCGCTGGCGAATCGGTTCGCGTCGCTCGCGCTCGCGCATGTCCAGCGCGAGTACCCGAACAAGCTCGATCACGTGATGAACGGCCCGGGCGACGTTCTGTCGCCGAGCGCGCTGCATCCGGTGTTCTACGGAAGCTTCGACTGGCACTCGAACGTCCACGGCTATTGGCTGCTCGCGACGCTGCTGCGCGCCGTTCCCGACCTCGACGCCGCGCCGCGCATCCACGCGTTGTTCGACGAGCAGCTCGTGCCGGAGAAGATCGCGGGCGAGCTCGCATACCTCGGCGGGGAGAATCGCGCGGGGTTCGAGCGTCCGTATGGCTGGGCGTGGCTGCTGATGCTCGACGCCGAGCTCCGACGGCACGGCGCGAGTGGGTTGCGCTGGGCGGCGGCGCTCGAGCCGCTCGCCCGCGTCTTCGCCGATCGAATGCGGAGCTACGTCGTGAAGCTGACCTATCCCATTCGAGTGGGTACGCACTTCAACACCGCCTTTGCCGTCGCGCTGTCGCTCGAGTACGCGGACGCCGTCGGCGACTCCGAGCTCGCGACGCTGCTTCGAGCTCGCGTTCACGACTGGTTCTCGAAGGATCGCGACTGTCAGGCGTGGGAGCCCGGCGGCGACGATTTCCTCTCGTCCGCCCTGATCGAAGCCGAGTGCATGCGTCGGGCGCTCGGCCCGCGCGAGTGGCGGGTGTGGTTCAACCGCTTTCTGCCGACCCTTCAGATCGGCGAACCGCGCACGCTCTTCGAGCCGGCCGTCGTATCGGATCGCACCGACGGCAAGATCGCGCATCTCGACGGGCTGAATTTGAGCCGCGCGTGGTGTTGGCGATCGATCGTCGGCGGGCTATCGCCCGACGATCCTCGCGGCGACGCCATCCGCGCCGTTGCGGCGCGCCACCTCGACGCGAGTCTCCCGCACGTGGCGGGAGACTACGCGGGCGAGCACTGGCTGGCCACGTTCGCGGCCCTCGCGCTCATGTGAGCGCGTCAGCGGATCCGCGCGAGCTTGGGCAGATCGTTGACCCACTCCGACACGCCGAAGCCGCTCAGGTACATCGTGCGGAGGCTGTCGTCGGCCGAGAAGCCGAGCACCTGTGCCGCGTGGCCGACCGCGTAGTTGGCCGCGCCGGCGTGCATGCTGTGATCCATCTCTTCCATCGACGCCGGTGCGAGCCCGAACTCCGACTGAATCGTGTTGACGGAATCGAGGCTGCCGCGCAGACCGATGAAGCGCTTGTCGAAGTTATTGAGCCACGCGCGGAGCACTTCCGGCGTGTCGCGCATCGGATCGGTGGTCACGAAGATCACCTTCACGCGCGACTGATCCTGCGGCTCCATCTGCTTGAGCGCCGTCGCGATGTTCGCGAGGTGGAGCGGGCAGATGTCGGGACACTTGGTGTAGCCGAAGTAGAGCAGCGTCACGTTGCCGCGCGTGTCGGCGGCGAAGTGGAACGGCTTGCCGTCCGTGTCCTCGAGGGTGAAATCGTGCTTCGGCTGGGGCGGGACGAGCTTCGCGCCCTGCAGCCCTTCGATCGCGGCGGTGCGCTCGGAGGTGCACGCGGCGACGGCGAGCAGCGCGCCGGCCGCGAACGCGGCGAGTAGACGGCGCATCACGACGCCACCGCCGCGGCCGCGGGCGTCGTCGCACGACGCCGCTCCGCGTCGAACGACACGACCGCCTCGACGAGCGGCGACGGGTCGAAGCGCACCGGGTCGGTCGTCGGGAGCCCGGTCAGCCTGGCCACGCGGTCGATCTCGGCGCGCGCTTCAGCGTCCGTCATCTCGACCGTGTTGAGTGAGACACCGATCGTCTTCGCGGGGCGGAGCGGGTGCGCGAGCGCCTCGTGCAGCCTGATCACTTCGTCGATCGGCGGGATCGGCAGCCAATCGTTGTGGCGGAACGTGCGCCGCGTGCTGTGATGGCAGGCGATCAATGCGTGCGGCAAGCTCCCGTGCAACAGGCCGAGCGACACGCCCGAGTAGCCGGGGTGCAGGATGGAGCCCTGGCCTTCGACCAGCACGATGTCGTGGCCCTGCGCGCCCTGGATGGTGATCGATTCAGCGGCGCCGGCGATGAAGTCGGCCACGACCGCGTCGACGCAGATCCCCCAGCCGTCGATGAAGATGCCCGTCTGGCCGGTCGGGGCGAAGCAGGCTTTCACGCCGCGCTGATGCATCGCGTCGCGGAGCTGGAGCATGACCGTCATCTTGCCGATGTTGGCATCGCTGCCGACGGCGAGCACGACAGTCTGTTCGAGCGAGCGGACGCGTCCGGCTCCGACCGGGAGGTCGGCGGGCGGGCGTCGGACGTCGTGGACCTCGACGTTGCGCGCGCGGGCGAGCGGTCCGAGCTCCGGGTCGTCGGCGACGAAGGTGTGGAGGCCGTTCCAGATGGCGAGGCCGCGTTCGATCGCGATCCGTGTCGCCGAGCGAGCGGCTGGGGGAAGCTCGGGTCCGGCGACGGCGATGCCGATCATGAGCGCGTCGGCGCCGTGAGCGATGCCTTCTTCCATGGTGGCGACGACGGGGATGTCGCCGCCGAAACCCAGAACGTCCTGGACGGTCTTGCCAGCGAGCCGGCTATCGAGCACAGCCGCGACGCTGTCGCGCGCGTAGCGGATGACGGAATTGCCCGTTTTGGAGGCGGGGGTTCCGAACTGGCCTTCGGAAAAGATGAGGTAGCGGGGCATGGACCAAATCAAGCGGGCCGGCTGCGTAGGCGCCATTCTTTGGTGGTGAGGGGCAGGGGGCAGGGGGGTGGGAGACCTCGGGGGGCGAGAGGCGATTCGCGAACGCACTCCCCCCAGCCTCTGCTCCCGACTCCACACTCTCCCAGCCCCCTGCTCCCGACCCCCTGCTCGTCCCAGCCTCTCGCCCCCGAGCCGAACTATCCGGCCCGAATCTGGCGAAACAGGCCGATCAGAACGATGATAGGCAGTCACCTCAAATCGGAGGACGCGATGAAGGAGATACAGGAAGGGCAGTGCGGGCTCTGCGCCCACTTCGGCGAATCCCATCCCGGCGACACCCACGTCCTTCAGATCCGCCGGAGCCACGACGGGCCCGAGGATCTCGTCGAGGACTGCGGCCACCCGCGCCACGCGCCGCTCAATCTGAAGGTGACGCCGATCAGCGGCTGCGACGGCTTCGAGCCCGCCGAAGCGACCCGTTGAATCAGTCGTTCCGGCCGGGGGCGCGCAGCCAGCGTCTCCGGCCGCCGTATTTCATCCCGCGATCGACCTCGCCAGTTGGCGGAGCCCGGTCATATCTTTGACCCGATTCTCATCCCAGGGCTCGAGGACAAATGTCGTATCGCGTTCGAATTGCTTCCGCCGCGCTGCTGGTCCCCGCATGGCTGAGCGCACAGACGGCCCAGGGTGCCGCGCGCGCCGCATCGGCAACCAAGGTCGGCCCCGCCAGCGGCACGGTGATCGTCGTCGGTGGCGGCGCCATCGGCCCCGAGATCTATTCAGAGTTCATTAAATCGGCCGGCGGTCCCGACGCGCTCATCATCGACGTGCCGACGGCCGGCGGCGATTCCGTCTACGGCCAGGACGCGTCGACCACGCGGGCGTGGAAGAACGCGGGCGCGAAGAACGTCTACGTCTTTCACACCAAGGACCGCAAGCTCGCCGACAGCGACAGCTTCGTCGCCATCCTCAAGAAGGCGGGCGGCGTCTGGTTCGACGGCGGACGGCAGTTCCATCTCGTCGACTCGTACGGCGGTACCAGGTCCGAAACGGAGTTCATGAACGTCCTCGCCCGCGGCGGCGTCATCGGCGGCTCCTCGGCGGGCGCGTCGATCCTCGGCGACTTCCTCGTGCGCGGCGCGCCGTCGAATAACAATTTCATCATGGACGACCCGAGCCATCAGAAGGGGTTCGCGTACCTTCGCGGCGTCGGCATCGACCAGCACGTGGTGGCGCGCGAGCGGCTTCCCGACCTCGCCGACTCGATCATCACGAAGTATCCGCAACTGCTCGGGATCTCCGAGGACGAAGGAACGGCGTGGGTCGTCCGCGGTGATTCCGCCGTCATCATGGGGCGCAACAAGGCATTCGCCTACAACGGCAAGGCCACCGATCCGGGCAAGCCGTTCCTCACGCTGTTCCCCGGCGATCGCTACGACCTCGCGACGCGGGCGGTCACGCATCGCGCGGCCGACGAGTCTCCGGTCAAGGCGTCGCTGCTCGACTCGCTCTTCAGGAAATACGACGCTCCCGCCGCGGGCGGCGCGACCGTGCTCGTCGCGCGCGAGGGGAAGGTGCTCGTCGACAGATCGTACGGCATCCCCGCGCAACCGCGCTTCATGCCCACGACGACCGTTCCGCAGTTCCCGCTCGGCGAGATGACGTCGGTCTTCACGGCGCTCTGCGATCAACTGCCGCCGCCGGGTGGACGTGGTGGGCGCGGAAATCAGCCGCCGCTCACGCCGTTCCAGTCGTGCGTCGCGCAGGGCGTGTCGACTCCGGTCGGCCTGCACAAGACGAACGCCACGCCCGAAGGCCAGGTGATGTCCAATGTCGACGAGCTCTATCGCCTGTCGCTCGGCCTGGAGGTTCCGCGGACGTTCGGCTCGGCGGTGGACGGCGCGAAAGGCTGGACGGCCGACACCTATCACGGAGTGTCCCGGTTGGTCGCATACGGCGCGGCGGGTGGAAAGAAGCATGCGTTCGTCCGCGTGCCGGACCGGAAGGTGACGATCATCATCCTCACCAACGACGACGCCGCGGACGCACGCGGTATCGCCGATCGCATCACCGACGAGTTGTTCGGTGGGAGGAGATGAAGGGCTCGACCAAACGCACCCCCGCAAGTGTGATCGAGCGAACGGCTCTGACATCGGTATCTGCCGATGCCTGACCGCCACATTCGCAATCGGATCGCACGCCGCCTGAGCGTCTTCGGACCCGCGGCCATCGTCATTCTCATCGGCGTGCTCGGCTACTCGGCGCTTGGCCGCGTCCGGGAGTCGCGCGCGGCGGTGCAGCATACGCGACAGGTGCTCGACGCCTCGAACGCCGTGCAGGCGTCGCTCACCGACCTCGAGTCAGCGACGCGCGGCTACATCCTGACGCACGACTCGACCCTGCTCGCGCCCACCCGCAGCGCCCCCGACGAGCTGAACGAGGCCCTTCGCGCGCTTCGGTCGTTGACCGTCGACAATCCGCGGCAGCAGCACCGCATCGACACGCTCGAGCGGATCGCCGCACAGCGCGTGTTCACGCTCGACTCGGCGGTGTCGATCGAGCGCGAGGGGCGCACCGATTTCGCGGGCATCCGAACGCGCCGCAACGCCGGACCGGTGCTGAGCGGCGAGATTCGCCGTCTCGTGCGGGACATCCGCGCCGAGGAGGACAGTCTGCTCGTCGCGCGCCAGGCGCGCGAGCGCCGGGCGACGGAGTCGACCGCGGCGGTGATCATCTTCGGAGCGCTCACCGCGGCGCTGCTCGCGTTCTTCGTCAACAGGAACTTCGACACGGCGCTGCTCGAGCGCCGCGTGGCGCTCGCCGACCTGCGCGCGACGAACGACCGGCTGCAGGAGACGGCCGTCGAGCTGGAGTTCCAGGCCGAGGCGGCCCAGAACGCGGCCGCCGAGGCGGAGCTCGCGAGCGAGCACGCGACAGAGGCACGCATCGCGGCCGAGGAGTCGGAGCGCCGCGCCGAGCGTCTGCAGGCGGCGACCGAGGTCCTCACGACCGCCATCGAGCCGGCCGAAGTCGCATCGTTGATCGTCGACCAGGCAGTCCATGCGCTCGGCGCCAGCTCCGGTGCGCTCGCGACGTTCGATCCCACCACGCGCGAGATCTGCTTCCGCGCCGTGCGCGGCATCTCCGTCGTGAGCGTCGGCGCGACGATCTCGATCGACGGCCCGTATCCGATCTGCGCCGCGATTCGCGAGGGGCGTCCAGTCATTCTCGAGTCCGAGCGCGAGGACCAGCGCCTGTTTCCGGAGGCGCACGTCCAGCATCGTCTCGACGGCGTGCGCGCGGTCGCCGCCTTCCCTTTGATGCTCCACGATACGGTCACCGGTGCGCTGATCGTCCGCTTCGAGCAGGAGCGGTCATTCGATCTCGCCGACCAGGCCCTCATGATCGCGATGACCCGGATCGCCGCCGAGACGTTCGAGCGCGCGCGGTTGTTCGAGGCGGAGCGGCAGGCGCGATTCGCCGCCGAGGGCGCGAACCGGGCGAAGGCGGCGTTCCTCGCGTCGATGAGCCACGAGCTTCGGACGCCGCTGCAGGCCGCGCTGGGGTTCGCGCAGCTCGTGCGCTCCGGCGTCTACGGCGGGGTGAACGAGGAACAGTCGGAAGTGCTCGGCCGCGTCGAGCGGAGTCAGATGCATCTCGCCAGGCTGATCGACGACATTCTGGACTTCGCGCGGCTCGAGGCGGGACGCGTCCGCATCGAGGCGAAGCCGGTGCAGGTTGCCGACGTCTTCGCCGATCTTGGACCGTTGGTGGAGGCGCAGGCGAGCAAGAAGCGGGTAGAGCTCGCGCTGCTCCCGCCCTCGGCCGAACTGACCGTGCTCGCCGATCGCCAGCGGCTCCAGCAGATCCTCGTGAACCTCGTCGGCAACGCGATCAAGTTCACCCCGGAAAACGGATTGATCCGCGTCGGCGCACAGCGTGACGGCACCACGGCGGCGGTGTTCATTCGCGACACGGGCATGGGCATCCCGAGCGATCGCCTGCAGGCGATCTTCGACCCGTTCGTGCAGGTTGAGGATTCTCTCACACGCACCGCGACGGGCGCCGGGCTTGGCCTCGCGATCAGCCGCGACCTCGCGCGCGCGATGGGCGGCGATCTCAAGGTCGAGTCGACGCTCGGCAACGGTTCGACCTTCACCGTCGTGCTGCCGCTCGCGACCTGACCTCGACTTCCTTCCGTCCGGCAACTCCGATGCGTGCTCGTTTCCTGTGCCTCGCCGCCGCGATCGCGATTCCGATCGCCGCCTGCTCAAAGCCCATCCCGCCGATCAAAGACGTGGGCACGGCGCCTGATTCGTTCCGCGTGAAATTCGAGACGACCCGCGGAGCGTTCGTCGTCCAGGTGAATCGCGCGTGGGCGCCACACGGCGCCGATCGCTTCTACGCGCTCGTCGAGAATCAGTTCTTCGACGACAACGCATTCTTCCGCGTGATTCCCGGGTTCATCGCGCAGTTCGGCTTGAACCCCGTCCGCAAGGTCAACGAACAGTGGGACGAGCCGCGCATTCCGGACGACTCGGTCGCGGTGAGCAACCTGCGCGGCACGATGACGTTCGCGACCGAAGGGCCGAACAGCCGCAGCCACCAGCTCTTCTTCAATCTCGCGGACAAGAACGCGCGGCTCGACCGCACCGGCTTCGCGCCAATCGGCAAGGTCGTCGACGGGATGAACGTCGTCGACTCGATCTATTCGGGGTACGGCGAGGCGCCGGAGCAGCACTACATCCTGACGATGGGTCAGGGCTATCTCGACCGCATGTTCCCGAAGCTCGACTACATCAAGACCGTTCGTCGAACGGACTGATCGCGCCTGACCGTCGACATTGGAATGCGACGAAGCCGTGGCGATTCCGCCGCGGCTTCGTCGTTCGCGCATTCGCTACTTGCTCCACGGCGGCGCCACGCCGACGCTTCGCGCATAGGCGATGAGCTGGCCGAGGTGCTCGTGCATGTCGCCGGACATGAGGAGCGCGGCGACGTCGACGGGCGCATTCCACGGCGCATAGCTCCCGACGAGCGCCGCCGCATCCGTGGCCTTCAACTGCGTCGCGCAGTGTTGCCACGACTTCTCGAGCTCGGCGAGTACGGCGTCCTTCCCCGTGACTTCCTTCTCGAGCGCCGGCAGCTTGATCTTCGGGTCACCGAAGCCGGCGGGAGCGTCGCCGGCCACCGAGCGCGGGCCCCAGAAATACCACTCTCCCACGACGTGCATCAGCACTTCGGAAACCGATCGAACGCCCGCTGATGGACGCCACGCGTACTTGTCGGCGGGGATGGCTTTCGCGAGCGCCACGATCTTGACGTGGACGGTGTCCATGTCCGCCAGATACGCGTTGCGCACGTGGTCGGCGCCGCGTGCGTCGAAGACGTTCTGGCCCTGCGGTTTGACCTGCGCGTGCGCGGCAGTGGGAAGTCCAGCGACTGCCAGCGCCGCGGCAAGGAGCGCGGCGCGTCGTGTCGGAATGAGCATGTGATCCTCTGCGATGTGAGTCAGGCGCGGAAAGATTCACGCGCGCGTCGCATCGCAAAGTGTTCTGGGACGAACCGATCCGAAGTTGACAGAATATGAACGAGCGCCGCCGCGGCGATTCGTCGCGAAGCGAGTTGCGCCGTGCGCAGCGTCAAGCCGAGCTCGCGCATTCAGGTGTAGTAATTTCGGGGTCCCGGTCGGATATTACAGATCGCCCATGTACGCCACCTGTCTCTTCTGCAACAAAGCACTCGGCGCGAACGAGGCGTTCGAGACCTTTCCCGTCGGAAAGCGCCTCGCCTTCGACGCGGCCAGGGGTCGGCTGTGGGTCGTCTGTCCGTCGTGCGAGCGCTGGAATCTGTCGCCGCTCGAGGAGCGTTGGGAGACGATCGAGGCTGCCGAGCGGGCGTATCGGGATACGCGTACGCGCGTCGCGACCGAGAACATCGGGCTGGCCAAGCTGCGCGACGGTACGACGATCGTGCGGATCGGTTCTCCGTTGCGGCCGGAGTTCGCCGCGTGGCGATATGGCGATCAGTTCGGCCGCCGTCGCAATCGACAACTGCTCATGGCGGGCGCGGGGCTCGCGGTGCTTGGCGGCGTGGTCGTGGGGGGCATCGCGGCGGTCGGCGCGATTGGCCCGTCGGCGTGGATGATCGGCCGATTGGGCACGTCGATCATCAACGGCCGTCCGGACGAAATCGTCGCGAAGCTTCCGACCGATGGCCATGGCATCGTCAGCGTGCGACGCCGGCACCTGAACGAGACGACCATCTCGCGCGCGGACGACGGCTCGATGGCGATCGACCTCCGATTCAAGAACGGCCAGGCGCGGTTCGAGGGGCGCGAAGCGGAGCGCGTCGCGTCCATCGTCATTCCGAAGGTGAATCGGTTCGGCGGCTCGAAGAAGACGGTTGCGGATGCGGTCGAGCAGATCGAGCGCGAGGGCGGCCCGGAGGCGTATCTCGATCAGTTGACGCGCCTGTCGCCGGCATGGACGCGAAAGCCGCAGTCGGGGCGTCGCCGGCGCGGCGGCATGTACGCCGAGTACAAGTTCGGGTTGTTCGGACTGCCCGTCGCGCATCGGCTGGCGCTCGAGATGGCGCTACATGAGGAGAACGAGCGTCGCGCGCTGGAGGGCGAGCTGTTCGCGCTCGAGGAAGCGTGGCGCTCGGCCGAGGAAGTCGCGGGGATATCGGATACGCTGCTGGTGGCCCCGTCGGTCGACGAGCAGTTGAACCGCCTGCGCGACGGTAAGGACTGAGCCTCTCCACAGGGCGCGCCGCGCGCCTTATGGTTCACGCGACGGCTCGTGTCACCGTCGTCCTTCCGGCTTCCTCCTCTCCTCGAGGTTCACGTGCGCTCCCGTCTCGTCCTGGCGCTGAGCATTGCGCCGACCGCGCTCGCCGCTCAGGCGAAGCTCAATCAGTACGGCAATCCGCAGCGGCTCGCGCCGTCGCCGACCACCGCGGCGATTTCCGTACGCGACCTGCAGACGCGCCTTTACCAGTTTGCTGATGATTCGATGCTCGGCCGTCAGGTCGGGCGGATCGGCAACTGGAAGGGCACGGCCTACATCGCGTCGGAGGTGAAGCGGCTCGGCCTCGTACCCGCCGGCGACAACGGCACGTACTTCCAGGTGCTGCCCTTCCACACCAAGCGCTTCACGAACCACTCGCGGCTCACGGTGGATGGCAATCCGCTCGCGTGGGAGCAGGAGTTCGTGGCCGTCCCCGGAACACGGGCGCCGCGGCCGATCAGCGGCGCGCAGGTCGTCTTCGGCGGCGTCGAGAACGACACCACGCGCCAGATCTCGGCGGCGCAGGCGGCAGGCAAGTTCGTCGTGCTGCTCCCCGGCGCTCCGGCGCCGGCCGGTGGTCGGGGAGGACGCGGCGGGTTCGGCGCTCCCGCGCCGTCGCGGTTCGCCGATGCGGTGGCGGTGGCGGTCGTCAATCTCGATTCACTGAGCGCCAGGCAGCGCGCGGCGATCAACATCCCGACCGTGGCGACGCAGACGACCGCGCCGGCCGCCGGTGGACGTGGCGGCCGCGGTGGACGCGGCGACGGTGCGCCGGTCGACTCGCTCGCGCTGCTCAAGCAGCAGATCGCGCAGCTCATGCCGCAGGCGAATCTGCGCCTCACGCGCGCCGCGGCGGCGAAGCTCTTCGGCGGACGATCGGTCGCCTCGCTGGCGCCGGGAGCGACGGGCGGCACGGTGACCGCGTCGCTCGACTTCGTCGAGGAGCCGAGCGAGTGGGCGCGGAACGTGGTCGCGATCATTCCGGGCAGCGATCCGGTGCTCAAGCACCAGTACGTGGCGATCGGCGCGCACAACGATCACGTCGGCCTCTCGCCGGTGCCGCTCGATAAGGATTCGGTGAAGGCGTTCAATGACGCGCGGAACCGGCTGCTCATCGCCAACGACATGATCACGCCGAGGCCCGAGCAGCTCGCGGCGATCCGCGTGAACATGGACAGCATCCGCAAGATCTACCCGAAGGCGCGGCTCGACTCGGTGCGCAACGGCGCCGACGACGACGGATCGGGGTCGATGGGCGTGCTCGAGATCGCGGAGGCGATCCAGGCGATGAAGGTGAAGCCCAAGCGGTCGGTGCTCTTCGTCTGGCACACGGGCGAGGAATCCGGCCTTCAGGGGTCGGCGTACTTCACCCAGAACCCGACGGTGCCGATCGACTCCGTCGTCGCGCAGATCAACATCGACATGATCGGCCGCGGCCGCGCGGGCGACCTGCCCGGCGGTGGCCCCGACTACGTCGGCGTCGTCGGCTCGTGGTTCGACTCGAAGGACCTCGGCGAGATGGTGCAGGACGTGAACAGGAAGGCGTCGCACGCGCTCGCGTTCGACTACCGCTACGACGACTCGCTCTCGTGGTCGGGCTACAACAACATCTACGGGCGCAGCGATCACTACAACTACGCGCGGCAAGGCGTGCCGATCGCGTTCTTCTTCACCGGCCTGCACGGCGACTATCACCAGTTGAGCGACGAGCCGGAGTTCATCGACTACCCGCACTACGCGAGGATCGCGAACTACCTGAAGGATCTGGTGGTCGAAGTGGGCAACGGTCCGCGCCCGCGGATCAACGGCTCGCGTCCGGCCCGTCCGCCGAAGATCGTCCCCTGACCCTGCGATGACCATGCGCCCCTTCGCCCTCGTTCCGGCCTTTCTCGCGGTCGCCGCGTCGCTCGGCGCGCAGTCCGTGACCGCGTCGACGCTCGACAGCATCATTCAGCAGACCGTCGCCGAGAAGCACATCGTCGGGCTGTCGGTCGGGGTGATGCAGAATGGGCGCGTCATCCTCGCCAAGGGGTACGGCGTGCGCGATCTCGCGACGAGCGACCCGGTCTCGCCGCAGACGATGTTCGCGATCGGCTCGGTGACGAAGCAGTTCACCTGCACCGCCGCGCTGATGCTCGAGGAGGAAGGGAAGCTGTCGTTCAGCGACCCGGTGGCGAAGTGGTATCCCAACCTCACGCGCGCGAACGACATCACGCTGCTCGACGTCGGCGGCCATCTCTCCGGGTATCGCGACTACTATCCGCTCGACTTCGTCGATCGCGAGATGCAGAAGGCGACGCTCCCTGACGAGATCATCAACCGCTACGCGACGCGGCCGCTCGACTTCGAGCCGCGCTCGCGCTACTCGTACAGCAATACGGGCTATCTCATCCTCGGCCGTGTGGTCGAGAAGGTGAGCGGCGAGCCGTTCGGGGTGTTCCTCGCGCGGCGCGTCTTCGGGCCGATCGGCATGTCGCGCACGACGTACGAGCCGGGCTACGGCGGCGACATGGCGCGCGGATACACGTCGTTCGGTCTGTCGGAGCCGCTGCCCGCGACACCAGAAGCCAAAGGGTGGGCGTCGACGGCGGGCGCGATCTACTCGACGCCGACCGATCTGCTCGCGTGGGACCGGTCGTTGCTCGAGCACAAGTTGATATCGAAGAAGTCGTACGACGTTCTGGCGACGCCGCAGCGTCTGACCGACGGCCGCACGAGCGGCTACGGGTGCGGCGAGAGCGTCAACGACCGCGGGCCCGCGGTCGTGCTGTCGCACGGCGGCGCGGTGGCCGGCTTCGTCGCGCAGAACACCATCATTCCGGCCACGCGGTCCGCCGTGGTGCTGCTGTCGAACACGGATTTCTCGCCGATCGGCGCGCTGCATCAGCAGCTCGTGCAGCTCCTGATGCCCCGCGCGCCGGACGTTCCCGCGGTGTCGGGGAGGTCGGCGCTGGATGCGGCGAAGAAATTCCTCGCCGATCTGGAGAAGGGGTCGGTCGACCGCGGCACGCTCGGCGACGACTTCAAGGCGTATCTGACGGCGGAGAAGGTCGCGGCGGGGCAGAAGGCGCTCAACGCGATGGGGGCGATCGGCAACGTGCGCATCTCGGCCACCGGTGAGCGCGGCGGAATGGAAGTCGCCACGGTACTGTTCGACGTGGGCGCCACGCCGGTGCGCGGTCTGATGTACCGCACGCCCGATGGCAGGATTCAGGAATTTCTCTTTTCGCGGAACTGATGCGTCTTTCACGTTTGGGAGTGGCCGCGGTGCTGGCGGCGAGCGTCAGCTCGCGGGCGGCGGCCCAGAAGGAGCCGCTGTCGGCGGGGCGCGCCGCCGGTGAGGTGGCGGCCGGATTCGTCGGCGTGCCCGTGGGCTTCGCGGTCGGCTATACGATCGGGTCGGGTCTTCGGCCGCACGGGTCGTCGAATCCCGGCGTTGCGGTCGGCTTTGCCGGTGCGATCGCCGGATCGGCCGCCGGCGTGACTCTCGCCGGTCGTGGCGGTCCGGCACCGCGCGGCACCTTTGCGGCCGCCGCGGGTGGATCGGCCGTCGGATTTCTCGCCGCGGCCATCGCCGTGCCGATCGTCCAGCACATTCCACTCGGGAAGCTCAAGCCGCTCGCTTACGTGGGGATCGCGTTCCTTCCGGCAATCGGTGCGACGGTCGGGTACAACGCGTCGCGAAGGTAGGAGGCGCACGGGGGGGGGGGGAGCGGGGGGAAGGGAGGTGGGAGTGGCGCGGAGGAGAGATCACTCCACCAACCCTCGCTTCCGGGCCCCAGCACTCCGGCGCCCGGCGCCCGGCCCCCGACCCCCTGCCAGCCCGGCACTCCCACCCCCCTGCCCCCGACCCCCAGCCCGCCCGGCGCCCGACCCCCAGCCCGCCTGGCACTCCCACCCCCCGGCCCCCGCCCCCCGCCCACCCGGCACTCCCACCCCCCTGCCCCCGACCCCCAGCCCGCCCGGCGCCCGACCCCCAGCCCG
>Ga0164243_10000279_pt1 | contig 105988 bp, 101 predicted proteins | sample OricompcompostOP_FD_108781 | JGI IMG/M metagenome (GOLD analysis project Ga0164243, IMG submission 108781) | Organic Plus compost microbial communities from Emeryville, California, USA - Original compost - Organic plus compost (OP) | ecosystem: Engineered > Solid waste > Mixed feedstock >... | reverse complement strand
TACAGGGAAACATTGCTATGGAAAAACACCTATGCAAACGTTTTTAAACAGCAAACCAATGGCAAGAGAAAAACTTTTAGAAACTCTTGCTGAGGATCAAAAAATCCTTACTTTTGGTAGTAAAGATTTTAGAGAATAACTGACAATTATTTTTAACTCCTAACTGTCAGATGAAGTTGTGGCTATTACAGTATAATCCCTATCTAATTTTCGGGGAAGTAAGATAAGTGTTTCTTTTAACTTTTTGTCTTCGGTTATTTCTTTAAATTCTTTTAAACTCCAATAATATGAATAATCTTCTTCTAAGGATTTTATTTCATAGATAAGCCCCGGAGCATTGTTGAATTTCCAAGGTCCTGTGGAAATAGGAATGTTTAAATTGCACCAAGCCTCATAATCTCTGCCACGAAAATTTACAGTAGCTTTTTGTAGTAAAATCCCTTCAATTTCTTTAGTTTCATCTTTTAAAACCCAGTTCATTACAGGAATTGGTTCTACTGTTTTATAGATTTGTTGTTTTTCTAAAGTATTATATAATTTACCATTTATAATATCTGTGTAAACGAAACCTGTGATTTTTTCTTTTTGTTTTATCACTACCGATAAATTACCGTTGCTATCTATACTTTTTATTTTGCGGTTACTTATAATCTCTTTTTTTCCTACTTCGTAATAGGCCATTTTTTCATTTACATATAAAACATCTGTACTACGAACCTGAGTATCAATATCCAAAATATTTAAATAAGATATTTTATATAAATTGTTCTGACTGATTGCCGCAAAAGGAATTAATAAGAATAGAATAACTACCGTGATATATTTCATTATTTAAATATTTTGTTTTTTTATTATTTAAGAGTGGGGACGAAAGGTTCCCATATCTTTTAAGGCATTAATTTATCTGAATATAATTCACACAATATCTCTTGTAATTGTTCTGCTGTATGTTTGTAACTACAGACAGTTCTACTTTGTGTTTTGGTATTACCAGAAAGATCTTCATAAGTTTGAGTAAAAATAACACAAACTCTTTCATCTTCTAAAGTAATTTTTTCAAAAGAAAAAAATTTCACCGTTTGATATTTAGTTTCAGGTGGTAATTTAAGCTGTGTTAAACATTTTGACATAAATTGTACTTTGAATGCTTTTAATGATAGAAATAGGCTTTGTCGTTTGGGTTTCTTATTAAAAACAAATCCCTTTCGTTATGAAAGGGATGAATGTTTAAACCGTTAAAGCCAGTCGTTTCATTAAATTTTTATCTAAAGCGTGCTTTACAAATTCTTTATCTACTTCTAATTCGTGCTGATCAGATCCGGGAAGTTCATACATAGGGTCGGTTAAAACGGCTTCGCATAACGAGCGCAATCCACGGGCACCTAACTTATATTCTAACGCTTTATCTACGATATACAACAAAGCATCTTCGGTAAAGGTCAACGTAATTCCGTCCATTTCAAATAATTTCTGGTATTGCTTTACCAACGCGTTTTTAGGCTCGGTTAAAATAGAACGCAAGGTATCGCGATCTAACGGATCCATGTGTGACAACACCGGCAAACGACCAATGATTTCAGGAATCAATCCAAAATCTTTTAAATCTTTTGGTATGATGTACTGTAATAAATTGCTTTTATCTGCTTTGCCGTTCTCTTTAGAAGATCCAAAACCAACAGCATGAAAATTCAACCGTTTGGTAATGATGCGTTCAATTCCGTCAAACGCCCCGCCGGCAATAAACAAAATATTTTGTGTGTTTACTTCGATAAACTTTTGATCGGGATGTTTTCTACCTCCTTTTGGCGGTACGTTTACAACAGATCCCTCTAAAAGTTTCAACAAAGCCTGCTGTACGCCTTCTCCGCTTACATCACGTGTTATAGAAGGGTTATCGCTTTTACGGGCAATTTTATCTATTTCATCAATAAAAATAATTCCCCGCTGCGCTTTATCCACATCGTAATCGGCAGCTTGCAACAACTTGGTCAAAATACCTTCTACGTCTTCGCCCACATAACCTGCTTCGGTTAAAACAGTTGCGTCAACAATAGCCAGAGGAACATTCAGCATACGCGCAATGGTTTTTGCCACCAATGTTTTCCCTGTTCCGGTTTGACCAACAACAATGATATTACTTTTTTCGATTTCGACATCGTTTTTAGAATCCTGCTGCAACAAACGCTTGTAATGGTTATAAACGGCAACAGACAATACTTTTTTGGTTTGCTCCTGACCGATCACATACCCATCTAAGAACGCCCTGATTTCTTGTGGTTTTTTTAACAAAACCTCATCTGACAATCCTGATCCGTTTTGCGATTTTAATTCTTCCATCACAATACCGTGTGCCTGCTCTACGCAATGCTCACAAATATGTGCGTCGATACCGGCAATCAATATGCTGGTTTCGGCTTTTGGACGTCCGCAAAAAGAACAGTTAAATCCTTCTTTCATTCTATTTATTCTCTTGTTAAAACTTCATCAATCATTCCGTATTCTTTTGCTTCGTCAGCACGCATCCAGTAATCGCGTTCCGAATCTTTGAATACCTTATCATAAGGTTGTTTTGAGTGTTTTGCTATGATTTCATAAAGCTCCTGCTTTAATTTCAACATTTCTTTTAAGTTGATTTCCATATCGGTTGCCACCCCTTGGGCACCACCCGACGGTTGGTGAATCATTACGCGTGAATGTGGCAATGCAGAGCGTTTTCCGTCTGCTCCGGCACACAATAACACTGCACCCATTGATGCTGCCATACCCGTACAGATTGTAGCCACATCGGGTTTTACAAACTGCATGGTATCGTAAATTCCCAAACCTGCATACACACTGCCGCCTGGTGAATTAATGTATATTGAAATATCTTTTGATGCATCAACGCTTTCTAAAAACAGCAATTGTGCCTGAATGATATTCGCTACGTAATCATCTACTCCAGACCCTAAGAAAATAATACGATCCATCATTAAACGTGAAAAAACATCCATTGATGCAATGTTCATTGGGCGTTCTTCGATAATATAAGGAGTCATACTACCTGTTGGTGTCATTTTGCTTACCATTTTATCGTAATACAAATTATTTACTTTGTGATGCTTGGTAGCGTATTTTCTAAATTCTTTACCGTAATCCATATTTTTTTTCTAAAATGTTATAAAAAATAAGCGTCGAAACTTTTTGTTCGACGCTCAAATATACTTATTTTTTTGCAGAAAATTATTCTCCGTAAACCTCTTTAACGAAATCTTTGTAAGTTACTTCTTTTGCGTTTGTGCTGACTTTCTCTGTGAACAATTTCATCATTTTATCGTTCATTAATTGTTCAGAAACACGCTTCACTTCTTCTTGATTTGATAAAACGCGGGATACGATATTTGTTACATCTTCTTCTGATGGTTCTAACTGACCAAATTGTGCCATTTGATCTTTGATCAAACCTGAAGTGTAATCTTTAATTTCGTCGAATGTAATTTGTAAATCATTATCTGTAATGATTTTTCCTTCGATTAACTGGTAACGCAATCCTTTTTCTGATTTTGTGTATTCTTCTTCGGCTTGTTCCGGTGTTAATTGTGTTTCACCAGCAGTTTGCAACCATTTTACCAAGAATTCTTTTGGCAAATCGAATTTTGTATTTTCAACCAAAGCCTCCACTGTATCGTTCATAAACTTTTGATCAGCTTGTTGAGCGAATTGTTTTTCAGCGTCTTCTTTGATACGGCTTCTTAATTCTTCTTCTGAAGTTACTTTGCCTTCACCAAATAATTTATCGAAAAACTCTTGGTTTAACTCTGCTTTTTCCTGAGTTGATATTTCTTCGATCGTAAAAGTTACCTCAACGTCTAAACCGTGTACTTTATCGTGGTCAACTTTTAAAACATCCATTAATTTGTGTTCGTCTTCAAACAAACCTTTGGTAGAAATTGTTACTTCATCGTTTACTTTTTTACCAATGAATTTCTTTTGATTTGTTTTTGTGCGGATATCAGAAATATTGAATGTAGTTTCGTTTTCAATGCCTTCTGCTGTGTTTGAAACTTTTACACGAATATCATCACCTTCTTCAGCTTTTTCTTTTGAAACTAATTTACCGTATTGTTTTTGAATGTATTCTACCTGCTCGTTAATCATTTCGTCATCAGCAACAATCTGATATTTTGTAGCTTTATTAGCCGCTTCTAAATCAACCGTAAATTCTGGTGCTAAACCTAATTCAAAATCAAAGCTTAATGTATCAGCTTCCCAATCGATATCTTTAGCAACCGGAAGTGGGTTTCCTAAAATATCAATCTTTTCTTCGTTTAAATAGTTGTTTAAACTTTCTTGCAACAATTTGTTTACTTCGTCAAACATAATCGCCTGACCGTATTGTTTTTTTACTAACGATGCAGGAACCTGACCTTTTCTAAATCCTGGTATGCTTGCGTTCTTTCTATAATCTTTAAGAACGTTGTCTACTTTTGCTGCAAAATCTTCTTTTGCCACATCGATTGTGATAACTGCATTTAAAGCATCTACATTATTTCTTGTGATATTCATTGTAAATTTTGTTTTGTAACTAAAATTGGCTTGCAAAAATACATTATTTTTACAAGCCAATCAAATTTTTAAATAATTGAATATTAATTCTTAGTAAAAATTAATCCCCACTCATTAATCCTCCTACAATTGACTGCACAATAGACAATACCAAACTGAATAACAATGCCGGAAAAAAGCCGTCTACGTGGAATCCGCCAACAATGCTTCCGCACAACATTATTATTAATGCATTGATCACAAAAAGAAACAATCCTAATGTTAAAATGGTTATCGGAATGGAAATTAACTGAAGAATTGGTTTCACCAAAAAATTCAATATCGCCAAAACGATTACAACGATGATCGATGAACCAAAACCATCAACACTGATGCCCGGTAAAAAATTGGCAAGTAAAAACACGATTACCGCCGTTACAATTAGATTGATTAAAATTCTCATAGCTTTATTTATTTTAATTTGATGCCTTTATGGTTACACCAGGGTAATTACCCGGTACCAATAATGGCAAGTTTGATTTATAATGTTCGTTAATTACTTTTACAATTTCGTTGGCAACAAACGCATATCCACGAGGGTTTGGATGCACCCCGTCTAATGAAAACAACACTTTGTTCATATTTTCTGTTCCTTTAAAATAATCTGCCGTGTACCATTGTCCGTCGCTTAAACGTATTCCTGTCGTTAAATAACGCATAATGGCATTCATATCGGCAATAGCTAATTTTTTAGAACCACTCACAGACCAGATAATATCGTTAAACTTATCGGTAGCGGTTTTGATTTGTTGTTGTTCCGAAGGAATCAAAACATATTTATCTTCTAAAGGAAAAGTTACACCTAATTTATCAAGTGGCGACGGTAATGCCGAAGCTGTTCCAATGATACCGCTTGTTCCCAATACAAACAAATCGCTTCTAGTTGCATGGCGTGCTCTTCCAAAAACCTGTCCTAAAACTGCTGCGGTTTCTGCCGGATAATTATTGGCAATTAAGGCAGCCGTTAACGTGGCAGAAACATCGGTTAGTGTTTTATCTGTAATCAACAACGGATTACCGCTTGTTGTTGAATATAACTGAATACGGTCGCCCTCGCCTATCGCTGTTAAAATTTGTTTGATCGGACCTAACAAACTCGTATTTAACTGTGTTACAACCGCTTCTCCGCCTAAAACTTCTGCTGTTAAAGGATTGTAAGGAACCGTTGTAAAATGCGGGATCGAAGTAATATCAGGAATGGTTGCCACAACCCCTTTTGCACCATTGCTGGTCAAGGTATTGATAATTGTTTTATAAGCGGCTTCAAATACCTGCGGATCGGTAATATCGTTGCTGCTATAAGTTGAAGGGTCGGTGTTTCCCTCTTGATTTTCTCCTGTTCCGCCAGACAAGGCATAAGCCAACACATCATTAGCTCCGATCCAATTGGTAAAGAACGTTGGATTTAAACTCATTGCATCACTCAAAACAGTGGTATTTGGACTGGTTGCGTGGCGAACAAAATAAGGGTTTGCCGTACCGGTAGCCATATTGGCAAGATTGCCGTAACCCGATGCCAGCAAATGGAATGATTTTGCTCCGGGCACGCCCATATTGTTATAAGCTTTTGCCTGCAGATCGCTGATTTCTATTGTGGGTGTTCCCGTTAAATTCTCTGGTCCGCTGGTTGACATATTTAAAATTAAACGGGTAGCAGCCGCTGGTTGCCCCATAAACAATAATCCGCCCACATCATTGACATCATCATTGAACGATGGTTGCGTAAAACTACCACCGCCTACAACTGCAAATTGTTTTGCCAATAAATTAGGGAATGAATATCGCTGTCCTGAACGATACATTGTACCATCCATATAACCTGCCGTTAACGAATTTCCTAATGCTACATAGGTTGTAAAATCTGCTTCCCCCCTTGAATAAGATTCATTTGTAACAGGATTTTCAAATTCGGGTTCACAAGCAACAAAGCTGAACGCAAATGCCGCTAAAAATATTGATTGATATTTTTTCATAATGATCGATTAAAAATTGTATGATAAACCTAAACCTAAAGAATATGCCGATGAACGGTAATCTCCTCCAAATGACAAATAACTTCCATCTTCCTTATAATGGTCATAAGAGTTTTTGGTTTGTTTAAAGTGAAGTGCCGTTGCAGAAAAATCGACATCCAGTTTTGGAGTAATTTTATAAGAAAACCCTGCTGTTCCTGCAATCGCATCGTTACGTGGCGTTTCAGGTGCGAAGTATCCGTCCTGAACCGGTGAAATATCATAATAACCACCTACGCGTGCAGAAAATTTTTCTGAGGGGGCAAATTGCAATCCACCACGCAAAGTTCCGCTACTTTTATAATTTCTTGGATTTACCGATGTTCCAATAGCCGGGTTATCAAATTCGATCACTAAATTATCATACGCTTTCCAGAACGTATAATTGTAATCAAACGCTGCCAACCATTTTTCATTGATTTGGTAAGACAAACCAATGGTTAATTCTGCCGGTAAAGGCATGGTGGCGTCAAATTTTCCATCTGCATAATTCAAGAATCCCGGCATATCGTGAAATTTAGCCTCGCCTCCTTCTACCTTCATATCAATCTGCGAACGGTAATTTACCCCTAAGGTTACATATTCGTCTAACCTTGCAGTTACTCCCACATTATAGCCCCAGGCACTTACACCGCTTGCATCGATGGTAACATCAGAACGGTTTCCGTAATCGTCAATCATGCTTCGTGAAAGGTTTCTGTTGAAAGTTACCCCTCCGTTTACATAAATCAATCCTGCACCTATACTAATATTGTCGGTAATTTTGTAAGATACCGTTGGCTGGATAAATATAGCCTGCAGATCAATACTGTTTACCAAATGCGATCCCGGCCAATCTTGCTGCCATTCAACCGAACTACCAAAGGGCGTATAAACAGCCAACCCCACAGAAAATCTATCGGTAGCCTGATAATTTCCGTAGAAATAAAAAGGCGTTCCCATATTTTCAGACGAGTTAGACCAGTTATAAATTGAATTTTGAAACTTTACATTTGAAAACAACGCAGTAGCACCTGCTGAAAAACTCCATTTACTTTTTAAAAACGTACCGCTTGCCGGATTAAAAAATAAACTTTCTGCGTTTTGACCAATAATACCAACCCCTGTGTGCCCCATTGCCAATTGACGCTGACCTTGCAAACTAATGCGGTAACCGCCGGCAAATGAGTTGGCTGCTATTAATGATAATAAGGAAATAGATAAAATTTTTTTCATAACTAAACCTTTTGTTTTATATGTTAGTATTCCAAATATAAAACATTTTATAAAAGCATAGAAACCAGAAAAGAAAATTATTGAATTATTAATTTTTTGTTAATTTTCATTCAAAATAAATAATATGCACGCATACTATTTCAAAAAAGCCATTGATTTCTCAAAGAATTCACCCGGATTGTCTGCATGTACCCAATGACCCGAATTAGAAATTGTCTCAATTACAGCATTTGGAAAATGTTTTTTGATTAAAAATGCATCTTCTTCCTGAATATAATTGGAATTGCTTCCTTTTAAGAATAAAGTTGGACCGTTAAAAACGTCACCTTCTTTTAGTGCTTCGCCAATTGCTTGGTCGTTGCTGTTAAAAACGTCTAAATTAAAACGAAAGCCTAACTGCTGTGGGGTGATTCGGTAAACATTCTTCATTAAAAACTGTACAACGCCCGGCTCTTTTACGTGTTGCTCTATAACATCTTGTACGTTATTGCGTGACGGATTGCCGGAGAAATCAACAGCATTCAAAGCTGCCATTACATCCTGATGATGCGGAGCATAATATTTAGGCGACATATCGGCAACAATTAATTTATTGATCAGCTCGGGATAATGAACCGCCAGATTCATTGCTACTTTACCGCCCATAGAATGACCAATGATCTCAATTTTATTTAAGTTATTGGCTTTGCAGTAAGCAACTACATCATTTGCCATTACATCATAATTAAAAACATCGGAATGAAAACTGCGCCCGTGGTTGCGTAAATCCATTAAATGCGCGGCAAAACCGCTATCTGCATATTTTGCTCCCAACGTTTTCCAGTTATCGCTCATTCCTAAAAAACCGTGTAAAATAAGCAATGGTTTTCCTGATCCTTCTATTTTGGCGTATGGTAATTTTTTATTATCAATCATTAATATATACTTCTTTGTTACATTTATTTACCTACTACAATATTTCTACTAAACTAAAGCAAATATAAAAACTACAGTATAAAATCACTTTATTACTTTTAAAAACATTTAAATTATTTATCCCTCTTCCTTATAGATATCAATAAATTATTTTGTATTTCTTGGTTATGAAAAGTATTTTTTTTATTTTAATATTTAAAAAACATTTTTATGAACAAAAAACTATTATTTTCAATTATCCTTCTGTTTTTAGGAATAACCACAGAAGCACAAGACTATTTTTATTATTACAAAGATAAAAAAATCTATTTAAACCTTAATTTATACAGAGTTACAGTAAATTCGAAACAAAATTCTTATGAATATATAAGAGAAAAATATAATAACGTTTCATTTTCTGGAAGATCGAAAAATTATATTAAAAATATATTGATTGATAACGAAGGTAAAAGACCTAATTTAAAAGATAATTTCTATTTTAATTAAAATCTCAGCCGATACCCTACACATACTGGCTAATTAAATATTTGAAAGCTATGAAATCATATATAATAATATTGCTAATACTCGTGTTTTTTAATTCCACTGCACAAAATGCAGCATTAGATCCCAGTTTTGGAGTAGGAAGTTATACAATAACACCAAATACTTTATTAATAAATTGTTTTGATTTTGATACTAATGGAGATATTATAAACACAGGTTTTTCTAAAAAACCTGATGGTTATTATCGTTTAACTTTGACCAAAACCAATGCAAATGGTATTTTAGATACTACTTTTGGAACTAACGGAATAGTAACTACTGCTGTAGAATATTCAGAAGAGCCCTTAGATATTGTAATTCAACCTGATGGAAAAATAATTGTTGCAGGTGGTACTAATTTAGGACCTACTCCAACCGGTCCTGGTGTTTATATAGGTTTTGTAGTACGGTACAACAACGACGGATCTTTAGACACAAGCTTTGCTACAAACGGCATTTACAGAGAACCTATGGTAGAACACTTTGACTCTATCATTTTGTTGTCAGATGGTTCAATTATGTTGGGCGGGCTTAACGCTACAGAGGGGGTTCTTGTTAAATTACAAAGTAACGGTTTGCTGAACACAACTTTCGGGAATAATGGAATTCTTTCCTTATATTCTAACAATTTTCAGTTTATATCAAGAAACACTATTCTTTTAAGTGATGGTAACTTACTTTGTAGTGGATATGACTATTCAGATATAAACAATCTTAAAACAGCGTACTGTAAAGTAGATATACAAGGAAATTTTGATACTTCATTTGGAACTAATGGTAAAGCAATTATTGATTTGTATAACACATCACCTGATGTGAATGAAGCAATTTATACGGCAAAAGAATTACCTAATGGATCAATTGTATTTAAAGGAAATATTATTGACTGGTTTGGTATGACTTATTCATCAAATTTTCTAGCAAAAATTAATTCAAACGGGAATTTAGACCCAAATTTTGGAACTAATGGAATTGTTTTACATACATACTCGGACTCAGGATTGGAAGTACAACCCGATGGAAAAATTATTATCGGGGGGACGAAAGAGATAAACACATATAATTCAGGTTATTCTATTACCCGTTTTGACAGTAACGGAATTTTAGACACCTCTTTTAATAATGGAAATGGTTTTGTTGATATAGATCCTACTTTAGAGAACGATGGTCTTCAATATATTAAATTACAAGCAACAGATTCACTTATTATCGGAGGTGCTTCAAAGTGGAATTCAGTTAGTAATTTTACCTTGGCACGGATTCTTTTAGACACCCCATTAGCTGTGGATGAACATTTAGAAAAATTTATAAAGGTTTATCCAAATCCGTTTAACGAGTATTTTTATGTAGAAGATTCTGAAGGCTTAATAAAAAACATTAAAATAACTGATAATAAAGGAAGGATTGTAAAAACAGTTTCTGATTTAACACAAGCTGTACATGAAATATCAACCAACTTTACAAGTGGTATTTATTTCATAAATATTGAAACCAAAGACGGTAGAATACTAAATAAGAAAATGATAAAGAAATAAAAACATCTATATAAAGAATAAACCCTGAAAGAATTGAATATCTTTCAGGGTTTATTCTTTATTTAAAAACTAATCTCTCAACTTTTGATTATACAAACACACCACGTTTTCTAATCCTAAATAAATAGCTTCTGAAATTAACGCATGCCCTATTGATACTTCTAACAATCCGGGAATATGCTGTTTAAAAAACTCGATATTATCCAAGCTTAAATCGTGTCCGGCATTAATACCCAACCCTAAATTATTGGCTAATTCGGCAGCTTTTGTATAGGGCTCAATAGCTTTGTGATTTCCTAAACCATATTGGTGTGCAAATGCTTCGGTATATAATTCAATACGGTCGGTTCCGGTAGCTTTTGCTCCTTCAACCATTTTTAAAACAGGATCTACAAAAATAGACGTACGGATATTGTTGCGTTGAAATTCTGTAATAATTTCTTTTAAATATGCCTGATGTTTTACCGTATCCCAGCCAGCGTTCGATGTAATGGCATCTACAGCATCGGGCACCAAGGTTACCTGTGTGGGTTTGCATTCTAATACCAGATTCATAAAATCATCCATCGGGTTTCCTTCAATATTATATTCGGTATAAACAACATCTATTAAATCACGGGCGTCCTGATAACGGATATGCCGTTCATCGGGTCGCGGATGTATCGTTACCCCTTGCGCACCAAAGCGTTGTACATCGGCTGCAACTTTTAACAGATCGGGGACATTGCCGCCGCGTGCATTACGTAAAGTGGCAATTTTATTGATGTTTACAGATAATTTTGTCATCGTTTTTGTATATAAAGTTATAAGGTAAAAAAGTTAAAGGCTGACAGCTGATTACTGACCACTGAAACCCAATTTCAACAAAAATACAAAGTATATTCGCTATAAAACCGATTATTTTAATTATTTTGCAATGAATTTTACCGTTATGAAAGCAACACAACACTTAATCAAAACAAAACCAAAGCCCTTTGCATTCAATACTAAATTTGATGACATTGTTACATTTATAGAAGACAATAAATACAGTCATTTTCCGGTGGTTGAAGACGGTATTTACCTGGGTTCTATTGCATCCGTAGATGTTATTCCCTCTAAAACCAAAACGGTGGGCGATTACCGTTATGCGTTGTTGCCTTATTTTGTCAGGAAAGATGCCGGATGGTTTGAAATACTGGAAAAATGTGCTCAGTTTGATTGCAACCTGTTAGCTGTTTTAGACGAACAAAACAAATACGTTGGGTTTTATAGTGCAGAAGATATTTTTCCGCTTTTAAACCACACCCCGTTTATGAAAGATGCCGGTTTGGCTATTGTAATACAAAAACATTATCTGGATTACAGCATCAGTGAAATTTCTCAGATTGTTGAAACAAACAACTGTAAACTGCTCGGGGTTTTTGTTTCATCGACAGAAAACGGTATGGCTCAAATTACCATAAAAGCATCGGCAGGAAACATCAATGAAATAATTCAGACATTTCGTCGTTTTGGTTATGAAATCGTTTCTGAACACAATCAGGATTCTTATTTGAACGAACTAAAAGAACGTTCGGCATATTTAGATAAATTTTTAAACATTTAGTTATGAAGTTTGCCATTTACGCACAAAATTATAAAGCCAACTACAAAGAAATCGTAGAAAAATTAGTGCGTGCCGTTAAAGCACATAACGCTACCGTGATTTTTGAAAAGGAATTCTACCAGCTTTTGAAAGCAAACAACGTATTGAATTTTGAGTACGAAACATTTTCATCGCACAGCGATATTGATGACGACACTAATTTTTTTGTAAGTATAGGTGGCGACGGAACGTTGTTGCGGGCTGCCAACTTTGTAAAAAGCAAAAACATTCCCATTGTAGGTGTAAATGCAGGCAGATTGGGTTTTTTAGCAAATGTGCAGCAAGAATCTATAGGATTTTTAATTCCGTTATTGTTTTCTAACCAATACACTTTATCGCGCCGTACGTTATTGCAGCTTAATCAACCCGACGAAGCTACGTCTAAATTCAATGTAAATTTTGCCCTAAACGAAATTACCGTTGCCCGGAAAAACTCAACCGCAATGATTACCGTTGAAACATACATTAACAATGAATACCTGGCTACCTACTGGGCAGACGGAATCATAATATCAACACCGACGGGTAGTACCGGATACAATTTAAGTTGTGGCGGCCCCATTATAACCCCCGACAGTAATTGTTTTGTAATTACCCCTATTGCCCCACATAATTTAACAACCCGACCGTTGATTATTAACGACCGCAGTAAAATAAAAATGAAAGTCAGCAGTCGTGAAGAGCAATTTTTATTGTCGTTAGATTCTGAAACGGCAGCCATCAGCAACGATTCGGTCATAGAAATCTCGTTAGCAAGCCACACCGTTAATTTGGTAGAGTTTCCATCGGTAACCTTTTTACGGACTTTACGCAGCAAATTACTGTGGGGAGAAGATAAAAGAAATTAATAGTGTAATTAGTAAAATACACCATAAATATAAAATATATTCGTTTACATTAGTATATTTGCAAATTATCCATAAAATGAAAAGAAAACTTTTAACCATATTAACTATTTTAGGCACATACGCTGCCCAAAGCCAGATACATGAGCTTGGGTTAACCGTTGGTGCTTCAAATTACATTGGCGATATAGGCTCTACAAAATATATCAACCCCACAGATATGGCTTATGGTTTTCAGTACCGCTGGAACAAAAGTCCAAGGCATTCATGGCGGATAAATTACACGTATATGCCTATTTCGGCGAATGACGCTGATTCTGATATGCCGTTGAGACAAGCCCGGAACCTGAGCACAAAAAACAAACTGAATGAATTGATGCTTGGTATAGAATTTAATTTTTTTGAATTTGACCTTCACAACAGCTGGTTTGCTTTTACACCTTATGTACACACCGGAATTGCAGGATTATCTTATAAAGAATCGTACTTTAACCAGTACAACAGACAAATAGAAAAAGATACCGAATATACGTTTGCCATACCTGTAACGTTGGGTGTAAAAGCATTGATAAACAAAAAACTGGTTATTAGTGCCGAAGTTGGTGCCCGATATTCGTTTACAGATAATTTAGACGGAAACAACCCCGCAAGCCCATCAACAACCATTCAGGCATTTGGCAACACCAATACTAAAGACTGGTATGTTTTTTCAGGCATAAATATTTCGTACACTTTTGGTAAAAACCCTTGTTATTGCGCTCCAAGATAATGAAAGAAGAAAATACTATAAATTCCGAAAAATTGCCGCAACATTTAGCGATCATTATGGATGGAAACGGCAGATGGGCAAAACAAAAAGGCTTTTTAAGAACCATTGGTCACGAAAACGGGGCAACAGCCGTAAAACGTACCGTGGAACAGTGTGCCCGTTTAGGAATTCCTTTTTTAACCCTATATGCTTTTTCAACCGAAAACTGGAACCGTCCAAAATTTGAAGTGGATATGCTGATGAAATTATTGGTAAAAGCATTAAAAAAAGAAGTTAAAACACTGCAAGAAAACAATATAAAACTGAATGCAATTGGCAACTTAGACCTTTTACCCGCCACAGTTCGCAAAGAATTAACAGAAGTTTTAGAAAAAACAAAAAACAACACCCGTTTAACACTTTCACTTGCATTAAGCTATGGCTCTCGAAATGAACTTATTGAAGCCACGAAAGAAATCTGCAACAAAGTTAAAAATAATATAATTTCGGTAGATGCTATTGACGAATCAGTTATTAATAAGCATCTTTACACCCATAATTTACCCGACGTTGATTTGCTGATAAGAACAAGCGGCGAACAACGCATCAGTAACTTTTTGCTATGGCAAATTGCCTATGCAGAATTGTATTTTTGCGATGTTTTATGGCCTGACTTTTCTAATGAGCATCTTTTAGAGGCTTTGAAAGTTTATCAGAACCGAGAACGCCGATACGGTAAAACAAGTGAACAAATCAATAAATAATTTTTAAGGATAATGCATCGCAAAAAATTAAAATACCTTTTTCCTTTACTACTAAGCTTTGCTGTGGCAAACGCACAAGAAGAACCGGTAACTGCCCAAGAATCCGATAATGCCACACAGGAAAACCTGATTCCCGAAACAGATCCAAATGCTCCGCGCAGTTACCGTTTGGGAACTATCAAAGTAACGGGAAATTATCATTTTAACGAACTGACCATTTTTACCTATGCCGGGTTAGAAAAAGGCCAACTAATCAACTTCCCTGGCGAAGAAATTTCAGATGCCATTAAAAAATTATGGAAAACCGGTTATTTTAGCGACATTAAGGTGTATGAATCTTCAATCGAAGACAACGTTTTAAACCTTGAAATTTATTTAAACGAATTACCTCGTTTAAAAGATGTTGAGATTACAGGCGTTAAAAAAAGTAAAAAAGAAGAGCTTTTAAAAGATTTGCAACTGGCTGTTCCGGCAACCCAAACGACTGCAGGAAAAAAAGACAAAAAAATAAAAATTACCGCAGGTAAAATTATTAACGACAACCTTATTTCAACAACTAAAAATTATCTTACAAACAAATATCGTAAAGATGGTTTTTACAATACACAAGTTACCGTTGATAGAAAAATGCACGACGACAACAAAACGGCCGATTTAATCATCAATATCGACAAAGGCAGCAAAGTGCGTATTTCAGACATCAATTTCAACGGAAATTCACAGCTTACCAATGCCAAATTGCGTAAAGCAATGAAAAAGACCAAACAAAAAAGTCCGTTGAATCCGGTACGTATTTTTAAACCGTCGAAATTCATTGAAAAAGAATATAAAAACGACCTGGCAAATATCATCAACACCTACAAATCGAAAGGATACCGGGATGCACGAATTCTTTCTGAATCGGCAAAATACAATCCTAAGAAAAACAGCATAGCCATTAATATTGATTTAGAAGAAGGTCGAAAATATTACATTGGCGACATCCGCTTTATTGGAAACAGCGAGTTTTCGAGCCAATATTTGCGGAATGTTTTAACTGTACAAAAAGGCGAGGTTTATAACGGCGTTTTATTAGAAGAACGTATAAAAAACCCTGCAAATCCTGATGCAATGAACATTGAAAACGTTTATCAAAATGCAGGTTTCCTTTGGTCGCAGGTTAATTTGGTAGAAACTGCAACACGCAACGACACCATTGATTTTGACGTTCGTATCTTGGAAGGTCCGGTGGCACATTTTAACAACGTTACCGTTTCGGGCAACGACAAAACACACGACTACATTATTTTACGCGAGTTGCGTACGTTACCAGGACAAAAATGGTCTAAAGCCGATTTAATAGAATCTATCCGCCGATTGGGTAGCATGGGGATTTTTGATGCCTCAGCATTACAACCCGATATTAAAAATGCCGATCCCGATGCTGCTACGGTAGATGTTGATTATCCGGTTTTAGAAAACGGTCAGTCACAAGTTGAAGTACAAGGTGGTTACGGTGGCGGCACCTTTATTGGTACGTTGGCATTGTCTTTCAATAACTTTTCTGCCCGTAATTTATTTAACAAAGAAGCTTACACGCCGTTCCCAATGGGTGATGCTCAAAAAATGTCATTGCGTTTACAGGCTGCAACCTATTTTCAAACATATAGTTTAAGTTTTTCTGAACCGTGGTTTGGCGGTCGCCGCCCCACTTCATTATTTGGTTCACTATCACATACAAGACAAAGTTCATACAACATTACAAACGGTGATGTGGACAGAAGCCAGGGCTTAAACATTTCAACAGTTACTTTAGGTATTGCAAAACGCTTATTGGTTCCTGATGATGCCTTTACCTTATCGCACTCGTTAAGTTTTCAGATTTACGATTTGAATAATTACAATTCCAGTTATTTCGCTTTCAGTAATGGTACTTCACGCAACCTTGCCTATACCATTGAACTATCCCGTGATAACCGCGGTGGTCTTATGCCGGCTATTTATCCACAATCGGGAGCTTATTTAAGTGTATCCGGGAAATTCACATTCCCTTACTCTTTGGTAAACGGTGTAAATTATAAAGATTTAGAAAACCAGGAAGAATATAAATACAAAACCACATCAGTACAATCTAACCCTGTTACAGGTGCAGATATTCCCATCGGAACCTATTTAGACGAAAAAGGAATGCCGGTTGCTGATTACCGCGATGCAAAAGTGGATCAGGATAAATTAAACCAGAAAAAATTCAATTGGTTAGAATATTATAAAATTAATTTCAAAGCTGATTGGTACACCACTATTTTTGAAAAATTAGTACTTAGAACGCAAGGTCAATTTGGTTTCTTGGGTGCTTATAACAACGACCGGGGCATTATTCCTTTTGAGCGGTATTATTTAGGCGGTAGCGGAATGATGAATTACAGCCTAGACGGACGTGAAAACATTGCCTTGCGAGGATATGAAGATAATAAATTGTCTCCAAGTTATGTAGATGAGTATGGTAATAGAGATTATATTGGTGGTACGGTGTACAATAAATTCTCATTAGAATTACGTTATCCTATTGCGTTAAAAGGACAAATGAGTGCGTATGTTTTAACTTTCTTTGATGCAGGTGCTGCTTATGAAGGTTTTTCAAACTACAATCCGTTTAAATTACAACGCTCTGCCGGTGCGGGTGTTCGTGTACACATGCCTATGTTTGGTTTATTGGGAATTGACTTTGGATATGGATTTGACAAAGCTCCTGGCACAAACAACATAGGCGGCTGGCAAACGCACTTTGTGTTAGGTCAACAATTTTAATGGCATACATTTTGAATAATATCATTATATGAAAAAAGTAGTTTCAATTTTACTCGTTTGCTTATGCAATTTAGGTTTTGCACAACAAAAAGGTCGTATTGCTTATATAGACTCTGACTTTATTTTGAGCAAAATGCCCGAGTATGTAGAAGCTAATAAAGAATTAGAAAAAAGAGATGCCGAATGGCAATTAGTCATTGAGCGTAAAAAAAAGGAAATCAAAGATCTAAAAGATCAGTTAAATGTAGAGCGTCCTTTATTAACCCAACAACTGATTGATGAAAAAGAAGAAGACATTCAAATCATTGAAAAGGAATTGTTAGAGTTCATGCACGAGAAATATGGCACAGAAGGCGATTATTTCAAACAAAAATTAAATCTTGCCAAACCGCTTCAGGATCAAATATCAACCATTGTTGAAGAAATTGCCAAACGAAAAAGATATTCATCTGTAATTGACAAATCAACAAGTAGCGAAACAGCATTATTATATGTTAATTCTGCCGATGAAATTTCTGACCAGGTGCTGCGTAAATTAGAACAAACCCGCAATAAGAGCAAACTATCTAAAAAAGAAATAGAACAACTTGAAATTGCAGAACGTCAGATAGAAATTAAAGAACGTCAGCGTTCTAAAAGAGATGAATTAGAAGAACGCCAACGCCAGCTTGAAGAGGAAAAAGAACAATTGGCAGCGAACCAGACAGAAAACACGCCTGCTGTTCCTACTGAAACCGAAACTGAAAAACGCCAGCGCGAACAATTAGAAAGAATTGAAAAAGCAAAAGCTGAACGCGAACGCATCCGTCAGGAAAAACTTGCTGAAATAGAAAAACGCAAAGCCGATATTCTAAAGAAACAGGAAGAAGTTCGTTTGGCTCGGGAAAAAGCCCGGGAAGAAGCATTAAAAAGGAAAGAAAATGTGGGGAAAGGTTCTGCTCAGCCATCTTCTACCCCAACGAACAAACAACTATCAGAAAAAGCACAGCAACTGAAAGCACAACAGGAACAACGCAAAAAAGAAGCTGCCGACAGAAAAGCGAAAGCCTTAGAAGAGCGTAAAAAACAAATCGACGAACGCAAGAAAAAGTTAGAAGAAGATAAACAAAAACGTTTAAAAGAGATTGAAGATCGCAAGAAAAATAATCAATAATTAAAAAAAATAAGTACCTTCGCACAAGGTTTTATAGGTTAAATTAAATTAAAAATCAAAAAATGAGAAAATTAAGAAAGTTGTTTTTAGCAGCAATAATGATTGTAGGTTTTAATTTGTCAACACAAGCACAAGAAGTTGCCCACATCAATATTTCAGAATTGATTCCGGCAATGCCTGAATCTAAAGCTGCACAAGCAGAACTAACTAAAATGCAGGAGAAATTCAAAGGCGAAATGGAAACCATGCAGAAAGACTTTGAAACAAAATTGAAAAAATACCAGGCAGAAGCTGCTACTGCCGGTGATGCCTTAAACGAAACTCGCGGTAAAGAAATGGAAGAAATGCAACAACGTTTCCAAATGTTTCAAGAAAATGCACGACAAGAATTAGGAAAAAAAGAATTGGCTTTATCTGAACCTATCTTAACCAAAGCACAACAAGCTATTCACAAAGTAGCACGCGCAAAAGGTTATAAATACGTTTTTGATTCAAGTATAGGTTCTGGCGTAATTTTAGCAGACGGACCAGATTTAATGGCAGACGTTAAAAAAGAATTGAAATTGAATTAATATTTCTATACATAAAAAAACAAAAAGGTTTAACTTAAATTTAGTTAAGCCTTTTTTGTTTTTCAATAAACATAAGTCAGAAATTGACAGATAAAAATCGTTAAATATTCGTTACTACAAAACCATTCTCATTGTTAAAGATTTCTATTTATGTAACTTTGTAAAAACGAACAACAATGAAAAAAATAATATTTTTTGGTATTTTATCAACAATAACACTCACCTCTTGCGGTAAAAAAGAAGATAAGAAAGAAGCTCTTTATCCTGAAAGTGTAGCCGAAACATTAAGCCCTGAAGAACAATTAATTGCTGAAGGGAAACAATTATTTGAAAGTAATAAAGCAGCTTGTTTCTCGTGCCACCAAACGGATAAAAAAGTTATTGGACCAAGTGTAAAGGAAATCGCCAAAGTTTATAAAGAACAAAACGGTGATATGTTTAATTTTTTACGTAAAAAGGCTGAACCTATTGTAGATCCCTCTCAATATAATGTAATGGAAACCAATTTTGCTATTCTGAAAACAATGTCCGACGAAGAAATCAAATCGTTAGAGGCTTATATGATGAGCACTATAAAAAAATAAAAGCCTGAATAATTTCTTATTCAGGCCTTTCTTCTATACCGATTCTATCACATAATCCTTGTAAAAATCTTCTATTTCGTCAAAAATTTTTAATAACTGGTTTGGGTCATCTTCTGTTACCAACCGTTGACGGTGTGCTTTAAAACCGTGAATGCCTTTGAAATAATTGGTATAATGACGACGCATTTCTACAATTCCCAATCGTTCGCCTTTCCATTCCATAGACCAGATCAGGTGGTTTTTAGCTGCTTCTAACCGGTCTTTCATTGTAGGAGGGGCTAAGATCTCGCCTGTATTCAGGTAATGCTTAATCTCGTTAAAAATCCAAGGGTAACCAATTGCCGCCCGCCCGATCATCATCCCGTCCAACCCAAAACGTTCTTTGTATTCTTTTGCTTTTTGTGGAGAATCAATATCTCCGTTTCCAAAAATCGGAATCTGAATGCGAGGATTATTTTTAATCCGTTCAATATGTGTCCAATCACTGTGCCCTTTGTACATCTGGGCACGTGTTCTTGCGTGAATTGTTAAAGCCTGTACGCCAACATCCTGTAAACGTTCTGCCACTTCATCAATATTAATTGATTCGTCGTCCCAGCCTAAACGCGTTTTAACAGTAACCGGCAAATTAGTACCGCTGATTACTGCTTTGGTTAAACGAACCATTAAATCAACATCTTTTAAAACTCCGGCTCCGGCTCCTTTACAAACTACTTTTTTTACGGGACAGCCAAAATTAATGTCCACCAAATCGGGCTGTACGGTTTCTACAATTTTTGCCGAGAGTTGCATAGCCTCTTCATCACCGCCAAAAATCTGAATACCCACCGGGCGTTCGTAATCAAAAATATCCAATTTCATTTTGCTTTTCATGGCATCGCGAATCAACCCTTCTGATGAGATAAATTCAGAATACATCATATCTGCACCGTGCATTTTGCACAAACGGCGAAAAGGCGGATCGCTCACGTCTTCCATTGGTGCCAGCAACAGCGGGTGTTTGGGTAATTCTATTTTTCCTATCTTAATCATTCAATGAAATTTTATGCAAAATTAATCTATTATTTTTAAAGTGAGAAATCTGGTTTTAAGATTTCAATTTGGGCAAATAGCGTTCTTTAATAATGTTTAAATGATGGATATTATGCCCCACTATAAGTTTTCCGATGGTTTCTACCGATACTTGATTGCCGTTTGCCTTGCCTTTTTGGGTTAATTGTTCAGGGGTAAGTTTACTAAAAAAAACAAGCGACAGTAACCGGTTTAAATGAAACTCCTCAATAAGATCATTTAGCCTTTGTTTATTTGCCGTGCCGTTTTCCGCATACTGATTTTCATTAAATCCTGCAAGTCCCGTCGTATCTTTCCGGGCAAATCGCAACGCTCTGTAATGAAATATTTTTTCGGTATCGGTTAAATGTTCCAGCAAGGTTTTTAACGACCATTTTCCATCGGCATACGCAAAATTACCTTGTTCTTCGGTCAACGATTGATAGATTTCTAATGTTTGATTAGAAACAATTTTTAGTTCTTCCAGCCAGTTTTCAGAAGGAATCAAATTCAGGTATTCGTGTATGTATTTTTCAAATTCAGTCATAATTGATGATTTTAAACTTAATATAGATTAACCGCTACTATTTTTGTTTTTTATATCTTTAGAAAAACAAATTAATAAACGATATGTCGAATATAGATTTTATTTTTGAAGAAAAAGCAGCCGATATAGGTAATTTTTTAGTAGGCCGGTTATTGCCTTTCAGACAAAAGCGCAACATTGGTCCATTTGTGTTTATCGACCACATGGGACCTGTAGAATTAGGAAGTGGCGAAAACCTTGATGTGGCACCGCATCCGCACATTGGCCTATCCACATTAACCTTTTTATTTGACGGAGCCATAAAGCATAAAGATAGTTTAGGGAACGATATTCTTATTGAACCCGGAGCGGTAAACTGGATGACTGCCGGAAAAGGCGTGGTACATTCTGAACGTACACCTGATTATTTGAGAACTGTTGATAAAAGCCTGCATGGTTTACAAATCTGGATCGCCTTGCCAAAAAATCTGGAAGCTATGGATCCTAATTTTGTTCATATCGATGCAAACGATTTACCTGTCTGGAAAGAAGATAACCTGGATATGAAGCTCATAGCCGGTGAGTTTGAAGACAAAAAATCGGACGTGCCTGTTTACAGTAAATTGTATATGATTGAAATTAAGGCAAACAAAACACAAACCGTAAACTTAAAAAACCGGTTGTACGGCGAAAGCGGTTTGTATATTTTGGAAGGAAGCATTAAACACCAAAATAATGAATTTGGTGCGAAACAAATTTTAATTACTAAAGATGCCCATTTATGCGAATTTGAAATTACCGAGGGAACAACGGTTTATTTGTTTGGTGGAGAACCTTTTCCTGAAGAACGGTTTATTTACTGGAATTTTGTATCGTCGTCAAGAGAAACAATAGAAGAAGCCAAACAAAAATGGATAGCGCAGGAGTTTCCTAAAGTTCCCGGAGAAACCGAGTTTGTTCCTTTGCCGGGAAGTAAGTATTAAAAAGCTGTTTCAAATGAAACAGCTTTTTAATTATACGATTGAAATTAGAAAAATTTGAAGTTTTTTACCGCAACAATTTTTAGTCATACATAAAAGAATCAACAAGAAAAATAAACTATATTTGCACATTATGGCTTTTGGATTTATTGGAAAGATTTATAAAAGATTTTTTATAAAAAATGAGTAGACAACTTTAAGAGAAAAAGCCCGAATCAATTATTTTTTTAGACATTTTAGAAGGATGAAGAATATTAGAAATTTTTGTATTATCGCCCATATCGACCATGGCAAAAGTACCCTGGCAGATCGCTTGTTAGATGCCACGCAAACCGTTACGGCACGCGAGGCACAGGCACAGTTGTTAGATAATATGGATCTGGAGCGCGAACGTGGCATCACGATTAAATCGCACGCCATACAAATGGAATACAACTATAAAGGCGAAACCTATATTTTAAACCTTATTGATACACCCGGGCACGTAGATTTCTCATACGAAGTTTCTCGTTCTATCGCTGCCTGCGAAGGTGCTTTGTTAATTGTTGATGCGGCACAAAGCATTCAGGCACAAACCATTTCTAACCTTTATCTTGCATTGGAAAACGATTTGGAAATTATTCCGGTGTTGAATAAAGTAGATTTACCATCGGCAAATCCTGAAGAAGTAAGTGATGATATTGTAGATTTGTTAGGTTGTAAGTTAGAAGACATTATCCACGCATCAGGCAAAACCGGTTTTGGTGTTGAAAATATCTTATCGGCAATTATCGAACGGGTTCCTGCTCCGAAAGGAAATCCGGAAGAACCCTTACAAGCATTGATTTTTGATTCTGTTTACAATCCGTTTCGTGGCATCGAAGTTATTTTCCGTGTGTTGAACGGAGAAATCAAAAAGAATCAGAAGATTAAATTCATGGCAACCGGCAATGAATATTATGCCGATGAAATTGGGACATTGAAATTAAACCAGGTCCCTAAACAAAAGATTTCAGCCGGTGATGTAGGTTATCTGATTTCAGGAATTAAAGAAGCAAAAGAAGTAAAAGTAGGTGACACCATTACCGATGCTTCAACTCCGACAAAAAATATGATTTCGGGATTTGAAGACGTAAAACCAATGGTCTTTGCTGGTATTTATCCTGTAGATACTGAAGATTACGAAGATTTACGTGCTTCGATGGAAAAATTGCAGTTAAACGATGCCTCATTGGTTTTTCAGGCAGAAAGTTCAGCAGCATTAGGATTTGGTTTCCGTTGTGGATTTTTAGGAATGTTGCACATGGAAATTATTCAGGAACGTCTGGAACGTGAGTTTAATATGACCGTTATTACAACAGTTCCCAACGTATCGTACTTGGCATATACCAAAAAAGATCCTGATACACCGTTAATTGTAAACAATCCTTCCGATTTACCGGAGCCATCAAAATTAGACCGTGTAGAAGAACCTTTTATCAAAGCAACCATTATTACCAAGTCTGATTTTGTGGGACAAGTAATGAGTTTGTGTATCGAAAAACGTGGGCAAATCACGAACCAAACATATTTGACTGAAAGCCGGGTAGAATTAAATTTCGATATGCCGTTGGCTGAAATTGTATTTGATTTTTACGACCGATTAAAAACGGTTTCTAAAGGATATGCTTCGTTTGACTACCACCCTATTGGATTGCGTCAGTCAAAATTAGTGCGCTTAGATGTGTTGTTAAACGGACAAAATGTTGATGCATTATCAGCTTTGATTCACGAAGACAATGCCTACCATATAGGTAAAAAAATGTGCGAAAAGCTAAGAGAATTAATACCACGCCAACAGTTTGACATTCCTATTCAGGCGGCAGTCGGAGCTAAAATTATTGCCCGTGAAACCATTAAAGCCTTGCGCAAAGACGTTACCGCCAAATGTTACGGTGGTGATATTTCGCGTAAACGTAAATTGTTAGAGAAACAAAAAGCCGGTAAAAAACGTATGCGCCAAGTGGGGAATGTTGAAATTCCGCAATCGGCATTTATGGCTGTTTTAAAATTAAATGATTAATTTAGTTATCAGCCAATAGATTTTAGAATAATAAAAAACGCATCAATTTCTTGATGCGTTTTTTGGTTGTTTGTTGTTTATTTATATGAAAAAATTATTTAGCTTTCGTGAATTCTAAATTAACAATGAATTTTACATCTTTAGCAACCCCCATTCCTGTTGGGTCATAATTGATATTAAAAGCCGTTCTGTCAATGGTTGTGGTTGCTTGAAAACCTACTTTTTGGTTTCCTTGCCCGTCGTCTTTTAGTAAGCCACCATAAACCAAATCAAAAGTTACAGGTTTTGTAATGTCTTTAATGGTTAAGTTTCCACTTAATTTATAGTTTTTGCCGTCTTTTTTAATGGAAGTAGAAACAAATTTAATATCGTTATATTTTGCTGTTTCAAAAAAATCTGCCGAGCGTAAATGATCATCTCGCATTTGGACACCTGTATTTACCGAATTTGCATCAATTGTAAAATTGAATTTCGCAGACGTAATATCTTCATTAGTCATTTCTAATGAACCGGTGTACTTATCCATCCTACCATCTACAAACGAAATCCCTAAATGACCAACTGAGAAGTTTAGGAACGAGTGGTATGGATCTACATTGTATTTTGTTTGAGCGAACGAAGCAACAGAAAACATAGTTGCAATAAATAATAAGGCTATTTTTTTCATGATGTTTTCATTTAATATTTAACTGAAACAAAATTAAAGAAAGCATTTTTCTTGCATATTAACCTACATTAAGAAAATAAAAAAAACAGTGTAAAAACTGTTTTTATTCATGATTATCTAAAATTGCATCGATTACATAATTATAATTCAGCAAATCGCGATCGTCTTCATTATATATTTTCTGCCATTTAAAGTCGGGAATAAAAATACGAGATGTGGCTTTGCCGTTCCATTCAACTTTTAATCCGTGTTTTTCTAAAACCGCAATAATCTTTTTAGCGACTTCTTTACTAACAACATCACTCTCGTTATTGATTTTCTGGAAACTGATATACAGCCCTTCACCCCGAACGGCACGCTCTAAATCCTGTCCGTGATAAAAACAATATCCTTCTGATTTTTCGTCATTGTCAATCAAGGCACGTTCCACTTCAGTGGCCTCGTATTCACCCTCGTCTGTGGTATATCCCGGATAGTGAAGCGCAATGATCTTAGATTCGGCTAATTCGTCAAAGGCTTCAATTAAACGCTGCGTGTGTGTTATAGATTCCCAAGATTTGCTTTCTTCTAAAAGACGATTATTTACATAATTAATCTGCTCCTGTGCCCATTCTTCAGAAATTTCGTCTTCAAAACCATTATCTTCGATTTCTTCGATGATATTGTTCTGAATCTCTTCTAAACTATAAAATCCTGAATGAACTTGTGTGTAAATAGAATCAAAAATAAACTGTTGATCTTCAGACATACCTTGTTTCATACAAATTTGCTTTTAAGCCTTTAACTGTTTTAAATTTTACAATACGAATATATTAATTCCATTTAAATATCAAATACTCACAATAAAATTTTTACATTTTTTTTCATCTGATAAAACACCACTCGCTTAAAGATCATTCTACAAAGAAGTGTTACCTTTGCAAATTCTAATAATTCAACAATGAACAAAGGATTAATTGCCCTGGCTTTTGGTGGCTTGGCTATTGGCATGACCGAATTTACCATGATGGGAATTTTGCAAGACATTGCCAAAGATCAACATATTGAGATTACCCAAGCTGCAAATTTTATCGCCTTATATGCCTTAGGCGTGGTAGTTGGTGCTCCTATTTTAACCGTTTTTACAGGAAAAAAAGCTCCAAAAAGCGTATTGCTTTTCTTAATGTTATTGTTTGTTGTTTTTAACGGATTATTTGCTTTGGCACCTGAATACAACACCTTAGCAATAAGCCGGTTCATGTCAGGACTACCCCATGGTGCATTTTTTGGTGTGGGATCCGTGGTAGCGGCCCAATTAGCACAAAAGGGAAAAGAGGCACAGGCAATTGCCTTTATGTTTACCGGAATGACGATTGCTAACTTGGCAGGCGTTCCTTTGGGGACTTATATTGGGCATCATTATTCCTGGCGAATCACTTATGGCATCATTGCCTTATTGGGTTTGGTTACCATTGCCGCGGTTTACTTCTGGCTTCCAAATTTAAATTCTAAAGCAACCGGCGACTTAAAACAACAATTGTCTTATTTTAAACAAGCAAAAGCGTGGCTTATTGTTTCTATCATTTCCATAGGTACCGGAGGATTGTTTTCATGGATCACTTATATCTCACCAATGGTCACAAAAGTAGGAAGTTTAGCCGAAGACCGTGTACCAATTATCATGGTTTTAGTTGGCTTAGGAATGTTTTTTGGAAATATTTTAGGAGGTAAACTTGCAGACACCTTCTCTCCTACTAAAGCGGTCATTTTTTGTTTCATGACCATGGCACTTACCCTTACTCTTGTTTTCTTTACTGCACACATCGGCTCATTGGCTTACTTAATGGCTTTTGTAACAGGAATGGTTGCTTTTACGATTGGTTCTCCTTTACAAATGATTTTGATTAATTCGGCAAAAGGTTCAGAAAATATCGCAGCAGCAGCAGGGCAAGCCAGCTTTAACATTGGAAATACATTAGGAGCTTATTTTGGTGGAATCCCTATTACGCTGGGCTATGCTTATAATTCTCCTGTTTTAATTGGTGTGGGCATGACAACTACGGGTGCGTTACTTGCTTTTATCTACTTAAAACGATACCTTAAAAAGTAATTTTCTACATTTTATGTAGAAAAAATAACCATAATTTATTTTTTTAACATTTTAGACACCACTATTTATAACATTCTGCAATTGGCACAATGCTTGTCTTATAAAACATATAATTTTAAATATTAAAAGCTATGAAAAGTATTTTAAAAATTTTTGGGATTTTATGTTTATCAATTTTTGTTTTCACCTCGTGTAGTGATGATAACGATCCCGCTGACAGTGATTTCTTCATTGGAAGATATAACGGAAAAGTCACTTACACCTCTACCGATGAAAGCAAATCAAACGATAACGGACACGTACAGGTTGTAAAAGTTGGAGATAAATACAATTTTTTATTTTCAGACAGTATTCCGGATATCACCGGAATTGAAATTGAAAAACATGAAAACACCGCAGTAATGATTGGATCTAATGAAACTCATTACATTAGAATCAATGCTGACAAGCTTGAAATTCTTTATCTAAAAGACGGTGCCACTTGGACGGCTGATGCCGACAGATAAGTAATAAGTAAAAACCAACCTAAAAAGGTTGGTTTCGTTTTAAATTCAAATTTCTTCCCAAAGCAAAACATGTTATTACAAAGGTGAGAATCGCAGGCAGAACCCATTCTAAATTAAATCGTGCCAATGGTAAAACGTTTAAAATGGCACTAAAGACCTCTTCATTAGGAAACCAGTTTGCCAATACTCTGATAAACGAAACCAACATAGTTACGATTAACGTAATAAAATAAGGCTTTTGATTTTGAATGGTTTTGCCGAATAATAAAACTGATAATATCAATACCAAAGTTACCGGATATATAAAGTTTAACAATGCCGCAGCATATTCAATAATTCCGTCAACACCTACAATTGCTAACAATGTTGATATTAAGGTAACGGTTATTACCCCTTCAATATACCCTAATTTTCCTTTCGTTAAACGCTCAAAGAAATTGGCCGCACCGGCAGTTAACGCAATTGCTGTGGTTAAACAAGCTAAAATCATTAGAATAGAAATAAGATAAATACCGTTTGCACCAAAATATTGGGTTGCAATATGAACTAATAATGATGATCGCGTAATTTCAGAAGGGGCAGCGGATACATGTGCTCCTAAATAAAACAAACCACCATACACCAACAACATACAAACCGCAGCAAAAATTGCCGATTTAACCACAACTTCTATTTTATCGTTAACATGGGTATATCCTTTTCTGTTGGCTCCGGAAATCAATAAAACAGCAAAGATGAGTCCTGCTAAAACATCCATTGTTTGGTATCCTTCCTGAAAACCTACATAGAAACGATCTTCAATTATGGTAGGCGGTAAATCAACCGTTGCACCTATAAATAATCCCGGAATGATTAATATGGCTAAAAAGAATAATAATATCGGACCAAAAATTTTACCTAAAATTCCGGTAATCCAGTTTAATGAGAATGATGCCGTCATAACTGCCCCAAAGAACAATACACAAACCCAAACCGGTTGGGCATCGGGTAAAATGGGTTGTATTGCCACCTCAAAAACCGAAGCTCCCGAGCGAGGCAATGCAATTAACGGTCCAATACACAAAACATTTACAAATGCCAGTAAATAGGCAAATTTAAGATTTGCACGTGCACCTAAATCAGTGAAATAATTACCGGAAACCGCTACCGCAAAAATAGCCAATACAGGAGCTAAAATGGCTGTTAACGAAAAACCTGTGAACGTAGAAGTCCAATCAATTTTAGTTTGATATCCCAAATAAGCTGGCAGTAATAAATTACCGGCACCAAAGAACATAGCAAATAACGCCATTCCTAAGAAAAGAATGGTTTTTCGTTTTCTCACATCCATTAATTTTTAAATTATGTTGGTTTACTTCAAACATAAACATTTTTTTTAACAAAACATTTACTTTTGTGTAATAAAATTATTTTTTTTTCATAAAATGCCTACTCTTTGCTTTTCCTGTATTTTTTTATCCTTGATCATAAACTACCGATTTTTGAAATAAATAATCATTCATTTTCACTTTTTCCAAACAAATTAGCATAATAAGGCAAGAATATTAGCTCTTTTATTGCCATAAACATTTAACTTTGCACAAATTATTTTTTGGAAAAATGTACAGAAGTCATAATTGCGGCGAATTACGCATTGCCGATGTAAATAAAGAAGTTACTCTTGCGGGTTGGGTTCAAAAATCGCGCGATAAAGGTTTTATGATTTGGGTTGATTTACGTGACCGTTACGGAATTACCCAATTAATATTTGACGAATCCCGTACCGAAACATCGGTTATGGATGTGGCAAAATCGTTAGGTCGTGAATTTGTGGTTCAGGTTAAGGGAACGGTGATTGAACGCGAAGCTAAAAACGATAAAATTCCTACAGGTGCAATTGAAGTATTGGTAAAAGAATTAACCATTTTAAACGAATCGCAATTACCTCCGTTTACCATTGAAGACGAAACCGATGGCGGTGAAGATATCCGTATGAAATATCGTTATCTGGATATTCGTCGCAATCCGGTTAAAAACAGTTTATTATTCCGTCATAAAGTAACACAAGAAGTCCGCAATTACTTGTCAAACTTAGATTTTTGTGAAGTAGAAACACCTTATTTGATTAAATCTACACCAGAAGGGGCACGTGATTTCGTGGTGCCATCTCGTATGAATCCCGGGCAATTTTATGCCTTGCCGCAATCGCCACAAACATTCAAGCAATTATTGATGGTAGGCGGTATGGATAAATATTTCCAGATTGTGAAATGTTTCCGTGATGAAGATTTACGTGCCGACAGACAACCCGAATTTACACAAATCGACTGCGAAATGTCGTTCATTGAGCAAGAAGATATTTTAAACGTTTTTGAAGGATTAACCCGTCATCTATTACAAAAAATTCACAACATCGAAATTGAAAAATTTCCCCGTATGACTTTTGATGATGCAATGCGTACTTACGGAAACGACAAGCCGGATATTCGTTTCGGAATGAAATTCGGCGAATTAAACGCTGTAGCTCAACACAAAGAATTTGCCGTATTCAACAATGCAGAATTAGTAGTAGGTATAGCCGTTCCGGGTGCTGCAACATATACCCGTAAAGAAATCGATGCTTTGATTGATTGGGTGAAACGCCCACAAGTGGGAGCTTCGGGAATGGTTTATGTGAAATGTGAAGCAAACAATCAATACAAATCATCCGTTGACAAATTTTACGATCAGGAAGATTTGGCAAAATGGGCTGAAGTTACCGGAGCTAATGAAGGTGATTTAATTTTAGTATTATCAGGACCGGCAAATAAAACCCGTGCACAGTTATCGGCATTGCGTATGGAATTAGGCAACCGCATGGGCTTGCGCAAACCAAATGAATTTGCACCTTTATGGGTTGTTGATTTCCCATTATTGGAATGGGACGAAGAATCAGAACGTTTCCACGCCATGCACCACCCGTTTACCTCTCCAAAACCAGAAGATATGCACTTATTAGACACTGATCCGGGAAAAGTACGTGCCAATGCGTATGATTTGGTATTAAACGGTAACGAAATTGGTGGCGGATCAATCCGTATCCACGATAAAGAAACACAGGCATTAATGTTTAAACATTTAGGATTTACGCCAGAGCAAGCACAAGAACAATTTGGTTTCTTAATGAATGCTTTCCAATACGGAGCGCCACCACACGGCGGATTAGCTTTTGGTTTAGACCGATTGACAGCGATTTTAGGAGGTCAGGAAACCATTCGCGATTTCATTGCTTTCCCTAAAAACAATTCAGGCCGAGATGTAATGATTGATGCTCCTGCGACCATTGACAACGCACAATTAGACGAATTGTCCATTGTATTAAATGTGAAATCATAAAAACAAAAAAACTCCGGTAATTACCGGAGTTTTTTGTATCATAAACTTTTACATGTTATCAATTTCTTCCTGGGTTTGTTCCCATTCTTCCATTGTTTTTTCCAGATCGGTTTTCAATTTTTCGTATGCAGTAAACCATTTAGAATCGTTCATTAATTTTTCGTAATTTTCAGCTAATTCCGCATCGGCTTTTGTAATTTTCTTTTCCAGTTCTGTAATGGCGCTTTCTGCTTTGCTTAATTTATTATTCAGCGTTTTCAGGCGCTTTTGATCTTCATAAGAATAGTTTTTTTGTTTTTTTTCAACTTCTTTCTCTTTTGGTTTTCCGGATTCTTTCTTCTGCTCAAAATCTCGCATATCATTTGCTTTTCGCTCTTCTAAAAAGTAATTGATATCGCCAAGATATTCTTTGATGCTTTGATCTTTAAATTCGTACACTTTATCGGTCATTCCCTGTAAAAAATCACGGTCATGCGAAACTAAAAGCAATGTTCCTTCATAATTCTTCAAAGCGGCTTTTAAAACGTTTTTTGATTTGATATCCAAGTGGTTCGTAGGCTCATCCATCAATAAAACGTTAATAGGTTTTAAAAGCAACATTGCCAGCGCCAAACGGTTGCGTTCACCACCTGAAAGCACTTTTACCTTTTTTTCTACATCGTCACCGCGGAAAAGAAACGCTCCAAGCATATCGCGTACTTTTGGTCGATTCGCATCTGTTGCTGCATCTAACATGGTATCTAACAATGTTTTTTCGCCATCTAAATATTCGGCCTGATTTTGGGCAAAATACCCCAACTGTACGTTGTGTCCAATTTTTATTGTTCCCGAAAAATCAAACTCGTTCATAATTGCTTTAATCAATGTTGATTTTCCCTGGCCATTTTGCCCAACAAACGCAATTTTACTGCCACGTTCAATTAACAGATTAATATCTTTAAATATGGTTTTATCGCCGTAAGCTTTAGTAACGTGTTCCATTTCTAAGACCACTTTTCCGGGAGTGATTGAAACAGGAAATGAGATATTCATTACCGAATTATCGTCTTCATCAACTTCGATACGCTCTACTTTGTCTAATTTTTTAATTAACGATTGAGCCATGGAAGCTTTGGTGGCTTTGTAACGAAATTTTTCAATCAGTTTTTCTGTTTCTTCAATCTTTTTTGCCTGATTTTTTTGGGCTGCCAATTGCATTTCCCGCATTTCTTCGCGCAGAACCAGATATTGTGAATACGGTTTATTAAAATCATAGATTTTACCTAATGAAATTTCTATGGTTCGATTGGTTACATTATCTAAAAACATTTTATCGTGAGATACCAAAACCACAGCTCCACCAAACGATTTTAAGAAATTCTCTAACCAGATAATGGATTCAATATCCAAGTGGTTGGTGGGCTCATCTAAAAGCAGAATATCATTGTTTTGCAACAAAAGCTTTGCCAGTTCTATACGCATGCGCCAACCGCCCGAAAAGGTATCTGTTTGCTTGTCAAAATCATCACGTTTAAAACCCAATCCCATTAATATTTTTTCGGTATTTCCCTGGTATTGATAACCTCCTAAAATATCAAAAAGATGTGTCAAATCACTTACTTTATCAATTAATTCGTGATAAGATTCTGATTCGTAATCGGTTCGGGTAACTAATTCTTCATTGGTTTTCTCCAGCTGCTTTTCTACATTTAGAATTTCACCAAATGCCTGATACGCTTCTTGCAAAATAGTTCTTCCCTTCACAAAATCAATATCTTGTTTTAGGAAACCAATCTTAATTTCTTTATCAAATGCAATGGTTCCTGAATCTGCCTCTACTTCGCCAGACAAAATTTTAAGCATGGTAGATTTACCTGCTCCGTTTTTCCCAACCAATCCCACACGGTCGCCGGCTCCCAGCCGAAACGTTACTTTTTCAAATAAATAATCTCCGTTAAACGATACGGATAAATCGTGTATATTAAGCATAATGCTATTTTATTAATTGCAGTTTTTTATAATATCTCGCCACATTGATATTAGCATCCAAAGGTACGTTATTTTCGATATTCTGAATCAATTTATCAGCAAGATAAGGTCCTAAAAGCACGCCGCGCGTTCCCAAACCATTTAATATGTAAACATTTTGATGTTTGTAGTGAGATCCAACTAACGGACGACGGTCTTTTACTGTGGGACGTACACCTGCCACGTGATCTATAATTTCGTAATCACAATCAATCAGTGCTTCTAAACCGGCAATTAATTCTGACCTTGCTTCGGTTGTACGATCATCGGTTTTATCCTGCCAATTATACGTTGCTCCTACTTTATAAATATCGTTGCCCACAGGAATGATAAACACGGTTGCTTTTACAATGGATTTTAATTTTAGATCGGGAATTTTCACATACAACAATTCTCCTTTGGTTCCATCCAACGGCAAGTAATTAAAAAACGGATTGTTTAGCATAGAGAACCCTTCAGCAAACACGATCTGCTTTGCCCGAATGTGGTTGTAAAGTACTTGTTCTTTTTCAATATGCAACACATTAAAATCAAAATGCTCCTTAATCAATAAATGATTTTGAAACAAATGATTCTGATATGATTGAACAAATTTCTTAACATCTAAATATCCCGTATGATAAACCTCGCCAAAGAAGTAATGGCTTTGTATGTGTGGAATTTGTTCTGTTTTAAGTTGCGGATTTAAATAAGCAGTCGTTAAAGGATGATCGCACGCTAAAAACCAATTATTTTGTTCTTCAATACTTGCAAATTTTCGGTAAATCGGCAATCTGTGGTAGAATGTTTCATTTACCAAACGTTCTATTTCCGGATAAAATACCTCTGCAAAGTCTAATTGTGCCTGCGATTCCCAAATAGATGTAAACCGTTTTAAAACCACCGGATTAAACATACCGCCTGCTACTTTTGATGATGTTCTTTTATCATCATCTAAAAGGACAAAGGTTTTACAATACCTACGACACAAATGTGCCATACTTAACCCTGCCAGACCTGCACCAACAATAATATAATCAACTTTCATATGTAGCTATTTTTTTTGATCGGTCATATGGAATCGCTTTATCCTTATTGGTGTTTGTTTTCAACAAACAATTTATTACTAGCGATTTCATAGTAAAAAAAAACTCTTATCTAATTGATAAGAGTTTTATAAATTAAATTACAAAATTAGTAATTCCATAAATCATCTTCCAAATTACGGATTGATTCTTTTATGCGTTCTGCTTCTAAAAGTTGCATCATTGCATTTTCGCGAACATAATCGCTTATGTTTCTATCACCGTAAATGTTATCTGCCTTATAAATAGTACCGGCAAATCTACGTGCATTTAATAAGTAATCGTAATTGGTTGACATTGCAGGATTTTTCTCGTTATATGCATCAGCATTATACAAAGTTTCTCTTGCATCCGGGAAAAATATCCAAAACATTGGTACGGCCTGTTCAAAATCTTTCCCTTTAGAATAAATATCCGTAACTATTGGAGCAATTGCCAACAAACGGTATTTTAATTCGCCTGCATTACGGTCTAAATACCACATTCCTTTTATACGGTATTCTTTAACATCCGTAGGTCTTAATTCAATTCTATCGATATATTGCTCATCAATCGTTCCTTCTAAAATATATTGATCAATTCCTTCAGCTAATGTATCTATACGGTAGAATTTTTCATCTAATTTATCAACGTTTAATGGGTATTTAAAATCATCATCTTGATAAACCTTGGTAATTTTCTTCGCCATTATAGCCTCTTTCAAAATATTGAAAAATGGTTTGCGATTATTAGTTTCTTCTAAAGGAAAATAATAAACCAAATTTTGTTTTTGATCTAAAGGCAATACTTCCCACACCATTTTCTCGAAAATCATATCACGTGGATTAACATACTCATACGGAATCGGTCCATCAGCTTTAGCATAAATCCTTTCTATTGATTCATCGCCAATTTCTTCCGGAGACATCGCATTTAGTATATTATTCTGTGCGATCGAAATATTACTCACTGTTAATGCGATAACCGCAAAACATAATTTTTTAAAATTCTTCATAATAAACCGATTTATTGTAGTGTAAATGTTGCAGCAGAAGCCTCTTTAATAGGTAAATTAACTCCGTCAATTTTTACTTTCATACTTGTTATAGTCACTTTATCTCCAGGTTTTAGTCTATCAACTTTAGATTGAGCCGATGCAGGCATTTTTCCGCCTCCTGATACACGCTCTGATCCCATACCTGGAAAAAAGATTACATATTCAGTAACTCTAAGTTTAACATCGAAATCAAAATCTTCCATCATTGCACCAATATCAGAAATCTTTAAATTGTTTGCTGAACCTTTTGCATCTGCCACTCCACGTATTGTCGCTTGCGGACGTGGAATAGGTTTTACCCTGAATACTTGTTTTGAAGATATAGCTTTCCCGTCAGGCATTGTACCTGTTGCAGTAATTACAACCTCTTTGCCTCCTGTGGGAGTAAGCATATACTTGCCGTTACCCACTTTCTTCAATGCTCCGTTACTTGAAACAGCACTTACTTTATCAGAAGTAATACCTTCTACAGTAATTGAAATAGGGTTATCCAAACCTGCATAAACCACATTCATTTTATCAGCCGAAATAGTAGCAGAACTTGGACGGCTTACAACCACGTAGTTTGAGTTTAAAATATCAACAACTACAGGTTTACCCTCTTCCATAAAGGTAAATTTACCAGTAAATTTATGTTCACCTAAACCAGAAGCTACCGAAGATCCTTCAACTTGTCCTGCTTTAATTCGATCTTTAGGAATAGTTACCCCATTCACTACAACCGATGTTGGAACCGTTGAATTGTCATACCGACCTAAAACAACTTTGTATTTAATTGCTTCACCTTGATAATACACCGCCTTATCAGGAATTACCATTGCTTGGTAATGTCTCATAGAAGCAGCTTGTTTTAACGAATTACCCAAGAATAAATTGTATGCTTCATTTTCTAATGTACGAACATCATTCTGTAAAGATGACAAATATGCCAAAGAAGAAACTGCCGGATATCCTTTAAAATGATAATCTAAGTATTCAATTTGCTGATTGTCCTTATTTTTAACAGGGTTTGTATTGAATTTTTTATCAATATTCTGTTGTAAAATCTGGAATTTGGCATCATCTGCAACAATTGCTTTGAAATCATTACGATACTTTGCAAAACGGTCTATAATTTCTTTACCTTTTGCAGACAACCCGTCTTTTTCAAACCATCCGTAATCAATGTTTTGTCCTTTATCCATTTGCTCAAAAGGCAATTTTTTAGTTTCCGGATCAACTTCAAATCCTTTTATAGCATCTTTTTTTAGTGTTTCTAAATAATTATAGAAATCTGTTGAAAGTGCCTGTACTTTTTGTGCCCTATCAAATGGTTGCCCATATTTAGCTGGTTCGTCTTGGGCTTTAATTTGTAGACCATCAAATAGTACTTTATTTGTACTTTCAGCCATAACTTTATTGGCCTCTTCAAACTTTTCGTTCATCAATCCAAAAGCAGTTAACACTTCTTTTGACATATTAAGTGCCATCATTGCGATAAACACTAAATACATCAGGTTAATCATCTTTTGTCTTGGGCTTAATTTTCCTCCTGCCATGTCTAATTAGATTGTTTTAAAAGTTAATACTAATTAGCTGTTTTACCCATAGCAGATAACATTCCGCCATAAACTGCATTTAAAGTTGATAAATTTGATGTTAAAGACATCATCTGTTCTTTCAATTTCAAATTGTTTTCAGCTACTTCTCTGTTAATATCTGCATTTTTAGTAGCACTTTCTAACTGAACTTTATACATAGAATTTAAAGATTCTAATTGTTGAGCTGCTTGTGCCATTTCTTCGGCATATCTGTTTGAAGACGCAACTGTTTCAACAGTAGGAGCGATTCCTTTTGCGGCTGCTTCAAAGTTTTTAATGCTTTCACGCAAACTCTCCATTAAGTTACCGTCGATTTTTGCTTCTTTTAAAATATTATCTAATTTTTCAGACAACAAACCTCTTTCCATCGTAGGTTGTTGCACTGCAACTGCGCTTTGTGTTGAAGCTGCCGCATAAACAGGGGCTGAAGAAGTTTGTATTTGAACCGGTTGTGATCCGCCAACAGCTGTTGTAGCTACCGTACCGGTTACGCCAACATTACCTGCTACTTGCATAGCTCTGGGAGCTCCACCTTTTAATTCAGGGTAAACTCTTGCCCAATCTAAATCTTCTTCGTGTTCAAAAGCTGAAATCGCGAATATAATTGCTTCTACTAATAACCCAACGGTTAGCATATTGTTACCATTTAAAGGTCCAAACTCCATGTGCGTAATTTTAAATAATGCACCAATGATTACTACCGATGCTCCCATTCCGTAGCAGAATGTCATTACTTTTTTAGGTATAGCCATCTTATCTTAATATTTAATTTTTAGTTAGTTTATGTAATTTTATTTGTTTTATTATTTTGCGTTTCTACCACTTTGTGGTGCTTTTGCTTCGTTTAACAATCCCGGTCCTGGCGCTGAAACCACTGTTCTGAATCCGATGTAACAACGAGCTGAGTCTGCTATTTCTTTATCTCTTGTTGCTACTTGTAAAAAGTAAGCAACATCTCTCCAAGAACCACCACGAACAACTCTTAAGGGATTTGATGCTGTAGTTCTGTCTTTAGGTTTTAAACCAGCCTGCATAATGTACGTTGATTCATCATAAGGTGTATCCGTCCATTCTGCAACGTTACCAGCCATGTTATATAGGTTGTAACCGTTTGGTTTGTAAGAACGTGCCTCTGCTGTATATAAAGCTCCATCTATTGCATAATCTCCTCTATCCGGTTTAAAGTTTGCCAAGAAACAAGCTTTTTCATCTGTAGTATAAGGTCCACCCCAAGGATACATTGCATTTTTAAGGCCGCCACGAGCTGCATATTCCCATTCTGATTCACTCGGAACGCGGTATTCATATAAGCTATGGTTCATCTTGCGGTCAGCGTGGTATGCTTTTTTATATAATGTTCTCCAAGCGGCAAAAGCTTTAGCCTGGTGTTGTGTTACTCCTACTACCGGATATTCGCCATAGGCTTCGTGCCAGAAATATTCTTTAAACATGGGTTCGTTATAAGAATAATTGAAATTTTTAACCCAAGTGGTTGTATCAGGATAAACATTTACAATTTCTGTTTTCAGATATTTTGCCTGGCGGTTTCTAACATCGTTAGAATCATCGTTTACATATCCTCTTTCGTCCCACCATGAATATTTAAAGTTCAATTTCTTAACATCGAAACTTACCATACCGTTAATGTTTTGGTTTGCCGGAATGTATAATGAATCCATAACCTCTACATAATATTCATCCGGGTAACGACGCGGATCTGTGATTAATCGTGCTTTTTTATTTAAACGGCGACCAGCATATTCGTCATCATCCATTGCCATACTGTAATAGTTATCATACATATAACGGTCATAAGCACTTTGATTTTGATTTAAAGAAGGATCTTCAACTTCTTGAAATGCAAACGCTCCAATTCCTCCTGCTGTTTGATCCATTCCCATATCATCTGCCATAATCGCTAAACGGGTTCTTATGATAGAATCCTTGACAAACTCAACAAACTTGCGGTACTGATTGTTTGTAACTTCCGTTTCATCCATATACATAGAACCAATAGTAACTTCGCGCGTTGGTGCATCTTGTGCTCCAAGTAAATCTTCGTGAGTTTTACCCATTGTAAAAGATCCACCCGGAATAAAAGCCATTCCCTGTGGCTTTTCGGTAATCCAGCGTTTCCCTTGTACTCCATCTAGTAGCTCTCCTCTGTCTCCAGAACCACAACTGAACAATAACGAGACAACTGCAGAAAGTGTAATGAACTTCTTCATATATTAATTGGGGTTTTATTTTAAAAATTATTCAAAGCGTAAACCTATTTAATTATTTTTAAATATACAACGAAATCTTAAAAAAAAATTTAATTTATATTTAACAATTATATTTATTGCGTTATCAACCTAACAATTTTTTATTTGCACGCCACCATCTGTCGGGCACAATATTTTCTAAAGACTGTTTGTAATCATCATAACTACAAGGAAATAACATTTTACGGTTACTGTCTTCCAAACTGTTTATTTCGATCCACCAGCGTTCAGAAACATCGCTTTTAAAGAAAACAAGTTCCTGTTCTTCTAATGGAACAATATATTTTAAATAGGTTGATTTGCTAATATAAGGATATTCATTCATTCGAAAATTATATCCTTCAACAAAATACCATAAAATTTGAGTAATTAGCAAACTTTTTTGCGATATATTATCGATATTAAAAATACCAAAACTACTTACCCGATCGCTTAATCCGGCGTAACGAGCTAATACACAGATTTCTCGACCATCAAAACCATTGGGATTAAAATGTGAAAAATATCCCAAATCAGACGATTTTACAGCATTAATATCTAAACTTACAATATCTGCATCACGTAAAACAGGCTCCGAAATTTTAACATTTGAAATGATTTCGCCCAAACGATAGGCCTCAAAATACATTTTATCTATCAAATCAATTTCTTCCTGTGAATTGAAATAGGTTTGGTAACCTAACGCACTAAAATTATGCAAATTATTGGGTGCTTCCATAATTATCCGGGTCATAAAATTTTCTGACGGATTTTCTACATCGGCAATCACATCTATTTTATTATCAATACACACCAAATTTACGTTTTGTTCCAGGGTATCGTATCCGCGATACATTCCGTACGTAATATCCTGCGAACCGCCTATGATTATTGGCAATATGTTCTGTTTGACCAAATCGGCAACCAGCATTTTTACGGCAACATACGTATCTTCGATAGATTCTCCGGCTTCGACTGTTCCCAAATCGACTATTTTTTTGGTCCAGTTACCCGGAAAAAGTTGGTAAAAATTCGTTCTAAATTCATCAAAAGCAACTTTTTCTGTAATGTTTGACGACCCTCTGTTTTCTTTTACAGTGATTAGAGCCAGATCTACTTTATCCATTTGGGGAAACGAGCCTACAGTATGCACGCCAATGGTTCTGCCCAACGAATGTTTTGGTAAGGTACTGATGAATTGTTCTAATTCTGCCGATACGGGTTTTAAAATCTCGTACATCATCTCTAATTATTTTTTTTTGTACGTTTTGTCGTTATGGTTTTCTTGGTGGTTTTAGACGCAACTTTCTTTGCCGTTGTTTTTTTTGCAGGAGCTTTCTTTTCAATTAATTCTTTTATTTCATCTAATGTTAAAGCTGCGGCATCTACGTCTTTACTTAATTCTATTTTTACTTTTCCTTGTAAAATAACCGAACGCCCCCAACGTGCCTTTTCTACCCGGATACCTTCTTCTTTAAAATCGTGAATGACCTTATCCTTTTCTTTTTGAAGTTTATCTTCAATCAATTCAATAATATCATCATTAGAAAGATGATCAAAATCGTATTTTTTATTTACGTTGATAAACATATTATTCCATTTAATAAACGGACCAAAACGCCCCACGCCTTTTTGAACCGGCAACCCTTGATATTCTGCAATTGGTGCATCGGCTTTTTGTTTTTGCTGAATTAATTCTATGGCACGCTCTAAAGTTACATCTAACGGATCTTCACCTTTTGCCAACGACACGAACATTTCTGCATAACGTACGTACGGACCAAAACGACCGTTGTTTACTTCGACCGTTTCACCCTGATACTCACCTAATGTTTTAGGCAGAAGGAACAATGATAAGGCTTCATCCAGCGAAATGGTTCCTATATTTTGCGTGGGATTTAAACTTGCGAATTGCTTTTCTTCGTCTTCGGCATCGCCAATTTGTGCCATTGGTCCAAATTTACCTAAACGAACCGATACCGGTTTTCCCGTTTTGGGATCTGTCCCCAATATACGCTCGCCCGATTCGCGTTCAGCATTTTTCTCTACATCAACCACATTTGGATGGAAATGACTGTAAAATTCATTCATCATTTTTGTCCAGTCTAAATTTCCTTCGGCAATTTCGTCAAAACTTTCTTCTACTCTTGCCGTAAAATTGTAATCTAAAATGGTAGAGAAATTCTTCACCAAGAAATCGGTGACAATGTTTCCAATGTCTGTTGGAATTAATTTTCCTTTATCGGCACCTACTTTTTCTATTTGTGTAGCTGTAGAAATTTTATCGTTTACCAAATTCAACACCTGATAATTGCGTTCGGTTCCTTCGGCAGTACCTTTTTCTACATAGTTTCTTGCAATAATGGTAGAAATAGTTGGTGCATACGTTGAAGGGCGACCAATACCTAACTCTTCTAACTTTTTAACCAAAGCAGCTTCGGTATATCGGGCAGGCGGACGTGAAAAACGCTGTGTTGCCGTAATGCTGTTATTCAGTAATTGTTCATTCACTTTCATTGCAGGCAACAATCCTTCTTGTTCTTCTTCTTCGTCATCGTGCCCTTCTAAATATACTTTTAAAAATCCTTCAAACAACAACACCTCACCGGTTGCCATAAAATGCTCGTTGTGTTTATTGGCAACAATTGTAACATTGGTGCGTTCTAATTGCGCTTCGCTCATTTGCGATGCAATGGTACGTTTCCAGATCAATTCATATAAACGTGCCTGATCACGGTCTATATTTACCGTGTGACGTGACATATCTGTGGGACGGATTGCTTCGTGGGCTTCCTGTGCTCCTTTTGCTTTTGTAGAAAAATTGCGGGGCTTACTGAATTCTTTTCCGTAATAGTTTACAATCTCGGTTTCAGCCGCCTTAATGGCATCTTGCGACAAGTTTACACTATCGGTTCTCATATACGTAATCAATCCGTTTTCGTATAAACGCTGTGCCAACATCATGGTTTGTGAAACAGAATAATACAGTTTACGCGATGCTTCTTGTTGCAAAGTTGATGTGGTGAACGGCGCTGCCGGAGATTTTTTTGCAGGTTTGGTTTCTAAATCGGAAACTTTAAATTGTGCACCGATATTTTTTTCGAGAAATGATTGTGCTTCTTCCTGTGTCTTGAAATTTTTTGGCAATTTGGCTTTAAACGATTTGCCGTTGGCTGCAACAAATTCAGCAGAAATACTAAATGATGATTCGGTTTTAAAGCTATCGATCTCTCGTTCGCGTTCTACAATTAAACGGACAGAAACCGACTGCACACGTCCGGCAGAAAGACCTGCCCGAACTTTTTTCCACAACACCGGCGACAGTTCGTAACCAACTAAACGGTCTAAAACACGGCGTGCCTGTTGTGCGTTTACTAAATTATAATCGATTCCCCTTGGGTTTTCAATTGCTTTTTGAATGGCTGTTTTCGTAATTTCGTGAAAAACAATACGTTTGGTATTATCTTGTTTTAATTTTAATTCTTCTGCCAAATGCCACGCAATAGCTTCTCCTTCACGGTCTTCATCGGAAGCCAGCCAAACCATTTCGGCTTTCTTTGCTAAGTCTTTAAGCTTTTTTACTACGGCTTTTTTATCGGCAGAAACCTCATATTTAGGTTTAAAATTATTTGCTACATCCACGCCTATTTCCTTGGCGGGAATATCGGCAATATGTCCAAAACTTGATTCTACCTGATATTCTTTTCCTAAAAACTTTTCTATTGTTTTTGCCTTTGCTGGCGACTCTACGATCACTAAATTCTTTGCCATTATGTTTTAATTTGATAGCAAAAGTATAGGATTTTTTTAAAAAAAGCTTTTTTTGATTTTTTTTAATTGTATTGTTTTACATTTTTAGACAGAATTTGTTTCACTGTTTGCACCATTTTTTCGGGTTCGATAATTTTAATTTGATGGTTATGAGCTAAAAGTTCAGATACCAGCTCCATGGTCGGAATTACCTGCAAACTAATAATTGTTTTACCATTTTCTATTTCGGTTTTTTGCGATGGATGAATAGGCAATGTGCTGAAATATTTACCGTATTCGATAGATGTTTCAATTTTAACAGTTGTTTTTTCTGAAAAACCCTCAAGCGGTTTGGTGGTTATACCTATATAATCGTTAAAATGTTTTTGAACATCAACAACGTCTTTCAAAACAAACTCCGTTGTTGCCTCGCAATGATTGATTCTGTCTAATGCAAAGGTTTTCAATACGTTTATTTTGGCGCCGTTCTTAATCTCAAACCCAACCACATACCAGCGATTTTTACTTTCTTTCAAGGCTAAAGGCATCAGTTTGCGGTAATCAGCCTTATACTGGTCAAATTTCTGGTAATTAAATTCTAAATGCTTTTTTAAGCAGATAGCTTCTTTTATGGTATTGTAATTCTCTAATCCGGTGCCTTTTCTTTTGTCGATAAAAATAAAATCCTGATTTGAAACATCCTGCGCAATGTTCAGCATCTTTAAACTTTCCATGGTAAACAAATGACTGTTTTTTGATTCTTCGGCTAAGGATTCGTTGTGCAAAAGGTATTTTTTTCTTTTTTTATCGAAGATGATTTTTATCTTCAACGATGACTGAATATCCTTAATATCTCTTTGAAAAGTCCGCAAAGAAATACTGTGATTTTCGTCGACAAATGTACTTTTTAGTTTGCTGTTCAACTCGTTAAAAGTTAAACCGGTTTCGCCCCTTGTTTGAAAAAGTTCCACAATGCGCGTTAACCTGCTGATTAAATTGTGTTTTGTTGCCATAAAATTTATCCAAAAGTGTTTTTAAATAATTGTTCAATGGCATCCATTCCAAAAAAATTGATGTTTCTGGTGCCAATTCCGGTAAAGTTTAAAGATGTGATTTTTGGTGGTGTTTTTAAAATGCAGAAATCGCCAAAATAATAATCGTAATAAAACCATTGCAATTGTTCCTGATCATATACAAAAACGTTTTTTTGTGCATCGACCGCCATTTGAATTGCCCAGGCAGTTCCGCCTTTTACCACAAACTTTTCATTTTGCTTTTTTAAGGTGGAGACCGCAAAAACCTCATTGGCATATTTTACCTGAAACCAGTTGCGCGCCAACAATTTTAAATACGAATGGATACGTGAACGCTTTAGAACTTCATTGGCTTTGTATACATTTTTAATGCCTTCGTTAAATTCATTTTCGTTGAGCTCATATTTATTTTCAGATTGGTGAAAACGCGTTTTATAAGAATACGCCACCACATTGATATGGTATCGCTTTGAAAAAAATTCAAAACAAGCATCGGTACCTTCGGCACCACCAGAATGACACGTATATTTATTTATTGGTTTCATACCGTAAAGATACAATTAAACAGCGACATTATACGTCGTATTAAAATTATCTAAAAATCATCTGACATCTTGTCATAAAATTAATATAAATCATATCTTTGCATATTGATTAGTACACGATTGTGATTTTATGGAAAAGGTAATAGAAGAACAAAAACAAGGCACAAGCCTGGTTTTAGATCAGCGAAAAGATAATACCAAAAAATTATTTATAGAAAGCTATGGTTGTCAGATGAATTTTTCAGACAGCGAAATTGTAGCGTCTATTTTAGCTAACGAAGGTTATAATACAACCCAAAATTTAGAAGAAGCCGATTTGGTTTTAGTGAACACCTGTTCGATCCGCGACAAAGCCGAACAAACCGTTCGCAAACGCTTAGAACAATACAATGCCGTAAAAAAGATCAATCCGGCAATGAAAGTGGGGGTTTTAGGCTGTATGGCAGAACGTTTAAAAAGCAAATTTCTGGAAGAAGAAAAAATTGTGGATATGGTTGTAGGTCCTGATGCTTACAAAGACATTCCCAATTTGTTGAAAGACGTAAACGACGGACGTGATGCGATTAATGTAATTCTTTCAAAAGAAGAAACGTATGGCGATATTTCCCCGGTACGTTTAAACAGTAATGGTGTTACCGCTTTTGTGTCAATTACCCGTGGATGCGACAACATGTGCACGTTTTGTGTGGTTCCTTTCACACGTGGTCGTGAGCGTTCTCGTGAGCCGCAAAGTATTATGGAAGAAATAAAGGACCTGTACAAACGTGGCTTTAAAGAAATTACTCTTTTGGGTCAAAATGTAGATTCGTATTTGTGGTACGGTGGCGGATTGAAAAAGGATTACGATAAAGCAACCGATATGCAGAAAGCAACCGCGGTGGATTTTGCCCAATTATTAGATATGTGTGCAACGGCTTATCCAAAAATGCGTTTCCGATTTTCAACGTCAAACCCACAGGATATGCACGAAGAGGTAATTCACGTAATGGCAAAACATCACAACATCTGCAAATACATTCACTTACCGGTACAGTCAGGTTCAACCCGTATTTTAAAGGAGATGAACCGTCAGCACACACGTGAAGAATACATCGCTTTGGTAGATACTATTTATAAAATCATTCCGGAAATTTCGCTATCGCAGGATATGATTGCAGGTTTCCCAACCGAAACAGAAGAAGACCATCAGGATACCCTATCGTTAATGGAACATGTTCGTTACGATTTTGGTTATATGTTTGCCTATTCTGAACGTCCTGGAACGTTAGCTGCCCGAAAAATGGAAGATGATGTACCGGAACCAGTAAAAAAACGACGTTTACAGGAAATTGTTGACTTACAACAACGCATTGCAATGGAACGTACCAAACGTTTTGTTGGCGATACCGTTGAAGTATTGATTGAAAAAACATCAAAACGATCTGATGAACATTGGTCGGGAAGGAATTCGCAAAACACCACTGTAGTTTTTCCTAAAGAAACGTATAAAGTAGGTGATTTTGTATTGGTTAAAGTAACCGATTGTACGTCGGCAACTTTAATTGGCGAAGCTGTGGGATATAGCGAAATGCAATAATTTTAAAGTCACGGCTTACAGAATTCAGAAGAAATCCTTCTACTCCTGTAATCCGTGACTAAAAAAATTGAAACAAACCAAATGGAAAACGTTCAAAATATAAAACAACGATTTGAGATCATCGGAAACGATCCGAAATTAAACCGTGCATTAGAGAAAGCCATTCAGGTAGCTCCAACCGATATTTCTGTGTTGGTTACTGGAGAAAGCGGCGTGGGTAAAGAAAATATTCCAAAAATAATTCACGCATTATCTCATCGCAAACACGGAAAATATATTGCGGTAAACTGTGGTGCCATCCCAGAAGGTACGATAGATTCTGAATTGTTCGGACACGAAAAAGGTGCTTTTACCGGTGCTGTTGGCAGTCGTGAAGGTTATTTTGAAGTTGCTAATGGCGGAACTATTTTTTTAGACGAAGTGGGCGAACTACCTTTAACCACACAAGTTCGGTTATTACGTGTATTAGAAAATGGCGAATTTATCAAAGTGGGTTCATCAAAAGTTCAAAAAACCGATGTACGCATTGTAGCTGCCACCAACGTAAAAATGTTTGAAGCGATTGATAAAGGAAAATTCCGCGAAGATCTGTATTATCGTTTAAGTACCGTAGAAATCAACCTGCCGCCTTTACGAGAGCGTGGTGACGATATTCATTTGCTGTTCCGAAAATTTTCATCGGATTTTGCACATAAATACAAGATGCCTCCCATTAAATTATCGCCCGAAGCAGCAGAATATTTAATACATTACCGATGGAGCGGTAACATTCGTCAATTAAGGAATATTGCTGAACAAATTTCTGTTATTGAAACCAACCGTGAAATCAATTTAAAAACCATTCGGTCTTATTTGCCTGAACGCAATGCACAATTGCCTTCACTTATCGAAACTAAAAAGGCGGAAAGTGATTTTAGCAACGAACGTGAAATTTTGTACAAGGTTTTATTTGACATGAAAGCCGATTTAACCGATTTAAAAAAACTAACGCTTGAACTAATGAACAATTCTAATTCTTCTCAGGTTCAGGAAACAAACAAATCGTTGATTCAGCGTATTTACGGACAAAACGACGAACAAAACAAACCTGCGAATCGTTCCATTCCTTTGAGTGAGCACGCAGTTTCATCAAATAACAATCATCAGACTGAAGTAATCAATGAAGAAGACGAAGACGATTATTTAATTGCTGAAACCGTTGACGAAGAAGAAACACTGAAATTAGAAGAAAAAGAAATTCAATTGATTAAAAAAGCATTAGAACGCAACAGTGGAAAACGCAAAGCGGCAGCCGATGAATTGGGTATTTCAGAACGAACATTGTACAGAAAAATTAAACAGTACGATTTGTAATATTAAGTATGAAAGCCATAAGTCTTTCCTTGCGAACGAAGTGAGGCAATCTAAACAGGTCAACAATTAAACAAATGAAAAAACAACACACATTATACAAATTTACAGCATTACTTTTCTGTTTGATTTTGTCGAGCTGCGGAGCCTATAACTTTACAGGAACCGGAAAAATTGATGCAGAAACCTTTCAGGTAAATTACTTTTTAAACAATGCCGAACTGGTTGAACCGGGTATTGAACGTACCTTTACCAATGCGTTGCAAGATTTGTTGGTAAACCAAACCAGTTTAAGCATGACAAACACTAATGCCGATTTGGTGTACGAAGGCGAAATTACACAATACCGCATTTCGCCAATGACCGCCACTGCCGATCAAACTGCTGCACAAAACCGCTTGTATATTGCAATCAACGTTCGTTTTACCAACAGAAAAAATCCGGAAGATGATTTTGAAAAAACGTTTTCACATTTTTATGATTATCCGGCAAACGATCAGTTAATCGGCGGCAAATTATCAACCGCATTAGAGGAAATTTACGACAGAATTACACAGGATGTTTTTAACGCTTCATTAGCTAAATGGTAAGTTTTATGAATGCACAACAATACACCCAATGGCTTAATAACCCTTATCAATTAACTGAAGAAAATACCGAAACGCTAAAACAGTTAACCAATCAGTATCCTTATTTACAATCGGCTCGGGCATTGTATTTAAAAACCTTGCGCCAGCAACGCAGTTTTTTGTATAACGGCGAATTAAAAAAAACCGCTGCTTATACCACCGACCGCGATGTACTCTTTGACTATATTATTTCGGAAGATTTTATTTCTTACAAACCTTTACAAATTGAAGAGGTCGATGTCATTGATGAAAATTATATCGAATTTAAAAAGCCGGAGCCTACTTTAGACGAAACCATTGAAAAACGTGTTTTAGACACTTTGGTTTATATTGAAAATCAAGATAAAGAAACCGAATTGATCCAAAAAATAGATCAGATTTCTAAATCGAAAATTGAAGCTAAAACGGAAAAAGAAGCAAATAGCAATCAAAATGTCCCGGAAATTCCTGAAGAAATCCATCAGATTGAAGAGCACTTAGAAGTAGGAAAACCTTTAGATTTTTCTGAAAGCGATAAATTTTCTTTTACCGAATGGCTAAAACTAACAACCGCACAACCCATTCAGCGCGAAAATACAGAATTGACCGATGAAGAACATTTTTTTCCTGACGAAAAAAAATCAGCAGGAGAAAGCATTCCGGACAAACAAAAAAAGATGGAAATCATCAATCGGTTTATAGAGGCAAATCCTAAAATAACTCCGAGTAAATCAGCTGTTGCACCGTCAATAAATACCGATAGATTTGGTGAAGAAGAACCTTTCTACATGACCGAAACTTTAGCCCGAATTTACCTGGAACAGAAAAAATATCAAAAAGCAATACAAGCTTATGAAATTTTAATTTTGAAATATCCGGAAAAAAGTAGTTTATTTGCAAATCGAATTTCCGATATAAAAAAATTACAGGAGTTTAATAATATATAAAACAAACTAATATGTTTACATTATTTTTAGTGTTGATCACTATCGTTTCATTACTTTTAATTATCGTTATTATGATCCAAAACCCTAAAGGTGGCGGTTTAGATTCATCGTTAGGTGGTTCTACATCGGTTGGTGGGGTTCAAAATACCAATAAATTTTTAGATAAAAGTACATGGACACTGGCAGCTGCTTTAGTAATTTTGGTTTTAGTTTCAAGTTTAAGTTTTACTTCAGATTACTCAGCAGATTCTAAAATTTTAGATCCAAACACAGTAGTTACGCAACCAACCTTACCCAATGCGGCTCCACAAAGTACACCAAGTCAGGAAAAACCTGCCACACAGGAACAACAACCTGCTAACTAATAAAATTTCAAATGCCAGCTTTATGACAAGCTGGCATTTTTTTTCTGTCAAAAAATCATCTTTTTTTATTGGCACGCTTTTGGTCAAATCAAAAGCAAATTTATATTATCAAATACAAATCAAAAAAATATGGCATTAAACATTAAACCATTAGCAGATCGCGTTATTATAGAACCGGCTGCCGCAGAGACTCAAACTGCTTCAGGAATTATTATTCCGGACACGGCAAAAGAAAAACCTCAAAAAGGAACTGTTGTTGCCGTTGGTAATGGTAAAAAAGATGAACCATTAACCGTACAAGTAGGCGATACCGTTTTATACGGAAAATATGCAGGAACCGAATTAAAATTTGAAGGTAAAGATTACCTGATTATGCGTGAAGAAGATATTTTGGCAATTGTGTAAAGCTATAAGCTGTATGCCTTAAGTAATAAGCAAAAATGAGGAATTTTAAAAAGTACGATATTTGGCAGTTAAGTCATCAATTTACTTTAGAGGTTTATAAAACTACAAACCTACTTCCTAAGGACGAAAATGTATGGACTTACCGGTCAACTTCGTAGAGCAGCTTCTTCAATACCAACTGACATATCCGAAGGTTGTGGCAGAAACAGCGATACAGAATTCAATCATTTTCTAAATATTGCATTAGGATCAGCTTCAGAAACAGAATATTTATAGTTTAAAAATAAATTAACCTTGCAGTAAGCTTACAGCAAATAGCTTACTGCCTAAAGCATAAAAATTATGGCAAAAGATATAAAATTTGATATTGAAGCACGCGACGGTTTAAAACGCGGTGTTGACGCATTGGCAAATGCAGTAAAAGTAACTTTGGGCCCTAAAGGACGTAACGTTATTATTTCTAAATCGTTTGGCGCACCACACGTTACTAAAGACGGGGTTTCGGTAGCTAAAGAAATTGAATTAGCGGATACCTTAGAAAATATGGGAGCACAAATGGTTAAAGAAGTAGCTTCTAAAACCAACGATTTGGCCGGTGACGGTACTACAACAGCTACTGTTTTAGCCCAAGCAATTGTTAAAGAAGGCTTGAAAAACGTGGCTGCCGGAGCAAATCCAATGGATTTAAAACGTGGTATCGACAAAGCGGTTGAAGCTATTGTTGCCGATTTAGCAAAACAAACACAGGAAGTTGGTTCAACTACCGAAAAAATAAAACAAGTGGCATCGATTTCTGCCAACAACGATGAAGTTATTGGTGAATTGATTTCTGAAGCTTTTGGAAAAGTAGGTAAAGAAGGTGTAATCACTGTTGAAGAAGCAAAAGGAACAGATACGTATGTTGATGTGGTAGAAGGAATGCAGTTTGACAGAGGATATTTATCTCCTTATTTCGTTACAAATCCAGAGAAAATGGAAACGGAATTTGAAAACCCGTACATCTTATTATACGATAAAAAAATATCTTCATTAAAAGAATTATTACCTGTTTTAGAACCAGTAGCACAATCAGGGAAAGCATTGTTAATCATTGCCGAAGATGTTGATGGCGAAGCGTTATCAACTTTGGTTGTAAATAAATTACGCGGTGCATTGAAAATCGCTGCTGTAAAAGCCCCTGGTTTTGGTGACAGAAGAAAAGCAATGTTAGAAGACATCGCTATCTTAACTGGCGGAACCGTTATCGCTGAAGAAAGTGGATATACGTTAGAAAATGCTACGTTAGAAATGTTGGGAACTGCTGAACGCGTTTCTATTGACAAAGACAACACAACCATTGTAAACGGTGCCGGAGACTCTGACATGATTAAAAACAGAGTGAACCAGATTAAAGCACAAATGGAAACGACAACTTCTGATTACGATCGTGAGAAGCTACAAGAGCGTTTAGCGAAATTAGCCGGTGGTGTTGCTGTTCTTTATGTAGGTGCCGCTTCTGAGGTAGAAATGAAAGAGAAAAAAGACCGCGTTGACGATGCTTTACACGCAACCCGTGCAGCTGTTGAAGAAGGTATTGTTGCCGGTGGTGGTGTTGCTTTGTTGAGAGCAAAAGCTACTTTAAGCTCTATCGAGGCCTTAAATGCAGACGAAAAAACAGGTATTCAAATTGTTTCACGCGCAGTGGAATCTCCTTTAAGAACCATTGTTGAAAATGCGGGGTTAGAAGGATCTGTTATTGTTGCAAAAGTAGCCGAAGGATCAGGAAATTTTGGTTACAACGCTAAAACAGATGAATATGTAGATATGCTTTCTGCAGGAATCATCGACCCTAAAAAAGTAACTCGTGTAGCCTTAGAAAACGCAGCTTCGGTTGCCGGAATGATTTTAACTACAGAATGTGCTTTAGTAGATATTAAAGAAGAAGGTGCAAGCCAAATGCCAATGGGCGGTGGTATGCCGGGAATGATGTAAGACATTCTAAATATAATCAATAAAAAACCGCTCAATTATGAGCGGTTTTTTATTGATTTAAAATTTTAAGATTCTCTATCATATTGGCAACAACCGTGTAAATTTTCATACGATTCTTTTGTTGCTTTTATATTTTTGGTATCGTGACCGGCTTTAGCAACCGCCTCTTCAATTTGTTTGGAATTGGTTTTGTTTTCATCAACAATCAAATGAAGCATTTGATCATCACTGTGCCAATCTGCAGATTTCACTCCTTTTACGCTAAAAGCGGCTTTCTCAATACGTTTTTTACACATATCGCAATTACCTTTAACTTCTAAATCAACTTTTGCGTTTTTACTTTTCTTTTCCTGTGCTTGTGATGTAAATGCAACGCCTAAAACGGCTAACATCAATACTAAATATTTTTTCATTTTTCTTTATTTTTAAATTGTTAGTTATTTCTATTGAAATAATTTGTTAGTTTCTCGTGTCTCAACTACGCTCGTAGTGACAATTTTTTGACTTTATGACTTTCGACTTAATTACTATTTAATTTTAAATCGCAATCCGGCATAATACATCTGTCCGAAAATCGGCCCATATACAATAGTACTATCAAATTCATTGCCAAACGGATCATCGGCACCTAAAATAACATGGTGCTGACGGTAATTTCCAATATTCTCTCCGCCAACATAGACTTCAAAATTATCAGAAAACACTTTGGTAACCTGTGCGTTAATCGTAGAAAACGAACTGGTATATGCTGGCAATTGATTTTCTTGCGAATTATCTCCGGTATATGGCAAACGTTGTTTTCCTAACCAATTCCACGTGGCATCAAATTTCCAGTAACTGCCGTTATGCTCGTGTGTCATAAACTCAAGATTTGCAAACAAACGGTGTTTTGCCTGTAACGGACGTTCTAAATCTTTGCCGCTATATGTTGTTTTAATATCGTAATATTTATAAGCCGCTCTTAGATTTAAGTGCTTGATGATATTGTAATTTAATTCTGCCTGAAAAGAATTGGCGTACGATTTTCCGTCTAAATTATAAAAATTAACCGTACGTGCCGATTGATCTAAATCTACCACAATCTGGTTTTGAAAATCGGTGCGGTAAAAATCTAACGTAATGCTGGTGTTTTTGTTCAAAAACTGAAAATCCTGAGTGATGCTTACACCGTAATTCCAAGCAATTTCAGGATCCATTCCGTATGCTTTTCCGCCTTCATTTAAAATATTGAACTGACGCGAACTTGCCAACAGGTATTGATTTTCGGCAAAAATATTCGCCAAACGCTTTCCGCGACCTACTGAAGCACGAACCGTTGTTTTTTCCCACGGATTGTAACGCAAATGCAAACGAGGGGTCACAAAAGTTCCCAATCGGTTTGAATTATCAATCCTTCCGCCTAAAATCAAAGCCAAATTATCGGTATTATCGTACGTATATTCAAAAAATGCTCCGTAGCTTGTATCGGTTCGGTCGTAATTCTGAGCGGTGTAATTATATACAAATTCAGAATAATCATCGTACATAAAACTTACTCCGGTTGAGAATTTATGCAGTGTATTGCTGATGATCGAACTATACAGCAAGTTTGAGTAAATGCTTCGTTGTGTAATGTTAAACTGATTCAACCCAAAATAAGAATTTTGTTTGTGATAGCTGAACGAGTTTTGCCAACCAAAGCTTTTATAAGGTTGATCGGGAAAAACATAACCAACTTTTGAACTGGCGTCAAACTTATCGGTATTTAATTCAGAGCCCCATTTATCTGTGGTTAATTTATGGATGTTTTTATCAAAATCGATCTCTCCGGTTTGTTTTTCATCTTTCATATAACGTGCCGTTAAAAAAGCAATCCAACCTTTTTCCAGATTTTGATACTGCCAACGGTTCATTATATTGATCTGACTTCCCAACGGATTGTCTAAAAATCCGTCGTGATTCATATCGTTCTTTTTAACCCGGGTATTTCCATGAAGGAATAAAGAAGAACTCCATTTATCAGAAATCTTTTCATTAAAATGCGCATTCATTTCAAAACGGGCATCGGTAGATCCATATAAATTTAGATAAAACGGAATATCGTTTGCAGGTTTGATCAGTTCGGTATTAATCTGTCCGGAAATGCTTTCAAAACCGTTCACGACACTGCCGGCACCTTTTGTAACCTGAATACTTTCTACCCATGTTCCAGGTGTAAACGACAATCCATAAGCTTGTGATGCTCCGCGAACGCTGGGAATATTTTCTTCGGCAATTAAAATATACGGACTGGTTAACCCCAACATTTTAATTTGTTTGGAGCCGGAAATGGCATCGGAAAAATTCACATCAATAGATGGATTGGTTTCAAACGATTCTGCTAAATTACAACAAGCCGCTTTTAGCAATTCGCCACTGTTCATGGTTTGTGAATTGGTAATTCCGCTACGTTCGGTGTTTTTCTTATTTACATTGACAATCAATTCGTTCAAATCACCTTCGGGTTGAATGGTAAACGTATAAAACTGCGTATTATCTGTTAGTTCCGCTTCAAAAACTTCATAACCTTCGGCATACACATAAGCCACATTTGGTTCGGTTAAAGTAATGTTGAACATACCAAATTTATCGGTAACAGCAACAACACTGTCGTTTACCGATATTTTCGCGTTTTCTATTGATTGATTGTAAGTATTTAAAACTTTGCCCTTATAAGTGTCTTGGGCATAAAGAGTGTGTATGGCTAAAACGCACACTACTAATAATGTATATTTCATAAAATTGCATAACTAATTAAACATTCTTTTTAATAAAAAAATGTTTGTTATGCATAGAGCAGATACTGGCTGTATAGTTTGTATAAAGGTGGTGCGTTACTTTCAAAACAAAAAGCAACATCTATCTTTTTTGGCAGATTGATTTCTGTAAGAACAACCGGCTGGAACTTGTAAACTGCAGGTGCCACAAAATCGGTAAACTGTTGTGATTGGAATACTTTTACAACAACCTCGTCTGTTTTTTGTTTGATCGTTTGATCTTTACAACAATCTTTTTTACTGGTTTCGTTTTTTTCTTTACAGCAAGATTTTTCGTGTGTTTCTGCTGCACAGTTTATAGAAGACGCATACCCTAACTCTATTTTTTCAATAGCATTGCCACAATAATGAATATTGACAGCCAAGCCTAAATTCGAGAAAAGCAAGGCAGCCGTTAACATTAAATGATATAAATAGCGTGACAACATATTTAATTTTGATGCGTTCTAATTTTTTGTAAATTTACTAAAAAAGAATATGGAAAAAGAACAATTAAAGAATACTTTAACACAGCTGTTATCTTCACATAAAACAAATAATGAAAAATTGCAGGGAATATGCCTGTTTCTAAAGGAAAATATCCCCCATTACGATTGGGTGGGATTTTATTTTACCGATGCCAATAAAAGAGAATTGCACCTGGGACCATTTGCCGGATTACCCACCGACCACACAACCATTCAGTTTGGTAAAGGTATTTGCGGACAAGTAGCTGAAAGTAACCAAACTTTTCTGGTAAGCGATGTTACGGCTCAAGACAATTACATTTCGTGCAACATCAACGTAAAATCGGAAATTGTTGTTCCTATTATAACAAACGGAATTAACATTGGGCAAATAGACATTGATTCAAATACCTTAAATGCCTTTGGTAAAGAAGACCGCGAGTTATTGGAATGGTTGACCGATGAAATTGCAGAAATGTATAAAAGTTAATTTTATGTATTTATACAAATTAATTTAAAAACATTTCATTTATGAAAAAACATTTTAAAAACGCTCTTGCTCTATCAATTTTAGCGGTATCAGTTATTTTCTTTTCGTGTCATTCTGACAATGGATCAGATATAGATTATTCAAATGAATCAAAGAAAATAGAAAATACTTTTTTAAAAGAATATACTCCTAAAATACCGGGTAATTAGAAAGTTGAGAAAATGGTATTGGTACCCAATGAAATGTCAGATATCTTTAAAAAGGACACCATTTTATATAATTTAGGTGCTATTGACATAGATATAGAAGAAAAAGAAATGCAAGACAATAGACTCCGTTTTTATTTAAATGGATATTTTTACATTAATCAAGAAATAATACCTTTTAGATCTTCATTAGTACACCCAAACCATCTAGGGAAATTTATATTTTCTTTAATAGAAGTTGATCCTAAATATTTCCCTGAACCAGTAATGAATTATGATCAGTTAGCTAATGAATACCATTTATTAGATGGTTATTTTTTTTGTGATAATTATGAAATGACCTTTAGTGAAGATGGAAAAACATGGATATGGAAAGGGTCTCGATCTGCAAAAGAAATTATTCTAACCAAAATAGATTAATTCAATATTAAGAATTAAAATTGCAGGAATTAAAAAAAACTGTATATTTGCACAGAATTTTTTAATTCAAAACATTACATAATAATCATTTAAAGAATATTGGCATGTATTTAACTAAAGAAGTTAAAGAAGAAATCTTCGCTAAACACGGAGGTTCTGCAACAAACACAGGTTCTGCAGAAGGACAAATTGCATTATTTACTTACAGAATTTCACACTTAACTGAGCACTTAAAGAAAAATCGTCACGATTATAACACAGAGCGTTCATTGGTTTTATTAGTAGGTAAAAGAAGAAGTCTTTTAGACTACTTAAAGAAAAAAGATATCAACAGATATCGTGAAATTATCAAAGAATTGGGTATTAGAAAATAATCCATTTACAAAGAGGTGTGCGCATGTGCACCTCTTTTTCATTTATATTTAAGCATAAAAGCTTGGTTTTTCATTGGGGCACTAAACAACAACACAACAACACAACCCTTTGTTTAATTAAGAATTAAAAAATTTATGATTCCTAAAGTAACCCAAGAAATTATCGATTTGGGCGATGGAAGAACCATCTCAATCGAAACAGGTAAATTAGCCAAGCAAGCAGACGGTTCTGTTGTAGTTCGTTCAGGAAACTGTATGATTTTAGCTACGGCAGTTTCTGCAAAAACTGCAAATCCGGGTATCGATTTTTTACCGTTAACAGTAGATTATCGCGAAAAATTCTCGGCAGCAGGTCGTTTCCCGGGTGGATTCTTTAAAAGAGAAGCTCGTCCAAGCGATCAGGAAATCTTAACCATGCGTTTGGTTGACCGTTGTTTGCGTCCGTTATTTCCTGATGACTATCATGCCGAGACTCAAATTATGCTTCAGTTAATGTCATTCGACGAAAATGTAATGCCTGATGCAATGGCTGGTTTAGCTGCATCTGCTGCATTGGCTGTTTCTGACATTCCTTTTTACAATTTGATCTCAGAAGTACGCGTTGGTCGTGTAAACGGAGAATTGATCATCAACCCTACCAAAAAACAATTGGAAGAATCAGACATCGATATGATGATTGGTGCTTCTAAAGATTCGGTTTGTATGGTAGAAGGTGAGATGAAAGAAATTTCAGAAGCCGAAATGGTAGAAGCTATTAAATTTGCACACGAAGCAATTATCGTTCAAATTGAAGCTCAGGAAAAAATGCGTGCCGCATTATCTTTAGATTACAGAACATACGAACCTGAAGAAAATGACGATACGTTAAAAGCAGAAATACATACTTTTGCTTACGATAAATTTTACGCTATTGCTGCTGAAGCAAGTGCAAAACAAGAACGCACCGAAAAATTTGCGGTGCTGAAAGAAGAATTATTAGCTAATTTTTCTGAAGAAACCATAGAAGAGAAAAAAGAATTAATTTCTAAATATTTTTCTAAAACACAAAAAGAAGCTGTTCGTAACCTGGTTTTAGATCAAGGTTTACGTTTAGACGGACGTAAAACTACAGAAATCCGAAACATTTGGAGTGAAGTCGATTATTTACCGTCAGCACACGGTTCATCAGTGTTTACACGTGGTGAAACCCAGGCATTGGCAACAGTAACCTTAGGAACATCTCGCGAAGCAAACGTAATTGATTTACCAAGCGAACAAGGCGAAGAGCGTTTTTATTTACATTACAATTTTCCCCCGTTCTCTACCGGTGAAGCAAAACCATTACGTGGCGTTTCTCGTCGCGAAGTTGGTCACGGAAACCTGGCACAACGCGCATTGAAAAACATGATTCCTGCCGATTGTCCTTACACCATTCGCTTGGTTTCTGATGTATTAGAATCGAACGGATCATCGTCTATGGCAACTGTTTGTGCAGGCACATTAGCTTTGATGGATGCAGGTATTCAAATTGAAAAACCGGTATCGGGTATCGCTATGGGATTGATTACCGATGGCAGCCGTTTTGCTGTATTGTCTGATATTTTAGGTGACGAAGATCACTTAGGAGATATGGACTTTAAAGTAACAGGTACAAAAGACGGTATCACTGCTTGCCAAATGGATATTAAAATTGACGGGTTGCGTTACGACATCATGGAACAAGCTTTGAAACAAGCACATGAAGGACGTATGCACATTTTAGGAAAAATCACTGAAACCATTGCTGCTCCAAAAGCAACTGTTAAAGCACATGCCCCTAAAATCATTAAATTTGAAATTCCTAAAGATTTTATCGGTGCAGTTATTGGACCAGGCGGTAAAAACATTCAGGCATTACAGGCTGAAACCCAAACCACTATTGTTATTACAGAAGAAGGTGATTATGGAATCATTGAAATCTTAGGTGTTTCACAAGAAGGCATGGATAAAGCAATTTCATCTATACAAAATCAAATATTTACACCGGTTGAAGGTGAAGTTTACAAAGTAAAAGTAACAAAAATGTTAGATTTTGGTGCGGTGGTAGAATTTGTTCCCGGAAAAGATTCGTTATTACACGTATCTGAGTTTGACTGGAAACGTATTGAAAATCCGTCAGATGTTTTAAAAGAAGGTGATGTTTTAGACGTGAAATATTTAGGTTTGGATCCAAAAACCAAAAAACCAAAAGTATCTCGTAAAGCATTATTGCCACGTCCGCCAAAACCGGAAGGTAAACCTGAAAACAAAGAAGGTAAACCTGAAAACAAAGAAGGTAGACCAGAAAACAGGAACAACGGTAACAGAACTTCTAACGACAGAAAAGAAGAAAATAAATAGTTAATTGTTAATTATACTTTAAACCGGTGAGTAAAGCTCATCGGTTTTTTTATTTTTGATAAAATCTATTTTTATGAAAAAAAAGATTAGACAAAAGCAAAAATAAGCAAAACGGTTAAACCCTTTGCTATACAACGCTTTGTAAAACAGTAGTCTTGGTATGGAACTCGGTGTCGGATAGGTTTTGGGCTTGAAAACACAACGTTAGGTTACTAATTCGTTACCGATTAACACAGGTAACGATACAAACTAATAGGTTATATTTCAGTGTTTTGCACTGCATTCTCTATTTCCTTGTAACTCAATGTAATTTAATTTTAAACATTAAACATTTGAGTTATGGAGACGGTAAAAAAATCGACGTTCAAGCTGCTTTTCTATTTGAAAAAGAACGAGCTGAAGAAGAACGGTAATGCCCCGATCATGGGGCGTATTACCATTGATGGCACACCCAAGACTTTCGGAACAAAGTTGGAAATTAACCCCAATAATTGGGATTTAAAGTACGGAAGAGTTGAGGGAAAGAGTGCCAAAGCTTTGAGTATTAACCAAAAGCTGGATAACATACGGGGGCGTATCGACAAGATTTATGAAGATATGCTCAAACACGAGGGATTTGCAACCGCACAAAAGGTAAAGCTCATGTTTCTGGGTGTTGGCGTGATGGAAGATGCCATACTGAAAGTCTTTAAGGAGCAGAATGAAGACTTTGAAAAAATGGTCGTTAAGGGCAAACGCTCTCAAAGCACGTATGCCAAGTACAATACTGTTTACAATCACCTGAGCGAATTCATTAAGGAGCGTTACCATCGGGAGGATATGGCCTTCCGGGAACTCACTTCTGATTTTATCCGCGAGTTTGATTTCTTTCTCCGCATTGATAAGGAATGTACTCATAACACGGTTTGGGTTTACACGATGCCGGTTATTGCTTTGGCAGAATTGGCTATCAAAAAGGGCTTGATACGGGATAATCCTTTTGAGGATTATGAAATCAGTATGGAAGAAACCGACCGCAGCTACCTTTTAAAAGAGGATGTGGAAACCTTAATGCTACTGAAACCATCCAACCCAAGATACGAGCTTGTAAAAGACCTCTTTATTTTCAGTTGCTTCACAGGTCTTTCCTACATTGACATTAAGAAGCTGAAATGGAGTAATATTCAATCATTCTTTGACGGACACCAATGGATTATCAGCCGGAGGAAAAAATCTGATGTTGCTTCCAACGTCCGTCTTTTGGAAATTCCTAAACGAATTATTGAGAAGTATCGTGGAGTTACGAGAAATGATTTTGTTTTTACGATGCCATCCAATGCGACCTGTAATAAGCACATCAGTAACCTTATTGAGGAAGCGCAGATTGTTACCGAGCAGAAAGTTACATTCCACACCGCACGCCATACATTTGCCACCATGTTTTTGACCGAGGGTGTACCGCTTGAAAGCTTAAGCAAAATGATGGGACATAAAAATATTTCTACCACACAGATTTATGCCAAGATTACCAGCCAGAAAATCAGTAAGGATATGGATTTGGTAGCACCGAAATTCAAGGCAATGGAAGATGCGTTTCTTATCCAAATGGAAAGCGAAGAAGCAGAATTGTTGAATGAAACCACAATTGAATTTTACGATACCGAAGAAGTGATGGTTTAAAACGTAGCCTTTATCAATCAAATAGAAGCAGGATATAAAAGTCCTGCTTTTTTATTTTACCCCACTTACATCAATGCCGGAACCCCGGCATTCTTTATTAAAACACAATCGTGTTTCCGGTTGCGGAAGTGCTTATTCTAATCACTTCCCGGACAATTACAGATTGCTGTTTTCCTTTCTTCCCATTCGGTTTTTATCAAAGTAGCCAGTATGCGGTTTGTTCCCATTTCAGAGAGCAAAGGTATTTCCGTGTTCTTAACGCATCCACAAGGTCAAGTCCCCGGATTTGGTAAAAAATCTCCACCCCTTGGGTAGTATTTGTTTCCCAAAACCTTGTGGCTGCTAAACACGAACCTTTTATCGCTCTCGAAACGAAAACAAGCATACTCCGGCTCTTTAGACGAATAAAAAAAATGTCAGAAATGAAAAATAACAGAATTGGAAATGGTATCAGAGTGAAACGAAACAGCACCTCCTCTCATTACCGAATAAATCAAAAAAATCAAATCAAAAATCAAGCGATATGAACATCACAGGAAGACTGACAAGAGATGCGGAAGTACGCACAACGTCAAACAACAGACAGGTAGTAAACTTTTCCGTAGCGGTAAATGACGGCTACCGAAACAAACAGGGCGAACGGGTGGAGCAAACAACCTACTTCGATTGTGCCTATTGGATAACCCCGAATGTGGCAAGGCTACTGACAAAAGGAACGTTGGTCGAACTCACAGGACGAGTAAGCACGAGAGCGTGGACAGGTAAAGACGGCGAAGCAAAGGCAGGGCTGAATTTCCATACCTCACAAATCAAACTGCACGGAGGTAGCAGGAGAGCCGAAACCGTACAGGCTACTGAACTAGCTGAAAGAAACGGATTTACAGCACAGGGAACAGAAGACGACCTCCCATTCTAACAACGAGTATTCAATCATTTTTTAACATCAAAATTTTATCAAGATGGCACATAATATCAATTTCAACGAGCGGACAGGAAAGTACAGTTTCTTTTCAGTACAGCAAAAAGCGTGGCACGGTTTGGGGCAAATCGTGGAGCAATACCCGACAAGTGCGGAAGCAATTCGACACGCAGGGTTGGATTACGAAGTCGTAAAATCCCCACTGTTTACCAAAGGTTCGGGTATTATCGAAACTGCTAACGGCATAGAGATAGGCAGTAACGAATTGGACGTACCTAACTATTTCGCTAACATTCGCACCGACAACAATGCGGTATTGGGCGTAGTCGGCAAGGATTACCATATTGTACAAAACCGTGAAGCCTTTAATTTCTTTGATGCTATCGTAGGCGGTGGCGAGGGTATCCTGTACGAAACCGCAGGAGCATTGGGCAACGGAGAACGCATTTTTATCACAGCCAAATTGCCCGACTATATCCGTGTAGGCAATGGCGATGACGTAACGGAAAAATATATCTTCCTAACCACTTCGCACGATGGTAGCGGAAGCATAACCGCAGCGTTTACGCCTATCCGTATCGTCTGCCAAAACACGCTGAACGCTTCACTCCGCAATATGACCAATGTAGTGCGTATCAAACACACTTCGGGAGCAAAACAGCGTATCGAGAACGCTCACAAGATTATGGGATTAGCTAACACGTTGAGCAATCAATTAGAGGGCATTTTCAACGAGTGGACGAAGATTAAAGTGTCAGACCGAGAAGTAAGAAAGCTAATCCAATTGGCACTTTGCCCGAACAAGGAAACTTTAGAACTACTAAAAAAAGGTGCAGAAGACGAAATTTCCACCGTGTTCAAAAATGTGGTTGATGATGCTTTTAGCTATGCAATGATAAGCGATACACAGCAAATGGACACGACCAAAGGCACATTGTTCGGAGCGTACAACGCTGTGACAGGCTACTATCAGAACGTAAGAAATTACAAGAACGATGAAGCCAAGTTACAGAGCATTGTACTCGGTGGTACTGCCCAACTTAAATCACAGAAAGCATTTGAATTGTGTACCGCCTTTGCTTTGGATGGTGCGGAAATCCTAAACCTTAACTAAATAACCACAGGCTACCGCCTTAATCGGTGGTAGCCTACTAAAACAAAAGAAATGAAAGCATTGAAAGAAATGAACAACGTGGAAAAAGCCTATATGCTTGCTAAACTGTTCCCCGATAAATTAAAAGAACTGACCCTTTTTGTACAACAGGAAACCGAACGCTTCCGAAAACATGAGCAATACATGCGTGGAATTTGGGAAGATAAAACACTCGTTACCGCTAATTTTTGGTACGCATTGGTAGCAACCACTGAAAAGGTAATCGAACGGCACAACGTCATGTTGCACAAAAGTCCGAGGGTATTTTCAGACCAATTGTTTGACGGATTAAACGCAATATTTCTCACAAACAGTTTGATTGAATATGCGGACAGGGAAGAATGTGAGCCAAAAATGAAAGAGGCTATACACCTGTTTTTCGGACATGAAAAAATGATAGTGATAACCATAAATGAATAAGTAATGAAAACTCAATTCTCTTTCCGTATTGAAAGCCTGTTATACGGCATCGAAAACCCAAAAGGGGCTATTGAACAGGTTCTATTTGCTAAAAAGGTGGCAGAACACGAGGGGTTGCAGACTTTTAACCGACTTGCACGGGCAACGTTCGACGACCCTGTAATAAACAAGGCATTGCCGGGAGCAACGCCTTTGGAAGACACCCTATTGCTTGGCTATGAGGGGTGGAATGATACCGTACTCCACTTATGTGTAAGGAGTGGAAAAAGTGCCTGCAAGATTGCAACAGGCTATTTGATAGATAGAAAAGTCATTGTCCATAATGAATACTGCCACGCTTTATTACTCCGTAAACTTTCTGTAATAGAGATAAGCGAATTTTTCGACCAAGTATGGGACAATTTGGAATCAATACAACCAATACCCAAACATTTAGATGATTAACATCCATATAAGCATGATAAAAATAATTGATTTAAACGGTTGCCCTATTGAAGTAACCGACCTTGATGAAGCAATCAGAATAACAGCGGATTACAATGAATACAGGCACAAGGACAAAAGTTTTTCAGACTTCGACATACGGCAAAATGCGTATTGGACGGATATGTACGAAAAACTGACGGCACTCAAAAAACAATCATTAACAATTAAAATTTCAGAACGATGAACACAAATTTTTTCAATCAGATACAGCAATTGGACTTTACAGGCGTATTGCAACTGAACATTTCAAAAGGAGCAGAAAATAACCTAATCGTATCGGTTATGCTCAATAACGAGCAATGCGGAGATAACGCCAAAAATCTCATTCCACCATTAACGTTTAACGCCACACCACAGGAGTTTGACGAGGGATTTTTTGAGCAGATAAAAGTACCTATAAAAACCGTTTCGGGCGTAATGGTGGATATGGAAAAATTCCTAAAGCAAATGGAAGAAGTCAAAAAGCAATCCGCAATGGAAAAAGACAAAGCCGAGAAAGCCAAAAAGGAAAAAGAAGCCAAAGACAAGAAGTACAAAGACAGCATGGCAAAAGTGGACGAATTGGAGAAAGAGGGCAAACACCGTGAAGCGTGGATGAAAGTTCCCGACATTACGGAGTTTCCCGAAAAAGCGGACGAGATACGCAAACGAAAAACGGAATTGTCAAACAAGTTTGCCACACCGAGCCTTTTCGGGGCAATGGAAGAAACCATACCCACACCCGAACCGCCACAGGTAGCAGAGGTTACAGCAGATTACTCCACAGATGAACAGGACGAAGAAGAAAACGAGTATTAACCATAAAAAACGAATAGTATGTTATTAGCAACACAATTGGAACGAGTGTTTATACTCAAAGATAAAGGACAGGACATCAAGCTGACCGACCCCGAACCACGTTGGAGCGTGGAAGCGGTAATGAATTTTTACGCCAATATGTACCCCATACTGACAACGGCAAAAGTATCTGCACCACAGATAAAGGATGATGCAGTAGAGTACAGATTTGAAAGCGTAATGGGAACGAAAGGTTAAACCAAATATATAAAGCGATGAACTATGCACAAACATATCCTATCGGGAACTATCACAATACCCGAACAGCAACGGCAACGGCAGTTGCACCGCCAGTTAAACGAGTTCGCCAATTGGATGCAGAAACCAAAAGATGTAAGCGAAATACGGAAAGACAAACGCAGGTCAGTTCCAACAGCGATGTTGCCAATGGTTTTCTAAAATGTTCGTTTCTGCCTAAGCTGAAAGAAACGAAAACCGTACAGGCTTGCAGGAAATCAAACAAAACGGAAAGGGATTTTTTTCAGTCCCTTTCCAAATTGGCAGAACATTACAATATTGAACCTGTACAGACCAAACAATTTGCCTATCCCTACAATATGGCATTGGCGATGGCTGATGTAGAGGAAAAGTTAAAGAGCAAAGTTTTGGATTGGGAAGAAATCCGTTTGGTACAGGACAGCAAGAAAACCTATTTTGTGAGTGAAGAACGCTACAATACAGGAGCAACATTGTTCTATATTCCTGTTTCGCCATTGTACCGCCTTTTGCACGATAAGAAGCGAAAAACAAATGCACATTTATTATTGTCCGTCTGTGCTTATCTGTACCATATAGCCGATATTCCGTATTACAGACAGGAAGGAAGCTATCTCTATTGGATGTACGAAATGATGAACGATTGGGTTGAACAGGACGATTATACGGAAGAAACCGAAGTTTATCTTTCAGAGATTAAAGAAGCTGAATTTATTGGCGATTTCATCGAGCAACGGATTTATAACCGTATCAATCTGACCGTATTTGAACAACGTATTGAAAAGTTCAAAGTAAGGAATGATTTTGACAGGGAATGTTTAACCGTAGCAAAGGAAGCCTTTTCCCTGTATCAGACCTACCCGAATGAAAATGTATTCCGCAATGCCAAGCCAAACGGAGAAGCATCTGAAGATGATATGGACAACATCATCGGAATGGAAAAGTATATTTCATTTTATGCAGACCACAAAGGCTGGCTTAATGAAACCTTGATAGAATCCGTAAACACCGATATACAGGAATACGGACAAATGGAAGAACCCATTATTCTGAAACAGTTTGACGGGAGGGATATAACCGCCAACAACCTTTGTTTTGAAAACAGGTTATTTCAATTATTACACAACCTAAGCGATATTTTACACCAATGTTAAATGCAAGAATATGGAAACGATAAACGATATAACACAGGACTTCGGAACATTATACCACCCCAAATCGGCTTTGGTATTCTACGAAACCAAAGGACGGACAAGCGATGTGTATGTAGAGCATTTTGATATGGACAAAAACGGAAATCCAATCAATGCCCACCCATTGACCGTGAGAGAAGCAAATATATTGGCAAAGTCACTTCGTACCGAAAAAGATAAGGACAAAGCCTTTTTAAAGCCCAACGGAATATTGCCGACAAATATTTTGCACCTCAATCCGAGTGCGGAAAAAGGTACGGTCATTTGGTACACCAAAGCACAAGAAAGAAAGTTGTTTTTTGTGGACAGTCTGCAAATTCCCAACGGTAAAGCCTTTGTACCGCCAATGCTTTGGAAAGCAAGTAAAAACAGTCTTACTGTTTATGCCCTTTCGAGTGACAGAAGACCGAACGATAAGACTAAACTGCATTACGCTCCGTTTTTCAATATTTACGAAGACGGTAAAGTTTGTATGGGTACAGTAAGCATTGACATTAAAAAATCTGCATCGGTGGAAGAATTTATACACGCTTGGGAACATTATTTCTTCAATTCCTATTTCAGCCATTTATTAGGCAGTCATAATCCGATAAAAGGAAATTGCGTAAATCTTTGGAAAGACCTTATAAACACAGATAAACCCTTTCCGAAAGAAGTATTGAAACCGTATAACAAAACCCTTAAAAACCTATTGTAATGGAAACAGTAAAAACAGCCGTTCATTTTACAGACAACTATCTGATAAGCCCTACAAACCCGATTGAAGTCAATTTGATTGGTGCAGGTGGTACAGGCTCAAAAGTACTGACCGCCTTAATGGAAATGAACCACAGTTTAACAAAATTGGGACACGCAGGATTGCAGGTTCGTTTGTGGGATGATGATATTATCACGGAAGCCAATTTGGGCAGACAGCGATTTGCACCAAGTGAAACAGGACTGTACAAATCAGTAGCCTTGATAAACCGTGTTAACCGTTTTATGGGGACGCATTGGAAAGCAGAAACCCAAAAGTTTGAACGTAATTCTTTAGGAGGACTGCCCGAAAACGCAAAATCTACAATTTATATTTCCTGTGTGGATAATGTAAAGACAAGGTTTGCTATTGCTGAAATGCTCACAGCAATGAGCAAACAACGCAGAGCGAGCCGAGATGAACCCAAATATTGGTTGGACTTTGGCAACAGTCAACATACAGGGCAAGTAATACTATCTACTATCGGAACAATCAAACAACCCGACTCCGAAAAGTACGAAACGGTGGCAATCTTGCCAATGGTTACGGATGAATTTGGCGAACTGCTGAAACAGTCCGAACAAATAGACGATACGCCAAGTTGCAGTCTGGCAGAAGCATTGGAAAAACAGGATTTGTATATCAATGCAACATTGGCACAAATGGGTTGTTCGCTGTTGTGGAATATGTTCCGCTACGGAATGACCGAAAATAGGGGATTTTTCCTTAATCTGAAAAATTTCCACACCCAACCCCTAAAAGTTGCCTGACCCGACCCCGATAGCTATCGGGGCGGGCGGCGAAAAGACGCATCCTTCCGTTGGTCGGAACCGCCTTTTCGCATTTAAAAGGTGCAACTCCTTTGCCAAAATGCACCGCTTCCACAATTCCTTTCCTCTACATTTTACCAAACAGGTTGCGACATTATTGCGTGGGATATTCTTTATCCCTGTTGTTGTTTTTGGTAATGACTTCTTTTCTTTCCATCCAGCGACCAAAGAAAAGAAGCAAAAGAACGTCGCTAATTAGAAATAATACTTTGAAAGCAATTTATCATACACGCTATTTTTTTCATAAATTAGCCAAAGGCTTGAAATATTGTTTGTTGCTCAATGAGATTGCTAAATTTATTTTCAATTTAATTGATGCCGTACATACCATTATAGCTTTGTTTATTTATTTCTAACCAAGAAAAGAAAATGTATTTATCTTATATAAAAATTGAGAATTACAAAGGAATCGAAGTAGTTGAAACAGAATTTGACCCCAAATTAAATATAATTATTGGTGAAAATGGATGTGGAAAATCAGCAATCATTGACGCTATACGTCTGTTATATAATATTGGAGAGCCAATTAGAGAGATTTCTGTTTCATCGGATGACTTTCATCAAAAAACAGTAGATAACGGAGGAAACAAGACTATTCAAAAGTCTTCACTCATTACTATAACATATATTTTCAAGGGACTATCTACAGCACAAAAAGGAGCTTTTTATGAATATATGGTAATCGATCCTAATAAGATCGAAGAAGATTATGCTAAAATCTCGATTTCTTACGAAGAGAAAGATGGCAAATATCCAAATTTCTCATACAATACAGGAAATATTGATGGGCAAAAAGCCGATTATAAAACATTTGAGTTGTTTCAACATTACTATCTTGGAGCATTAAGAGATAGTACTAAAGATTTGCTGAGTACTCGAAATAATATTCTTGGAAAAGTTATAAGACGATTTGTAAAGAGAGAAAAGTCAGAGCCTGAAATAGAACAAATTATTAAGGATGCTAATTCTCAATTGTTGAGTCGTGATGAGGTGAAAAATACCAGGGATGGGGTGAATACAAATCTCGAAAGTATTTTTAAGAAAGTCATTGATAATAAAATTGGAGTTAGAATTGAAGAAGCAAAAACAGAATATATCGTTAACGCTATTAAACCCTATCTTCCACACGATAGATCAACACTAACAGATGAAGGATTTCATTTATGGCAAAATAGTTTGGGTTTAAACAATTTGATATACATAGCAGTTGTTCTTGGCGATATAAAGGAGCAAATTAAAGATAATGGACTTCCTCATTTCGCCTTATTAATTGAAGAGCCTGAATCTCATCTGCATCCCCAATTGCAATTAAGCCTTTATAACTTTCTCAACAATGCAAATGCTACCGAAAATAGTCAGCTATTTATAACTACTCATTCACCGACTTTAACTTCAAAAGTTCCCCTAAAGAATCTTATTCTATTGGATTGTGGCAAAGCGACAAAACTTGATAAACAATTTCAAAATAGAGAGTCTGAAAAAATAATCGAAGATACCACCAAAAATAAAGAACTGTTGGATCCTGATTTTGAGAATAGGATGAAGAAGCTTCAGAGATATATAGATGTGACGAAATCTCAACTTTTATTTGCAAAATCAATTTTGTTCATTGAAGGAATTTCTGAAGAACTATTGATCTCGGCGTTTACTCTTTTAGAAGACTATAAATTGGAGGATTATAGAACCGAAATTGTTAACGTAAAAGGTACATCTTTCTATCCGTTCCTCTATCTTTTTAATCATTCGAATCTATTAGAGAGAATTAACAAACCTATTTCTATCATCACAGATGATGATAGATTTACAGATTCGAAAAAATCTGAATATAGTTTTGAAAGTTTGATAAATGATACCTCTGTTCTCGATCTGCTAGATGATTCTATTCAAAAAGGCATTGCTGTATCGAGAATAAAAAATTTGAATTCTGTAAAAAATAATGCAGACAACATTCAAATTTTTGAGTCATTCAAAACATTAGAATATGAAATTGCATTGCATAACGTAAATGATGACAGGAGAAATTTTAAAAGCAACTTTTTAGTACGATATTTAGACCTTGTAGAAAGTGCTAAAATCATTAAAATTATGGCTTATATGACGACATTTGCTACAGATTTAATGACAGATGAGCAAAGAAGGAAAGTTGCTATTCTCCTATGGAAAACTTTTCCTGCTAAAGCTGAATTTGCACAGGACTTTTCAATTCATTTGCTGGATAATTTGGAAGATGCAAAAGCATCGTTTATGGTTCCAAAGTATATATTAAATGCATTAACTCATTTAAAAAGTGGATTATAATGTATTTTGAAAATGAGGAAAGATTAGCTTATCTACAAGCTAGGGGAAAAGTTATTCTAAATGCCTGTCCAGGTAGTGGAAAAACAACCACAATTGCGAAGAAGATTTTAAATTTAGAAACTTCAAAAGAAATCGGAGGTCATTCTGGGGTAGCTTGTTTATCGTTCACTAATTCTGCTAAAGACGAAATTAATGAAGCATATAGAAAGCTAAGCGGTAAATCACTTCAGTTTCCTAACCACGTATCAACCATTGATAGTTTTATAAATAAATTTATTACACTTCCTTTTTATAATTTGCTTAATCGTGATTTCAATAGACCAAAGATACTTGATCATACAAATATCTTAGATGACATGTGGAAAACGACCTACGTAAAAAATGGAAAGACACTAGATGGTTTGTTACGGCCTTTGAATAACGCAGAATATAAAGCAAAAAATAATCGCAGTATTTTTCATTTATATCCTCCGAGCGAAATAAGAATTGAGCCTGATGGCACTTTTTCAATAAGTGGCAATCAACCGTCTACCGATAAAGTAGATAGAGAGAATTTTAACAAATATTGCCAGCTAATTAAAAATAGGCAATTTACAAAAGGGCTTATATCAACCGGGGACTCCGCGTATATTGCATTACATTTATTAAGAAATAACCCAAAAATTTGCCAGTGGCTTAGTTTAAGATTCCCTTTTATTATAATTGATGAAGCACAGGACAATTCTTTAATACAGCACGCTATATTTGAGGAATTGGTAAAACAAGGGCTAAAAAATATTGAATTAATTGGGGATCCTTATCAAAGTCTGTATGAATGGAGAGATGCCAAACCTGATGAATTTTTAAGAAAATATGAAAGCGATCAAACGTGGCAATCGTATTACTTGACAGATAATAGACGCTCACCTCAAAGTATCATTGATGTTTTTTCTAAAGTTAGACGTTCAGACGACTTAGCAATTAATAGTGTTGACTGTGAGGAGCAAAGTAACTCTGTTATAGTGTACAAATATTCAAGCACTAATCACCAATTAATAATTAAACATTATGACGATTATTGTGCAACAAAGAAATACCTTAATAGCTGTATTGTAGTTAGGGGAAATTCATTAAAAGATTCATTGCTGGGGAAAAAACTGGAACAAAGACCTTGGGGTACAGAACTACCTAAAGATATCATTTATGCTAAAAACCTCTACATCAGCGGTGATATTAAAAATGCAATAAAAGAAATACGAGCAATAAGTATTCAGCTCATTTATGCTGATACATCTGATTATCATATACTAAAGGAAATTGAAAAAGAAAAGAGTGTTGATCCTCATTTTAATTCTTTAATGATTACCATCTTAAATGAATTACCCGATTTCAGTAAAACTGTACAAGACTGGACAATAGAAACACAGCTTTTCCTAAAAAACAGATTGAAACTTAATTATGACGTTGACTTTAATTTACGAAATAGAAAATCAAAATATTTCGAAAAAACTACATTATTGGAAACCGTAAGCCAGCATTTCAAAAAGTCTTTTTCTGCTTTTAATATTCCCATTACAACAATACACCAAGTCAAAGGTCAAACCTTGGATTCGATTCTTGTTTTCTTCAATGAAAGAAAGCATAAGGATAACATCTTATTTGAAAACATATCAAACAACGGAAATATTTTTCCTGATGAAACGAGGAGATTAATATATGTAGCCTTATCCAGACCAAAATATCTATTAGCAATGGCATTTCCGGACAGTATTGCAGATATTGATCTCATAGAGAAATTTGGTGGAGCTATAAAGATAGTACCACAAGAAGAATTGATATAAGTCCTGACCTTTCGAAAAGATTGTGAAAGGGATAGCCAAAGAATAGATTATTTACAAAAAGAGTATGCATTAAAATAGTGCTTAAAAATTAGTAAAAGCAAATGCTAACATATAACGAACTTATAGAGCAAAGAGACCAATTAGTAAATGGCGAAATTCCGTTGGAACTTGCAAAAGCACAGTATTGGGATGGGTCCAAAGAGGAACAGCGCTCTTGGCACACAAAAGACTGGAAAGAAAGAAGATCAAAATTTATTAAAGACAAATGCGAAATTTGCAGTAGCGCTGAAACATTAACAATACAACATCATTCTCATCCAAGAAAATACTCCGACTATCTAAGAGAGATAACAAGAGGATATACTATAGACTACATAGATACCAATCAAGAAATTAGTAAATCTGATTTAACAGATTACGTGCTAAAGAAATATGATTATGTCCCAGTTCCACTGTGTTCAAACTGCAATAGCAAAAATCCAAGCGTAAGAGTAAGAAAAATACCAAAATATCGCTGTGCAGATTGTAACACGAATTTGATGAAGCAATTTTTAGATCTGCAAATGAACTCATTTCCATATTTTATGAAAATGAAGATGCATACGCAGTTCAAGATAAATGTTTTGTTTCAAAGGATAAATGGAAAAATAAGAACAATCTATCTAATATCAGATATTGGTTACAAAGAGAACGTGCTAAAAATAAAGATGCAGAGCAAATTGAGAAAGAGGCTTTTTTACTTCATATAAATGACTGTATCAAATATCTTTCATTTGAAGATGCGATAACTGCATGCAGAAGATGTGCTTATAATCTTGATATCAAAAAAATGGAACTATGTCCTCAATGTAAGCAAAATTATAAAGGACTTCAGTATCCAACCTGTATCAATTGTTTGCCAGAGGAGAAGCGAAAAGCGGCACTAGAAAGTTTACAATTTGGAAAAGAATGGCATGAAATGCATAAAGGGCTGGGAATTGACTAAATATAAATAATTAACTTTCTATGGCTTTTTCAATAGCTATTCTAAAATCATCAGCACCGCTACCGATCAATAAATAATTGGAAAAGCCAATATCTAAAATCTCCATACCCACTTTCTCATCATCAATATCACTATGAGCAATCAACTTAATGCTTGGATATTGGTTGTGTAATTCCTGAAGCCCCAACAATACATTCTTATCGTAAAAATCAAGGTCTATGATACAAAGTTCGGGTAATTTTTCCAATGTTGACAGTTGCGTTATTCCGTCTTCGATATGTTCCGAGCGGAATAGTATGTCAAATCCTAAATTCGTGAGATCATTGCAAATGCTATCTATAATAGGGCTTCTATCATTGATAAATGCAAGGGTTTGTTTGGGTTTGTTTATTGTTTCCATAATGCCATTTTTTTCTTTTTTATGAACCCTACACAAAAAAGAAAGCGTAGGCAATCACACTTACCGGCATTAAGGCACTGGTACGCCATCCCCCAAATAAGCGGACGCCCACGCCTATGACGTGAGCGTTCTTACTTATCTGTTCCGGGGATTTAAAAATTACCAGTTTCTAATGCGGAACTTAAAGTAAAAACACTTTAAGCATTTCTATATTTTCAAAACAAAGATAGCAAAGCTATAAATGATGAGCAACATCATTCAGCACAAATCATCTTTCTAATTGATTAATTGTTACCCGAGACAGCAGAATTGCCCTTTAATTTCCGTACCTCATCTTTCAGTTCTTGTAACATTCTGATAATGGCAATATTGTCCAATTGAAAATCATCCTTTGAAAATTCCTGTGTAGCGATGCTGCTGGCATATTGCCATATCTCCAAAATATCTGAAAGGTGTATTTCGTATGATTTGTAAAACACATTGTCGGCAGAAACTTCCAAACTGTCTTTATTCACTTTCAGCAGACGTTTATAGGTAATTCCCTCGCTTCGTGTTAGGAATACATACGTTTTGCCAGTTCTTAAATCAGCAAGGTCTTCAACATATTTGCCGATGATGAACGAATTGTCCTTGTGCGGAGGCATGGAAGCACCATCCGCAGGAAAAGCCCTGTATTTGCCACCTTTCAGAAACGGCAATGAAATGGTTTGCAGGCTTTCGATATATTCGGGATCTGCATAGCCGTTCAGGTAGCCCATTGATGCTTTGTGGGGAATGATTTCGATTTTGTTTTCGCCTGCATTATCCACTTTGATGGGAAGCAGAATACGGTTATCGGGCAGCTCTAAAATTTCTTTTAGCGGGATTTTGCGTAAATCGACCGAAACCAACAAATCAATGCTCACGTGATAATAATGAGAAATTCTAAGCAATATCTCAATCGGTGGCTCTGTCGCTCCGTCTTCATATTTACCATAACGACCACGGGTAATAATCAGGTCATCCGCTACTTTTTGTTGCGAATACCCAAGCTGGTTGCGTAGATATCTTATGTTTTCTGATAATAATGACATTGCTCCAATTTGTAGCAACAAAGGTAAAATATTTTGCTACAAAACTTAGTAATTTTGAGCAATAGATTTTGTGTGTTATGGAAAGAACGATTGTCCATTGTGATTTAGATACCTTTTTTGTGTCAGTAGAACGTTTATTGAACAGCGACCTTGTTGGGAAACCAGTCCTAATCGGCGGTAGCTCCGACCGTGGCGTGGTGGCTTCGTGCAGTTATGAAGCCCGCAAGTTCGGGGTGCATTCCGCTATGCCTATGCGGTTGGCAAGACAGCTCTGCCCCGAAGCCATATTGGTGCGTGGCGACCACGACCTGTACAGCAAATATTCCAATATCGTGACGGAAATCATCGAAGAAAATATACCTGTCGTTGAAAAAGCAAGCATAGATGAGCATTACCTCGATATGAGCGGAATGGATAAGTTTTTCGGTACGTGGAAACTCACACAGGAACTTCGTAAGCGTATCATCAAGGAAACAGGTCTGCCTATCTCGTTCGGTCTATCTACCAATAAGACCGTGAGCAAGATAGCTACCGGAGAAGCTAAGCCTTGTGGCGAACGCAAGGTGGACGGTGGAACGGAAAAGCCATTTTTAGCTCCCCTTTCCATCCGAAAAATTCCCGGTATTGGCGACAAGACTTATCCTTTGCTCCGCAATATGGGTATATCCCATATTTATACTTTACAGCAGATGAACGTGTTTACAATGAAACAGGTCTTGGGCGAAAACGGAGTAAGTATCTGGAACAAAGCCAATGGCATTGACAATAATGCGGTCATACCGTTTCATCAGCAAAAAAGTATGAGCAAGGAGCATACATTTGAACAGGACACCATTGATATGGAATTGTTGAGGAGGGTAATGCTTTCTATGGTGGATGAGCTGGCTTTCGACCTGCGGAAAGACGGCAGGCTCACTTCCTGCGTAACGGTCAAAATCCGTTACAGCAATTTCGATACGCATACCACACAGGCCAAAATGGCTTTCACTTCGTCTGAAAGAACCATATCTGAAAAAGTGCTTCAACTGTTCCATAAGCTGTACAGCAGACGAATGTTGATAAGACTGATTGGTGTCAAATTCAGCAACCTGATAGCAGGCAGCTATCAGGCGGATCTATTTGATGATACGCTCGAAGACATCAACCTTTCCAAAGCAATGGACAAGATTAGATTGCGTTACGGACACCATTCGGTAGTAAGGGGTTTTGCACTTTTAAATTCCTGATTTGCTATGTTACTCAATCTGCATAGTTATTATAGTCTGCGGTACGGTACAATGAGCCTTACGGAACTCATTGAACATATCCGTGTCAATGGGTATGATACAGCCGTGCTGACCGATATCAACAATTCATCTGCCACCTTGGATTTCATACGGCTTTGTATAGATGCAGGCATACGGGGTTTGGCAGGAATGGAATTTAGAAACGACAATCAATTGTTGTACGTGGGCATTGCCAAAAACGAAATGGGCTTTAAGGAACTGAACGACCTGATGACCTATGCCAACCGCTACAAATCGGCTTTGCCTGCCATTGCTCCGGAGTTTAAAAACGTTTTTGTCATTTATCCCTTTGGCTCTATTTCAGAAACGAATTTAAAGGATAATGAATACATCGGCATACGACCCCACGAGGTCAATAAATTCATAGTAGCTCCAAAGAAATATTTGGAACGCTATATCATCCTGCAACCTGTATCATTTAAAAGACAGGATTTTCAACTGCACAAGCAGTTAAGGGCTATTGACAACAATATCCTTATATCCCAATTGGAACAAACGCAGGTAGCCCGTGAGGATGAGGTTTTTATGAGCCTGACAGAACTTACCAAAACATACAGTCCTGTACCCAAACTCATCGAGAATACCCAACATTTGTTGTCGGAGTGTAATTTCAACTTCGATTTCAAAACCAGTAAGAACCGTAAGACCTTTACAGGGAACCGTTACGATGACAAACAGTTATTGTACAAATACGCAATGGACGGATTTGGCAGAAGATACGGAGCTGACGATAAAAGGGCAAAAGAGCGTGTACTGAAAGAACTGGATATTATCGATAACCTCAACTTTTCAAGCTACTTCTTGATTACCGATGACATTTGCCGATATGCAAGAAGCCGGGATTTCCACTATGTGGGCAGAGGTAGCGGGGCGAACAGTATTGTAGCCTATTGTTTGGGCATTACCGATGTTTGTCCCATTGAGCTGAACCTGTATTTTGAACGTTTTCTAAATCCAAAAAGGAAAAGTCCGCCCGATTTTGACATTGATTTCTCCTGGAGGGACAGGGACGAAATGTATGCGTACATTTTCAACCGATACCAGAGTGAACATACCGCCCTGATGGGTGCAATGGGTACGTTTCGTGACCGCAGTATTATCCGTGAGTTGGGTAAGGTTTACGGATTACCCAAAAGCGAAATTGACAGGCTCATACAAGAGCCTGATAATATGCTCAATAAAAATGAAGTAACCCATACTATATTGTCCGTGTATAACCAAATGGCAGATTTTCCAAACCAACGGACGATACACGCTTCGGGCGTTTTGATTTCTGACAATCCGCTCACTTGTTATTCCGCATTGGATTACCCACCAAAGGGATTGCCTACGGTACAGTTCGATATGTATGTAGCAGAGGATATTGGTTTTGAAAAGTTCGATATTCTTTCCCAAAGAGGTATCGGACACATCAAGGATTGCAGGGAGCTTATCCGCATTAATAAGGGGGTGACGATAGATACTTCAAACCCCAAACGGTTCTTTATCGACCCTGTTATTGCGGAGCAACTGCGTTCGGCAAATACCGTCGGTTGCTTTTATATCGAAAGTCCGGCAATGCGACAACTGATTAGTAAATTACGGTGCGATAACTACCTCACATTGGTCGCTGCCAGCTCGATCATTCGTCCGGGTGTGGCTTCATCAGGAATGATGCAGGCATATATCGAACGCCATTTGAACCCCGAAAAGGTTGAATATATCCACCCCGCATTCAAAGAACAATTAGAGGACACTTATGGTATAATGGTCTATCAGGAAGATGTGATGAAAATCGGGCATCATTTCGGGGGACTGGATTTGGCGGAAGCCGATGTATTGAGGCGGATGATGAGCGGTAAATACCGAAACGTCAACCACCTTGCCGAGATTGAGGACAGATACCACAGCAACTGCCGTGAGAAAGGTTATCCCGAACACATTGCCAAAGAAGTATGGCGACAGATGCAGTCGTTTGCAGGCTACAGTTTCAATAAGGCTCACAGTGCTTCCTTTGCCGTAGAAAGCTATCAGAGTTTGTTTCTGAAAACGTACTATCCATTGGAATTTATGGTCAGTGTGTTGAACAATTACGGTGGCTTTTATTCCCGTGAAGTTTATATCAATGAAGCAAGGAAGGCAGGCGGAAATATCTGTTTGCCTTGCGTAAACAAAAGTGTGTACGACACGAGTATCGAGGGCAACGATATTTATCTGGGCTTCGATTGCCTTTTAAATCTTGAAAACAAGCTGGCACAGCTTATCTCCGAAGAACGGAAACGCAACGGAGATTATTCGAGTTTGGAAAATTTCCACCTGCGTACAGGTGCAGGATTGGAACAGATGATTATCCTTATACGCTCGGGAGCATTCCGATTTTTGGGTGCAGGCAAAAAGGAATTGCTTTGGGAAGCTCATTTGTTGCTGAATAAAAACAGGAATACTCATTTGCAAGTCGGTCAGTTGTTTTCCACTAATGCTGAAAAACCGCAGCTTCCCGTATTCGCTACGGATGAATTGGAAAACCTCTACGATGAAATTGAACTGATGGGATTTCCGGTATCGGGTAGTATTTTCGACCTTGCTAAATCCGATTATAGGGGCAATGCCGATGCAAAAACATTGGCATCATCTAATGGGAAGATTGTCAGAGTGGTTGCTCATTTGGTCGCTTCAAAAACAGTGAGGACAAAAAACGGCTCATTGATGAAGTTCGGTACTTTTATTGATCACAACGGCGACTTTATAGATACGGTGCATTTCACACAAAGCCTGCAAAAATCCCCCTTACGTGGCAAAGGACTTTATCTGATCGAGGGCAAAGCAACGGTAGACTATGATTGCCCAGCAATAGAAGTACACCGTTGTGCGATGATGCCCATTAAACCAGATCCAAGAAGTGTTTAGGGTTTGTGGCTGATATAGTTTTGCTCCAATATCTTCAGTAAATCCGTTTCTTTATAAATGATTTTGCCCCCTATCTGAATATATGGCAGGATGTTATCATCACGGTATTGCTGTAACGTCCGTTTGCTGATATGGAGCAGTTTGCACACATCTTCGCCCGATAGGTAGATTTCTCCGTTGATTACAGGGCGGTAGTTTTTCAGTATCTCTTCGATGCGGTATCTTAACTGCTTTATCATCTCCTGCTGTTCGATGATTTCTTCGGCTTCATTCGTCAGTAAGTCCATTGTCATTGGTATTATACGGCTGTCCGGCTTCGAGCAAAGCCCGTACATCCGAGCGTTTATAATAATTCTTACGGTTTAGCCAGGAGTAAGGCAATAATCCCTTATCCTTATAAGTTTGCAAAGTCCGTTTAGAAATATTCATCATCAGGCACACTTCCTGGTTGTCGAGCCATTTTTCTTCTTTGAAAATCGGGGTATATTTTTGTGTAGCATTTTCGGTTAACTCCAAAAGTGCTTTCAGCTCATTTCTTATTCCGTCCAATGCGGATTTCTGTATTGCGATAACTTCCATAGTCTGCTTCATTTTTCTGTGGAAGTCGAATTTATAAAGGCTTATTGTAGGATTTGGAATCGTTGCACCCATTGGCATTGAAAGGCAGTGTTTGGCGGTTTACATTTACCATAAACGAAAAATCGGATAGCCCAAAAGGTTATCCGATTTTGTTTGAAATTTATCCCAGTATGAGATGTAAGTTTTTAATCATTTCTTTTCTTTGGCTTGTTGATAAATGGCATACCAACGCCGGTTCTTGTATAATAATCCTCTATTTCATCTTTGAAGTTTACGATGTGCATTATTTCATCTTCTTTTTCTTGTCCTAATGGAAAGTGATTTTGAAAATAAAATCCAAGAATGTCTATTTCATCGGAAAATTGAATATCATTTCTATCATACAATGCAATTCTATTTGATAGATACTCTTTAAATTCGGCTTCACTTTGTATCAGGTCAGCGAATATCATTAAGTCGTAAAGAGAAACAATCCAAGTCCATTTGAAATCAGGACTTAATACACCTGAATTAATCAAGTATTTCAAATTTGCAGAAATAGACGAAAAGTGTTCAAACGTTACTGATATTTTGAAATATGACTGGATTTGTGCCTTATCAATTGTCAAAGTTTTTTTTATTCCTGCTTCAATATAGTCAAAAGTCGGATTGTCGTTTTCTTGAATATATTTCAAAGCCCTGTGGCATTGATATGACCCTTCATTAATAGTTTCTTTAAGTCGGTCTTTCAGACCTTTTATAGCCCCTCTTCTATGCTTTGTGTTTAGTTCGCCAGCTTTTACTTCAATGATGTAAATAGTATCGTCAGAAACCCCCAGGATATCAAGTTCCGTTTTTATATTTTGTCCATTTTCTACAATACTATATTCTAATGAATGATAAAATTTAGCTGTTGGTATTAATCGCTCAAATTGTTGTTTTGTCTTTTGCTCAATGTAATTATCTCTGGAATTAGAGTTACTATTTCCTTTAAAAGAATTTTCATAGTAAATAGTGTCAGCCGATTTTATTAGTTCCTCTGTTATTTTGAAAATATTTCTAAAAGCAAGGTTTGATGAAAAGTGATAATATTTATCGCCTTCTTTTATTAGCGGTTTAAGATTGCTTAAAGTATCATTTAGTGGAAATGCTTTGAATTTTGGCGGTTGATAAAAAATTTCATTAGTACCAAACTCGATTGATAATCTTTCAAATATAAGTTTCTCTATATCTGTTTTAGGAATAACCCAAAATATTTTGTTGAAACTTTCGATATTGTCAAGATGGTGCATAATGATATTTTCAGGTGCTTCAGGGTCGTGCAAGTCTGGATTTGCTTCAGCAAATTGAGTAATAAAATGTTTCCCTGTTTCCAGCATTGTATTCATAATGGTTTGTTGTCCGACTTCATCCATCCATTCTGTTAGCCGTTTATGGGATTGGGTTGCACCAAATGGGTTACCTATTTTAGAATAAACCAAACTGTCAAGTTTTAGAATAGTGTTGAAAATATCACTTGAATTAAAACCATAATATTGTTGAAGAAAACCATCAAAAGGAGCGAAAACTTCTTTGTAAACCTCTTGAATGTGTGTATGGTATCCATCTCCTCTAACATTGATTGTATCTTGCATTATATTTGTTCTCAACCAATGGTCAAATTCGTTGCCTCCAACAGGATTATCTGCTGAAAGTTCCCAAAAATTGATATTGACTTTTATTTTGGAAAGCTGCTCGTGTATTTCGTCAATGTCGTTTTGAGTTGGAATAATATTTTTATTTGCATTAGGCGTTGCAGTAGCAATGCTCATTGCATATTCTAAAAGCACTTCAATTTCGTCGTCATCTTGAATTAGCTCTTTCTCTTGAATTTCCTCTTTGCCTGTTTCAATATATGTCGCTAAGAATTGATTGTAAAATGTTGGTGTGGCTTTTATAAGTTTAGAACCAAGACCGCCAAGAACATAGGTTTTATCAAACTTGTTTATTAATGTTATTGCAGTTTCAATTTCATTCTTAATCCAATTAAAGTATCTGTCACGGTCTTCACGTGCTTTTTCTATTGCATATCTGTATTGTTCTTTTATGTCCTCTGGATAGTTTAATGTATGCATATTTCTTATAACTTATAATTTCTTCTTATTGTTTTGGAGCCTAATAGATGTTTATTTCACATTTTGTATCTCCACATTATGCTTCTCTTTATCCTTTTTCATTTGGCTGTAAGTCCACATACAAATAATACCGACAATTATCAAAGCATAAGCAATCCATTTGCCCATACGCTCAATAAAACGGGTAAATACAGATGCTTCAAAACTTGAAAACCCTTCTGCACCCATACCATTACGCCTGTAAAATTTCCTACGGTTTATCCAATAGATAAGCCCAATCCCGATAACGAGAAGAATAATACCAAACACCAATTGAGCCGTAACCGTATCCATAGCTATATGATTTATAATTGAGTAAATTTAAACAAAATCATCCTACACCGAAAGCTAAAAAGCAAAAAACCGACCTGTATAAAGTCGGGTTTTAGTTTCATTCTTATTGTTATTAATCTGTATTGTTAAACTGAAAACTGATTTGCTTTTCATTTCCAAAGCTATCCGAAATCCAAACTGCAAAGGACTGTGATACCGTGGACGTAGAAGTATAGTACAATCTGAACTGTTCCGCCTGTAATGGGTACAAATCATTGGGTAGGTATGGCGGTTCATCGTAATACCTTAATGTTCCCTGACCATCATACTGAAAATACCGGAGATAGTATTGCGTTCCTGTGTAATTTCCTATACGCTGTATGGTAATGCGTATTTCTACCGTCTGTCCGTTGGCAACATCTTTAGGGACAGGCATCACATTGACCTCAAAGGGAAAATTGTTCTGTATTTCGAGGTCGTCATCTTTACTACAAGATACCAGCGTAACCGAAGCTGTGAGGATTGCCAACATTAGGTATATTGGCAACATTCCCATTCTGAATTTATTTAATATTGCTATCATCATTTTGAGTTTTAAAAATTAAACCTTAATCCCACACCTGCGGATGGGCGGAACTGCTCTAAATCCGTACCCCAAAAGACCTTTGTACGTCCTTGCAGGATAAGCACAAAACGGTCTGACAGGTACGTTTCAAACGTGAGCCGTCCGCCAGCCCCATAGATGAAATTATCCTCGCTCAGTATCTGCGCCCCGTCATACAGCATCGTTTCGCCCCGGTTGATGGTTTCGTAACCGACCACACCCGTTATTCCTAAGTTCAACGTGATATTTTTACGGACATCACCCAACAGGAAGAAACTGTAACCGCCCTCTGCGGTATAGGTTTCCTGTGGTATGTGTAGGTCTTTATAGCCGTGGTATTGGTGCGTATATTCCAACGCCCATAGCTGATAATTGCCGTTTTTACTGTTTACTGTCATACCAAGGCTGATGTAATAATCGTTACCGATTTTATCATCGGATAATACACCTGCACTTATTTCCAATCCTTTCTGTTTAGGCAGCATCCGCTGTGCCTGTGTAACCGTGATGGCCACAAAGAGTAACAGCACGGTATAGATATACTTTTTCATTGTAATTGCTTTTAAATTATTAAAATTTCAGGTGCATATCGTTAATCAATCGGGCTTTTATCAAATCCGAATTTTCCACCTGAAGTGTTTGATGACGACCACCGTTCTTCTCGAAAATCTCAATCAACAATACCTTATCATCGGCAATAGTGAATTGGTCTAACAGGAAAACATTTTGTTCAGTGGTTTGTCCTGAAATTTCTGTGAGTGGCTTGTAGGTACGAAGCGGTATCAACGGGCGTTCCTGTACAACAGTGCGTTTGGCTACCTTTTTATCTACCACTTTGAAATTGACAAAATCAATCTGAAAAGGCACATTGCTACGGTTTCTCAATTCCGTATGGAAATAGTATTTACCGTTGTGGATGCAAATGCCTTTCAGGATAAACTGAATACCGAAGCTCTTAGATCCGATATGCTTTACAATACGTTTGTCTTTCTTGTAAATGGTTTCCAGAAGCAAACCCGCCAATGACGGGGAATTGTTGCCCAATTCTTCAAAAAGAACATCATTACTGTTGGCTTTATCAACCGCTTTCTGCATGGTCAGCAGGTCATAGCTCAACGCATCGGGATACCCACTGTAATACACATTGAAGCTGTAAAAACGTCCGTCATTGGTTATGACCGAAAAATTGGTTTCTGCTTCAAAATCCCTTACCGATGCTTTTACACGCAGTACGTTTTCCGCATCTTCCGCCTTTCCTGCAATCAGGTATTCACTTCCCAAATCCACATAGCGGATGGCGGTCGGGAAAATCAAATGTGAAGTTTTATCGTAGGTCACTTCCAAACGGTACGGTTCTATCTTGCCCAGAGCAAGCGGTGTCTTGATGCTGTCCTGTGCATAAGAGGTTACGGCGAAGCCGATAATAAGGGCGAATGCCCAAAAGGTTTTAAAATGATTTTTCATTTGTTTAAAAATTTGAGTTCAACATTATTGTTTGGAAACAAGGAAGACCTGATGACCTGCCTTTAGGGTTACTTTGGGTGTACGCACCTTTTTGGCGAAATAGCCCGAAATGCCCTGTACCACGCCACGGCTAAGGTCTGCGGCTACCTGTTGTCCGGCGGACTGTGTGAGCATCACGCTGGTTCCCGAAGTCTGGCTCATATTGCCTGCCATTTCGGTAAGGGCATTCATTTCGGGTGAGTACGGGACGTACAGCCCTTGCTGTCCGTCCATATCATAAATGGTTATATCCACCGGAATGATATTGCCCTCCAATTCGATAGAGGTAACCTTTAGCTGTAAACGTCCGCCCTGAAACTTGGCGTTAGCGGTTACCACCGTTCCTTTCGGAATGGTACGCTGTGGTGTCTGGGCTTCTTCCAACAGGCGTAAACGCACCCCTGTTTCGCCGATGATAGTCTGTGTTTCGTATACACTGGCTTTGATGCTGTTTTTCGGTTGTACGACCTGTTCCACAGAACCTGCGGTATAAAAACCACGATTTCTCGTTTCGCTCCAATTAGCTAAGAAAGCACTATCCGTAGGCTCACGGTACAGGGCAGAAACGGTGTTCTTTCCTGCAGGCGTAAACGCCACAAAATGCTCTTTTTGGTTGGCAGACGAAACCGCCGGGGTAACATTGTTATCAAGTGCAGCATTTTCTGTATTTGCATTCTTCGGAAGATATTTTGCCGCCATTTCATAGGATTTCTCCATTAGCTTCAGTTGGTCATCTACGGTGGTAACAGGCGGTACATCTTTCTCGGCCAATTGTACCTTCAGTTCCTCCAGTTGCCTGCGGAGTTCGGTTGTTTCCGCATTATCATCCTGATAGAATGAACCTAATGTGCTTTGCATATTTCGGTAACTGTTCAGAGCGGGATTGCCACCTCTGCCCGAAGTTCTGCCGTAGCCGTAGCCGTAGGCTTCTTCCTCTTCGGTAAACGCTTCTTCATTGTCCTGTATACGGTCTTCCGTGTTCCAATAATCGGAAAGCGTGGTAAGTGCGTTGCGTTTTTCCTGGTCTTTTTGCTGAAGCATTTCCTGCTCATACGCTTTGCCTTTATCATCGGGCATCCCTGCATCCGTAGCCTGTGGCACGGCATCGTTCAGCCCGATGTTTTCCATTGCCTTTTTATCTTCGGATGGTTTAAATATGAGGTACATACAACCCACGAAGACAATTCCCATCAAGCCGAATATAAGTGGCTTTTTGAGCTTTTCGGCTTTGCTCTCTGTGCTGTCTTGCAGCACATCAGCGGTTACCGACGGGTTTCCTTCCGTTACCCGGACAACCGACTTTTTGTTCTCCTTATCTTTCATAAATTCTATTTTTTAAAATTGTTGTTATGGTGTCCTGCAAGGTTGCCGGACTTTCTTTCTTTTTGAGGACAGGGTTTTCGATATGCTCGATGTGCATGTCGTTACCAGACTTTGCCGTGTCGTACCATACTTTGAAAATGACCCCTGCGGTCAACAGCAGATACCCCACAAAAAAGTACAGGGTATATTGGTGCTGTTTCCTGATGGGCAAAGTCTGCCAGCGGTCGTCCAGCTTGTCAAAGTACCTGTCCATATTTGCTCTGATTTTTTTCATACCTTAATGATTATCGGTTATTACATTCTAAATCCTCTTTTGCGGGGAGCAACCTGTTCTTTGGGCTTTTCGGACACTTGTGCAATAGCTTCCTTTGCTGTCGGCACTGTACGTGTGGAAAGGTCAGTCAGTTTAGATTGCTTCAATAAATGCCCGTATTGGTCAGTTCTTTCAATATTCATTTTCTGTACGTCGAAAAGACCGTTTTCATACTTTACCCACATATTGCATTCAACCTTTGGCTTGTCATCACCATCCCACTGCAGGTAGGTTTTCAGCATCAGCATATCGGACAGCATCGGTTTATCCGTACCGTTTTTGCAAGCCTCCAAAAACCTGTTAAGGCTGTCTTTGATTTTGTCGGGATAGGATGCCTCCGTATGGAAATAACCGTCATACCCTTTATCAGTCAGCGTTTTTGCGAATGTTTCTAAATCAAGTAACTGTTTCATATCCGAAATTTTAGCGTTCAATGACTTCTATATCCCTGTTTTCAACCACTGCAAATTTTTCTATGTTGAAGCCTTGCGGGTTGTTGTCCGAACGGACGGAGTTCACGAGATAGCCGGTGGTAATCAGGTTACGCCGGGTCACGTTGCTCGACCGTATGATGAACTGTTTGGCATAGGTTCTCACGGCATAGGGATAGGTGTCAAAGTTGCACACGACACTATCCACCTCTATGCGTTGCTGCACATTACCGGATATGATACGGTTGTAATATCCCTTTTCAGACAGATCTTTGTAATAATCAAAAGCTGATTTGTCTGCAAGGTTGAATGCCCGCTTCATATTGCTTTCGATAGCGTTCTTATCGGGAGCAAGCGTAAAAAACAGCTCGTGAAAACGTCTGACGTGTTCCCTTGCTTCCACAGGGCGGTTGATGCTGGCATCCTGCGATAAGGCGAGCATCAACGATTTTCCGTTGTCCAATACATAAATTTTCTGGCGTTGTTCTTCTGCAAAGCGGTAGGACTGCCACACGGCATATCCTACTACGCCAATGCAAAGCACCGCAAATACGATGGCATACAATCGTATCTGCCTGAAGCTGTTTTCGATATTTCTTAGCGTTTTAAATTCCATTTCTAAATCATTTAATTGCTTTTATTTTCCCATTAGTTTCCCACCGATGTTACCTGCTGTCGAACCTGCTCCGGCACTTGCGATGTTTCCGGCTTTCATTGCGGTCTGGTTTACATTACGGGTAAAGTTTCCTGCTCCACCAGCCTGAATAATCCAGCCCGTTACGGTCGGGATCGTGAAATAACCCACAATACCGATTATCATAAACACGATGTACACGGTGTTGCCCGTATCGGGTATGTAGGTGGGGTCTGCAAGCATTGCTATATCCTTTTCAATAATGAGGGATTGTATTTTGGCGAGCATGGAACTGAACAGATCGGCTACGGGTAGCCATAGGTAAACGCTGACATACCGGGTCAGCCATTGCGTGAGCGTGGACTGAAAACCGTCCCATACGCTTATTGCAAAGGCTATCGGCCCCAATATGGAAAGTACGATAAGGAAAAACGTTCGTATAGTATCCACGACGAGTGCCGCAGCCTGAAAAAGTACCTCCAACAGATTGCGGAACCAATTTTTGACCGCCTGCTCCGTTTGGTAGGCGAACCTGTCCATATACATTCCTGACATCGTAATCAGGTCGCTTGGCGACCAGCCCAACTCTTCGAGTTTCTTATCAAATTCCTCATTGGATACGAGGTAGGCAGTTTCCGGATTTCTGAGCATTGCTTCCCGTTCCAGCAGGTCTTTTTTAGCCTGCAAATCGTTAAGGTCAAGTACCTGGTCTTCGAGAATGGCATGTGTACCCTGTACCACCGGACTTAGTACCGCATTGATGGTGCCTAATACGATGGTCGGGAAGAACATAATACAGATACCCAAAGCGAAAGGACGGAGCAAGGGATACATATCAATCGGTTCTGCCCGGCTCAAAGCCTGCCATACTTTTATGGCAACATAGAACAATGCTCCCAAGCCCGCTACCCCTTTAGCCACTGCCGCCATATCAGCGGACAGTGGCATCATCTCATCATATAATGAGCGTAGGACTTCGTGAAGATTACTAAATTCCATAACTACCAGTATTTTTGGTTTGGCGTTCCGTAGAGTTCAAGCACTCTTTTGGTATTGTTCTGTTTTTTTGCCCGCAGGATGCTCACGGAGATGTTTTTATTGGTGTAGTAGCGTACAAGGCTGTGGTATTCCTTTACCTCTTTATATACACGGTCAATAATATCCATACGCTCCTTGTCGTTCAGCGAAAGGCTGGATGAGGTTACAATCTGCTTCAGTTCTTTCAGCAGTTCAGTACTCTCATTTAAGAGTGCCGAGTAACCATTGGCGATTGCCGCCAGTTCCTGCGGGGAGAAATTCGGGTCGTTCATCATCTTGCCGAAATTCTGTACATACATTTCGGACACGTCACCTACCAACAGAACCGTTTGCTGTACTTTACGGGCATCTTTCACAAGGTTATTGACGGCTTTCAGCTTGTCGTAATACTCCTTGCCTTGCTTGTACATCTTTTCTACTTCCTTGAAGTTCTTAATTACATTGCTTACGGTCGAGGAAGTCTGAACGATTTCGTTCGCACTGTTGATAATACCCGATGCAAGGTTTGACGGGTCAACAACCACCCACTGAGCTTTTGCGGACGGTGATACAGCAAATAGCAGTGCCGTACACACCATAAAAAGGATTTTTTTCATTGTTCTGAATTTTTAAATGATTAATAATTATTGATTTGCCTTATCCCGCCTTTGCATTGCGATATGCTTAATGGCGAGTTCGACATTGCCGTCCAGTTCGGATGCGAGCTGCATCACTTCCATTTTTTCGGTTTCTTCGGTTGTGTAGGCGAGGTATTCCTCCAAACTCACTTCGGTGGCATAAACTGCCGAGTGCGTACCACCTAAGCCGATCCAAACCTCTTTGTACAATCGGCTTGGGTCGTTGTTCATATTGATGGAAAGTACTTGTCCTTTCTCCTTGTCGGTCAGCCCCAGCATTGCCTGTATATCATCGAATTTGTTCATATACTTGCGTTGGTCTAAGAGGATTTTGCAGTCGGAATTGTTGATGATTGATTCTTTCACAATGGGCGACTGGATAATATCATCGACTTCTTGCGTTACAACAATGGCTTCTCCGAAGAATTTTCTGACGGTTTTAAACAAATATTTTATGTATTCTGCCATTCCCTCTTTGGCAATCGCTTTCCACGCTTCTTCAATCAGGATGAGCTTTCGGATACCTTTCAGCCTCCGCATCTTGTTGATGAACACCTCCATAATGATGATCGTGACGATGGGAAAGAGGATTTTGTGGTCCTTTATTGCATCAATTTCAAATACAATAAAGCGTTTGGAAAGCAGGTCTAACTGCTTGTCCGAGTTCAACAGGTAATCATATTCGCCACCTTTGTAATAGGGTTCGAGTACGTTGAGAAAATTGGCAATGTCAAAGTCTTTTTCCCTTACCTGTTTTTCTTCGAGTACCTTTCGGTAATCGCCCTGCACATACTCGTAAAAACCGTTGAATGAGGGGAATACATCTTTCGTTTTGATACGTTCGATATAACCACTTACTGCATTGGACAATGCTACTTCTTCCGAGCGTGTAGGCGGTTCGTCATCACGTTTCCAGAGCGTGAGTATCAAAGTCTTGACACTTTCACGTTTCTCGATGTCGAAAACGCCATCATCGGTATAGAAAGGATTAAAGGCAATCGGGTTGTCTTCTGTATAAGTAAAGTAAACACCGTCTTCGCCTTTGGTTTTCCCTTTAATGAGTTCGCATAAACCCTGATAAGAGTTCCCTGTATCCACGAGCAATACGTGAGCACCTTGTTCGTAGTACTGTCGAACCATGTGGTTGGTAAAAAAAGATTTCCCGCTTCCCGACGGACCAAGTATAAATTTGTTCCGATTTGTGATAATACCACGCTTCATAGGCAGGTCTGATATATCCAAATGAATGGGCTTTCCGGTCAGACGGTCAGCCATCTTGATACCGAACGGCGAGGGCGAATTGTGGTAGTTGGTTTCTTCAGTAAAGAAGCACAAGGCAGGTTCGATGAACGTGTAAAAACTTTCTTCACTCGGAAAATCGCCCGCATTGCCCGGCATACCTGACCAATACAAGGTGGCTACGTCCGTAGTATTGTGGCGTGGCTTACATTCCATCAGTGCCAAGGCACTACCGCAATCGTTCTTTAGCTGTTTGAGTTCCGCAGGGTCTTCCGACCAAGCCATAATGTTGAAGTGCGCCCGGATGGAAGAAAGACCGAACGAATGTGCTTCGTTCAGGTACTTTTCTATCCATTCTTTATTGATTTGGTTGGCACGGCTGTACCTTGCCAAAGAGTGCATATTCCTTGCGGACTTCTCAAACTTTTGCAGGTTGTCCTCGCTGTTATCCAAAAACAAATACTGATTGTAGATATGGTTACAGCTTAACAACAACCCAACAGGAGCAGCGAACGACAGACGGCAGTCGCTCCGATCCGTGGACAACTTTTCAAAACGGGTATCTGCCGAAACCGTTCCAGGCAAATCGTCCGTATCGGACAAGGTATGCAATGACAACCTTTTGTTTCCGATACGGACTTCTTCAGCTCCCAACCCGATGTCCTGCATTGGTGTTCCGGCTTCACGAGATAGCGTAAGGTATTGCTCCAGCAATCCCTGTTTGCTGTCCGTTCCGATGATGTCATCTTCGGTCAGGCGTTGCAGGCTTACAAAGCCGCTATCGTTCACGATACGCTCAAACTGTGCCACCGCTTCCATAAATCGATGTATCGTTTCCTTGTTCCTGATTTCCTTTGGTATCAAAGTACCTTTGCAAAGCGAACTGAAATTGCTTTGCATACGCATCCGCTCTTTGGTAGTCTTGGTCAGGAACAGGTAGCAATAGTGGTTCAGAAACGGTCGCTCGTTGAAATGGCGTTGGTAGGACTTAGCCAAAAAGCTCTGATCTTCCTTTGCCAAATCGGGGGCATAGCTTTCCTTGATGTACCAATCTTGCTTATGGATGACCGTAAAATCAGGCAAGGTCTTGATAGCCTTGTGCCAGGCGGAGTGAATGGCTTCGTATTCTGCCGATGCCACTGTGAACAGTTCCGGTAAACGCACTTCAAAACAAGCGGTAATGTCCGCATCTTTGGAAAGGATGCAGTTGTTCTCTACTGCCAGCAATGGAAATTTACTTTCCAGCGTAGTGGTTTTAGATACATTTCTCATAGGGCGTTCTGTTTAGGCGTGAATTTTAAATAGCGGTGTATCGGCTTGCGGCAGATGATGTAGCGGGGATGTCTTTTATTAGCAGCGATTTTCATCAAACCGTGTTCGCCGTACTTCCTGTTCAGCGAAAAGGTCTGCCACACAATGAGCGAAGCACCGCCAGCACCGAGCAGCAAGCAGATGTAAGAGTTCACGCCAGCCATATACAGTATCATCACGAGGATAAGCGTTCCGAGCAGCCCACCAGCGAAAATGAACAGGTATTGTGCTTTCAGCCCCTTGAACTCCACCGTTCTTCCAATGCCTTTATTGATATTGTAATTCATAAGGCAAGGGATTAAAGGAAGAATGAACGCAGGATAGTAGCCGCCACAATCAAGAAGATACACGCCCCAAACCACGAAGCCGCCGTCTTCGATGTATCTGGGTCACCGGAACTGAATTTGTTGTACACCTTAACGCCTCCGATTAACCCCACGACCGCACCGATGGCGTAGATTAATTGGGTAGCAGGGTCGAAGTAGCTTGTTACCATTTGGGTAGCTTCGTTGATACCTGCCGAGCCGTTTCCCTGTGCGAAAGCACCCATTGCCGACAGCATTGCACCTAACGTCAGCAAAACTTTTTTTCTCTGTTTGTCCATAATTGAAACACATTAATTTGTTAACTCAGCCCACACCTTGCGGGCTTATCGGAACAAAGGTGTTTCAGAAATGGAGGCGGTCTTACAAAGTGGCAGTCAAAGGAAGTGTTTGGCTGTGAATGGCTGTTATTGAAGTGAAAAAAGCAGTATATTAGCTGTATTTAAAACTTTTAGCTGAGGAACTACAGATAATGCCGAACGACTTAGTAGCATATTCAAGAGCAGGTGATGTATTTCATTACAGGTGGGCAGCCAGACGCTGCTTAGGATTAGTTTATTCTAACGCTTCTCTACGGACTATTGTGATCGAAGGTTCAAAAGAAAACGAGAAAGAAGGCGAGTATGTTATAGACGTCACTGAATATTACGATGATTTAAATGACAGAAAGCAGATTAAGTATTACCAATTAAAGCACACAACTGTTCAGAAAGATACTCCTTTTGTTTTAAGTGATTTGAAAGATACCATTGAGGGCTTTTCAAAAAGATTTTCCCAGCATTTAAGAGAGACAAATGCTCCTGTTTTTTCATTTACCATCGTTACCAACAGACCGCTAGAAGATTCTTTCAAATGGAATATAAATTTGTTAGCAAATGATGAGCCGGTCAATGATAGGTTTAGAGAAACCATTGAAAAATATACGGGATTTTCTTCTGATGAACTGAGTCAGTTTTGTAAACTTTTAAACTTCCAGGATGGTGAAGGAGATTACAATACTCAAAAAGATGAACTGAGATTAGAAATAGCACAATTGATAGCCGGAACTGTTGATAATGCACAAATTGAAAGTATTGTTGCTCTTGTACAGGAAAGGGTTTTACCGGACTCTAACGGAATAATTTCCCGGGAAGATATTTTAAAACGCTTCGGTATTTCCGCCGAAAGAGACCTGTTTCCGGCTCCTGCCATATGGGAACAGGCAGAAAATATCATTGAGCGGGAACAACACAATGAGCTTGTCAAAAATATTTCAAATTCTTCATATCCTGTCATTGTCCATGCACCGAGCGGTGTTGGCAAATCTGTATTCTGTCGCCAGCTAATACATTCATTACCTTCAGATTCAATAGGTATTGCCTATGATTGTTTTGGAGCGGGGCGATACAGAAATCGTAGCGAACCTCGACATAGACATCGGGATGCTTTGGTTCAAATTGTCAATGAACTTGCCGTAAAAGGTCTATGCGATCCTTTGCTTGTACAGGACACTTCCCAGGATAATGATATTATGAAGAAGTTCTTATGGCGGATTGACGCCGCTGTAAAAACCTTAAAACAAACAAGTGATTCTGCCACCTTATTTATTTTGATTGATGCGGCAGATAATGCAGAAATGGCAGCTCAGGAATACAACCATCCCTGTTTTGCCAACGAATTGCTTCGTGAAAATATACCGGACGGATGTAAGCTGGTTTTATTATGCAGAACAGAACGAATTCAGTTACTAAAACCTAACTCTAAAATTGCTCAGTTTAAATTAGAAGCATTTTCCGAAACTGAATCATTAATAAATTTACGGAAATGGTTCCCTGAAGCTGACGAAAAAGACGGGACGGAATTTCATCGGTTAACCAGTGGCAATCCTCGTGTGCAGGCAAATGCATTAAGTGTTCATGCATCAACCGTTTCTGAATTATTAAGCCGATTAGGTCCTGCGGGAATGACCGTTGAGGAGCAGATTGAACTGCAATTAAACACAGCGATATCAACAATAAAAGATTCCTTGTCGGATTCTTTTCAGGAACAAATACAGGCAATATGTTTAGGGTTGGCAAGCTTACCTCCTCATATTCCAATAGAAATTTTAGCAAAAGCGGCAGGAGTAACAACCGAGACAATTAAAAGCTTTGTAGCAGATATTGGTCGCTCGTTGTGGTTGTCAGACGAATCTGTACAATTCAGAGATGAGCCAACGGAAACGTGGTTTAGAAAAACTTTCTTGGCAAAAAAAGAAAATTTCGAAACCTATATAAACATATTAGAGCCTTTAGCCAATCAGTACACTTATGTGGCCGAGGTTCTGCCGCATCTGTACCTTCAGGCAGAGCAATATGAAAAACTAATCGAAATTACACTTTCGGACAGTTATTTGCCGGAAGATAATCCAATCGATGCAAGAAATGTACGTGTTTACAGGTTACAGTTTGCTTTCCGTGCAGCACTGAGAGCCAAACATTATAATGATGCGATTAAGATAGCTATGAGAGCTGGCGAGGAAGTGGCTGGAAATCAGCGGCAGCTCGGGCTTTTTCAGAATAATATTGACCTGCTTGTTACTTTGCAGGATCAACAAAAGGTTCAGGATATTGCATTTAAACGCTTACTGAGTGGTGCCTGGAATGGTTCAGAGAATGTCTTTACTGCTTCATTATTGTCAGGAATTAATGAATATAAGGGAGAAGCCAGAGGTTATTTAAGGGCTGCTGTAAATTGGCTGCAAATATACTTTGAAGATCTTCGGAAAAGTGATGAACGCCACCCGCAAAATGAGGTTACAGAAAGGGATGTTTTAGAATTAGCATATGCATTTTTCAATATTTACGGGGTAGAAGATTGTATTGATTTCCTAAATCGATTCACGTCCAAAGCATTTGTTTTTGACATAATGAAGAGTCTAATAAAGCGACTTATAGATATTGGAAATTTTGAAGCTATTAATAATTTCCTGGAAATTTGTATCAGGCAACCGTACTATACAGTAGCTATTGTCAGCGAACTCATAAAAGTTGGGAGATTCCCGGAAGAACAGTTTATTGAAACTTGTTTATGTCTCCTAACAGGTTCGAAATCCAGGATTAAAAAACCAAAGCAGTACTATCATGGTGACAATATTACACCAGCTATAGTGTCTTTTATAGAGGCTTGTCTACATAGAAACTTACCATCTGCACAACTGCGAAGGGTATTGAGACATTATATCCCTTTACAAGCGTCGCAGATGGCATACAGTGCATATCAATCTCAGGAACGTACCGTTTACCTAAAAACACTCGCAATCCGAAGCTTATCGGAAAATAAATCGGAAGTAGATATTGATGCTATTTTGCCTCAAAATCTAGCTGACAAAAAGAAAAAAAATGACTACGACCGGGATAATGAGATTAAAGAATTCAAAGAAGTAATCAACGGTTTGTTTCCCTGGTACTTTCTAAGGGTTAGAATATTGAGCCAGCAGGAATTCAATTTTGAAAGTGAAGTAAAAAATGCAAATGACAAATCAAACAAAGCAAGAACCAATAGATATCGGTCACACGATACTTTACCTAATGAGATTGCTGCGCTTCAGTCATCTATTCTAATATTATATAACAAAGGAAATACTGAAGAAGTAAACTGGTTTTATAATACCTACATCAAGAGCAATAAAGCTTTGTGGATTCCCGATGAGCTGAATACAGTAAGAGCAGCATTCAGATTATCACATTTATCCTTAATAAAACAGAGACTTGAGCAAAAGGCTTATAAGCGAATAAAAAGTATCACCGAAGATGGCCCGGAAGAAATGGCGGAAAGATATATCGGACTTGCCCGTGCTGTATTGAATACAGCCTCTGATGACGCCAGTGTATATTTTGAAGAGGCCGTAAACATCGTGTCTAAATTTGGCGACGAAATAGTCAGAAGATGGGAAGCTGTTGTATCACTTGCTAAACAAACATGGAATGGAGATAGTGTCTCTGACGAATTAGCATATCGCTTTATACGCTGTGCTGAAGTTGTGGGAGAATATGTATCCCGTGAAAAGTATTGGAACAGAAGCGAAGCGATTGCTGTTTGTGCGAGAATGTCGAGCGGAGAAGGAATATCTGCACTAAGCCGGTGGCGGGATAGAGACATAGGAAGGTTTGAATACCAGTTAGAAGCATTACTGATTGAATTGGTACAATCCGGTAAAATATCACCTTCAACAGGATGGGCGATGTCAAGATTTTTCTCCTATCATCAACTTGAAGAGTTGCTTTTCATCTGCCTAAAAAATGAAGGTAATACAGAAATAAAGCAAAAGATATTTGCAGATGCCATCTATCTGCTCCAAATAGAAGGTACCACCGCCGATTACTGGGAAAAGATGCAGCAAATAGCCTCTCGGCAAAATATCCAGAATGATACATTAGATGGAATATTAGCTTACCATCAAAAGAATAAAAAATTATTGCCGGAGGATAATGAAGATGAAACTCTTCAAAACACAAATCGAACTGATGATAATGTAAATTGGGAAGATGTCTTTGGAGCTCTGGATATTCTCAACAATGAACAGTTTGAAAAATGCCTTCTTGCTTTTAATGCAATATCCGATAAGCGTTTCTACAGGGACATTGAAAGCTTTTGGATCGAAGTGATACAAAGATTGAAGGAAAAGGATCTCTGGAAATTTATTGATATATTACTCTTATCAAGAGTAAATCGTTATGAACTCAAATCTTTTTTCAAATTGCTTCCAGAAGAGTGGAAAAATAAGGTCAGCTTCAAGAAAAACTGGCCTGTGTTAACAAAGCAATTAGGAAGGAAGTATGCACAAGAACTGATAAGCCTGTATTCTTTTCAATATTTTGTTCAGGATTTTAATCTTAGTGAAAGTGAAATAGATAAACTAAAAGAAGGAATATTTGAAGGGCTATCAAGCGGGTACGAATTTTCTGACGCAGAAATGTTTTTTGGGTTTGTAAGTATTGCTACTTCAATAATCGACCCTGTAAAGGTAACGGACTTACTTGATTTTACACTATCAAGATTTGAATTACATATTGAGAAAGATTTTGGTGATGGCGAATGGGATAAATGGTTATTTACATCTAAGAATGTCAACAAAAATATAGCGGGTTTCATTTGGTCTGCTCTTGGATCCCCTCGCTCATCAGAACGATGGAATGCAGCACATACGGTAAGTGCATTAGCCCAATTCAACTGTACGGGTATCATTGATGAACTGATTAACTGGATGCAGCATGACAAAGTGGATGCCTTTGGTAGCTGTCAATTTCCGTTTTATAATCTTCATGCCCGATTATATTTATTAATTGCTTTAGTAAGAGTTTCTCTTGATAAACCCGAGTTGTTGGTTCAATATAAAGACATATTCGTTCATTATGCCTTTGGTGAACCTCATATCCTTATCCAAAAGTTTTCAGCAGAAATAGCGGTCAATCTTTCCATTTCTTTGGACGATATCTTTGATGAGGAAACACTGAATAAACTAAAAGCTGTTGGTAAAAGTAATATGCCGATAGTGGAAATGGATTACAATGAGACAATAGATAGTTATTGGCACGTAAACGGAATAGTTAATACTGAATATGATTTTCATTTCGGATGGGACTTTGATAGATACTGGTTTCAACCGTTGGGCGATGTATTTGGTGTACCGGGGAAACAAGTAGAAGATATAGCTGCTAATGTCATTATTGAAGAATGGGGTATAAAAGAGAAAAATGGCTATAACAGTGATCCGAGAGTTTCTATCTGGAATAGACATTCGAATGAAAGAGAAACGGGACATAGCCATGGTAGCTACCCGAGAACTGATAATCTTGACTTTTATTTGTCTTACCATTCCATGATGGTAGCAGCAGCAAAGTTTCTCGAAAAAATGCCTGTAGTATCAAAAAGAGATTGGTATGATAATGAGCGGGACGAGTGGATCTCAGGTCATTTATTAACGTGTGCTGATGGAAAATGGTTAATAGACTATCGTGATCCAGTGCCATTAAAGAGACCAGAATGGCTTTCTAAAAGTAAGGATGATAACTGGAAATTGGAAATTCCGGAAAAGAGTTTTTATGAAGCATTACTAACAGATGATGACAGCGGAGAACAATGGCTTAATGTACGGGGAGGATGGGAAGAAAAAGATAGCGAAAGAACCGAAAGTTTTTCAATTGCCTCTGCATTGGTTTCTAAAGGCACTTCCGGCGCACTAATGAGAGCACTGGAAACCTGCAGTGATCCTCATGACTACAAACTTCCTAATTATAAAGAGGGGGATATGGAAATAGAATCAGGTTCTTTTGAGCTTAAGGGGTGGATTAAGGATGAATCTGTTTCCAAAAGATTAGACGAATATGATCCCTATGCTGATAATGTAGACTATCCTCCTTTTGTAATAGGAGATGATATTGTGGACAGGTTAAGTTTGTCTGTAGATGGTAACGGGAAAATTTGGTATTCACCCAAGTCATCATATCCAGCCTTGAAATGCGCAATATGGAGCAGTCACAGAGACGACAGAGATGAAAATCCAAATCAGTCTGGTAAACGGTTAAAAGCGTCATTACAATTTTTAAAACACATGTGTTCAACTCTTAATTGTGACCTGATATTGGAAGTTGGAATAAAAAGGGAAATTAATTATAAATACCGGAGCCGGGAAGATAAATACGAATATTCGAAACCTATACATAAACTATTTATACTGTCATCCGATGGAGAACTTAGAACTACAGGAAAAAATCATAAACTTGGGTAAACTCTTCGTGAAAGAGCTTAAATTAGAACCAGGCGTTGATACCTTCTCACGCTGGATGGCTCATTATCTTGCAGAAAAAATATCTGTTGCTGAACAATCAGAAGGGAATGAAAAAGAGGCTGCAGAAAAAGAGTGTTTTGATGTAATATTAAAGTTATGGCAACACCGGCATTCTCTTCCATCTGGAAGAAGACCTTTCCAAAGTTTCGAGCCTATCCTGGATACATTGTCTAAGCTAAATCTTGACAAAGAGGAACCTTATTTTTATAATGCTTTACGCAATCAAGACTTGGCGGAATTAGAAACAGACAATTTAGATCATAAATCTGTAGAAGAATGGATGGATATTGCTAACGAAATTGACAAGACAGCCAGGATTTGGATAGAATATGCATTAGGCCAAGCCGCTAATAATGCAAAAAATGAGAGAACAAAGCAGTGGATTGAAAATGCTGTAAACCTATCTGATAATGCTGATACAAGCATCATTAATATTTTATTAGATAATAACCCTTCTTTTGATATTGAAGATTATGATAAAGATGATTATTCAAAACAATATGATATTGAGAGGTTAAAAAAGAGGATTACTCAGCTTCAGAAATATTCACAGCTTAATGAGACTTTATTGAAAGTCTATGAAACTGACCTTAAAAAATTGTCGAATAATATCTAAATCTGAGAATGTAAACACGAGAAAGAACCCTCACACAAACTCCCCAATGTCAAAGTTTTCAAAATCATTTTTCCGCAAATTGGAAGAACCGGCTTCCGTTCCAGTAGAGAGTGTGCTGTCCAAAAGCTCGGCAATTTTTTGGGAAGCACCCTCTATGGAATTTTCAAGCAGGCTGAATAATTCGGTTCCCTGTAATCTTTGAACTATGGCTACCGCTGTTTCCTTTTGGGCTGTTTCCAATTTTTCTTTTTGGAGCAACACCCCCACGGAGTTTAGTTCTTCAAAGGTAACCCCCTGGGCAAAACCGTCATCGCCACCAGATGTTCCGTACCTGTTCCATTCTTCTTCCTCTTCCTCCAAATCAGGCATATTACTGAAAACTTCGTCCAGCTCTTCCTGCGGAATTTGAATACCCACGTCTTCATTCTCGTCGTATTCAATGTCTAAATTATCGGGGTCGAACACCTGTTCCTCTATTTGGCGTTCATTGGCATTGTTTGGCGGCGAAAGTCGTATTACAGGCTTGGGCTGCCCCATAATATCGGGCAGTTTCGGATTGACTTTTTCCTGTTTGGACTTTTGTTCCGACCTTTTATTAATGACAATCTTGTCCTGCAACAGCAGGGCTATGACTATCAGCAGGCATATCACGATTAGTATTTCCATAGCCTAAAAATTTAGCTTTTCTGATTTGTTATAGACTTCCCTCATTTCAGCCCCGAAATCATCAAAATGATGTTGTAGCAGGTTATGTATGTAATCCGCAAGCGTGAGCTTTCCGCCACCGAGCATAAACACGAGCTGGCTTAGTTTCTGATGAAATTCTTTGCTGATATATACTGTTTTTCCGTTCCGTGCCAAAAATGTTGTCGGAGTAAGAAATTTGGATTTGTATTGAGCCGTGCGTAATGCCTTTTCTGGCTTTTGCTTTGCCTTTTTCATAATCGGATATTTTATAAAATGGGTTTAAAACGTTCGTTGAAATAACCTGTAATATCATCACCAAATTCCCTGAAGTGGTGTTCAAGGATGTTATCAATGTAGGAATAGAGGGTTGTTTTTTCCTCTCTTGTCAATTGTACGATGCGGAGCAATCTTTCGTGGTATTCCGGGCGAATGTAAACAACCTTGCCGCTACGACCGGACGGAAACCGATTGACCAGAAATGTTTCCTCATAGTCCGCTTTTTTTGATGAACTGCTTCGGGGTTTTTCTTTGGGCTTTGCCTTGATTTCTTTAGGTTCATCCCTCAGCTGATTAATTTGAGGTGGAACAACCGGCTCGTCGCCACTGATGATATTCATTAAATAATCCTCATCGACATCAGGCTTTTTAAAATCGTTGTTTTTGTTATCTGTACTCATAGTTTGTCACTTTTATAGATGAGTAATTTTTATAAATTCCTCGATAAACAAATCCATTTTCGTGGCTTTCAGCAATTGTGTTTCGGCGGGTAGCAAGCTGGATCTAAATACATAGTTTTCAGTATCGTCTGTTTCTTTTCGGAAACGCTTGCTGTCCATTATCCTTGTTTCCATTAAAGGCAGGTTGAGTTGTCGGATGACACTTTGGTAAGCCTCATACAAGCCTGTCTTCTCCCTGCCGTCCACTTGGTTCCAGAACAGCCATAACTCTTGCTCATCGTTACCCTCAATGGTTTTCGGGAGTTCAAGAAAGGCTTTGGTAAAGCCCAATGTACTTTCCACGACCAAACGGTCGGCGGTTATGGGCGAAAAGATAAAATCCATCATTTTCAAAGTGGTCAGTACCCCTTTGGTATTGGCGGTCCCCGGCAGATCAAAGAAAATAACATCCGGTACAATAGCCGACTCTCCGATATATTCCGACGCTTTTTCCAAAGCATATTCGGCTTTGCTTTTGATAATCGGGTATGCCTTTTTGTTAATGGTCTGGAACTGCTTCATTGCAGCCTTTTTATGGTACTCATTCTGCATTAAAGTCTTCTTATCCCGCTCCCGCATATTGGTCAGGCTGTGCTGCGGAAAGTCACAATCCAATACGAGGACATTAAAGCCTAACCGGTAGTGGAGCACACTTGCCAGCAAGGTGGTCATTGTGGATTTTCCTACGCCGCCCTTTTGGGTGGAGAAGCTGATTTTTAAAGTTTTTTTCTTTGTTTTCATTATTTTAAAATTTATTGTTACACACTTTCCTTGTTTTGCAGGTCTGAATATTCCTGCACTTGAATATTCCTTTGTTCACTTATTCATGCCTTGTTTTTCTGGAATACGCCTGTATATTTTTTTGCTTTTCTTACAGCCTTGTCGGATATGTTTTTTGGCAAATGATAAACTTTACAAAAGGCAAAATGCTTTACCGCTTTTATGCTTTTAAAACCTTATGCTTTTATTCCAAACTACCTGTATGCAAATCCTGATTTCTTCCCTGTCTTAATACATTTTTTCCTGCCTGCTCTAAAACTATAAGACAAATAAAGCGAATGATTGACCTGCTGATTGAAGTGTGGCACTGTTTGGCTGTCAAAGGCAGTGTTTGGCGTGATACTACATAGCAATACTCTCTGAAAGAGGTCATTACTTTGTGTATTGAATTTTATTAACGGATTTATGCAAAAGCATCTTGACAAAACGGACACGAAACAGGACGGCATCAGGCCGTTTTTCCCTGTTACTTTTAATCCGTCCCGCAGGGCGGATTTTTGTGTTCACCGGAACACGGCAAGTTGTGTTTTGAGCATCTCGAAACGATTTCCGATGCTCAAAACAACTTGCCCTTGCAGGGGGCAGAAAACGTCCTCCGAAGTCGGCGTTTTTGTATGAATTATCTAAAGATGAGCTCGCCAAAGCTCGGTTAAAAATGGATTAGTGATGAACGAGAACAGCAAAAAGCAGTTAAAAAAGACAGGTCGTCCGCTAAAAAACGACCCTGCGAAAATCCGGTACACGATTTCCTTTAACGAGCAAGAACACGCCCGCTTTCTTGCCCTGTTTGACCAATCGGGTATGCAGGTTAAGGCACATTTTATTACGTCCTGCATCTTTGACAAGACAATAAAATCCGTAAAAATTGACAAAGGAACGGTTGATTTCTATATGCGATTGACTTCGTTCCACAGCCAATTCCGCTCTATCGGGGTAAATTATAACCAGGTCGTAAAGCTGTTGTACAAGAATTTTTCAGAGAAAAAGGCATCGGCCTACCTGTACAAATTAGAAAAACAGACGGCTGAAATGGTCGGATTGTTCAAAGAAATTGTGGAGATAACAGCGGAATTTGATAAAAAATACCTGAAAAAACAGCCGTAGAAATGATAGCGAAGATTGGTAGAAGTGCAAATTTATACGGTGCGTTGGCGTACAACAATCTGAAAGTGGAGAATGAAAACGGAAAGATTTTGTCTGCCAACAAGATTATTGAAACCGCAAACGGTCAATATTCCGTTGCACAATTAGCACAATCTTTTGCTCCGTACCTTATCGCAAATCGGAATACGGAATATCATACACTGCATATTTCGCTCAATCCCGACCCGAAAGATAACGTCAGCGATGACAAGTTCCGGGAAATGGCAGAACAGTATATGCGTGAAATGGGTTATGGCGAACAGCCTTTTGTTGTATTCAAACACACGGATATCGACCGAAGCCATATACACATTGTATCGGTCTGCGTGGATGAGCAGGGCAAAAAGATTTCGGGCAAATTTGAGAAAATGCGGTCGATGAACCTGTGCCGGGAATTAGAAAGAAAACACGGATTAATACCTGCAACAGATAAGGAACGTAACCAGACGGATAAGATTTTTCGTCCGGTAGATTATCGGGCTGGCGACGTAAAAAGTCAGATTGCTTCGGTGGTTCGCCATCTGCCAAACTATTACAAGTTCCAGACTTTAGGAGAATACAATGCATTGCTATCCCTGTTCAATGTTACCACTGAAAAGGTGGTGGGTGAATTGCATGGGAAGCCTCAACAGGGGCTGCTGTATATTCCCCTAAACGAGAAAGGCGAACGAGCCGGGCATCCGTTCAAGGCTTCTTTGTTTGGGAAAAACGCAGGGCTTCAGGCTTTGGAATTGCATTTTGCGAAATGCAAAGCGGCTTTGAAAGATACACCTGCCAAACAGACACTAAAATCTGTCGTTACCATTGCCTTGCAAACCACCAACGATGAACAGGCTTTTAAAAAGCAATTGTCTGAACATGGAATTAACGTAGTGGTACGAAGAAATGATACAGGACGTATTTATGGAATCACTTTCATTGACCACAATTCCAAAACGGTTTGGAACGGCTCACGTTTGGCAAGGGAACTTTCTGCCAGTACCTTTAATGATTATTGGAACAAGAACATCAACCCCGATATTAAAGAACCTGTTGCTGTACGACCGAAAATATCCACATCGAATGATGCGGATCTTCCTACGGCTGAACCACACCGTTTATTCGACTTATTCCATACATCTGAAAAACACGAAGACGGCTTGATTGAAGCATTGGGAGGTTTGCTCCCCGAAGCCCAAGGCGAAGATTACGAAGAACAGGAGTTTGCTAATCGTATGAAGAAGAAGCGTAAAAGCTACAATAGAAATAGATAATATAACATTGACGATTTTTGTAACTTAGTAAGTTAATATTTTGAATTGTAAAAATGAAAATAGCCGAACTTGAAAAACTAATTGAAGGACAAAGGGAACACCCAGGGCTTGATTTTAAAGCACCTTGTATTTGGGATGTAAAAAAGTTAACAAAAGATATATTAGCAATGTCCAATTTACCCGATGGTGGATACATCGTTATTGGGGTTGAAGAGATTGATAATTCTTTCATCAAAAGTGGGGTTAACGAAGAGTATAGGAAAACTTATATTTTAGATGAAATGAAAGATCAAGTTGGAAAATATGCTGATCCAATGGTTGATTTTGAATTGCATTTTCCAGAAGATTCAGACGGATTTATTTATGTCGTAATTAAGGTGTTTTCATTTCGAGAAACTCCCACCATCTGTAAAAGGGACCTAGACAGAGAGTTAAAAGCAAGTACTATCTATTATCGTAATACAAATCGTAGGGTTGAAAGTGCAGCAATTTCAAATGTAAATGATTTACGAGATATCATTGAGTTAGCTGCTGTTAGGCTTATGCAACGAAGACGTAGTTTTGGATTTGTTGTTCCTGATGATCATTATAAATCATACCTTTCAAATATAGAATTGGTGAATAAATTACCACTTGCAAATGAAATTAAAGCAAAGGGATATTGCGAAGTAAATGTAACCCCAGTATCCCCGAATAATCTACAATCATTAAGTGAGTGTTTGAATGTGGTTGAAAAAGCTCAAGTCAGACTAAATTGGGACTTTCCATACATCCCAAGAACCCCAATTCAAGGAAATGTTGAAACCTTTGAGAACGGATATCAAGGAATATCTAACCTTGGTTCAAGAAAGGAAATTTGGAGAATGCATTCTTCAGAACATTTTTATATCCTTAGTGCATTTGTTGAAGATTGGATGGAGGGGGATGATTTACGTGGTTCTTTTGCCAAAGACTTCCCTAGTGGTGAATTTTTCTTTTTCTATACAAGTTTACTACACTATTTGACACAATTGTATGCTTTCATTGAAAGACTTACAACACAAGGACTGTACAAAGAAGGTGCAAGGGTCTCGCTTCGATTTGGTAATATGTCAAATAGACAACTTTACCTCGATTCTACAGGAAGAGTGCCTTTAGTTAGAAAGAGAACAACAGGAGCAGGGGAAATATTAATAGAAGAGGATTACAATGCTCAACAGTTATTGGAAGACAGTACTAAATTATCAAACACAATGATTTTAAAGGTTGCAGAATATTTTGAATATCTCCCCCTAAGTGATTCAATTTTCATAGAACAGACTCAATTTTTGAATAACAGATAATTTTCAATAAGTCTCAAAGACATATCCTGCCAAATACTGCCACGTACCGCCATTGAGTGCCACATTCTTATAGCCACTCCACAGAGCCCATAAATTCACGCCCGAACATTAAAACTTAAAATAATGCAGGGAGAAGACGATTTAAGAGGACTTGCCAAGATAATGGCATTTATGCGGGCAGTGAGTATCCTTTTGGTACTGATGCACCTTTATTGGTTCTGCTACGGTTTCTTTTTAGAACGTGGCTGGACACTGGAAGTTATCAACAAAATTTTAGGGAATTTCGACAGGACAGCGGGTTTGTTTTCGCATACCCTGTACACCAAAATATTTGCTTTGGTATTGCTGGCTTTAAGCTGTTTGGGTACAAAGGGTGTAAAGAATGAGAAGATAACCTGGTCTAAAATATATGTGGCTTTGGGAGTGGGCTTTGTGCTGTTCTTTCTTAACACACCCTTGTTAAAGTTGTCGGCAGGGCTTGCCACAATGCTTTACATTCTTACAACGGGCATGGGATATATTGCCTTACTGATGGCAGGCGTATGGATGAGTAGACTGCTTCGCAACAACCTGATGGACGATGTTTTCAATAATGAAAACGAGAGTTTTCAGCAAGAAACTAAACTGATGGAAAATGAATATTCCGTCAACCTGCCAACCAAGTTTTATTACAAAGGCAAATGGAATGACGGTTGGATTAACGTAGTCAATCCTTTCAGGGCATCCATCGTATTGGGAACTCCCGGTTCAGGAAAATCTTATGCCATCGTAAACAATTACATCAAGCAACAGATTGAGAAAGGCTTCTCAATGTACATCTACGATTTTAAATTTGACGACCTTTCTACCATTGCCTACAATCACTTACTGAAGCATCGGGATAAATACAAAGTACAACCGAAATTCTTTGTGATAAACTTTGACGACCCACGAAAGAGCCACCGTTGCAATCCGCTTAATCCCGATTTTATGACAGACATTTCGGATGCTTACGAAGCGGCTTACACCATAATGCTGAACCTGAACAGGTCGTGGATCCAGAAGCAAGGGGATTTCTTCGTGGAAAGTCCAATTATTCTTTTAGCCGCCATAATTTGGTATCTCAAAATATACGATAACGGTAAGTATTGCACATTCCCGCACGCCATCGAATTGCTAAATAAGAAGTATTCTGATGTATTTACAATTTTAACCTCATACCCGGATTTGGAAAATTATTTGTCGCCTTTTATGGATGCGTGGCAAGGCGGAGCACAAGACCAATTACAGGGGCAAATTGCATCGGCAAAAATTCCTTTGTCAAGAATGATTAGCCCGCAGTTATATTGGGTAATGACAGGAGATGATTTTTCATTAGACATCAACAACCCGGCAGCACCTAAAATTTTGTGTGTCGGTAATAATCCGGACAGGCAGAATATTTACTCGGCAGCATTGGGGTTGTACAATTCGAGGATTGTAAAACTGATTAATAAAAAAGGACAGCTAAAGAGTTCCGTTATCATAGACGAGTTGCCTACCATTTATTTCAGGGGGTTGGACAACCTTATCGCAACAGCGAGAAGCAATAAGGTGGCTGTATGCTTGGGCTTTCAGGACTTTTCGCAATTAACGAGGGATTACGGTGACAAAGAGAGCAAGGTAATACAGAATACCGTCGGTAATATTTTCAGTGGTCAGGTGGTTGGCGAAACCGCCAAGAGCCTAAGCGAACGCTTCGGCAAGGTGTTACAGAAACGGCAGAGCCTGACCATTAACCGTAATGATAAATCTACGTCCATATCTACCCAAATGGATAGCCTGATACCTGCATCCAAAATTTCAACGCTAACGCAAGGTATGTTTGTTGGTTCGGTATCAGATAACTTCGATGAACGCATCGAACAGAAAATCTTTCATGCTGAAATCGTGGTGGATAACGACAAGGTTGCTGCTGAAACCAAAGCCTACAAAAAGATACCGCAGATATCGTCATATACCGATGAAAACGGTAACGACAATATGAAGCAGGAAATCGAAGCCAATTACAGACAGGTCAAAACGGATGTTTTGCAGATTGTGGAAAGCGAAATGGAACGTATCAAGAACGACCCCGATTTACAGCATTTATTACAACAGGGGTAGCTGAAAATAGATAATGCGGTAGATATGTACATTATTTTTCGGACAGATTGAATAAATTTGCCATTCAAGTGATGAAACAATGAATAACTCAATCGACCAAGATTATAATCCTAAATTTATGTTGAAAGCAATCGAACTTTCTGAAATTGCATACAAAAGTGGCAAAGGGCTTCCTATTGGCTGCGTGATTGTCAGAGATGGCGAAATTATCGGAGAGGGACATAATGAAATATTTGAGCGGGTCAACCCTACATCACACGGCGAAATGGTTGCTATTGAAAGGGCTTGTAAGAATATTAATAGTCTTCAATTATCTGACTGCCAAATGTACACTACATTAGAACCTTGTCCTATGTGCTTAAGTGCTGTT
>Ga0164243_10000278_pt1 | contig 106000 bp, 89 predicted proteins | sample OricompcompostOP_FD_108781 | JGI IMG/M metagenome (GOLD analysis project Ga0164243, IMG submission 108781) | Organic Plus compost microbial communities from Emeryville, California, USA - Original compost - Organic plus compost (OP) | ecosystem: Engineered > Solid waste > Mixed feedstock >... | reverse complement strand
GCAATTCGACTAGTTCGCGGTTCAGGCTCGACCATGAAGACGGACATATCAAAGCCTCCCCCAACGACATAGTGCCTATGCCGCCTTTCAAAAGCGATTGACACACCGCCGACGGAAAGGGAGGCGTTGGGGTATGAATGCCGACCAGTTGCTCACGTTGACCGTGCTGGCTGCCGTTGTCGGCATGCTAGTCTGGGACAAGCTCAGGGCCGACATCGTCGCGCTTGCCGGCTCTGCTGTGCTTTTGATGACCGGCGTAGTTAGGCCGCTGGAATTGCAGAGCGCTTTCGCAAGCCCTGCGATTGTCGCGCTCGCCTCGCTCTTCGTGATCGTCTACGCGCTCGAATTGTCGGGCCTGCTCGATCGCGCCATTTCTCTGGCTGTCGCGATGTGCAAGCGGATGGGTGCCACGGGCCTATGGCTCATGCTGACGATGATCGGCTCCGTTTCCTGCTTCCTGAACAGTACCCCCATCGTGGTGATGAGCGCTCCCGTCGTGCGCGACGTCGCCAAGACGCTGAATCTGTCCCCCAAAACGTTCTTGATGCCGCTCTCCTACATCACCGTGTTGACCGGCTGCTGCACCTTGATCGGCACTTCCACCAATCTCATTGTGGATGACATGGCCAGCGTTGCGGGTCAGCCGCGCTTCGGGATTTTCGAGATCACGCCAGTGGGCATTCCCATGGCGATCGCCGGCGGCATCTACCTCTATTTCTTCAGTGGAACACTTATCGGCCGGCAGAATGACGAGCCACGCGAACATACGCATGCTGCCGCTCAGGAAGGCGAGACGAGAGTGGGAAACGCGCTGGTCGGTGATCCGCATGTCTTCGAAGAGCGCCGCTCCTTCGTTCCCTGGAAGGCAGCAACCGCGCTCGCCACGTTCATTGCTGCAATCGTGTTGGCATCAGCGAATGTAGCGCCGATTGCGGCAACTGCCTTCGCAGGGGCCGTGTTGCTCATCCTGCTGCGCGTCATCAGCGCAGACGAGGCCTATCGCGGTCTAAAGCCCGACATCCTGATCCTGATCGCCGGCATGGTGGTGATCGGCATAGCCATCGAACAAAGCGGGCTTGCAACCGAAGCTTCGAACATTCTGATCGATGAGGTCCGCGGCCTCAGTCCGTTCGTGGCGCTGGTGACGCTCTATCTGGTCACCATGGTGCTTACCGAACTGCTTTCGAATGCAACGGTAGCCGTTCTTGTGACACCCATAGCCGTCGCGCTGGGTGAAAGCCTGGGCGTGAGCCCCCGACCGTTCATCGTGGCAGTGATGATGGCGGGCAGCGCGGCCTTCGCGACCCCCTTCGGTTACCAGACAAACGTCATCGTCTATCAGATGGGCGGATATCGCTACATGGACTTCGTGCGCCTTGGCCTTCCGCTCAACCTCATAACCTTCGTGGCGGCGATCATATCCATTCAGATCTTCTTCCCATTTTAACGGGGAGGGTCTGCGAGACGCCGTTCGATATCTGACAAGGGAGAAATGCGAGAAATGGCTGAACAACTGGATGCGAAAGGGCGCGTTGCGCTGATTACCGGCGCCAATCGAGGCATAGGGTTCGAGATCGCGAAAGCCCTGGCCGGCAAAGGCGCGACCGTTCTGATCGGCGCGCGCAAGGCCGAATCGGGCATCGAGGCGATGAATGCCATTCGCGAAAAAGGCGGCACCGCTGAAGTGATCGCGATAGACCTGATCGACCAAGCCAGCATCACCGCGGCGGCGGCGCAGATTGAGGATCAATTCGGCAGACTCGACATTCTCGTCAACAATGCCGGCATTTCAGTGGAGCGCGGCAAGGAGCCGAGCGAGTCCGATGTCGGCCTGATGCGCCAAACCTATGAAACGAACGTCTTCGGCACGGTTGCAGTGACCAACGCCATGCTGCCCCTGCTGCGCAAATCGGATGCAGGACGGATTGTGAACGTCTCGACCGGCCTTGCCTCTTTCGCGCTGCGCTCCGGCCCCGATGCGCCTTTCTCCCATATGCGGTCGCTTGCCTATAATACCTCCAAGGCAGCGGTGAATGCCGTGACGCTGAACTACGCCAACGAGCTGGAGGGCAGCAGCGTGAAGATCAACGCGGCCAACCCGGGCCTTTGCGCGACCGATCTGACCGGAGGCAAAGGCCGGCCGGCGGAGCAAGGTGCTGCGGCCGCCGTTGAACTCGCGCTGATCGGCGCCGACGGGCCGAACGGCGGTTTCTTCAACGACGAGGGAAGGATACCCTGGTAGACCGAAGCCGCGCGAGCCCGGTCAGCTCGCGCGCATCTCGATCAGCGAACATCCTTCGGCCAGGGGGGCCGTTCCCACCAGAGCGAAACCCGCATCGGCTCCGAGCGTCTCCAGCTCGGCCAAAGTCCGTTCCTTACCGTCGATCGGCATCATCACGAGGTCCTGTCGCACGACATCCTCGCTATCGGGCCCCGCGCGTTCGGGCATGATCCGCTCGACGATCAGCAGACTCGCGCCCTCCTCCATCGCCGCGCGGCAATTGGCCAGAATCGTGGCGCTTTCGCGGTCGTCCCAATCGTGGAGGATGAATTTGAGGAGGAGACAATCCGCGCCCGGCGCGACATTCTCGAAGAAGCTGCCCGGCATGTATCGCACTCGATCACGCAGCCCTGCGTCGCTCAGATAGTCGACGGCCCCTGCTTCCACGGCGGGCAGGTCGTAAATTGCGCCTTGCACGTTCGGGTGGGCGAGCAGCACTTCTGTTAGCAGCCCGCCATAGCCTCCGCCCACGTCCATCACGCAGTCATAGCGGCTGAAATCGTGCAGCTGCGCCAGCACCCGTGCGACCGGCCGCGACTGGTCTGCCATCGCGCGGTTGAAAGCCTGCCCGTCGAATGCCGAAGCATTGAGGCTGCCGAAATCACCTTTGCCCCGGCCCGGTTCGCCGGTTTCCAGAGTGTGGCCGATCGTCTCGAGCGAAGCCATGACACGTCCGCCCCAGTGGATGGAGAGGCTCCGAAAAGAACTCTCCGCGTCGGATTTCAGTAGGGCCCCCATGGAAGTGATGGCGAAAGACCGAGGCCCGACATGCCGGCACACGGACAGCGAGCAGAGCGCACGCAAGACGCGAAACAGCGTGCCCTCATGCAGGTGGAGTTCCGCCGCCAGGCTCGCCGTATCCCTCGGTTCGTCACGCAAGGCATCGAACAGCCCGGTCCGCACGCCTTCATAGATGATGCGGGTTTTCCAGCCGGCGGTGATCATGCCGCGCAGCGACTGGATGTCCTCTTGCCCTGTGCCGCCCATATTGCCTCCCCCGGGGGTAACAGCCTCCACCATGGAGGCGGCGCCGCCGTTCATTTCAACTGGCCTATAATATGTTGCCCGCATGCGGCAAGTCGTTTATCCCGTTGACGCAATGGGCCCGGCTGAACCAGGCCAGCCACAAAGGCGAACGGGAGAGGAAGTGATGATTCCGCAGCCTGCGTTCTGCGGCAGCCTGTGCCGCCGTTCAGCCCTGTTGGCTGTGCTGGGAAGTATCGTGCTCGGTCTGGCTGGTTGCGCCACTGGAGGAGCTGCGCCGCCGAAGGCCAGCGACTTGCAAGTCCACGGCATGCTCTCGACGATCGAGCTAGCGCCGCTTCACTACGCGATCGCGTATCTCGATGCGGCGCAGGATCCGGTCCAGCATGGCGGCATCCCCAACCTCTTCCAAGGTTCGCGCTTCAACCCGGCGACCGATGCCGATCTTGCCGGCCATGCCGACACGCAGGCGCTGCGCGAGTCCCTGAAGCACCCCAATCTCCGCATCATTTTGACCATCACCGAAGGGCATTACAGAATCGTCGCCAAGCGAAGCGCCGGCATCCGGTCATTGGCGGATCTAAAGGGCAAGCGAGTGGCGATGATCGAAGAGACTTCCGCCCATTTCTATCTCGACCGACTGCTCCGTACAGCCGGGATGGACGGGGATGCGGACGTGGAAATCGTCAGCCTTCAGCGCCCGCATGACAGTGCGGCTACTTTGCTCGACGGACGCGCCGACGCGCTTGCCATGTGGGAGCCAGAAACAGAGCTCGCCGTGGAGAAGCTCGGCCGCGATGCGATCATTCTTTCCGGCGATGCCAATTACAATGAACTCTACAATTTGCACACCACCGCGGAGAAGCTGGCCAACGCCGAAACGCGCGCCAAGATGGTCGGTTTCGTCGCCAGCCTCATCGAGGCGTCGCAGGCCATCCAGAAGAATCCAGAGCCGGCGATCGAACTCGTCGCAGAGGCGATGCAATATCCCCTCGCGGACGTGCAGGCGTCCTGGCCGCATCACGAATTTGTGACCAGCCTCTCACCCGCCTTGCTCGACACGCTCGTTGCGGAAGAGGCATGGTTGGCTAAACGGGCGGGCCGAGAGCCGCGCGGGCGCGAACAGCTCGCGACCTTGATCGATCCCAGCATCGAAGCCGAAGCGCGGCAATTGCTTGCAAGCAGAAGATAAGGCGGGAATGAGATCAATGGCGCACGGTGGAACTGCGGTGAAAAGCTACCCGCTTGACTAAGTGCCACCGCTGATCCTACCGGCGAATTATAACGTCATATAAATAACAGTTGCGGAGGGCGATATGTCATACCTGAAGGCGAACGCCGTATGAGCGGCCCAGCCACTGCGCCCTCGCAGGCGACCGCCTCGGCGAACGAAGCCGCGATCGGCGACGTGCTCGACGGCTTGAAGACCTTCCGCCACAATTACTGGGCACCCATGCTGCTGGGCTTCGTCATGCTGTTCGATTCCTGGGACAGCATCGCCATGGCGCTGGTCATTCCCAGCATCTCGGCGGAATGGAGCCTGGATCCATTGCAGATGGGTGTGCTGATTTCCGCCAGCTATGCGGGTCAGTTCATCGGCGCGGTTTCTCTCGGAGCGTTTGCGGAGAGATTTGGCCGGTTGCCGGTATTGATCACCGCAGTGGTGCTGATGTCGCTGCTGGCGGCGGCCTGCGGGCTCGCCTGGAACTTCACTTCACTGTTCTGGATCCGCCTGACCCAGGGCATCATGATTGGCGGCGCGCTGCCGGTCGCCATCACTTATGTGAACGAGCTCGCCCCAACGCAGAAACGAGGGCGATATTTCGGATTGTTCCAGACCCTGGCCATGTCCGGCTTCAGCGTTGCCACACTGCTCAGCCCGCTGATCGTACCGCATCTCGGCTGGCGCTGGATGCTGGGCCTCGGCGCGCTTCCGCTGCTGTTGACCCCCCTCATCTGGATGACGCTTCCGGAATCTCCGCGCTGGCTTGCACGTATCGGCAGGCTCAAGGAAGCCAACGCCGCCCTCGTCCGACTGGGCGGCACACCAGCCCAATTTGCAGAGCATGACGCCACACCGGGCGCACCCAAAGCGGAAGGAGGCAAGCGCTGGGCAGCCGTTCTCCAGCTGTTTTCGCCAGAGCTCCGGGGGCGCACGATCACCGTCACCCTGCTTTGGTTCCTGACCATGTTCGTGAGCTTCGGCCTGACAACATGGGTGCCGTCGATCTACGTCCAGGTATACGACATCCCGCTGCAAATGGCGCTCTATTACACTGCGCTGTCCAGCGTGATCATGCTGGTTGTTCTGGCCATCAGCGGTGTGGTGATCGACATGGTAGGGCGCCGCCCATTCGCCCTCTTCGGCATGCTGGTTTCGGCGGCGACCATGCTCGGCATGGCGTTCTTTGGCCCTACCCAGGTAATGCTGGTCGTCATTGCGGTGGTCATCGGGAAGGTCGCGATCTTTTGCGGCACCTACGTGCTCTGGCCTTACACCGCAGAGAGCTACCCGACCCATGTACGCGCGGTGACGCTCGGCTATTGCAGCTCGATTGGCCGCGCGGCCTCCATGATCACCCCGATCTTCGTTGGCTTCGTTCTAGACCGGGGCGCCGCGATCGAAGTGGTCTATGCCTGGTTCGGCGTTAGCGCGCTGATCGCACTCGGCCTTTGGTTTACACGCACTCGCGAAACGCGGGGGCGGCGCCTCGAAGCCGTTTGAGCCCCTGCCGGTAGGCAGTGGCTCGCAGGGTCCTGTCAGAGGAACGACAACCCCTACCGCGCGTTCGTGGAGGCAGGAGCATGCCACGAATATGACAGGGGCTCTCGATGCCGATCAACATCGCCCGGCGCTGGCTCGCCGCGGCGATACCTGTTGGCGGACCGCGCAAGCTGGCCGGGTTTCCTTCATCGCCAACGCCGCGAACTACTTCGCCGCCGTCAAGGAAGCGATCGCGAGCGCGCAAACGGCCGTTTACCTGATCGGCTGGGATTTCGATCTTCGCATTCGCCTCAGGCCGGACGAGCCTGACCCGGACATTCCGGACGAGCTCAGACATTTCCTCAGCTGGGTGGTCGAGGAAAAGCCGGCATTGGAGATATATATTCTGCAGTGGGACGGGGCGATGCTGCTCAACATCGCGCGCCAGATCGCTCCCTTCGTGATGCTGAAGGCCAGCCGGAAATCGAAGATACACTTCCGGCTCGACAGCGAGCACCCCGCGGGTGCCTGCCACCATCAGAAAATCGCGGTGATCGACGATTCCATCGCCTTCTGCGGCGGTATCGACATGACCACCGGCCGCTGGGACACGGCGGAGCATCTGCCACAGGATGAGCGTCGCAAGAGCCCTGACGGCACTCTTCTGGGGCCGTGGCACGACGTCACCATGGCAGTGGATGGAGACGCCGCTCGCGCTTTGGGTGAGCTTGCGCGGAAGCGCTGGCACCGCGCCACGGGAGCCAATCTGCCCGTGCCGCAGCGCAGCCGGGACGTGTGGCCGGAAACACTCCCCGTTTCCTGCCGCGACGTGGAAGTCGGGATCGCACGAACGATGCCGCGCGGCGGAACGTCCGACGGAGCCGAAGAGATAGAACGGCTGTGGCTCGCTGCGATCGAGGAGGCGCGGCATACCATCTACATCGAAAACCAGTTCCTCGCGGCCAGCGTCATTGGGCGAGCGCTCGAAGCAAGGCTGGCGGAGGCCGATGGTCCGGACGTCGTGATCGTGGTTCCCAAATCGGCGGAAAGCTGGATTGAAAGCGAGGTCATGGATTCCGCTCGGGCATTTGTCGTCGCCGGGCTGCGAAAGGCGGACAAGCACAAGCGGCTGGGCGTCTATTACCCGGTGAATGCGGAGGAAGAGGAAGTCTATGTCCATGCCAAGGTGCTGGTGGTCGACGACTGGCTCATCCGCATCGGGTCATCAAACGTCTCGAACCGTTCGATGCGTCTCGACAGCGAGTGTGACCTTGTCGTCGAGGCGGGTGATAGGGCGGATGTCCGCAAGGCGATCACCGAATTCCGCGACGATCTGCTGGCTGAACATCTCGGCAAGCGGCGTGCGGAGATCGCCGGCGAGATCAAAGCGGCTGGCGGGCGACTACTGAGCGCGGTCGAAGCCATGCGGAAAAACGCGGGACAGCCGACGCTGCACCATCTCCAGCCGCGGGAACTCAACGATGTCGAGATCGCGCTGGTCGAAAGCAGGCTGTTCGATCCCGAGCGCCCTGCCCATCCCGAAGGACGCGCCAAGCATTTTATCAAGCGCGTGCTCAACCGCTACCGCTCGGAGGCGACGGTCGCGGGAGCGGTCGCGGGGACGGCCGCAATCGGTGCTGCATTGCTGATGGCCTGGCGAAGCAGGTCCGGCCGGTAACGGACCAAACAGCTCTCATGCGTTCAGGATGACTGTCTCGCCCGCTCCCGCCCAGGAACTCCCATCAGCAATTGTGGTCATGGGCCCCAGCGGCAGCGGCAAAACCACCCTCGCCAAGATGCTCGCCCAAGCACTGAACTGGAATTTCGTCGAGGGCGATGATCTTCATCCCGCCGAAAACCTAAGGAAGATGGCAGCGGGAAAACCGCTGACCGACGAGGACCGCCTGCCATTCGTGAAACGGGGTAGGAAGCGAGATGGCGAGCAGCGCGCCCGTCGTGGCAAGCTGCTCCGCGCTGACAAGGTCCCACCGCGAGATTTTGCAGCAGCTTGCAGGGAACATATTGTTCGTCTGGCCGGAAGTCGCTGAGGACGAGCTGGCACAGAGGATGGAAACGAGGCGCGGCCACTTCATGCCTGCCTCGCTCCTGCCGAGCCAGCTTTCCGTCTTCGAGCCGCCCATGGCGGATGAGCGCCATTTGAGGATCGACGGGAGCTTACCTGCCGCTGAGCAGGTCAAACGCGTGCTGAGGCACCTCGGTCGCCGGTGAGAAGCGCGCCGCCTGCTGCCTAGTCGGTTCCATCCCATCCGGCGAAGACGCGCCGGCCGGTATCGTGCAGGACCTTGGCCCGCTCCTCGTCATTCAGCAGCGCTGTGGAGGCAATCGCACGCTCGACCATCTCCTTGTAGGTTCCCGAGGAAGTACCGATGTCGGAGCCCCACATCACCTTGTCGGCGCCGAAAAAATCGACTGCCCGGCGCAGCACCTTTTCGGGTGCGTAGCCCTGCTCCCGGATCACGTCCATGTTGAGCGAGGTCCACTTCACATAGATGTTCTTGCGCGCCGCAAAACCATCGAAGTTGGAGCCGATCCCGAAATCCGGATCCGCGATCACCGGCATGAAGATATGGTCCAGGACGATGGTCAGGTTGGGGAAGCGGTCGGCCATTTCCTCAACGACCGGAATCAGAGCGTGCCCCCCAATCGCCGGCGTTTCGATATCAACGATCAGGCCAAGCTCGTCGGCAAGCGCCCAAACCTTGAGGGATTCAGGCGAACTCAGCCAGGTGCTCTTGTCCTTGATGCCGACCCCGAAGAAGCGGATGCCCGCGATTCCCCGCTTCGACAGGTCGCGCACCATGCTTGGCGTTTCGGGTGCCTGGGGATCGACGATGATTACGGCGCGCATCACATCGGGAAACATCTCGGCAGCATCGACGATGTAGCTGTTGTCGGTGCGGTAGATCATGCCCTTCTGCACCGCGGCGATGGCGGCCACGTTCTCTTGCGTCATCCAGGCGCGCAGTTGCTGGGCCGTGGGCTTTTCGTTCACAGGGTTCGGGCCGTGCAGCCCGCCGGGAATGCCGACCGTGCCAGGGCCGAACTGATTATGCCTGTCAGGAGGCGTATCCCTGCCTTCCATGTTCATGGGGATTGGATTGCGCGGATAACGCTCGTCATCGTCGGAAACGAGATGTGCGTGCGAATCGTAAAGACGGATCTTCTGCGCTTCGCGGTTTTCGGCACTCTCGAGCATAAGTCGATTTCCTCTCGTTTCGTGTTTTCCGGTCCCGGATCTCCGAGCCGATCACCTGGACATCGGTGACTGTTCAAAAAAAGTGAGGGCGCGGCAGCGGGACAGTGTTATCAAAGCTTCGGCACTTTCATTTGAGGGGACGCTGGACCCTGAGCCTACAAGTTAAGCGCCGGCCCTAGAGCGTAGCCAAAGGGGAAGGCAAAGGGGTGGCAACCAGCTTTCCATCAGGCGGAAGTGCATTGACTACTTCTTGCGCGATCCTGATCGTGTGCGCCGAAATCTGCGCGGGAAAGACAATCGCCGCTTGCCCGGGGCGGCGTTCACTTCGGCCCGGTCACGAACAGAAAACAACAACGTTTGGGGATGCCGTGAACGAGATGAATGCGCCCATGAGGCCAAGCGAAGCCGCTCTCTCAATGGCCGGGGAGAGCAAGCCGAAATACTCGAAGGCCTACCTTCGGTATGTGCTGTTCATCCTGCTGGTTATGAACACGCTGGCATTCCTCGATCGTTCGATCATCAATGTGCTCACCCAGCCGATCAAGAACGATCTGGGATTGAGCGACGCAGAAGTCGGCGTGCTCGGCGGGTTGGCGTTCATGCTGGTCTACACCGTTTCCGCGCTTCCGCTGGCGCGCCTTGCCGAGCGGACGCGCCGCGTCAACCTGATCGCCGCATGCATCGCCTTCTGGTCGGTGGCCACCGCCGCGGGAGGGCTGGCCGCGAACTACGTGCAATTGCTGCTGTCGCGCGTCGCGGTGGGAGCCGGCGAATCCGGCGCGACGCCCACGGCGCACTCGGTGATCGGGGACTACTTCCCGCCGGACAAGCGCGGTTCGGCGATCTCGATCTTCGTCCTCGGCTTGCCGCTCGGTATTCTTCTGGGCTCCGTCATCGGCGGCTATGTCGCGCAGCTTTTCTCCTGGCGCGCGGCGCTGATGGTGGTGGGGCTGCCCGGCATCGCGATCGCGCTGCTGGTGAAGTTCACGATCAAGGAACCGGAGCGTGGCGGCGCCGATCCCGTGGGCACGATGAAAGGCGACACACCCCCGCTGACGGCGGTGCTGAAGCATCTCATACGCCGGCGGTCCTTCCTGCACGTGACTGCTGGCTTCACCATCAGCGCCTTCGCCCTGGCCGGGATCTACGTGTTCCTGCCAGCGCTGCTGATGCGGAGGTTCGATTTCAGCGTAGGCACGTCGGGTTTGGTCTACGGCCTGCTTGCCGGGCTTTGCGCCGCTATCGGCGTCGTGGTGGGCGGCTACATGAACGACTGGCTGGTCAAGCGGGATCGCCGCTGGTTCGTGTGGTTTCCCGCCGTGACATTCGCGATCACCATTCCGCTCATGGTGCTGGGGCTGTTCCAGCATTACTGGCATTGGATGATCGGGCTGCTGATCCTGCCCTTCATCCTCAAATCTGCCTATCTGCCATCGACTCTCGCGGCGTATCACAACATGGTCGAGCCCCGCATGCGGGCGACGACGATCACGATCGTATTCATGTTTTCGAACATAGTCGGCGCCGGCGGCGGCCCGTTCTTCGCCGGCGTGCTCAGCGACTGGTTCACTCACGGGAACTTCTTCGCCTCGTACCACGCGATCTGCGGCTCGGGCGAGGTCACCCACAATCTATGCCACTCGCCGGAGGCATATGGGGTGAGCGTAGGCGTGGCAGTTTCCAGCCTGCTGGGTCTGTGGGCGGCGCTCCACTTCTACCTCGCCGCGCGCACCCTGCGGGACGATTTCGTGACCTGAGAGAGGCAGTTCGCAGGCAGGCCGTCTTACGCGCCGCTTCGTCGTGCTGAACCTAGTTCAGCGTGACGCGGGGGCGACGAGAACGGCCCCGCTTCGGCCACGCAACTGCCGAATATAACCAATTTGGAATTTTTTACTTGACATTTTTACGATAGGGGTTATGTATTCCGAACGTCGTAACGGTCCGAGTCGATCCGGCTCGCCGATCGCAATTCGCGTTCAGGAGCACCTCTCATGCTGTTCGAAGTCAGTCACACGCTCGTCTGCGCCATGCTTGCCAGCGCAGCGGTCGTTCTTCTGCATTCGGCCATTGGCTTCATGCGGAACCGGCCGCGGCGTTCAATCGGCCTCGAGATCGCCGAGTATCGGGCAGTCCGGCCGGCTGTCTCCGTGGCAGCGCGCCGCGAGGCTCTCCAGGCTGGCGCGCATCTCCTCGAGCTGCTGCGCCTTCTGCCCAAGCTCGGCAGCACGCGCCAGGGCGAGCGCCTTGACATCGGCGCTCGATCTGCTGCGGTCATTCCACAGGGCGAGCAATTGGCGGATCTCCTCGATGGGGAAGCCCAGATCGCGCGCCCTGCCGATGAACCGCAGCGTATGCACATCCCGCCGGTCATAATCCCGGTATCCGGAATCGCGGCGGGCCACGGGCGGCATCAGCCCGATCTTCTCGTAATGCCGGATCATCCGCTGGCTGATGCCGGACTTGGCCGAGGCTTCTCCGATCTTCACAGGCGCGTACCCCTCAGGCGGAGCGAGTTGCCGATCACCGCGACGGAGCTGAATGCCATCGCCGCCCCCGCGATGATCGGGCTGAGCAGTATCCCGAACCAGGGATACAGCACGCCGGCCGCGATCGGCACGCCCGCACCGTTGAACACGAAGGAGAAAAACAGGTTCTGGCGGATGTTGCGCATCGTCGCCTTGCTTAGCCGACGCGCGCGGACGATGCCGCCAAGATCGCCCCTCACCAGCGTCATCGAAGCGCTTTCCATCGCCACGTCGGTGCCCGTGCCCATCGCGATGCCGACATCGGCGGCTGCGAGAGCCGGTGCGTCGTTGATCCCGTCGCCGGCCATGGCGACACGCCTGCCCTCGCGGCGAAGCTGTTCCACCTTCGCCTGCTTCTGGTCGGGCAGAACTTCCGCGATGACTTCGTCGATGCCAACACGCCGGGCGACCGCTTCACCGGTGCGGCGATTGTCCCCCGTCATCATCACGACATGGATGCCGGCGCGCCGCAGGTCGGCCACTGCCTCGACCGCGCTGTCCTTGATCGGGTCGGCCACCACGATCAGCCCGGCCAATTGCCCGTCGACGGCAGCGAACATCACTCCTTCACCTTCCGCGCGATGGGCGTCCGCCTGCGGTTCAAGCGCGCCGGTCGCTATGCCGGCTTCCGTGAGCAATGGCTTGTTTCCCAGTACGACGGCGCGCCCGCCCACCGCGCCGGTCACCCCCTTGCCGGTATGCGACGCGAAGTCCGAGCTGGGCGGGATGGCGATGCCCCGCCCTTCCGCGCCTTCGACGATCGCGGCGGCGAGCGGATGCTCGCTTCCGCGTTCGAGCGCGGCGGCGAGTTTCAGGACCTCCTCTTCGGAGAAGCCGTTCACTGGCTCGACCGCCACCAGCGTGGGCTTGCCGAGCGTGAGCGTGCCGGTCTTGTCCACCACGAGAGTGTCGACCTTTTCCATCAACTCCAGAGCCTCGGCGTTCTTGACGAGCACCCCGGCTGCCGCGCCGCGTCCGGTCCCGACCATGATCGACATGGGAGTGGCGAGACCAAGCGCGCAGGGACAGGCGATGATCAGCACGGCGACACCGTTGACGAGTGCATGTGCCAGCCGCGGTTCAGGCCCGACAAGGCTCCAGACCGCGAAGGCGAGTATGGCAATGAGAACGACGGCGGGCACGAACCACGCGGAGACCTTGTCGGCGAGTGCCTGGATGGGCGCGCGCGAACGCTGCGCCTCGGCAACCATGCGCACGATCTGCGAAAGCACCGTGTCGCGGCCAACGCGCTCTGCCTTCATCAGCAGGCTTCCCGTGCCGTTGACAGTCGCACCCGTCACCCGGTCACCCGGACTCTTCTCGACCGGCACAGGCTCGCCGCTGAGCATCGATTCATCGACCGAGCTTCGCCCCTCGGTCACCACGCCGTCGACCGGGACCTTTTCACCCGGGCGAATGCGGAGAAGATCGCCGACCTGGACATGTTCGAGGGGGATGTCTTCTTCGGAGCCACCCTCATTCAAGCGTCGCGCCGTCTTCGGGGCGAGGCCGAGTAGGGCCCGGATAGCTCTGCCGGTGGCAGAACGGGCGCGCAGTTCCAGAACCTGGCCCAGCAGCACCAGTGTGGTGATGGCCGCTGCAGCCTCGTAATAGACAGGCACCAGCCCGCCCATCGTCTGCAGCGATTCAGGAAAGGCACCCGGGGCGAGCGTCGCAATGAGGCTATAGCCATAGGCCACGCCGACGCCGAGCCCGATCAGCGTGAACATGTTGAGGTTCCAGGTCTTCAGCGAAGCCCAGAACCGCTCGAAGAACGGCCAGCCGCACCACAGGACCACCGGCGTGGCGAGCGCCAGCTGGACCCATGTCGCAGCCCGCATCGACAGCAGATTCAAGCCAAGGAATTCCATGCCCATGGCGAGAATGACGAGCGGGACCGTGAAGGCCGCGCCGATCCAGAACCGCCGCGTCATGTCCGTCAGCTCGGGATTTGGCCCTTCCTCCAGCGTCGGTTCGAGAGGCTCGAGCGCCATGCCGCAGATCGGGCAGGAATCCGGTCCGTCGCGGCGGACCTCCGGGTGCATGGGGCAGGTCCAGACCGCTCCCTCCGGGGCCTGGGCAGCAGGATCGACCGTCGGCGGATTGAGATAGCGCTCAGGATCGGCCTTGAACTTCTCCACGCAGCGCGCGCTGCAGAAGTAATAGGTCGTGTCTGCCAGGTCATAGCGGTGCTGCGCCGTCCGCGTGTCCACCTTCATCCCGCACACCGGATCCGTCACGAAGACGCCGTGGTCTTCGGCATCCTGTTCGTGCCCGTGATGGCAATCGGCCATTGCCGTTCCTTCTGACGTTCGACTCATAGTGTCAGCCCATATGGGGTTTGACACAATGTCAGAGTCAAGGAACTCGGACGACTGCTTCTAAAGGCCGGTGAACCACCTGCTGACCGCGGTCCTGACGGCGGGATCAGTGATGCGCGTCGCCGACGGTCGCGATCACCTCGCAAGGCAATCCCGACCGCCGGCCAACGCCCCAATCCGCGCCAACTCAGAAGGAGAGGCGCAGCTTCATGTTCGCCGCGTGACTTTCGCTCCGAGAGCCGAGATAGACCTGATAGCCGAAGCTCAGATCCAGCCGGTCGCCGAGACTTCCGCCCAGCTCCGCGCGGCCAACAAAGGCTTCCTGATCCACCAGCGTCTGGATGATTGCCGGATCGGATGCCGGGTCGGCACCCAGGAAGCGCATCGGCGCATCAATGGAATCCTTGTTCGAGAACCTGCCCCCGCCCGTCAGAGAGAAATGGAGCCGGTCGACAGCTGCCCCAACGGTCAATTTCGGTTCAAGCGCCAGATGCCATTGTGACGCCTGGTCAACCCGCATCCCGAGACCATCGAGACCGCTTTCGTCGAACGCATTCAGCGTGAGACGGATCGCCGATGCGTCGAGATTGGGCCGGATGAACCATGGGCCGGTGCCGAAGCTGAAGCCGACATTCGCGTCGGCAGCCAGGTAACGGCTCTTCACGCGCGACGTGCCCAGCGACGGCTGGAAGACATCCTGCCTCCGGACCATGGTGAGGTTCTGCCAGCCAGCTGCCAGATTGAGGCGAGCCGAACCGCGATCCTCCGCTCCGAACACCTTCCCAAGGCCCAGGCCGACATGGAACGCCTCGCCGTCGTCACCCGAGGCCCGATCCTTGCCGAAGCGCATCTGGCCCAGCGCATCGTAGCCGAGAGCACCGCCAAGCGACCAGCCTCCTTGCAGGCCGACCGCTCCGCCAAGCCTCAGCCGGACGCTGTTGTCGAGATCGATCGGGGCGGTGTCGCTCGAACCGCGGTGCAGCGAGTGGTAGTCCACCCGTCCCCACATGCAATTGTCGCCGGCTTCGCCACCAAGCGGCTCGCAGCCTAACACTTGCTTCGTGAAGTCCCGCCCGGAATCGAGGTTCTCGACGCTCGGCGCCAGCAGCGATTCCGGATCAAGTTCGTCGAAGATGGCGCGGTAGCTGTCCTCCTGGCCCTCAACGAGGTTACCGAGCAGCGCCAGCAGCCGGCCGATACCGGCCGCCCCGCCGACCTCAAGCGCAGCATCCATGTGCCGCCCGAGTTCCTGCTCGTTTGCATTGAGGAAGGTCTGCCCGAAGTCGCTATCGAAGCCGAGCTGGATGCCTTCCGGGCCGGCGAGAACGCTGTAGTCCAGCGCGATGGTTCCGGGGATGTCGAGCCCGGCATCCGTACCGGTCCCGCCCGTGGAGATCAGCGTTACCGGCTCGTCATTCTCTAGCCATGTCAGCGTGACGTGAGCGGTGCCGTCCACCACTGCGTTCCCGGTGACATCGATGCGATCGGAAGCGTAGGGACCGAAGCCCACATCATACCACATCTCACCGGTCGACGACTGGAGATAGTCGCCATCCAGCGCAACCTGGCTGATCACCCCGGTGCCGTAGAGCGGAGCAGTCCGGATATCGTCGTAGACCGGCACCGCGAAGGCATCTCCGCCGGCCAGATCGATCGGGAAACGCGGCGCGCGCAGTCCTAGTTCGATCTTGCCGTCGTTGGAGAACGTCCCGCTTCCGCTGCCATCCTGAAGGTCGAGCGTGCCGATCGTGAAGTAAGTCGCGCCCTGGTTGTTGTGGACGAGATTGGTCCCTTCGCCCAGGAACACGTCGCCGACGATCATGCCGCGGTTCTCGACCGTGTCATTGCCGGTGGTGGTCTTGATCGCCAGGCCCGAGACCGCCGACAGCGTGCCGCTGGTATCGATGAGATTGTTCGCGCCGCCATCGAAGCTGACACCGATGCCGCTTCCACTGCCGCCGCGAATATCGCCGCTCGCCAGCAAGCGAATGTCGCCTCCGCCTGACGAGCCTAGGCTCTGCGCCAGGACAGCGGTCGAATCGGTGCCATAGGCGATGATAGAGCCGTCGACCTCCAGCGTGATCGCCCCGCCCGCGCCTTCGCCGCCTGCAGTGCCCGCGAACTGGCCGTAAACGAAACCGCCACCGCCGCCGAGGCTTTGCGCGAGAATGCCCACCGAACTGTCGCCAAGCGCGAGAATGTTGCCGGCCTGATTGAAAGAGATGCTGCCGCCGTCGCCGACATTATCGGAATTGAGCGACACATCGGCGTCGGCGAAATCACCGAACACGGCGCCACCACCGCCGCCGATCGACTGCAGAACGACCCCGTAGCCGCCTGCGCCGAGGGAGGCGATCTCGCCGCTGTTCGTCAGGCTGATGTCACCGCCTGAGCCTTCTGCGCCTCCGCTGCCGCCGAGCGTGACATGAGGTAATCCGTCGCCAACCAGCGCAACCGCACCGCCGCCGCCACCGATCGACTGCAGCATCAATGCGGGCGAATGATCGCCGGCCGCGATCGCGCCGCCGACGAGAGTTTCGCTCACTGCGCCGCCATCATTGCCCGTTCCTCCGGAGGCGCCGAGCGTCACCGCCGACATCGCCGGAAGGATATCGAGGGCAGCCGCGCTGAGAGGCTGGACCTCCGAGCTCTCCGCTGCCGCGTCCGCCGCTGCGGGGCCTGCCGTCTGGCTGTAGGTAATGGTGGCCACACCACCGCCCCCGCCGATGCTCTGGATCAACCCGCCGATCGAGAAATCGCCGAGCGAGGTGAGCGTGCCGTCCTGGAAATGGCTGATATCGCCACCGCCTGAATTGGACTGGTTGGTTCCTCCAAGAGCAATGGTCGAGCTTCCGACCAGCGACAGGTCTTCCACTTCCAGGCCGGCTACCGCCCGCCCGCCGCCACCGCCGATCGACTGGATGACCAGGCCGAGGCTGTTGGCGCTCTCGGTAATGACGGCGCCCTCTTGAGCACCATCGATGTCTCCGCCCGTGTTGCCGTCGCCGTCGGTGCCGCCCAGCGCCACGTCAAAACCGGCAGGTGTAAGACCTGCTGCGGACGGTGCAAGGGCGAGAGCGGTCCGGGCGCCTGCCGCAGCGATATCGCTGCGCGGCGCGACAAGGGAGCCTTCGAGCACCATTGTCCCGCCGCCGCCGCCGATCGACTGAAGGTTGATCGCCACGCCGCCAACCCCGCCGACGCCGATGGTTCCGGTTGAATTGACCGCCACCTTGCCGCCGGCCATGCCGGTGCTGCCGATGCTTCCTGCGCGCGCGACCACCAGCGGATCCGGCGCTTCCGCCGAGTCCGGCGTGTCGTCATCGAAGATCGCCGCCACTCGATCAAAGTCGAGCTTCAGCGTGCCGCCGCCGCCATTGATGCTCTCGGCCACGATCGCTTGCGATCCTTCACCGAGCACCGTGATATCGCCCGTATGCGTGACGGTCACCGTGCCGCCTTCGCCGCCGGCGCCAGTCATCGTCGTCGCGCCGAGCGAAGCGGCCAGGGTGTTGCTGATGATCAGCGAACCGGGCTCGCCGGTCAGCGCCAGCGCCACGCCGGCATTGCCGCCGCCGCCGCCGATCGACTGCGCGACGATGCCGTGCGCGCCGTCGCCGCGAGTGATGATCGAGCCCGAATTGACGACGTCGACATGGCCCGCATCGCCGCCGTCGCCGCCACTGCCGCCGATCGAGATCAGCGGCGAGGCGACCGGCATGCTCAGGTTGAGTGCGCCCGACAGCACCACGCCGCCATTGCCGCCGCCACCACCGATGGACTGCGCGAGGATACCATGGGCACCGTCGCCGCTGGTATCGATCACGCCGCCATTGTCGACCAGAACATCGCCTGCGAAATTGCCGGCGCCGCCCGCGTTGCCGAAGTTGAACCCGGCCGAGATGCTGCCGGCGCCGCCTTCGACCGAGATGGACAGGATAGTCGAGCTGTTGCCGCCGCTGCCGCCGAGCGACTGCGCGAAGATGCCGTATGCGCCGTCACCCTCAGTGATCAGGTAGCCGCTGTTCTCGCCGCCCGTTGAACGGTTGATGACCGAGACGTCCCCGGCCACGCCGCCGCCGCCGCCGGTCCCGCCAATGTTGGCCTTGAACGTGTTAGAGGTGGCGGCGCTGACCGAGAGGTCGAGGATCGACCCGGCGTCACCCCCGCCGCCGCCGATCGAGTTGGCGCTGATTGCCGCCGCGTCGAGCCCGGTGGTCCAGATGAGACCCTCGTTGACCACATCGACGTCGCCGGCCGTACTGCCATCGCCGCCGCTGCCGCCGACGTTGAACTCGACCGAGTTCGACGTGCCGGTGATCAGCATCTTCTTCGAATCGATCGCCCCGCCAACACCGCCGCCACCGCCGATCGACTGCGCCCGAATGCCGAAGCTCTTGTCGCCGGAGGTCATGATGATGCCGTTGTTGGTCACGCCGACATCGCCCGCGGTAGCGCCATTGCCGCCGGCGCCGCCGACCGCAACCGCCAGGGTGTTCGAATCCGCGCCCTCATAATTGAGGTTCTGCGTGCCCGAAGCGCCGCCCGCACCGCCGCCGCCGCCGATCGACTGGGCGAGAATGCCGTCAGCATCGTCGCCCAGCGTGTCGATTCGGCCGCTCTGGGTGACGGTCACCGCGCCGGCTTGTGAGCCGCTGCCGCCGGGGCCGCCGACCGAGATGTGCATCTCGTTGCTGGCATTCTCGAGGTTGTTCGAGGCTTCGCCGCCGCTGCCGCCCGAGCCACCGATCGACTGCGCGAGGATTCCGCGCGAACGAGTGCCCTCGGTGGCGATCTGGGCCGAGTTGTCGACCGTGACGTCGCCCGAAACGCCGCCTTCGCCGCCTTCAAGGCCGACCGAAACAGAAACGCCGCCGCCCTGGCTGCCCTTCTTGTTCTCACCGCTCGCCGATACGCTGATCGCGCCGCTGGCGCCGCCGGAGCCGCCGATCGACTGGGCGTGAATGCCGGCCGCGTCCTCGCCCTGGGTGATGAGCGTCCCAGTCGCATTTACGGCCACGTCGCCGGCAATGCCACCCCGGCCGCCGACATCGCCGATGCCGACGGAAATCTCGTTCTTGGGCTGAACGTACGGAATCCCCACGTCAACCGGCCAGTCGTCGTCGAAGAACGCCGTCAGGTCCTCTTCGGCCGACACATCTCCGCCGCCCGACCCGATCGACTGCGCGCGGATGCCGGCAGAACTCGCGCCGTCAGTGACGATGATGCCGTCATGCGTGACGCTGACGTTGCCGGCATTGCCGCCGTCACCACCCGCGCCGCCAATCGCCAGCGAGACGACCGAGCTGTTCAGCGTCAGGGGCGCGGTGATGTTGGTCGCGCCGCTGCCGCCGCCACCGCTGATCGATTGGGCGAGGATGCCGTTGGCACCGCCGCCGTGAGTATAAATGTCGCCCTTGTGCTCGACTTCAACGTTGCCGCCGTCGCCCGACGAACCGCCGTCGCCGCCAACTGTGACGGTCGCCGCGTATTGCGGGTCCTTGGGCTTCGACTTGTTCGCCGCGAGCACCAGGTTGAATCCGGCGTTCCCGCCGCCGCCGCCGATCGACTGTGCGACGAGGCCGTGCGAGCCTTGGCCGTAAGTCATGATGACCGCCGGGCCATCCTCGCCATAGCCGCGCTTCACCGTAACGTCGCCGCCGTCGCCACCAACGCCGCCGCTGCCGCCGACGCCGACCGCGATCGGCACGCCCTTGGGCGCCATGCTGCCGGTGAAGTTCATGCCGCCAGCACCGCCGCCGCCACCGATCGACTGCGCCACCACGCCTGGCGCGAAGATCGCACCGGCAACACCGCTATACTCGAGCTCGCCTTCGACCTCGGTAATAAGTGTGTTGACGAACACGTTGCCGTCGCTGGTCAGGTCCACGTCGCCCGCATCGGCACCCGTACCGCCATTGCCGCCGACCCCGGCTGCGATCGCGATACCTTCGGTCTTCCGCGCCTTGTTGCCTGCGCCGGTGACCGCCGCCGAGACGTTGAGGCCGCCGGCACCGCCGCCGCCCGCGATCGACTGCGCGAGCAGGCCGTATGCATACTGGCCTTCGACCATGATCTGGCCGTGCTGCGTCGCCGTGACATTGCCCGAAATGTTGCCGTCACCGCCTTCGCCGCCGAGGCCGAACACCACTTCGGGTTCCTTGCCCTTGGTTGCGGCCTGGATGCCGCCGCTGATGTTGATGCCGCCCGCGCCGCCACCGCCGCCGACCGACTGCGCCAGGAACCCGATGCTATTGTTGCCCGCGGCGAACAGGTCGGCATCGACGTGGGCAAGGACATCGCCGCCCGTGCCGCCCTCACCGCCGAAGCCGCCGATGCCGACGACGAGCTGTCCGGAAGTCGAAATGCCGCCGCTGATGTTCATCCCGCCGGCACCGCCGCCGCCGCCGATCGACTGCACGGCCACCGCCATTTGGCTGTCGCCCACGCTCTGGACCTGGACCCGCTCGGTCGCGCCGTCTTCGGCCGCGACCGTGCCGGTAACCGTGCCTGCGTTACCGCCGGCGCCGCCGAACCCGCCAATGCCGATCGCAGCGGTGCGGCCGGCCGAGGTCGTGCCGCCCGTGGTGAGCGACAGCGCGCCGGTGACGTTCATTCCGCCATTGCCGCCGCCCCCGCCAACCGACTGGATGAGCACGCCGGTCGAGCCGCCCGAGCGAATATGCTGCTCGCCGATGACGAGCAGGCCTTCAAGGTCTTCCGGATCGACTTCGGTATCCTCGGGAAGATCCGAAAGGTCGTAGATCGGAACGACAATGTCGGATGCGATACCGGTCGCATAGACATTGCCGTAGACCGCGCCGGTGACGTCGCCGCCGTTTCCGCCGTCGCCGCCAAATCCGCCCAGGCCAAAGCCGATGCTGCCCGCGCTCCCCTTGCTCGCGGTGACGGTTCCGCTCACATTGATGCCGCCCCGGCCGCCGCCGCCGCCAAGCGACTGAATGGTGACGCCGTTGCTGTTCGCGCCATTGGTGAAGGTATCGCCGGTGCGGGTGAAGACGACGGTGTTGCCGTCTCCGCCGCCCGCGCCGAAGCCGCCGATGCCGATCGACGCCGCGGCAGCCGTGCCGTTGCCAGTCGTAAGGCTCAGCGCGCCGGAAATGTTCATCCCGCCGGCACCGCCGCCGCCACCCAGCGATTGGACAAGCACGCCATCGCTGCTCTCTCCGGTGGTGTGGTAGAGGCCGACCGCCGATCCGTTTACCGTTCCAGCGTCGCCGCCGCCGCCGCCGAAGCCGCCGATGCCGACGGACGCCCCGCCCGACGTGCCGGTGCCGGCCGAAATTGTCACCCCGCCGGTCACGTTCATTCCGCCCGCGCCGCCACCGCCGCCGAGGCTCTGGACGGTCGCGCCGTAAGCGTTGTTCCCGTCGGTCAACACATTGCCGGCGAGGTTGGCGACGACTGCGTTGCCCACGCCGCCCGCACCGCCGAACCCGCCGATGCCCACGCCCACATTGCCGGTGCCGCCCTTGGTCAGGGACACGTTGCCCTGGATATTGAAGCCGCCATTGCCGCCGCCGCCGCCGGCGGACTGGACCAGGATGCCGTAGCTCTCGTCGCCGCGAGTGAAGATGTCCCCGGTCTGGGTGGCGTCTACCGTGCCGCCATCGCCGCCGTCGCCGCCGAAGCCGCCGATCCCGACGCCAAGATTGCCGGCGACGCTGTTTCCCATCGTGGCCGAAATGTTGCCGGTGACGTTGAAGCCGCCATTGCCGCCGCCGCCGCCGACGGACTGGATCGTTGCGCCGCTGCTGTTATTCGAGACGAGCAGATTCCCGTCGAAATCGGCCGCGCCAGTGACAATGTTGCCGGTCATCGTCGAAGTAACGTTGCCGCCGCTGCCGCCCGAGCCGCCGAAGCCGCCAATGCCGACACCGAGATTGCCGGCGGAGCCCTGGCTCGAAACGGCGAGATTGCCGGTCACGTTGAACCCGCCATTGCCGCCGCCGCCGCCCTGCGACTGAACGAGGAGGCCGTAGCTATCGCTGCCGCGCGTCACGATGTCGCCAAAAAGGGTGTTGGTGGCGGAACCGCCCGCGCCGCCGTCACCGCCGAAACCGCCGACGCCCACGCCGAGGTTCCCGGTTGCGCTCGCGCCAGCGCTGACCGAAAGACCTCCGGTAACATTGAAGCCGCCGTTCCCGCCGCCGCCGCCGAGCGATTGCACGGTTACGCCGCTGCTCGAATCCGCCAAGGTGACGACGTCGCCAGTGAGGATCGAGGTTGCCGCATCGGCCGAGCCACCGCCGCCTCCGAAGCCGCCGATGCCCACCCCGAGGTTCCCGGTTGCGCCCTGCGCGGAAACCGCGAGGTTCCCGGTGACATTGAAGCCGCCATTGCCGCCGCCGCCGCCGGCCGACTGGACCAGCACTGCGTAGCTGTCCTCACCTCCCGTGAGAATATCGCCCGTGATGGAACTATATGCGGTGCCTGCCGCGCCTCCATCACCGCCGAAGCCGCCGAGGCCGACGCCGACATTACCTGCCGCGCCTTGCGCGGACAGCGCAATGCCTCCCTCGACATTGAAGCCACCATTGCCGCCGCCGCCGCCGAGCGACTGAATTGCGGCACCAAAGCTTGAATCGCCTAGCGTGATGAGATCACCGACCAGCGTCGAGCTTGCTGCGTCGCCGGCGCCGCCATTCCCGCCAAAGCCACCCAAGCCGACGCCGAGATTGCCGGCCGCACCTTGTGCCGTGAGGGCAATGCCGCCGGTGACACTGAAGCCGCCATTGCCGCCGCCGCCGCCTGCCGACTGAACCAGCAGGCCGTAGCTGTCGAAGCCCCGAGTGAGCACATCGCCGGTGATCGAACTGCTAGCCGAGCCTGCCGCGCCGCCGTCACCACCGAAGCCGCCGAGGCCGACGCCCAAGTTCCCCGCAGCACCCTCGGCTGTGAGCGCAACGCCGCCTTCGACTGCGAAGCCGCCATTGCCGCCCCCGCCGCCCAGCGACTGCACTGTGGCGCCAAAGCTCGATTCAGATATCGTGGTGAGGTTCCCGACCAGGGTCGAGCTGGCTGAGCTGCCGTCGCCCCCTTTTCCGCCGAAGCCACCGAGGCCAACGCCGAGGTTACCCGCCGGCCCTTGGGCGGTAAGGCCCAATCCGGCGGTTACATCGAAGCCGCCATTGCCGCCGCCGCCGCCGGCCGACTGGACCAGCAGGCCATAGCTGTCGACGCCGAGCGTCAGGACGTCCCCGGTGATCGAACTGGTGGCCGAACCGGCAGAGCCGCCGTCGGCTCCGAAGCCGCCGATACCAACGCTGAGATTGCCAGCCATGCCCTGAGCCGTGAGGGCTAGCCCGGCGGTGACGTTGAAACCGCCATTGCCGCCACCGCCGCCGAGTGACTGCACCGTGACACCCGCGCTCGACATTGCCTGTGTGGTGACGTCGCCGATCAGCGTCGATTCGACGGTGTTGGCCGCGCCCCCCTTTCCGCCAAAGCCGCCGACACCAACACCGAGATTGCCAGCCGCACCCGCGGCTGTGATGGCCAGGTTTCCGGTGACGTTGAAGCCGCCATTGCCGCCACCGCCGCCGGCAGACTGCACGAGCAAGCCGTTTGAATTTGCACCCTGGGTGCCGATATCGCCGGCAATCCTGGAAGTTACGGCACCCGCAGCGCCGCCGTCTCCTCCAAAGCCGCCAATGCCGACGCCGATATTGCCCGCAGCCGTTCCCGCGGAGAGGCTGACATTGCCCGTGACGTTGAAGCCGCCATTACCGCCGCCGCCGCCCAGCGACTGCACGACCACTGCATCGGAATCTTCGCCGAGGGTCGATGCCGCGACAAGCGCTTCGTCCTCGTCGTCGCTTCGCTGGTTGAAATCGAGCGTGACATCGCCGCCGCTGCCGCCCGAGCCGCCAAAGCCGCCGACGCCCACGCCGATCTGTCCGCCGCCATCCTTCGCGATCGCGATCCCGCCGGTGACGTTGAAACCGCCATTGCCGCCACCGCCGCCAACCGACTGGACGAGCAGCGCGCCGCTCTGGTCGCCGCCGGTGCCGATCCCGCCGGTGATATCGGCAATGACCGCCTGGGCGGCTCCGCCGCTACCGCCCATGCCGCCGATGCCCACATTCGCGCCGCCGGTGAAGCCTCCCGAGACGTCGATCCCGGCGGTGACGTTGAAGCCGCCATTACCGCCGCCGCCGCCCAGCGACTGGGCGATGACGCCGGCCGAACGGTCACCCGCGGTCGTCACTGCAACGAGATCTGCCTGCGGAGCCGCAACGTCATCGTTGATGCGCAAGGTCACCGCACCGGCGCTTCCGCCGCTTCCGCCGGCCCCGCCGATGCCCACATTGACGCTTCCCGAACCGTTGGTGCCGAAAGTCAGCCCGCCAGCGACGTTGAAGGCCCCGTTTCCGCCGCCACCGCCGACCGACTGCGCGAGGATGCCGAGGCTGTCGTTTCCAGCGGTCTGGACAAGGCCGCTGATGTCGGCAGTAACCATCGAGGCCGAGTTGCCGCTTCCACCCGAGCCGCCGATGCCCACATTCACGCCGCCTGCACCGGTGCCGCCGAAGCTCATCCCGCCCGTGACGTTGAAACCGCCATTGCCGCCGCCGCCGCCCACCGACTGGGCGATGATGCCGGCGCTGTGATCCTGCCGGGTGATCGACGCGAGCCGCATGGGATCGTTGGTGGTCACACCGTCATTGACATCGAGTGTCACCGCACCGGCGCTGCCGCCGCCGCCGCCATGACCGCCGATACCGACGCCGGCCTGCCCGGCCCCTGTACCGCCCGCAGCTATGTTGCCGGTGACGTTGAAGGCACCGTTACCGCCGCCGCCGCCGATCGATTGCGCGACGATGCCGTCGCTATATGCGCCGCGATCGCCGTCTTCGGCGTCCTCGCCGGTTTGCGCGGCTCCCGTAACGTCGAGCGTTACGGCCTGCGCATTGCCCCCGAGGCCGCCAGAGCCGCCGAGGCCAATGCTTACCGTCGCCGCGCCAGTGCCGGCCGCGGCAATGTCACCGCTGATGTTGAAGCCGCCGCTGCCTCCGCCGCCGCCGACCGACTGGGCGAGGATCGCGCCGGAGCGATCCCCCTCGGTCACGACATTGCCGACGACCACCGCGTCAACGGTGGACGCACTGCCCCCGCCGCCGCCCGAGCCGCCGAGGCCGACGCCAACCGAGCCCGAGGCGGTGCCGCTGAAGGACAGGCCACCGGTGATGTTGAAGGCGCCTGCACCGCCGCCACCGCCGACCGACTGCGCGATGAAGCCGGCCGAATCGTCACCCGAGGTCGAGACGCTCTTCGCGTCGGCGACAACGCTGCCGCCGCTGCCGCCGCTGCCGCCCGACCCGCCGAGCCCAACGCCGATCGAGCCCGAGGCGGTGCCGCCGACCACGAGATTCCCGCTGACGTTGAAGGCCCCGCCGCCGCCGCCGCCGCCGGCCGACTGGACCAGCACGCCGCGCGATTGATCGCCGGTCGTCTGCACAAGGTCCTGCACATGGCCGATGACCGCGCCGCCGCTGCCGCCGGTACCGCCCGATCCGCCGAGGCCGACGGAGATGCCGCCCGAGGCGCTTCCGCTCAGCGCTATGTTGCCGCTGACGTTGAAGCCGCCGCTGCCTCCGCCACCGCCAAGCGATTGGATGACCACCGCGTCCGACTGATCGCCACTCGTCCGGGTGATCCCGGTGACGGTGCCGGTCACGTCACCGCCCGCTCCGCCGCCAGCGCCGGAACCGCCCAGGCCCACCGCAATGCCGCCTGCGAAAGCGCCGGATCCAGTGAGCGAACCACTGACGTTGAAGCCGCCGCTGCCGCCGCCGCCGCCAACCGACTGCATCAGCACGGCGGTCGACCGGTCGCCGGTGGTCGTGACACTGCCGACCCGGCCTTTCACCGTCCCGCCGGCGCCGCCGCCCGCGCCCGAGCCGCCGAGGCCGATCGCCCCGCCGATCGACGCGGCGCCGCTGAAGCCAAGAGTGGCGCTGACATTGAAGCCGCCGGTGCCGCCGCCACCACCGATGGACTGCGCGACGAAACCTGCTGAATCGCTGCCGGAGCCGTCCACATTGCCGGTTGCGATATTGCCGTCGAACGCCACATCGACCACGCCGCCCGCGCCGCCGCCGCCGCCATTCCCGGCAACGCCGATCGAGGCCGTGACGGTGACGCTGTCGCTACCCGCCGCGCTCGCCGCGACGCTGAAGCCCCCGGCACCACCGCCGCCGCCGACCGATTGGGCGAGGTAGCCCGTCGAATACATGCCCTGCGTGACGATGTTGCCGCCGCTGGTGCCGGTGACCGTGCCGCCGTCGCCGCCCGATCCACCCGTGCCGCCGATGCCGACCGCGATCGAGCCGCTGAAGCCGAGGCCGCCCGAGGCCGCGGCCGCGACGCTGAAGCCCCCGGCGCCGCCGCCACCGCCGACCGACTGGGCAAAGATGCCCTGGCTGTTGTCGCCGCTGGTGAAGACCGTGGCATCGCCGTCCAGCGTCACGGTGCCGCCATGGCTGCCCGAACCGCCGCTGCCGCCAATCGCGACGCTGGCGGAGAAGAACGCGCCGGCGCTGGCCTGGACCGCGAAGCCGCCACTGCCGCCGCCGCCGCCGACCGACTGCGCGAAGATACCGCGCGAGCGATCGCCAGTGGTTCTGATGAACGGCAGGACTTCCTGGTCCACGCCGCCAACTGTCACCGTCTGCGACGACAGGTTGACGTCGACCGTTCCGCCTGCGCCGCCGGCACCGCCGCTGCCGCCGAGAGCTACCCCGGCAAAGCCACTGACCGAGACGGCCGAGCCGCCATTGCCGCCGCCGCCGCCCACCGACTGGACGAACAGGCCGTGCGAATCGTTGCCGCCTGTCGAAAGGCCGCCGGAGAGGTTGGCAGTGACCGTCCCGCCATTGCTGCCAGCAGCACCGCTTCCGCCGATCGTCAGCAGGACGCCCCCGGTCGATCCGCCATCGCCGCCGCCGCCGCCGATCGATTGCCCCTGCATCGCCGAGGACATGTTGCCGGCGGTCGTTATCTGTCCCGAATTGCCGATGGTGACCGTGCCGCCGCTGCTGGCGACGCTGCCCGAGCCGCCGATCGCCACCAGCCCGCCGCTGTCGCCGCCGCTGCCGCCGCCACCGCCGATCGATTGCGCGAAGATGCCGCGCGCGAAATCCCCTCCGGTGGAAACGGAGCCCGCATTGGTCAAGGTGACGGCGCCGCCCGCGCCGCCAGAACCGCCCGAACCGCCAAGCGCGACCACGCCGCCGGAACCTGCGCCGGCACCGCCGCCACCGCCGATCGACTGGACGAACGCACCGTCGGCGCCCTCTTCCGACGTCGTGATGTCGCTCGCCGAGGTCAGCGTCACCTCCACGGTGCCGCCCTGCCCCCCGGCGCTGCCGCTACCGCCGATCGAGACGATGCCGCCCGAAGCATTGGCGCTGCCGCCGCCGCCGCCGATCGATTGGGCGAAAACCCCGCGCGCGTTTATGCCATGGGTGACGATGGTCGAGCCGCTGGTGACGGTCACGTTGCCGGCATTGTTGCCCGTTCCGCCAGAACCGCCGATCGCCACCACGCCAAAGACGTCACCGCCGGTGCCGCCCGAGCTGCCGCCACTGCCGCCGACCGATTCGGCGAAGATCCCGAAGGCGCCCTCGCCGAACGTCTCGATGCGCGATCCGTTGTCGGCGGTGATGATAACGTTACCGCCCCTGCCTCCGTTTGCCGCGTTTCCACCGACCGCCACGAGCCCGCCGCCGGAACCCGTCGATCCTCCACCGCCGCCGATCGACTGCGCGAACAAGCCATGCGCAAATAGCCCATGGGTGGTGACGTTACTGGTTGAAAGCGCATGGATTTCAGCGGTGCCGCCAGTCCCCGCGCCGCCGCCTCCGCCGATGAAGGCCGCTAAACCGCCCGCGTTTCCGGAGCTGCCGCCACTGCCGCCGATCGACTGCGCCTGGACACCATAGGATGCTTCGCCATGCGTAACGATCGTCCCGCCATTCTCGGCATAGGCATAGCCGCCATTGCCCCCGACGCTGCCGGAGCCGGAGGAGCCGACGATGCCGTAGCTGCTGCCGCCATCGCCGGAACCACCACCCAGGCTCTGGACCAGGATACCGGCCGAGTTGGCGCCCCATGTCTCGATGTTGGCGTTGTTGTGGACCCGCGCCGATCCGCCAGCCGCGGCCGAACCGCCCGAACCGCCGCCCGATGCGATATAGCCGCTGCCGCCATCGCCGGCCTGCCCAGCCGCGGATTTGGCGAAGATGCCCTGACTGTTGCTGCCGCTGGTGACGATGGTCGTGTCGCTTCCGACCGTGACGTTGACGGAGCCGCCATTGCCTGCCGCGCCGCCGCTGGCGCCTGGAATGTCGATACCATAGCCGTCGCCGCCGTCGCCACCGTCGCCGCCGATACTCCCCGCGATCACCGCCGCGCGATTATTGGCCGTGGTCGTGATGGTTGCCGCCAGTTCCCCCGGCGACACCGTCACTGCCGGGCCGTCCGCGCCCCTGCCGCCTGAGCTCGGCTCATAGGCAATGGTTGCGCAGCCGATCAGCGGGATGCAGATCTTTACGCCGCCGCCGTCATGGCCATCGCCGCCGTTGGTGCCTTTGACGACACGAGCGAAACGGTTGGAATCACCTTCAGCGACAGGAAAACTGACCGGATCGTCACCGGTCCCGTCACCGCCATCGGCGTACTCGTCCGGATAAACGAAATCGTTGACGACCTGCGCTATCGATTCGGTGTCGTCGGGGTCCTTGACCTTCACGCTGGTGATGAGCTCGTCGTCACCATAGGTCGTGGTGATGAGCTCGGTGACTTCGTATTCGGTTTCGACGCCATTTTCGTCGACGGCGGTGTATTTCTGACCAACCGCGTTGACGAGCAGGATGACGTGGTCTTCGCTGGTGCGAACGGCATAGCCGGGCGAGCCATATATCTCGACCACCGTCTCGTTCGCATGCGTCACAGGATTGTAGATATCCGCGCCGATCGAGGAGGTCGGGATCGGCGGAACCGGCGGCGGGTCTTCGGCATAGGCGGGGGCCGCCGCGACGAACGTGCTCATCGCGGTGCTTGCCATGGCGAGGGGGGCAAGCGCCCTAAGCATGCGGGCGAGTTTGCGGGCTGCGCGGGGATTCGGCCGCACCGGTGCCTTGCCGCGATGGCGCAGGGCCCGCTCGAGCCTCGCGAAGGCGGTATCGACCAGCATCGATTTCCCGCCGATGCCGGCGCGAAGCTCCACGATCTCGCGAAGCGCCTCTACACGCCGTTCCTCTTCCAGCGCCGCGAAGTCGAACCTGTCGACAAAGCGATCCACAGTTCGCGCGACGACGCACGCGATGCGAGCGCTAGGCAGACCAGTCATGTAAATTCCCCCCCGGGCGAGTTGCTATACCTAACTCACTGAAATCCGGCACTCAGATGCACTGGATTTCGCCGATCAACGACTTCCCGGCTGGCTACGCCATGGGACGCGACGCAGACAGAAGTCGGTCGGACGAAGCGCGCCGTAACCAGCCAAAAGCCGGAGCGCAACCGTGCGCGCCAAAAACAACGCAGCGCGTCCACAGCTCGTTTCGCCGGGACCGCGCCCCCCCTTCGGTCGCGCCCGCAGCGAGGGTCCGGGCGGCGGCATAAATAGCCCGCCACGCACCAGAGCGGGCAGGAAAGCGCGCCCGTGCAGGGCGGGTCGTGAGCAGGTCTTCGGGTAGCCGCGCATGGTCTTGCCTCCTTCGCGAATTGGCCGGCCGCCAAGGCGCGATGGCTGCGCGCCCGGTGGCTTGAGATCGGATTGCCGGGATTGGTCGGATGGGCGAATCGCACCATCGCGATGTTCCGTCTCTCTAACCATTCAGCGTCACGCTGTCAAGAGAAAAATACCATTTAGGTAAAATTCTCCTGGAACGAAGGAGCTTGTTCCTTGCGGCTTGGCGCCAAGGAGAGGTCAGCCTGCTCGCACATCTCCGGCGGTCTGCATAGCTGCCCCTGCTCCGGCAGCGCCTGCCTCATCCGAGATTTCCGCGAGGCGGAGGCGCACCTTGTCCAGCGCCGCCGCCTTCAACTGGTGCACGCGCGGTACGCTCACGCCCAGGACAGCCGCGATCTCGGCAAGATTCAGCTCCTCGACGAAATAGAGCTGAATCACGAGCTGGTGGCGATCGGTCAGCGACGCGATCGCCGCAACTACCAACTCGCGATCCTCCTGCCTGATGAGCGCGGTCTCGGCATCCACCTCGCCGGACGCGAAAGCGCAGTCGCTGTCGGAATAGGTCTCCTCGATCGAGCTGATCTGAACGGCCGCCATGTCGCTGCGCGCGCGGTGCAGTTCTTCGAGCGAGAGCCCGAGAGCCTCGGCCAGTTCCGCGGCGGAAGGTTCGCGGCCCAGCGTTGCCGCCAGCCGCGCCTGCTCTCGCTCGAACTGTTTTCGGCGCGCCCGGCTGCCGCGCGGATCGGGCGAGTTGCTGCGCAGCAGATCGACCATCGCGCCGCGCACGCGGAGCTTTGCATAGGCGGCAAAGCCGTCCTCGCTCGGAGCATCGTGCTTCTGGGCGCATTCCGTCAGTGCGACGAGGCCCGCCTGCACCAGATCGTCGACATCGACGGTCGAGCCGCCGCTGCCGGAAAGGTGCCAGGCAAGCTTGCGGACCATCGGCAGGAAACGGTTCACCCGGTCCCCGACATTGCCGCGATAGGCCTTCGCGGCGGCAAAGGTGGAATGATCCTGTATCATGCGGCCAAGGGCTCCTTCTCATGGAGGCTTTCTGGGGCGCCCGCGGCAATCTGGCGCGCGGCGCCATCTTCACCGCCGACGACGGCGATCACTTCGATCGGCTGGGCGGCGGGCAATTCGTTGATGGAAAGAACGACGCAGCCCGGCGCTCTCAGCTTGAGCAGCGCGGTCAGGGGGCGCCGGGCACGCGGCTGGACGATCAGGGCCGGCGTTCCTTGGCCCGGCTGGCGCTGCCACAGGATCGCGGCGATCCGCTCTCCTATGGAGCGGGCAAGATCCGGTTCGATGACGATCTGGCCGCTGGTCGGGTCGTGCAGGCCGCCTACGACCATCTCCTCGAGCTCCGCCGCTAGGGTGATCACTGGGAGCCTTTCGTCCGGCGCGCAGATCGAACCCACCAGCATCGCGCCCAGGTCTGCGCGCAGGATGTCGACTAGCTTTTCGTGCTCGGTCGTCTGCTGCGCCGCCTGGGACAGGCTCGCGAGGATCGGCAGCGGATGCGCCAGCGAAATGCCGTCGGCGAGCAATGCGCGCAGAAGGCGGGTGATCGCGGCGAGCGAGAGCGGCTGCGGCGTGATCGTCTCCACGAGCTGCGAGTGCCGCTCGCGCACGGTATCAAGCAATTCGCGCACCTGGTCCGGCCCGAGCAGTTCCTGCGGCCGGGCGGAGAGTAGCTGGTTGACGTGGGTAGCGATCACGCTCTCCGCATCGACCACGAGGTAGCCTTCGGCCACGGCCAGATCCCGGGCGCCGGGTTCGATCCAGATGGCGGGGCAGCCGAAGCTCGGATCGCGCGTCTCCTCGCCGCGCAGGCTGGTCGTCGCGCCCGCCGCGCCAGTGTCGATCGCGAGCATCAGGTCGGGGCGTAACTGCCCGGAACCGAGCGGCGCCCCGCCGAGCGTGACGCGATAACGATCCGGCGGAAGGTCGAAGCTGTCCTTGATGCGGAATTGCGGAACCACAAAGCCGAAGGATTGGCACAGCTGGCGCCTGAGGCCGGTGAGCCGCGCCACGATTGGCGCTCCGCGGCGCTCGTCTGCGAGATGTACCAGGCCGAAGCCCAGTTCGATCGTCACCAGCGCCTGCTCGGAAACTTCCTCGATGCTGATCTGCGCCGGATCCGGCCTGGGCGCCGGCTGGTTGGCGATTGCCGCGGCCGCGGCTTTGCGACGGCGAAGCAGGCGCCACAGCAGGAACGCGCCGCCCGAAAGCGGCAGAAATACCGATTGCGGCATCGCCGGGATCATTCCCATCGCCGCCAGAATACAGCCCACCGGAAGCCAGATCCGCGGATCGGCGAACTGCCCGCCGATCTGCCCCGTCAGGTCGCGGGTGTCGGAAACGCGGGTGACGATCACCGCAGCCGCAATCGACAGCAGCAATGCGGGCACCGAAGCGACAAGCGCGTCGCCCACGGCGAGCGTCACATAGCGCTCTCCGGCCTCGCCCGCCGATAGCTCGTGCGAGACCATCCCCAGGACCATGCCGGCGACGATGTTGACGAGGAGGATCAGCAGCGCGGCGACGGCATCGCCCTTCACGAATTTGCTGGCACCGTCCATCGAGCCGTAGAAGTCGGCCTCGGTGGCGATTTCGCGCCGCCTGGCCTTCGCCTCGTCGGCAGTCATCAGCCCGGCGGCGAGGTCCGCGTCGATCGCCATCTGCTTGCCCGGCAAGGCATCGAGGGTGAAGCGCGCGGAGACTTCCGACACGCGGCCCGCGCCTTTGGTGACGACCACCAGGTTGATGATCATCAGGATCATGAAGACGAACAGTCCGACGGCGAAATTGCCGCCGATCAGGAAAGCGCCGAAGGCCTCGATCACTTTGCCGGCCGCCGCCTCGCCTTCATGCCCGTAGAGCAGCACGACGCGGGTGGACGCGACGTTCAGCGCCAGCCGCAGCAGGGTCGCGAACAGCAGCACCGACGGGAAGGATGAGAAATCCAGCGGCTTTTCGGCATTCATTGCCGCCATCAGCACCGCGACCGAAAGCGCGATGTTGAGCACGAAGAACACGTCCAGCATCATCGCGGGGATCGGCACGACCATCAGCACGATGATCGTGAGGATGCCCGCCGGCAGCGCGATCGCGGGCGAAAGGAAGCTCCGGACGCTCACAGGCCGAACGCCTTGAACTTGCCATAGGCCTCACCGATCCGCTGCGCGGCGCGGTCATCGAGGTTGCCCGCTCCGCCGAAGGTCGCCTGCAGCGTTTCCGCCATCGAAACCGGCCCGGCTGCGGGGCGCTCTCCGGCGAATGAGGATGCCGCACGGGCGAAAGTGCTCGCTGGCGCGGACGACGCGTAGACCGGCCCCGGCTGCGGCGCGTTCGCGTTCGCGTTCGCCTCCATCGCTTCGGCGACCTTGCTGCGTATCAGATCCATCACCTCGCCAACCGCGCGCGGGCGATTGCCGTCGAAGAAGATCGCGCGATTGGCGTTGGCGGGCTTTGGAAACAACGCGACCGCGGAAGCCGCCGGATTGTCCTGGAACGTGCCCAGAAAGTCGCGTGCGCCGGTGGCGCCCAGGAAATGTGCGAGATAGAGCTCCGCTGGGTCCGGATCGCGCCCGAGGAAGCCCCTGAGCTCGGCGGAATTGTCACGGGCGAGCTCTGCCGCCATCAGCGAGGACACGTTCGGATCGAAATGCAGCGCCATGATCTGCGCGCGTGCCGCAGGGTCACTGACGGTTGCCCGACCCCCATTGCGCGTGATTGCCGCCTCGGCCCAGCCGAGACCATGCGTGGGGCCATGGCGATCGAGGGTATCAATCCAGGTTCCGGAGATGAACTGATACAGCCCGGCGGCGCTCGATGTGCGTGCCTGCGCATTCGTGTCGAGATTGGATTCGAGCCTGGCCTGGGCGAGCAGGTAATCGAAATCGACGCCGGTCGCAGCGGACGCGCGGGCAATTGCGGCGTGCGCCTCGCTTCGTTGGACTGGTGAAACTCCGGACACTGATCCCTCGTCATGCGGTTTATCCGCCGAGGGCTCAGCAATAAGCGTGCCAGATCGCCCGAAGGCCTAGAGGGGCATCTCCCGCAAGGAGGCCGGCTTGCCGTTGCCATAGAGACCGACACGGCCAGTCAGGGAACTCAGGCGAGCCTCGACATTCGCGGCAATCAGGTTGCGCATCTTCCGGTTTATCTCGTTCAGTCGAGTGACGGCGTCGAGCAGGCCGCGGCATTCCTCGTCCAGCCCCGCCTGAGCCTCGCGTTCGATCCGGCTGCCCAGTTCGAGTTTGCCATCGGCGCAGGTCAGGATTCGCTCGAGGTCAAGGGCGGCAAGCGCCTGCCGCTCACCTTCCAGGAGGGCAAGCATTTGCCGCAAGTACTCACGAAGCGGCGGCTCTGTCGTCATCACGATTTCCTCAGGAGAAAGCCCGCAGCGATCATGGCGTCGGCGATCTTGGTCGGAAGGATCGGATACCGGCCTTCTTCCACTGCCTTGCGGATCTCCGCCACCCGATCGTGATCGATCGGTGCTTCTGCGCCCGCGACAATCACTGCCGCCATGGTTACGTCGCCCGCCTTCGCCCCGTCGTCACCGGCGGACGGCACGGCTTCAGCACGCGCGACTGGTGCAGTCCCCCGTGTCTTCAGACGGGCCAGGGCGCCATTCAGCCCTTGCGTGTCGATCCGGTCCATCACTTTGCTCCGTTGACTTTCCGGATCCAAGAACGGCGCGCACCCCGCGCCATTAAGGAGCGGGAGCAAATTTTTGCCGCTTACGGCAAATCCATGCCGACCTTGCCGGGCTGCAGCACGCGCGCGCGTATCGGGTCGGTCTTGGTGCCGACCGGCCGCACGCGGATCCACTCACCGATGGCGCCGGCCTCCAGGGCCTCCCCCTGGCGAGAAAGGGTAAAGCCCTTGCCCCGCACGTCGATCGAGACTCTTTCGCCGCGAGCAATCACCTCTTGCGCGGCAGTTGCGGCTGCAGCGGGAGCTCTCTCGATCGGCACAAACAACCGCCAGCCGCCGGCCACGGGACAACGGACGAGCACGGTATCCTGCCCCCGCCCGTACCATTCGAGAGCCAGCGGCGTGGCGCAGCGGGCGAGCTTCAACCTGCGGTCGACCGGTAGCCGCGCCCCGCCCTGAGAGCCGATCGCAGCCCCGGTGAACTGGGCGACCGCACGATCGATCTCGGAAGGATCGGCAAAGCCGGCTGCGGCGGCGGGCGCAGCCCCGGCGGCGGCCAGGGCGCTGAACGCGAGGAATGATGTCAATCGCATGAGCTGTCCTTTCGGGGGGCGCCTTGCGCGCCGGTTGTGCTCCGTTCCGTGCAATCGGCGTGCCAATCGGGGGCCTTGTCGAAAGCGAGGACGGCAAACACCTCCACATCTTCCCCCTGCTCCAGCACGATACGCGGACGCGGCGCCAGCATCCCTGCCCCCGAAGCGAGCGCCAGCGCTTCCCGTGCGGCCACGTCGATCTCACCGTCAGGATAGCGCGATATGATCGTCAGATGCTGGCGCGCGTCGGCAGGTTGGGACGATAGCCACTCGCCGAGCGAAGGCGCCCCCTTGCCGGCGCGATACACGGCCAGCGGCTCTCCGCGCGCCGGCAGAGGATTGCGCGCATGAGGGTCGTGAGAGGATTTGGCTTCATCGGAGCCCATGGCCGCGGCGGTGACCATGAACAGGATCAGCGCCAGATCGGCGATGATCGTCTGCCAGCTTCCGCGAACGCCGGCGATCATGCGGCGGCTCTTGGCGCCGACGGCTTCGGCGGGCTCGCCCGTTCGACCGCATCAGCGAGCCAGTCCAGCAGTTCCTGCCTTGCCTTCTCCTCGGACCGGGCCCGCCGCTCGACAGCGTTGGACAAGGGAGCGAACAGGAAATTGGCCGCGATCAGGCCGTAGAGCGTGGTCGTGACGGCCGCGCCGATCGAGCGCGCGTAATCACCGTCGGCTATGGTGGAGAGGCCGCCCAGCGCCAGCAGCGTCCCGGCAAGCCCCAGGATCGGCGCCAGGTCCGCTGCCTCGGCCAGCACGCGCCCCGCCGTTCCGGCAAGCACGGAGCGGCGCCAGCGATGGCGCTCATGCTCGTCGTGCAGCGCCTGGATGGAACGATGCCGCACCAGCGCCTGAGTCAGTTCGTTGAACTCGCCGTCCCCGAAGCGACGGGGCTCGGCCCGGACCAGACCATCCTCGTCGATTTCCTGTATCTGGAGAGCGAGCTGCGCGCGGACACCGGCAGCGTCGAACTGGCGGGTGAACAGATGTGCCACGGCCTGGAAGGCGCAGCGCGTGTCCTGCCAGCCGCACCGCAGCAGCACCGCCAGCACGGTGCCGCCAAGCACGATCCCCGCGGAAAGCGGATCCAACAGATTGATCATGTGCACAGGTTCTCCTCGATCGGGAGAACGGCCCCGGGGCGCCGTCGATTTAGGGTCCGGCCGAACTTTGCCGCTTCCGGCAGAAGCTTGCCGCCAGCCGGCACGTCATCCGCCGCCACGCGCTCCGAAAGCGGTTTGGCACGCTCCTTGCTCAAAGGCTCCCGAACCAGTCTTGGGAGGAAATCATGAGCGAACGCCTCTTTGGAATCCACGGCGCAGCACTGGAGATCAGGGCACAGCGGATGGGCGTGCTCGGCTCGAACATCGCGAACGCCGCGACGCCCGGGTACAAAGCGCGCGACATCGACTTCGCCACTGCGCTCGAAGCGCGGCTGCGCGGCGCGGATGACGAACAAGCGATCGGTGCCGCCACCCGTTACCGTGTGCCGGTGATGTCCACCCTCGACGGCAACACCGTGGAGATGGCGACCGAGCAGGCGGAGTTTGCCGAGAATGCGGTCGCATACACGGCCACGCTCGGTTTCCTTCGTGGGCGCGTCGAAACCGTCACCCGCGCGATCAGGGGCGAATGACGATGCCCGACCCGATGACGCTTTTCGACCTCGGCCAGCGTGCCATGTCCGCTCAGCTCGTGCGGATGAACGCCGCGGCCTCCAACCTCGCCAATGCCGGCAGCGTGGCGGCTACCGAAGAGGGAGCCTACCTCCCGCTCCGCCCGGTCTTCGCCGAGCACCTCGACGCCGCCTCCGGGCTCAGCTCGGTGCAGGTGGATGGCGTCCACCGCGCAGACGTCGCGCCGACGCGCCGCCACGATCCCGGCCATCCGCTGGCGGACGCGAATGGCGACGTGTGGGTCTCTCCGGTCGATGGGAACGCCGAGATGGTCGAGATGCTCGAAGCCTCGCGCCAGTACCAGAACATGGTCGAGGCGCTCTCCACCGCCAAGCAACTGATGCTCGAAACGATGAGGATGAAATGAACGTAGTTCCGACTTCAACCGCCGCTGCGGCGAACGCGGCCGCCGGCAGCACAGGCCGCGACTATGCGTCGCTCGGCCAGGCGGACTTCCTGCGTCTGCTGACCGTGCAGGTCCAGCAGCAGGACCCGTTCGATCCCGTGGATAACAAGGAGATGCTGGCGCAAATGGCGCAGTTCTCCTCGCTCGCCGGCATCAACGATGTGAATGCCACCCTACAGCAGATCTCAACCAAGCTCGACACGCTCGCCGCCGCACAGGCAGCGACCGGCGCAACGGAATGAACAGGAGACGATTGCCATGTCCTTCTACACTTCTCTTAACGGGCTGAAGAATGCCCAGACCGATCTCGGCGTGATCGCCCACAACATCGCCAATGTCGAGACGAACGGCTTCAAGAAGAGCCGGACCGACTTTGCCGATGTCGTCGCCGGTTCCGCGCAGACCGATCCGCGCAAGATCCAGGGCATCGGCGCCACGCTGGAATCCATCACCCAGAATTTCGGCCTCGGCCCGATCGAACAGACCGGCAGCGCGCTCGATATCGCCCTGACCGGCGACGGTTTCTTCGCGATGCGCTCGGCCGAAAGCGGCAAGACGCTCTATACCCGCAACGGCGCGTTCGGCATCGATGGCGCCGGCTACATCAATGACGGATCCAACAACCGGCTCCAGGTCTTCCCGACCGACGCCGCAGGTACGATTACCTCGACCACCCCGGTCGACGCGCAAATCCCGGCGACGAACGCCGCCGGTGCCGAATTCGCGGGCGTCACCGTCGGCAGCGATGGCCGAGTGAGCGCTTCCTATGCCGATGGTTCGGTCGAAGTCATCGGCAGCGTCGCCCTGGCTTCCTTCATTGCGCCGACGGGTCTCAAGCAGATCGGCTCGTCGAACTGGGAAGCGACTGGGATCTCCGGTGCGGCCGCCTACGGCTCGCCGGGCTCCGGCCAGTACGGATCCCTGTTGTCGGGCGCGCTCGAGCGTTCCAACGTCGACATCGCCGAAGAACTCGTCGGCTTGATCACCGCTCAGCGCAACTTCCAGGCCAATGCCAAGGCGATCGATACCGCCAGCCAGATCGCGCAGACGGTCATCAATCTCAGGACCTGATAGGCGATGGACCGGCTGATCTATACCGCCCTGTCCGGGATGCAGGCCTCGATGGAACGGCAGCGCGTGATCGCCAGCAACATGGCGAACGCCCAGACCATCGGCTTTCGCGCCGAGCTTCTCGACCAGCGGTCCGTGACGATCGAAGGCGAGAGCCTGGAGGTTCGCGCCATGCAGCAGGCTGCCGTGCAGGGCGCGAGCATGGAACGGGGCGAGATCACACGCACCGGAAACCCGCTCGACCTCGCCATTGAGGGAGAGGCTCTGCTCGCGGTCCAGGCGGAGGACGGAACCGAGGCCTATACCCGCCGCGCCGATCTGTCGGTTTCGCCCACCGGGCTTCTGGTGAATGGCGAAGGGCGGCCGGTGCTCGGCGAGGCGGGGCCGATAACGCTGCCGCTCGGCGGAAAACCCTCGATCGCGCCTGACGGAACAGTCTCGGTCATCGATCCGGCGGTTCCGGACCAACCCCCGCAGGAGGTCGGCCGGATCAAACTTGCGGGCTGGCAAGGCAGCCTGATCGCCAAGGGTCTCGACGGCCTTTTCCGCGTCGAGGGCGGCGGAATTCTGCCGCTGGATGCGCAAGCCACGGTCCTTACCGGAGCGCTCGAACAATCGAACGTCAAACCCACCGAAGTGCTGGTCGAAATGATCGACGCCCAGCGCCTCTTCGCCATGCGCAGCAAGCTGATCGCCACCGCCCGCGAATGCGATGAAGGCGGCGCGCAGCTGATGCGCCTGAGCTGACGAAAGGAACGCAGACTATGCCTACTTCCGCTCTCCAGGTCGCCCGCACCGGGCTCGAGGCGCAGGACGCACGCATGCGCGTCATCGCGAACAATCTCGCCAATGTCGGCACGACCGGCTTCAAGAAGGATCGCGCGAACTTCGCGACGCTCGCTTATCAGGATGCCCGCGTTGCCGGGCAGCGTTCCTCAGGCGAGACCGCTTACGCCACCGGCCTCAATCTCGGCACCGGCGTGGCCATCCAGTCCACCAGCCAGATCGTTACCCAGGGCGCGCTGAACACCACCGGGAACGGCCTCGACCTCGCGCTTGACGGCGACGGCTTCTTCCAGGTCGAGCTGCCGGGCGGGCAGTTGGGCTACACCCGCGCGGGCAATTTCACCCGTTCGGCTGAGGGGCAGCTTGTCACGCAGCAGGGTTATCTCGTCCAGCCGGCGATCACGATACCCGAAGGTGCCGGTGCGATCTCCATTTCACCGGACGGCACCGTCACCGCCGTGGTCGCCGGAGATGCAGAGCCGGCCGAACTCGGCCAACTGCAGGTGGCAAGCTTCGCCAACCCGGCAGGCCTCCAGGCGATCGGCGACAATTTCCTGGTCGAGACCGCCGCCAGTGGCGCAGCACAGCTCGGGCCGGGCGGCGAGAACGGCCGCGGGAACATCCGCCAGGGCATGCTCGAAGCGTCCAACGTAAATATCGTCGAGGAGCTGGTCGACATGATCGAATGCCAGCGCGCGTACGAGATCAACTCGAAGATGGTTTCCTCCGTCGACGAGATGCTGCGCAACGCGAACCAGACGCTGTGATCATGGCCAGCAAAATCATTCGCGGCTTGGTCGCCCTTGCCCCTGGGCTCGCCCTGTGTGCCTGCGGCCCCGAGCGTCCGATGGGGTTCGCAGCTTCGCTGCCGCCGCCGCCACCGGCAATGTCAGCGGCGGCCGACGGCGCGATCTATCACGCCGCGAGCGGCTACGCGCCGCTCTATTATGGCCAGCGCGCCAGCCGCGTGGGCGATCTCGTCACCGTCGTCCTGATCGAACGCACGCAGACGTCAAAGTCCACGAGCTCCAACCAGCAGCGCGACGGCGGCATCTCGCTTGCTCCGCCAAGCGCCGGACCGTTCTCGTTCGATCCGGGCGTCCTTAATTCTTCCGGCTCCTCGTCGTTCAACGGACAAGGGGACGCGGCCCAGACGAGCATGCTGAGAGGAGATCTCACCGTGACCATCGCCGAGGTTCGTCCGAACGGCACCGCATTGGTCAGAGGTGAGAAGGTCATGCAGCTCAGTCAGGGCGAGGAGTGGGTCCAGCTCTCCGGCATCATCCGGCTAGCTGATATCGACCAGGACAACCGCATCGCCTCGCCCCGCGTCGCCGACGCGCGCATCACCTATGCCGGCAAGGGCGCGGTGCAGCGGGCCAGCCGCGAAGGCTGGCTGTCGCGCTTCTTCAACATCGTGACACCGTTCTGAGGCCCGCGATGATCAGGAACCTCCTCATCGCCCTCGCAGCTTCGCTCGCCCTCGCCTCTGGCCCGGCTTCGGCCGAGCGAGTCCGCGACCTGGGCGCTTTTCAGTCGGTTCGGTCCAACCAGCTGACTGGCTATGGCATCGTCGTGGGGCTTGACGGCACGGGCGACGACAACTTCGCCTATGTGACGCAGGCGATGCGCGGCGTTTCGTCGCGCTTCGGGCTGCAATTGCCGCCGGGCGTCAATCCGGCGCTGAAAAACGCGGCAGCGGTGATCATCACCGCTGACCTCCCGGCCTTCGCAAAGCCAGGCCAGCGGATCGACGTGACAGTCTCCACCATGGGCAAGGCCAAGTCTCTGCGCGGCGGGGCACTGATCATGACGCCGCTCTACGGTGCCGACGGGCAAATCTATGCCATGGCGCAGGGCAATCTCGCGGTCGGCGGCCTCGGCGTATCAGGACGCGACGGATCCAAGCTCACGGTCAACGTTCCCACGGTCGGCCGTATACCGGATGGAGCCACGGTGGAGCGCGAAGTCGCAACCGCCTTCGACACCACGGAGGTTCTGCGCTGGAATCTGTATCAAGCCGATTTCCTGACGGCGACGCGGGTGCGCGACGCAATCAATGCCCGCTATCCGGCGACGGCGGTCATCGAGGACGGCATGACCGTCGCTCTGCGGCTCCCGCTCGGCGCCGACCAGCGGGCCGGGATGATGGCTTCGATAGAAATGCTCGACGTCACGCCCGCCGAAACCGCAGCCAAGGTCGTCGTCAACAGCCGCACCGGCACGGTCGTCATCTCAAGCGCCGTCCGTCTGGCTCCGGCCGCAATCAGCCATGGCAGCATGGTCGTGCGGATCGACGAAGATCCGATGGTCGTCCAGCCCGCACCGTTCAGCAGGGGCGAGACGGCGATCGAGCAGGATACCACGATCGATCTATCTGAGGATGGCAATCACGTCGCCCTGTTCGAACCTGGCGCCTCGCTCGCCGAACTCGTCGATGCCTTGAACATGCTCGGCGCCACTCCGTCCGATCTGGTGGCGATCCTCGAGGCTCTCAAGCAGGCCGGATCGCTCAAGGCCGAGATGGTGGTGATATGACGCTGCCGATTTCCTTGCACGATGCCCGTCCGCTGCTCGCCGCGCCTCCGGCGGGAACCGAGCGAGCACGGCTCGCCGAGGTGGCCGAGCAGTTCGAAGCCATTTTTCTGCGGCAGATGCTTTCTGCCGCGCGGGAAGCGGACTTCGGCGGTGAAGATCTGTTCGGCGGCCAGGGAGAGGAAACCTTCCGCGAGATGCGCGACGCGCGCTTCGCCGAACTCGCCTCGAGCACCGGCGTGCTCGGGCTCGCCGCCTCGATCGAGGCCCAACTCGCCCGCTTCCTTGGGCCGGAGGGCTGACGCATGGCTTCCGACCTTCTTTCCATCGCCGCAAGCGGCGCTCGCGCGGCGCGCAGCGCGCTTGACGTCACCGCGCAAAACATCGCCAACGCATCGAGCGAAGGCTATGTCCGCCGGAGCGTTCGGATGGAGGAAGTTTCTTCCGCCGGCGGTCTGCTTCGCAGCAATGACATCTCGCTTTCGGGCGTCCGTATCTCCGGCATTCACCGCAATGCGGATATGTTCCGCCAGGCCGAGCTGCGCCGGACCAATAGCGACGTCACCCGTGCTGAAGCCGAACTGCGCGGGCTGCAGAACGTCGAGAGCGCGATCGAGCAGGCGGGGGTCTACCCGGCGATCGTTGAATTCGAGGCGGCGCTGCAGCAGCTTACATCGAATCCGACCGACTCTTCGCTGCGTGCTGCAGCCATGGCCAGCGCGGACACGCTTGCGCGCAAGTTCAACATCGCCGCTGGAAGCCTGGACGCGGTGGGTGAAGGCCTGCGCTTTGAAGCGGATGCCGCGGTCGGGGAAGCGAACATCATCGGCAGCGAGCTTGCGCGTGTGAACCTGCGGCTTGCCCGCGCCGGGGACGGCAGCAGCGACCAGGCTTCGCTGCTTGACCAACGAGACGCCTTGCTGGAGCGCCTGAGCGGGATCGTGGACATTTCCACCAGCTTCGCTGTCGATGGAGGGGTTATGGTCTCCGCCGGAGGCCAGACTTTCGTGACCGGCGGCGCGTCTGGTGTGCTCTCGATGGCAACGCTTACCGATGGCACGCTAGCCTTCGAGATCAACGGCGCCTCGATCACACCTGCTGGCGGATCACTTGCCGGCAGCGCGCTGGCGCTTACGGAAACGGCCAATACGCGGGCGCGGCTGGACACGCTGGCCGACGGTATCGCCGCGACGGTGAATACGGTTCAGGCCAACGGCTCCGCCATCGACGGGACGGCCGGCCAGCCGCTCTTTGCCGGCACGGGAGCCAGCGGGATGCGGCTCGCCATCACCAGCGGCGACGCCTTGGCAACAGCTCCCGCGGGGGCTCCGGCAGGAAGCCTCGATGGCAGCAATCTGGCGGCATTGCGGCAGGCGCTCGATGCGAGCGGAGCCGCTAGTGGCATGAACAACCTCCTGTTCGACGTGTCGAGTCAGGTCGCCGGCCGCACCGTGACCTACGAAGCTCTCGATGCGATCGCCGCCTCGGCGCGAATCTCGCTTGAACAGCAGGCGGGCGTCGATCTGGATACGGAAGCCGCCAACCTGATGCGCTTCCAGCAGGCGTTTCAGGCGTCCGGGCGCGCGATGCAGGTCGCCAGCGACATCTTCAACACTCTGATGGGGATCGGACGATGATCAGTCTGAGCACCGGCGCGTTCTATGGGCGAGCGACCCGCCAGATCGGCAGCCTGCGATCGCGGGCCGACGAGTTACAGCAACAGATCGGCAGCGGGGAACGCCTCTCCCGCTCGTCCGACGATCCCGTTGCCGCCGCGCGGATGCGGATGCTGACGCGCGGTCAGCGCCTTGCCGACGTCGATCAGCGGAATTCGGATCTTGCGCAGAACGATCTGAAGCTGACAGACAATGCGCTCGGTTCGATCGCAAACGTGATCATCCGCGCGAAGGAGCTAGCCATCCAGGCGGCCAGCGCCACGCTGGGCGCCGATCAGCAGGCATCGATCGGCATCGAGATAGCAAGCCTGCAGCAGAGCCTCCTGTTCACGGCGAATAGCCGCGACGGCGCCGGCCACGCATTGTTTGGCGGGGAAACGAGCGGAGCCGCTTACGAAATGTCAGGGGGCGTCGTCAGCTATCTGGGCACAGCGGGTACAGAGCCGGTGCCCCTGGGCGAAGGACAGTCGGTCACTCCTTCGCTGACCGGGCCGGAGGTCTTCAACTTCGAGGTCGGCGGCGTGCCGACCGACCTTTTCGCCGTCCTCGGCACATTGGCGGCCGCGCTTCAGGGCGCAGGAGATCCGGTTGCCGCCAGCCGTGATGCGATGACCGCTCTCGATACCGGGCTGGAAAAGGTCACTGCGGCGCAAACCGTCGTCGGCGCACGGCTGAGTTGGATCGAGCTGATGGACCAGCGGCGGGAGGCGACCGGCGAACTCGTCGCAGCCGAGCAGGCCGACATCGGCGGCGCCGACCTGGCCACGACCATGACACGGTTGCAGGAGGTGATGACGGTGCTCGAAGCGAGCCAGGCGAGCTTCGTCCGGCTATCACAGCTGTCGCTTTTCAGCATGTTGCGCTGACACAAGAACAAAGGGTTGTAATCGATATGTATGCGGCGATCGGAATCGTAGTCCTGCTGGTCATGGTGTTCGGCGGGTTTGCCCTTACCGGAGGTGCGCTCGAGCCAGTTCTGCATGCTATCCCGCACGAGATGATGATCATCGGCGGAGCCGCCATCGGCGCAGTCATCGCCGGCAATTCGCTGCACGAGCTGAAGGCGATCGGCGGGTCCTTCGGCAAGGTATTCAAAGGGCCGCGTCACTCCAAACAGGATCACATCGACGCCATTTCGCTGACCACCAAGTTGATGAAACTCTTCCGCGCGGAAGGACCTGTCGCACTGGAGAGCCATGTCGAAAATCCGCAGGATTCGCCCATTTTTTCCGAATATCCGAGCCTGCTGAAGAACAAGCCCCTGATAGCGCTGATCAGAGACACGCTGACACTGCTGGTGGTCTCCTCGGGAACGTTGGAGGCCCATGCGGTGGAAGAGGTGATGGACAATGCGATGAAGACGCATTTCCACGAGATGCACGAGCCGCAGCACGCACTCCAATCGCTTGCCGACGCGCTGCCCGCGCTGGGCATCGTCGCGGCGGTGCTCGGCGTGGTCAAGACGATGGGATCGATCGATCAGCCGCCCTCCATCCTTGGCGCGATGATCGGATCCGCGCTGGTCGGCACCTTCCTTGGCGTGCTGCTCGCTTACGGGATCGTCGGCCCGCTTTCCTCACGTCTCAAGCAGATCGTCGAGCAGGACGAGCAGATCTTTCACGCGGTCAAGCAGGTGATCATCGCCTCGCTCAACGGCTACCCGCAGCCGCTGGTGGTCGAGAGTGCCCGCTCCGGCCTGGGGCACGCATTCCGCCCGAGCCTTTCCGAGCTGCTCGACAACCTTCGGGGCCGCTGAGATGGCCAGCCGAGCAGGCGGGCGAAACGATCCGCCGCCCCCGATCATCGTAAAGAAGGTGACGGTCGTCGACGCCGGCCATCACGGCGGGGCCTGGAAGGTCGCCTATGCCGACTTCGTTACGGCGATGATGGCCTTCTTCCTGCTGCTGTGGCTGCTCGGCTCCACGACCGAGGAGCAGCGCAAGGGCCTGGCGGACTACTTCACTCCGACGCTGGTCAAGATAAAGGAGCAGAGCGCCGGCAGCGACGGTCTGCTCGGCGGTTCCTCGCTGACCGACCCGGACAGCTATCCGCACCGTGCGGGCCAGACCGGCACCCGTTCGATCACCGTCCCGCGCGATGCCACAGGCGGCGTGAGGGAAGGCGCGAGCGCCGTAAAGCGCATGCGAGAGCGGGTGCAGCACGACCTGGAGGCAAGCAGGCACCTGCGCCACCTGATGCGGCAGGTTCGGATGGTCGAGACCACTGAAGGCGTGCGCATCGACCTGGTCGATGATGCCGATTTCTCGATGTTCGTTCTGGGCACGACCGTGCTCACGCGCGATGCTGTCGCGCTGCTCGGCGTGATCGCCGACGCCGTAGCGCCCGAGGCGGGCGGGCTGACCATTCGCGGTCATACCGACGCGCTGCCCTGGAAGAGCGGCTCGGTGGCGAACAACTGGTCGCTTTCGGCCGGCCGGGCAGAGGCCACTCGCCAGGCGCTGATGCGCGACGGCATCGCCGACGGGCGCTTTCGCCGCATCGAGGGCGTGGCCGACCGCGAGTTGCTGATCCCGGGCAATCCCCAGGACCCGCGCAATCGGCGGATCTCAATCCTGCTTTCGCGCTGAAGCTTTTCGCGGGTGTGAACGCCTGCGCCTCCGCCGCCAGCTGGAACCCTTTCCCCTCTCGGGAGAAGAGGAGGTGACCAGGTGCGTCCCCGCGAGATAGCCGGACGGCGCCATGGAGCCTCGATTATTCGGCTGCTGCTGCGGGGATGCGCGGTTGGCCGTTCACGCAAGGACTTGGAGCGGAGGGCAGGAGCCGCCGGAAAGCCTGGCACGAGCGATCGGTGTAGCTAGTTACCGGCACGGCCGCCGCCGCGCGTGGGGGGCTGCCGAAGGGAGCATCCATCTGCCACGGACGCCGAGCCCGGCGTCTGAACGAGGGAGCCCTACTCCATCCCTGCCTGGTCTGATCCACCAAGAGACCGGCACACAAGAAGAAGGATAAATGGCATCTGCGGCAGACGCGCAAGTGAGGTCGCTTCGTGTCCCTCACGCCACGCTGAACTTGGTTAAAGACGGAAGCGAAGGTCGCTCCGCCTCCTCGTCCGCATCATGCTTAACCTGGTTCAGCATCCATCCCTATCCGCACGCGGCGCTTCAATCCGGAGCGATGGCCCCCGGACCACGTTCAGGGTGATGGATCCATCTGATGAATTTGGAACGCATGCGTTCGCCAAAAGAAAGGCCCGGCGCTGCAACAGCGCCGGGCCCTGGGACCAGCTTGGTACTGGTGTTAGCGCAGCAGCGAGAGAACGTTCTGCTGGCTCTGGTTGGCCTGCGACAGCATCGCCTGCGAAGCCTGGCTCAGGATCTGGGCCTTTGCGAGAGCAGTCGTCTCAGCCGTGTAATCGGCGTCTTCGATCCGCGAACGCGCGTCGGACAGGTTGGTCACGTTGTCGGACAGGTTGTTCACCGCGGATTCGAGCTGGTTCTGCGAGGCACCCAGCGAAGCGCGGGTCGTCGAGATCGTCTTGATCGCGTCGTCGAAAGCGTCGAGCTCGCTGCCGTCACCGGCAAGGGCCGTCACGTCGACAGCAGCAGCAGCCGTGATGGTCGCATCCGCCGTGAGGTCGGTGGAGAGATCCAGCGTCACGATATCCGCGGCATTGGCGCCAGCCTGGATAGCTACCGAACCGTCACCGGCCGCACCCGCCGTTCCGTCGAACAGCTTCTGACCGTTGAATTCGGTGTTGGTCAGAACGCTCGTGATCTGGGTGTTCAGGGCGTCCATCTCTGCCTTGATGTTGGCAAGATCGTCGGCCGAGTAGGAACCGTTCGACGCCTGGACGGTCAGCTCGCGCTGACGCTGCAGCATATTGGTCACTTCGTTCAGCGCGCCTTCAGCGGTCTGCGCCATCGAAATGCCGTCATTGGCGTTGCGGATACCCTGGTTCATGCCACGGACCTGCGAAGTCATCGAGGCGGCGATGGCGAGGCCGGCGGCGTCGTCCTTCGCGCTATTGATGCGCTTGCCGGTGGAAAGGCGCTCCATCGCGGTGCCAAGGGCACGGTTCGCCTCATGCGAAGCATTGGCGGCTTTCAGCGCGCTGATATTGGTGTTGATCACGGACATTGTAGAAACTCCCGAAGTGTTGTCGTCAGAAGGCTGCCCCGAGACCCCGTCGCGAATGCAGCTGGAACCCAGACCGGCAGCGTCTCGAATTTTTTTAGGGGACTTCGGAATACCCGGGTGATCTACGTATATTCACTTACGCAATTTCGGAGTGCTCACATTTAAGCATAATTTGCCTGCTCACACCCCATTTCCGCGGCGCAAACTTGGTTAACCGCAAGGGGGGATCGCAGTGGGATCGTTGATCGAGCGAAGCGCACGATTTGAAAAAATCCATGCGCCATTGGCAGGAAAGTTCGCCGGAATAGCATCCTCGCTATTTCCGTCGCGACCCATGCATCTGAGCGACATTTCCGAAGACGCTGCGCGCCTCCTGCCCAATTCGATTTCCGTGGCCCGGGCAGACGAGCCTTCCATTACCCGGAGCGGATCGGCGGCATCGCTGGCCTATGCAGATCCGGTATCGGAAGCGACCTTCGCCGCGCTCGTGGCGCTGACGTCCGCCGGCAGCGGCCCGGTCGCCGCCGATCCGGAATCGCTCGCCGTGTTGGCCCTCGCCGATCGCCTCGCCGGCACCGACATTCCCATCCTGATCAACGGACCGACCGGTACGGGGAAGGAAGTCCTGTCCCAGTTCATTCACAATCGCAGCGAGCGACGCGACAAGCCGTTCATCGGAGTTAATTGCGCGGCAATCCCCGAGACGATGCTGGAGGCGCTGCTGTTCGGCCACCAGAAGGGCGCGTTTACCGGCGCCAGCTCCGGCGGCGAAGGTTTCTTCCGCGCGGCCGACGGGGGCACCCTGCTGCTCGACGAAATCGCCGAGATGCCCCTGGGCCTCCAGGCAAAGCTGCTGCGAGCGCTGCAGGAAGGCGAAGTGGTGCCCGTGGGCGCAACGACGCCGGTAAAGGTGGACGTACGCATCATCGCCTGCGCCAACCGCGACCTGCCGCTCGAGGTCGAAGAAGGCCGGTTCCGCGCCGACCTCTATTACCGGCTCAACGTCTTTCCGATGAGCCTTTCCGCATTGCGCGAGCGGCCGGCGGACATCGCGCCGCTCGCCTTCGCCATGCTGCTGCGCCACACGCCCAAGGGGGAGCCGGTGCCGTGGATCAGTGATGGCGCGCTCGCGATGCTCAAGCAGCATGGCTGGCCCGGCAATATCCGGGAGCTCGAGAACCTGATGCGCCGTGCTCTTGTGCTGACTGGCGGCAGGACGATCGGCACCGAGCACATAGTGTTCGACCAGCCGGCGCGCCTCGTCTCGCGCGGGAACGAAGGGATCGCACCCGTGCCTGCTGCTGCCGACGAACCGGGCGCCAAGCTGGCGAAGGTCGTGCAGCTGTCCGAAGCCCGGGCGATCATGGAGACGCTCGACGCCTGCGGGGGGAAGCGCGCCGAAGCCGCGCGCCAATTGGGCATAAGTGAGCGGACGCTACGTTACCGGCTCGCCTCCTTCCGCGAGGCAGGTCTGGCCGTGGGAGGCCGCCGATGAGCGGGGTCAACGGCATCGGCGGGGCGGGATCGGTCCAGCAGATCATCGCCCTTCGCCAGCAGATCATTGATCGTTCGAGCCTGCTGCAGGAACTGCACAAGGCCAAGGGCGCAGAGTCTACGCAAGCGCCGGCCGAGCCTGCAGGGGGCGGCTTTGCCGACACGCTCAAGACCGCGCTGGACGGGGTCAACGCAACCCAGGCGCACGCTTCGGAGCTTTCCGCCGCTTATGAGCGGGGCGAGGTGACGGATATCGCCAAGGTGATGCTTGCCCGCCAGGAATCCGGCGTCGCCTTCGAAGCAACGCTGCAGGTGAGGAACAAGCTGCTTTCCGCCTATCAGGAAATCATGCGGATGGGGGTCTGATAGATGAGCGAGATCTTACCCGCGGCGCCTGGCGCCGGATCGCTGCTTGGGCCCTTGCGTGATCCTTCGGGCGGCCCGATGCTGACGCGTCTGGGCGCCTTCGCCGCTCAGCCGCCGGTGCGCAAGGCACTGCCCTGGTTTGCCGGAGTCGCCGGCGCCGGATTGATTGCCTTGGTCTGGGCGACTCTCTCGCCCGCGCCGCAACGCGTACTCTATTCCTCGCTCAGCGATGCCGAGCGGGCCGAAGTGGCCGGTGCGCTCGACAAGGCTTCCATCGGCTATACGATCGACAACAGCACAGGCGCCATGACGGTCGCAGAAGGCGATCTTTACCGTGCGCGAATGCTGGTGGCCTCGGACGGCGCGCTGGCCGCTCCCGAAAGCGGGGCGCAATTGATCGAATCGCTGCCCATGGGCGCCAGCCGCACGCTGGAGGGGGACCGGCTGCGCGCCGCGCAGGAGCGCGATCTGCAGCTGACTATCCAGGAAATCGACGGGGTCGAGGCGGTTCGCGTGCACATCGCGAAAGCGGAGCGATCGGTCTTCGTGCGCGACAAGGTGCCGCCGAGCGCCTCCGTCATGGTGCGGATGACGCGCGGGCGGCAGCTTTCGAATTCCCAAGTAACCGCGATCGTCAATTTGGTGGCCGGATCGGTGCCGGGGCTGTCCATCGACGCGGTGCGGGTGGTCGACCAGCACGGGCAGCTGCTTTCGCAGCCGGATGGCACGGATTCGGACCGGCTCGACCTCCAGTCACGTATCGAGTCCAAGCTGAGGATGCAGGTCGAGCATTTGTTGGCGCCAATGATCGGGGCCGAGAACTTCTCGAGCGAAATCCAGGTCGAGCTCGACATGGACGAGATCACCTCTGCCCGCGAAAGCTATGACAAGGACGGCGCAGTCCGCCGCGAAACCACGCAGCAATCGCAAACCGCGCGGACAGCCGCGATCGGAGTGCCGGGCGTGCTCGCGAACACTCCCCCGCCGGATGCCACGGCAAGGCCCGGTGCCCCCGAAGGCAGCGATGCTCAGCCTCAACCGCAGCCGCAAGGAATCGGTGAACGCAGCGCCACCCGTACCTACGAGCTCGGACGGGAAGTCGCCGTATCCAACATCGCCCCGGGAAGCGTGAAGCGGCTCTCGGTCGCAGTGGCGCTCAATCGCGAAGCGCTGAAAGACGCGAAGGCAGCCGACCTCAAGAAATTCGAAGAACTGATCGCCGCCGCGGTCGGAGCGGACGAGAGCCGGGGCGATAGCGTCGCCGTGGTGGTGCGCCCCTTCCAGGCAGCCGAGTTGGAGGAGATGCCGTTCTGGGAGACGGCGTGGTTCGCCACTATCCTGCGCAATGCGGTTGCCCTCGTCTCGGTGCTGCTGGTCCTATTGCTCGTAGTGCGTCCGGTGGTGAAACGGCTGACCGGCCCCGGGAATGATCCGGAGAGCGAAGAGGATATGCACCTTGCGGCAGGCAATCGCCGGAGTCTGCTTCCAACGATCCACGGGCAAACGATCGATACGCCTGACCGCGAGCGGCTATCCGCGCAGATCGAGCTCGCTCAACGCATCGTGAGAGAACAGCCCGACGACGCATTGCAGGCGCTCCGCCGGATGCTCGGCGAAGAAGGCCGGAAGGTTGCACAATGAGCGAAGTCACCAATATCGAAGGGTCCGATCGCGCCGCCATCATGGTGATGCTGCTGGACGAGGAAGAGGCTGCCCGGCTTCTGTCGGGCCTTTCGCCCGACGAATTGCGCACCCTGGGCACGAAGATGTGTGCGATAGGGGAGATCGGCCCGAGCACGATTGCCGATGCCATCGCAAGCTTCGCCGAGTCCGCCGGCCAGGCCGGGATCTCGTCGCACAACCGGATCGACAATGTCCGCCGGATAATGACTGGCGCGCTGGGCGAAGTGAAGGCCGACAGCCTCATGCGCCGCGTGGCGCCCGAAGGGGAAGCCAGGCGGACGCCGGCGCTCGACCTTGCTCAGTGGCTCGAACCGGAGGTGCTGATCCCACTTATCGCGGGGGAGCACCCGCAGGCGATCGCCGTCCTGCTGGTGCAGCTCGACCCCGTCACCGCCGCCGCCGTGCTCGCCGGCCTGCCGGAGGAACTGCACACGCCCGTCGTTCATCGTATCGCCAGGCTCGGCCCGGTCTCGCCCGAAGCGATCGCCTTGCTCGATGATATGCTCGCGCAGAAGATCGCATGCACGCATGGAAAGGCGCCGCTGCAGATGGGCGGCGTGCGCGAGGCTGCGGAGATCATCAACAATGCGGCGCGCGCGCTGGAGAAGCGCGTGATGCCGGCGATCGGCAAAATCGACAAGAAGCTCGCCAAGGAGCTCGAAAGCGAGATGTTCAAGTTCGAGCATCTGTTTGAACTCGACAAGCGAATGATGGGCCAGCTCGTCCGCGAGATCGAGAGCGAGGTACTGGTCGACGCACTCAAGGGATTGGAAGAAAAGCAGCGCGACGCCTTCTTCGAGGCGATGTCGAGCCACGCGGCGGACGGCGTGCGTGACGATATCGAGGCCCGCGGCCGCATCAAGCGCGCCGATGTCGAGGCTGCGCAGAAGGAAATCGTCGCCATCGCTAAACGTCTGGCTGCGGAAGGAACGATCGTGTTCAGCAGTGGCGGGGACGACGAATATGTCTAGCCTCCCACTCGATCTGCTCCGCAGCAGCGGCGGGTTCTCGCGCGATCCGCGTTTCTGTTCGCTGCTTGCCTCCAGGCGAGACGTGGAGGTGGCCGAGGTGGAGATCGACACCGCGGAAGAGGCGTACCAACGGGGCGTCGCCGACGGACAGGCCTTGGCGCGGGAGGCTGCGTTGCAAGCGGAGCGGGACCGCGATGCGCAGCGCGCGGCGATCGAGGTCGCTTTCCGCCAGTTGGACGAGCACATCGCCGCCCAGTTGCGGGAGCGGCTGCGGCAGACGGTGCTCGCCCTATGCGAAGAGGCTGTCCTGCCTCTGGCCATCGATGCTCGCGGGCTCGAGGCGCGGATCAGTAAGGCCATCGCGATGCTCCAGCGCGCCGACGACGAGCGCCGGGTGCTGCTCAACCCCGAGGATTTCGCGCTGGTCAGGGATTTGCTCCCCGCCGAATTGAAGGTCGAGCCCGAAACCTCCGTCGAGCGCGGAGGCCTGCGCATCGAAACGCCGGACGGTGGAATCGAGGACGGTCCGTCCCAATGGCGTCGCATCCTGGCCGAGGCATTCCGCGAGTGCTGAAGCAATTCGACGCCATGATCGGCGAATTGTCCATGTCGCCGATCGACTGCAGCCCGCGCCGGTTCGGCCGGGTGACCGCCTGCGACGGCGGCCTGATCGAAGTCAGCGGCCTTTCGGTACCTGTCGGCGGCTTGTGCCGGATCGACGATGGCAAGGGGGCATTGCTCACGGCCGAGGTCATCGGCTTTCGTAACGGCCGCACCATGATGACGATGCTGGGCGACAGCGTGCTGCTGCGGCCCGGCGTGCCGGTCCGCCCGGAAGGCCGGCCGGGGATGCTGCCGGTCGGCAGCGCCTATCTCGGCCGCGCGGTGGATGGGCTGGGCCGCCCGATCGACGGCGGTCCGCCGCTGCGCTGTACCGATGATTGGCCCGCCGGCGGCAAGCGGACCGGCGCTCTCGACCGTGCGAGCGTGCGTAAGCCCTTCGACACCGGCATCCGCGCCATCAACGCCTTGACCACTCTCGGCATCGGTCAGCGCGTCGGCATCATGGCGGGATCGGGAGTCGGCAAATCGGTGCTGATCGACATGATCGCAAGCAGTGCGCAGGCCGATATCGTCATCGTCGGCATGATCGGTGAGCGGGCCCGTGAGGTCTCCGATTTCGTCGCCCGGCACATGAACGGCAGGGCCGCCGAGCGAACCGCCGTGATCGCGGTACCCGCGGATCACGCGGCCAATCTGCGCCTGCGCGGCGCCTTGCTCGCGACGTCCCTTGCGGAGTATTTCCGTGCACAAGGCGCACAGGTGTTGCTGATCCAGGACAGCCTCACCCGCATCGCGCATGCGGGCCGCGAGATCGGCATCTTGCTTGGCGAGCCCGGCGCCGCCCGCGGCTATCCGCCGTCGGCGCTCTCGACAATCACCAAGCTGGTCGAACGCGCCGGCAATTCGGCGGAGAGCGGCGGCTCCATCACCGCGATCTACACCGTGCTGGCAGACGGCGACGATCACAACGATCCCGTAGTCGATACCGCCCGATCTATTCTCGATGGTCACATCGTGCTCTCGCGCGAACTCGCCCAGCGCGGGCAATACCCGGCAATCGATGTCGGCGCTTCGCTGAGCCGCGTGATGAGCGATGTCGCGCCCCCTGAGCAGTCCGCCCTCGCCCGCCATTTCCGCGCGCTCGTTTCGGCTTACGAAAGCAATCGTGATCTGGTGCTGATGGGCGCGTATCGCCCCGGCGCCGACCCCGTGATCGATCGCGGCATTGCGCTGCAGCCGCAGATCGCCGCCTTCCTCTCTCAGGACGCGAGCGAGCACGTATCGCTGAACCAGGCGGTTGATGAACTCCACTGGTTGCTGGGCGATGAGTAGGATCCCGGCCGATGCCGCCCGGTGACAAGGCGCGGCTGCGCCGTGCCCGCCTGATCGAAAGGGTCCGCTCGGCCGAGAAGCGCAAGGCGGCCGCAGAGGCGTTCCATGCCGAGGCCGTGCGCCACAAGCTGGAGCAACTCTCCGAACGCACCCGCTCGCTCGCGCAACTTTACGCGCTGCGTGACACGGCGAGTGACGGTGCGGACCTGCGCAGTGCGAGCGTGCTCGGCAGCCATCTTCGCGAGCTGGGCAACACGGCGGCTCAACAGGCCGACCAGGCGCGGCGCCATGCCGACCGCAAACTGGCCGATCTCGCCACTGCGGAGCGACGCCGCCAGCAGGCCGAGGACGGTCGCCGCGCGCTCCACAATTCGGTTCTCGAACTGAGAGACAAGATCGAGGCTGTTCCACCAAGGAAACTGGCACGTATCTTGAATAAGTAGAGACGTTTACCACCACGAACGGCAGGTCGATGATCTCTCTGGCTACTCCATCCGCGAAATCTCCCCCCTCGCTTCAAATCGGCGAGGCCAAGCCCGCTGCGGGTGAAGCAAAGGCCGGGAAAGGCGGCTTTTCGGCTCTGCTGGGAGGATTGGCCGGCACGCCATCCCGGAACGACAAGCTCGCGGCGCCAGCGGTTTCGAACGAGGAGTTGGCCGCCGCCACGGCTCCCGGCACGGCCGTGCCGGAAGCGGCGGAAAGCGGCAGGATGCTGCCGGCCCAACTGCCGGACCTTGCCGGCGCGGCCCTCCAGCGCGCCGAAATGGCGCCGCAAACCGGCGTCGTGCCGCATGCTCCTCTGGCAATTGCCGCCGAGGACGCCGAGAGCGCGGATGCGGCTGCCGAGCCCTCCAGTGACGGTGAGAAGCCGGTCGATGCTCCAGCCGCGGCGGATAATGCCGAAACGCTCGTCGCAGTTGCGATGGTGGCGGCAGTCGCGGCGACGCCGCAGGTCGAACCGCTCGCCATCGAGAATGGTGAGACATTACCGCAGACCCCCTCTGGAGACACGAAGCCCGCGCTTGTCGCCAAGCGGCCGACCCCACAATCGATGATCGCCTCTGACGAGGCCAGCAATCCCACCCAGGCTCCTCAACCCGCGGCGAGCAGGACGCCCCCGGCGGCCTCCGTCGCGCTCGCCGTGGCGGCAGAGCCTCACGCTGCTGCCCGTGGCCTGCCGCGTCCGGGCGCGGGCGGCGAAGCCGACACGGCCGACCGGCCGCAGCCGGGCAGCCATCGTGCGGACCGCGCGGTCGAAGCGTCTTTCGTAAAGGCCGCTGCAGTAGAACCTCAGGCGCAGCTGCGGATGGAGCCCGCCGCTCCGGTCGCCCAGACTGCGCCCGCCTTGCCCTCACCCGCCACCGACAGCCCCACCAGGCCGGCGCTACACGTCGAAGCGCTGCAGGACCTTACCCGCATTGTCGATCGCCTTGCAGCGGCCCGTGAAGCCTTCATGCCCGCGACAGCGGCAATGGCCGTCACTCATGCTGACTTCGGCGAGCTCTCGCTACGTTTCGATCAGCACCGCGAAGGTCAGCTCGCCGTCCAGCTCTCGGCGACTGATCCCGAGGCACACCGCGCCATCGCCGCCGCAGTCGGTGATCGTCCATTCGCGGGAACGGCAGAAAATCAGGCCGGAGCGGGCCAACCCAACGCGCAATCGCAAGGTCAGGCGCGCGGCGCCCCTGCCGGACGTGACGGCGACGCCGGAAACGGCAACACCGCCCGCCACCACCAGCCGCAGCAGCGCGGCTCGGCATCTCGAAACAGCGAACGCCAGGACACCGGTCAACGCCGCGCCGGCATCTTCGCCTGATCCGACACAACCAACACATCGAGGAACTTACTGTGAGTGACAAACGGGACAAAGCCGATGAGCCGAAGAAGGGCAAGGGGCTCTTCAAGATGCTGCTGATGGGCACTGTGCTCGTCAGCGCTGGAGGCGGCGGGGTCTTCGGCCTGATGGCGGCCGGGATCATCGGAAATCATCCGGCCGAGGCCCGTGAAACGGGCCCGCAGCTCGTGCTCAAGGGTGAAGTGGACCGCTACGCTCCGCCTCCTCCCAAAGGGGCCGAGACCATGGAAATGGTCTACGGCGATGGCGGCAGCAAATTCCGCACAGCCTATTACAGCTTCGCCGACGAGTTCACGTCCAACCTCAAGAACACGGACGCGCTCGTCCAGGTCAGCCTCGCCGCATCGACGCAGCGAGATGGTCGCGTGCTGATGTGGCTCGACAAGCATCAGCTGGCGATCCGCTCGCGCATTCTGATCACGCTTGCGGACACGCCGGAGCAGGACATGTACTCGCCAGAGGGCAAGGAGCGCCTGCAGAAGCGGCTGACCAAAGCGGTGAACGACGTTCTGACCGAGCAGGAAGGCTTCGGCGGCGTCGACAATGTCTACTTCCGCACCTTCATCGTCCAATGACGAAGCAGGTCCTTTCCGAAGCCGCGAAACGCGCGGCCACCCACTGCGAGGCGCTGCTGAAGCGGCAGGCGGGGCCGGCCGAGCTCGACGAGGAGTTGACCCGCTTGGGCGAGCGTGTGGCGATAGCGCTGCGCGGGGCGATCGCGGCGGCGTGGAACGAGCCGGCCATTCAACTCCGCTCGCGGGGGGTGCGGACGCTCGGCTCGGGAGAGCTCCTGCAGGCGTTGGAGCCGCTTGCGGCGAACAGCTTGCACGGTTTCGGCACGAGCGATCGGACGTTGCTGCTATCCATAGAAGGCCGCGCCTTGCTCGAACAGCTCGACCGCACTTTCGGCGGCTCGGGCGACATCGGCGGCGAGATTCCTGCCGAGTTGCCGCTGTCGGCGGATCTCCTTGCCCAGCGGCTCGAGAAGCAGGTGATGGCCGTTGTTTCCGACGAGCTCGGCGGCCGGGATTTACGCACCGGACGGCGCGAAGCAGACGTTGCGCTGCTGGCCCCCTTCTCCGCCGACCGCGATTTGCGCATGCTCGAACTCGAGGTAACCGCAGGGGGAGGCAAGCCATGGCGCATCATGCTCACGCTGGAAGCCGAGGCACTGCCCGATCTGCTGCCGCGCCGCCCGTCTTCCGCGCCTGACCATGCGGCCCGCAAATCGGAACCGGGTGATGCCCCGTTTGCGGACCTGCCGCTGACGGCAACTGCCACACTGGTCGACATGGCCGTTCCGCTTCATCGTCTCGCCGGGCTGGAGCCCGGCACAGTGCTGCCGATCATGGTCGCCCGCAACGTCCCACTGAAGGTCGGCGAGGTCCTGCTGGCCCGCGGCTCGATCGGAGAAGTGGACGATCAGGTTGCACTTCAGATTACCCAGACATCTTCCGGAAAGGATTCCCAATGATCGACGCCGCAAACGGCTTCGGCCTCATCCAGGATATTGACGTGCGCCTTACGGTCGAGCTCGGCCGGACGCAGATGCGCCTGCGCGACGTGCTCGAACTCGGCGAAGACAGCGTGGTCATGCTCGATCGCCTGACCGACGAGCCGCTCGACGTGATGGTCAACGGCAAGCTCATCGCCAAAGGCGAAGTGATCGCAGAGGGCAACAGGTTCGGCCTGCGGATCCTCGACGTGATCGGGCAGGAACGCCGCGCGCCGCCGCTGCGCGTGGAAACCAAGGCATCTGAGAAGCCCGCGAAGGCGAAGGCCTGATGTTCTGGTACGTCGTAAAGCTGCTCGTCTTGCTGCCACTCATGGGGCTGATGATCTGGGGCAGCCTCAAGCTGGCGCAGCGCATGCAGGGCAAGTTCGGCGCGCCGCAGGGCGGACCGAAGGCGGTGCGTATCGTCGAAACGACAATGCTCTCCCCGACAATGCGCCTTGCGGTCATCGAGTTTCACGGGCGTGAAATCCTCGTCTCCACCTCGCGCCACGGGTTGACCCGCCTGGCGGAAGCTCCGGCCCGCAACGCCGTGGAGAACGCCGCGTGAAGCGCCTTCTTTCCGCCGTTGTCGCCGCTCTTGGCGCCTTGGTTCTGCCCGTCGCTGCGCACGCTCAGACTGCGGTTCCCGGCGCGCTCGACCGCGCCTTCGGACAGCTCGGCGGAGCCGGAGGCGAGCCGCTGAGCCTGTCGCTTCAGCTCCTCCTCGTCATGGGGCTGCTGACGATCCTGCCCGCGCTGATCCTGATGATGACGAGCTTCACCAGGATCATCATCGTACTCGCGATCCTCCGCCAGGCATTGGGGCTCCAGCAGTCGCCGCCCAACCAGGTGCTGATCGGGCTTTCGCTGTTCCTCTCCTTGTTCATCATGGCACCGACGCTCGAACGCGTGAACGATGCGGCCATAGCGCCCTACTCGGCCGGCCAGATCAATGCCGAAGAAGCGATCTCCCTCGCCGGGGACCAGTTCCACGCATTCATGATTACCCAGACGCGGGAAAGCGATCTCCAGATGTTCGCCGAAATCGCCAGTGCTCCGCCGATCGCTTCGCCGCAGGAGGTGCCGTTCTCGATACTCCTGCCCGCCTTCGTTACCAGCGAGCTCAAGACCGCATTCCAGATCGGCTTCATGCTGTTCTTGCCGTTTCTCGTGATCGACCTCGTCGTTTCCAGCGTGCTGATGAGCCTCGGCATGATGATGATGAGCCCGATGATGGTCTCCCTGCCGTTCAAGCTGCTGCTCTTCGTCCTTGTCGACGGCTGGGCTCTGCTGATGGGCTCGCTCGCCTCGAGCTTCGGATAACGGCCATGGACGACCTTTCCGTTCTGCTGTCGCTGGCAGACCGCATGCTGTGGACCACGGCGCTGCTCGCTGCGCCGATCCTGCTTGCCAGCCTCGCGGTAGGCCTCGTGATCGGCCTTGTCCAAGCAGCGACCTCGGTGAACGAGCAGACGCTGACATTCGTGCCGAAGCTCGCAGCCACCGCGCTGGTGCTGGTGCTGTTCGGAGCCTCCATGATGACGCTGCTGGGCGACTTCATGCAGGAGATCTTCCTCGAGATCGCCAGGATCGGACGGTGATCGCACTCGATTTCGGCTTCGGCGCGGTTGAGCAGGAATTCTGGCGCATGGTCTTCCTGATGACCCGCGTCGGCGCCGCTCTTCTGGCAGCGCCGTTCTTCGGCGCCGCGTCGGTGCCGATGACCGTTCGGCTAGCGATGACCGCCGCGCTGGCGATCTTCGTTGCGGCCTGGCTGCCTGTCACCACACCGCCTGCTTTGCTCTCTGTCGATGGCCTGCTTGCGGTGGCGGGAGAGGTCCTGCTCGGCCTGACGCTTGGCTTCGTCCTGCAGATTGCCTTTGCAGGCCCCGCCATTGCGGCCGAGCTTATCGGCGGCGGAATGGGGATGAGCATGGCAGTTGCAGCCGATCCGGGTGGCGGAGGCTCTACCACCGCCTTCGGCCAATACTTTGTCATCGTGCTGACGCTGATCTTCCTGGCGCTCGGCGGCCACCTCCACTGGATCGCTCTTCTGGTCGAAAGCTACCGCGTCTTTCCCCCGGGCGAGACCTGGCTCGGCGCCGGGCGTTTCGAGCTGATTGCCTCTTTCGCCGGCATGATGTTCGAAACTGCCGTTCGGATCGCGCTGCCGGTCACGCTGGTGCTGCTCCTGGTGCAGATACTGACCGGCGTGCTCAGTCGCTCGGCCCCCGCGCTCAACCTCTTCGCACTGGGGCTGCCGGCAGGCGTGCTGGCGGGCATCGCGGCACTGATCATTGCTGCACCGATCGTCTACGACCAGTTCGAGGATCTGGTGAGCGTTTCGCTCGCCCAGACTGAAAGCGTGCTTCTGCAATGAGCGAGGCAGGCGAGAAGACCTTCGCGCCGACCGAGAAGCGCAAGCGCGATGCCGCACTCAAAGGAGACGTGCTACGCTCCCGCGAACTGCTGACGGCGGCCGCGATCCTCTTCGGGTCGGCCTGGCTGGCCTTTGCAGGGCCTTGGCTGCTGCAGGCGCTGGGCACCCTCATGCGAGAGGGGCTCCTGTTCAGCCGCAGCGATGTGGAGGATTTTCGCCCTGGCGCCCTGCTCTATGGCGGGCTCGCCACCATCCTGCCGCCGATCATGACGCTGGCGCTGCCAGTGGCGGTGCTGGCGCTGCTCACGCAGCTCGGCCCGGCCGACGGTCGCTGGGTGCCGGAAAACCTCACCTTCAAGGGCTCGCGCATCAATCCGCTCTCTGGCATCAAGCGCATGTTCGGCCCGAACGGCTGGATCGAGATGGGCAAGGGCCTGTTGAAGATTGCCTTGCTTGGCTCGATCGCGCTGCTCTGGGGCCGGAATTGGCTAGCGACCATTGCCGGGATGGGCAGCGGCAACCTTTCTCAGCAGCTCTCCGCCGGCTGGGGAGCGGTGACCTCACTGCTGTTCGCGCTTTCCACCGGGCTCGTCGTCATCGCGCTGATCGATGTGCCCATCCAGCTGGTGCGGCGCAACCAGCGGCTCAAGATGAGCCAGCAGGAAATGCGCGACGAGAACAAGGAAGCCGAAGGCTCGCCCGAAGCACGGGCGCACCGACGGCAGCGGCAGCGCGAGATCGCCGCTGGAGGCGTGGCCCATGCCATGCGCGAGGCGCAATTCGTCCTGACCAACCCCACTCATTTCGCCGTGGCAATGGTGTACGACCCGGACAAGGCGGCTGCGCCGCTCGTGCTCGCGAAAGGGCGCGGGGACAAGGCCCAGGCGATGAAGGACCTCGCCCGCGAATACGGGGTGCCGATGCTCGAGTATCCGCAGCTCGCGCGCTCGGTATATTTCACCACGCGCGAGAACCAGACGATCCGCGAGGAACTCTATGGGGCAATCGCCGCCGTGCTGGCCTTCGTCCTATCGCTTAAACGCGGCGAGAAGCGGCCCGCGCCATTGATCCAAATCCCGGTCGAATTGCATTTCGACGCAGATGGCCGAGTGATCTCTTAAGCGCCGCTTGCGAATGCCGTTCTCCACGCCATGAGCGAGATATCCTCCATCGTCACCGCCCTTGGCGGAGGAAGCGGCATCGACATGATCGCGCTGGCGAACAATCTCGCCGATGCGCAATTCGAATTCCGAAACCAGCGCCTGGCCGAGAAGAGCGACATTCTCGAACGGCAGATTTCCACCGCCTCTTCGCTGAAGAACTCGCTTTCCCTGCTGGCGAGCGCGCTGGGCGACCGCGTGCGCGCCGGGGATCTTGCGGTGCAGCCGCAGGTCGCCAACGGCTCGGTAGCTGCCGCCAGCAGTCCCCTGGGCACCGCCGGCACGGGCATTTACAGCCTCGAAGTGCTGGCGCTGGCCAGGGGGCAAACGCTGACGGCCCCCGCCGTCTCCGATCCCGCGGCAGCGATCGGCGCAGGATCTCTCACCTTCCGCTTCGGCGTCACCAGCGATGCCTCGTTTGCCGTGGATACGTCGAAAGCTTCGGTGACGGTCGATATTGCCAGCGGCTCGACGCTGGCGGACATCGCCAAGGCCTTAAACGCAAAGAAAATCGGCATCACTGCCTATGTCGCTCAAACCGCGCAGGGAGCGCAGCTTGTGCTCAAAGGGCCGGAGGGCGCGCAGAACGGCTTCATTGTCGAAGCTGCCGAGATGGCGGGTGAGGAAGGCCTCGCCGCGCTGGCCTGGAACCCCGCCGCCGGCGGCGATCCCGCACGCCTGCTCGCCACTTCGGCCGATGCGCTATTCAAACTCGACGGGCTCGCCATGTCGAGCGCGAGCAACAGCACCGGCACCGTCGCGCCGGGCCTTTCGCTGACTCTCACCGGCACCAACATTGGCGCACCGACCACGATCGACTTCCCAAGCCCTGTGGCGAACATCGCCTCGGCAATGCAGGATCTCGTCAGCGCGCTCAACGAAGTGACCGGCGACCTGCGCGCGGCCACCGACCCGATGAGCGGCGATCTCGCACGCGATTCCGGCGCGCGCGCCCTTCAGCGGTCCTTTTCCTCTCTCGGCACGCTTGTGATCATGCCGAACGCCGCCGTCGACGAGCCGCGAACGCTTTCCGACCTTGGGCTGGCGATCGAGCGGGACGGCAGCTTCCGGCTCGATTCCGCGCGTCTCCAAGCCGCTCTTGAGCGTGACCCGCAAGGCGTAGCCGCGATGTTCACGACGGGCCTCCACGGCGTCTATGCGACTTTCGACAGGATCGCCCGAAACGCATCGACAACGGGTAATCCCGGATCGCTGGCCGGATCTATCGCACGTTACGAGAGCCGGTCCGCACAATTGAGCGATCAAAGCGCCAAACTCGCCGAACAGCAGGAACGCTTGCGTGCCACGCTGGTCTCCCGTTTCGCCAAGGCTGACGCCAGGATCAGCGCATCGAAGTCGACGCTCTCATTCCTGCAAGCGCAGATCGATGTGTGGAATGCGCAAAGGGACTGATGTGCTCGCGCTGACTGATCCCAACGAAGCCTACCAGCGCAGTCAGTTCGATGCCCGCGTGCAGGGCAGCGATACGGCCGCATTAGTGCAACTCTGCCTTGAGCAGGCGATTGCCGGCCTGCGCGGGGCACTGCTGGCCCACGAGCGTGCGGATTTGGCCGCTCGAAGCAAGGCGCTGACGCGGGCGCTCACCGCTATAACCGCCCTGGAGATGGGCGTAGATCGCTCGGCTCCGCTGGCAAGCGCACTTCTGAGTGTGTACGGGGCAGCACGGCGCGCCGTGCTGAAGAGCGTCACGGCCTTCGACCATGAAGCGCTGACCTCGAGCAGCCGGGATTTGATAGATATCAAGACCGCCCTCGATTCCGTGCATTGAACTCCGCCCCGGAAACGGCGGTGACGTCTTATTCGCGAGCGAATTGGGAATCCTGTTGGCAGGGTTCCGCTGCTCCTCTATCGTTTAGTTAACGGCGAGCTAACCACGTCGGTCGCGGTGGCTGGTGACGTCCGCAGCTTTGGCTGAAAATTGGGAAGATATGAAGTTCCAGCCCGGGGGGGCTGCAAGTTGCAGGGGCGATGAATGACTAAAGATCCGGCCGGGGTGTACGTGCACGTCATCGATTCCGATTCTCGGAGGCGCGCGCAGCTCTCACGCGAACTGATGAACCGAAACGTCCATGCCGAGATCTACGAGGATATCAGCGAATTCCTCGACAGCCTCCCGCCTGAAGGCTCGATCCTGGTCGTGGACGAAACTGGGGATGATTTGGCCGTAGTCTTTGACCAGATCAAGGAGCGGAGCCGGTTCTTTCCTCTTAGCGTTTACTCGGAAGCCGCCAGACCAGAGCAGATCGTCGATGCTCTGCGTGCCGGCGCGGTCGATTACCTCCAGTGGCCGATCGAACCGCGCTTGCTTGATCGCGCACTTGAGCGGCTCGTCGAGGAGCAGGACCGCAGGCTGAAGCTGGAACGGGCCCGCGCGACCGCTCGCGATCTAGTGCGCGATCTGACGTCGCGAGAGAATGAAGTTCTGGTGTCGCTGGTCAGCGGCAACTCCAACAAGGAAATCGCGCAAGAATTGGGCATCAGCCACCGCACCGTGGAAATCTATCGCAAGAACATGATGGCCAAGCTCAAGGCCCGCTCTACTGCGGACGCCGTTCGGATCGCGATCTATGCCGGTGTCTGGGCTGAAGGGAATGTATCTCCGTTCGAAGAACCCCTGTCCAACCCGACCAGGAACGCCAGCCAGGCCGCAAAAATCGCCGAAGCCACGTCCTGACCAGCAGCGTCACCTTGGCCCGAAGAACCCTCGAGCCAGACGCGCGCCGCCACTTCCTGAGAACCCGAGCGTCGAACCACCTTAAACGAGAGAGCCCCCAGCAGAGCGAGCGACGCAAGATCCAAGTGCCCTTCTTCCAAAAGGGCCTCGAAGCACTTCTCTGCCATCGTACAGTGCACGACCGTGGCTGCAGGCGGAGGAGCCAGCTTGGCTAGATAGTACGAAAAGCGAAGCTGGTTCTCCAACTTCGCCCCGGCTCTCTGCTGTTGAAACAGGCGATCAATGGCGTCGAACCACAAGCAGGGGTCGAGCGGTTCGGTTCCTTCACCCTTCATGCCGACTCGTCCTCATTGCAGGCTGCTCATCGGGACAGGCGTGAAAAGTGTACCACACTGGGTATTTTGCGCCATCTGTTATGCTGGCGCCGTCGCGCCCGCGAAGGCCACGCGATTGCGCCGGGGTCGCTTGGCGCGAAAGAGCGCCTCCTCGGCCTCCCGCAGGGCCTCTGCAGGCCCCGCATAGATGTGGGGCGGCTCCGGGAGTACTCGCTTTCGCGGAATATTCGGAGCCGCCAGCACTTACGGCATCGGGTATTCGTCCGCGTTCAGAACCCAGCCTTCCTTCTCCGAAAAATCGACGCGAGGCGGGGAGAAAATGTCGATCAGGTGGCACGGAGGCTTGGGCAGCGGTATCGATGTATGGATCACCCGTGAAGGGATCACGGTCATCGAGGGGGAGGAGCAGTCAAGCTCCTGGTCCTTGCGCCAGATTGCCTTGTTGGGCGTCCACGGCCAGCGAAGATAGTGCCGGTAATCGCCCAGCAAGGTGAGCGAGCACTGTTCGAAGTCGTCATGGGAATGCGGCGAAAGCCTGTTTTGATCGCGCTCCACATCCACCACCGGGAACAGGTTGATCATCAGGTTGGTAGAACGATAGAGGCGTCCGAAGCGGCCCGGAGCAAGCTCTGCATCCATCGGATAGAGGCGCAGCTTGAAGCCCTCGGGCGGATTGGGCCAGGGTTCGAATGGCGGGATGTTCGGGTGCGGCTTCCTGTAGCTCTCCGCATTGTAGCTCTTCTCGCAGAGATCGGGCGCAACCGAGCTGAAGAGGCGTATCACCTGCCCCCCCTCCTTGACCGTAATCTTGCTCGCTCCGGGCGGGATAATCGCAAGGCTGTAGCTCACGTCGCTCGCGCTGCCATTTGCACTCTCGATGTCGACAACTGTCTTCCGCTCGGGGAAGAAGGCCATATATTCATCGGGCTGATCGTCACGCGACAGCACCGTCCCGGGTTCAGCTTCGGTATAGGACAGAACGAAGTTCTGGCCGCGGCCATACCAGGTCTTGTAACCTGGGCCGCTCTCCTGGGGCGGAACTGTGTGAAACTCGATCAACTCTGCGTCGGCATAATCGACCACCGGCGGCTTTCCTGCCGTTTCCGAGCTGGTCTTGAGCGTCGATCGCAGATCCTTGGCATCGTACATAATTCACCTCGTCTTTCATCCCAATCATGAAGATACCGCTGGCGGCGGTCAATAACGAGCAGGCGGGCTCTTCCTGGTGGTGGGTGCTCCCCGGCGATCAGCGTTGCCGGTGCCGCAATCGAATGCTGACGCGAAGCGCAGGCCGTTTGCCGATTGCACCGGCCCGGTCCTTGCCTCCGAACTCAAACCCAATGGAAGACACTACCCGCGGCGCAAAGTGGCCCGGCTTTTTCGCCGCAGGCAGGTCGCTGGAATTGCGTCAGAAATCCTTGCGGACGGTCAGCATCCATTCGCGAGGCGCGGCCACTCGGGTCTGATCATCGAACGAACCCGAGAGAACCAGATAGTGATAGAACTTATCGGCCAGATTGGTGACCTGCAGAATCGCCGACCAATCACGATCCGGCGAGTGGTAGGCAAGCTGCGCGTTCCAGATCGAATAGGGTTCGACTACGAGATTGGGCAGAGGCGCCCGGGTGCTCGAAGCCATGTCGTAAGTCTGTTTGGACAGCCATGCCCAGTCCAGCCGCGGCGTGAACGTGCCTATCGGCGTTTCGATGTCGTACGAAGCGTCGGCATGCATGTTCCATTCGGGCTGACGCAGATTGCCCGGAAACAGGTAGCCGGGCTCTCCGGGTGCGGCGCTGGTCGTGAACTTGTTATAACCGCCCGACCAATCGAGCCGGAGACCATCAACCGGTAGCGCCGTAATCTCCCACTCGAAGCCTTTGACCTCGGCGGGAATGCCGACATTGTAGGCATAGCGCGTCGGCACCGGGTTGGCGCCATAGGCCTTTTCACAAACCTCGATCGCTTCCGGGTCCGTATAAAGGACGTTGTAGAAGGTAGCGAGGCCGGTGCCCGGCTCGTTCAGGCACTGCGTTCCGGTCGCTGCAGTCGAAAGCTTCTCATAGTCGAGATAGAAGCCATTCAGGTTCACACGCAGGCGGCGGTCGAACAAATCGGCCTTGATGCCTGCTTCATAGCTTATCAGCGCTTCGTCCGAAGTCGGCGCAACCTGGCGCGCATTGGCGACGATCGTAGTCAGGCCCGGCGGGCGCGAGCCGCTGGCCGCGTTCGCGTAGATCATGATGTCGTCGGTGATCTTGTAGTCGGTCGAGATCAGCCAGTCCCAGCGGTTCTGCACGCTGTGGCGAGGATCAACGAGTTCAACGCCGGCGTCTGGGTTATCAATTGTGATGGCGATATCCGTGTGCGTATAACGGCCACCGCCGGAAATGCGCCACGCATCGGTGATATTGTAATCCAGATGGGCAAAGGCCGAACTGGACTTGTTCAGGCCACGAACGGAACTGAGCTGCTGGATATTGAGGTAGCTGACGAAATTGTTCTGATAACCCTCGGTCTCTACCGTAAAGCCGCCGAGCACCCATTGCAGCTTGTCATCGAACAACTTGCCATCGAAACGCAGCTCCCCGGAATACATATTATCTAGGTTGATAAAGTGACTTAGTGCACCCGCTAGAGGAGTTTGATCTCCCTCCTGAGAGTACTCGTTGCTGTATTCGGTATAGGCGGCGATTGCTGTCATATTTATATTGTCGGTGAGCGCTGCCTCCAGCTTGCCTGAGACAAGCGTGTGTCTCGCAAGCTTGCGTTGCGAAAAGCAAAAGCCGTCCGAATAGCCGGACGGAAAACTCAGCCCGAGGCTGGGAATTTGTGCCGTCAGGTCGATCGAAGGACGGCAATTGGTTGCATAGGTATCGTAGACGCCGCCGTTGCGCTCTGGCGGCCGGAAGCGCCCATCGATGATAACCCCGTACTGGTTGTATGCAGCGAGGTTATATAATTGGGCAAGGGCCGAGCCGGTGCAGGGTTGTGGGCCAATTCCGCCGGGATGATCTGGGGTCGGTTGCACGCAGAAGCTATTGTATCGCAAGGCGACTTCCGGTGTTTCCTCAAGGTCATCCTCTCGATGGCTGGCCGTCAGTAGCAGCTTGATCCGATCGGTTGGCATCCACTGAAGCTTGACCTGTCCGTAAGCTTTCTCACCGCCGCCCAGATGACCGATGACGCAGTCCTTCCTGCCCGAGTCCGGCTGGTAGTAAGGCAGCGTTCCGGCGAGTTCAGGCGTGCCGAGCTTGTCCATCATGCAGGTGAAGTCGAGGCGGTTGCCGAAACCGCGCTGCTTGTCGAAATGGCCGAAGGCGCGCAGCGCCAGGGTTGGTGAGAGGCCGATATCGAAGGCGCCCGCGGCCTCCATGTGATCGCGCGAGCCGTATCCCAGGCTGACAAAACCCGAACCGTCACCTTTAGGATCCTGCGTGAACAGTTTGATCGAACCGGCGATCGAGGCATTGCCCGAGAGCGTGCTCTGCGGACCGCGGTTGACTTCCACCCGGACGACATCGGTGAAGTCCAGTTCCGAACCTGCGACAGTGGAGTGGTAGACATCGTCGGTGTAGATCGCCACGGCCGGCGGAACAGCGATGCTTTGCACGCCGCCCGCGCCTTGCTGCACACCGCGCAGTGAAATGGTCGGTGCGCTGGCCGACTGCGAGTCAGGCGGCATTGTGTAGAGGTTAGGTACAATGGCTCCGAGGGTGCCAGTGTTGGTGACGTTCGCCGCTTCGAGCTGCTCGTTGGTTTTCGCGGTAATCGCGATCGGCGTATCCTGGACGCTTTCCGCGACGTAGCGCGCCGTGACGACGATTTCCTCCAGCGCGCCGCTATTGGTTTGCGCTGTGTCGTCCTGCGCCCACGCAGGCTGCCCCAGCGTCACCAAGCCGGTAAGAACAGTCCCTGCCAGCAACCGCCTCGCAAGAGCACGCCCGGAATGGGATGAGTTGGTATCAATCATACAAAGTTCCTCCCCTTTAAGCCTCGGCCGGCGGTAGGTAAGCGCTTCTATGTGTCGGATGTATCCATCCACCGAACCGAACTTGATAACTGTTCGGACTACTTATAATTCTAAGCAACGCGGCTCGGGCTTATATCCGGTTATAAGGGGCGGCTTTTATGGTTGATCAGCTTTCGCTGCCCGAAGGAATTCAGGATCTTACGTTCGGACAGTTGAGGACATTTGTCTGCGCGGCACGAAGTGGCAGCTTTGTTCGTACAGCTGAAAAACTGCAGATCACCCAGCCGGCTGTAAGTGAGCAGATCAAGGCCCTCGAAGAAACCTTACGCAAACCCCTGTTCCTCCGCCGGAAAGGCACTACGCCGCTTCTGACGGACGAAGGCCAGCAGGCGCTGGACGCGATCGAGCTGGTCCTGGGTACGGTGAGCCGTCTGTTCGACCACCCCTCACCCAATCTTGATGTAGTAAGAATTCGGATCAGCGTTGGTCCGATGGTGAGGGAATTATGTTTCAGGCCGCTGATGGCGAAGATCTATCGCGACTATCCTGAAATTCAGATCGAACTGCATCCGATGTTGATGTCTACCGATGCGCTTCGCATGCTGGAGCATGGAGACCTCGATCTGGCGGTTCACGATGCACCAGAGGACGCAGATTCCGCCTTGGTGGACCACCACACGTTCGTTCTTCCTTTCGCCCTGATCGCACCGCCGGGAACCCAGGATCGCCTTTCAAGCGGCGAATGTAGCCTGGACAATTTTCAGTTTATCTTCCCCGTGCGCCGAGATCGCGGAAGTGAAAGATGGGCGCACCGGTGTTTGAAAAGCTTGAAAACGAGACCAAGGTATCCGCCGCAGTTTATCGAGTATACTGACGTAATCGCCAACTTGGTGCAGAGCGGCCCAAGCATCGGCTATCTCATGGCGGACGCGGTGAGAAACGAAATAGAGGCGGGACGCGTCGAATTGCTGGATCTATCACCCCTTCCCATGCGTCGCTACGTTTCTCGTTCTCTCCATGCTCCGCCGGTCACGCGGGAAATCGAGAAGATGATTTGCGAGGCACTGGCTGTCCGCAGCGCCTGAACCCGCTTTCTGGGTACATGGTGGGCCAAAGCCGCCCTTCGGCGTGCAGTTCATTGAATGGGCTGGAAAAATGCAGACCACGGCTGCTACGATGCCCTAACGCAGATGGGCTCAGCCGTTGCGGCCAGCCCAAAGACTCGAACCGGAGTTGCATCCATGACGAAGCACCGCACTTTCATGTACGCCTCTGCTTGTGCGGTGCTGGTCGCCGCCAATCCGGCCGCTGCCGAAGAAGGCATGTGGACGTTTGACGGTTTCCCCACAGACCAGGTGCGCAAAGCCTATGGATGGGCACCGGACGAGGCTTGGCTCGATCATGTGCGGCAGGCGGCTGTGCGGCTGACCGGCGGCTGCTCGGCCAGTTTCGTCTCCGATGAAGGATTGATCCTGACCAATCACCATTGCGTCGCCAGTTGTCTGTTCGACAATTCGACAGCCGATGCCGATTTGCTCAATGCGGGCTATATCGCCTCTCGGCGCGAGGATGAAAAACGCTGCCCGGGCCAGCAGGCGGAAGTGGTAACTTCCATCACAGACGTCACAGACCGGGTGCAGTCGGCCTATTCCGGCATGAGCGGCGAGGATCTGACCCGCGCACGCGATGCAGCAATCGCGCAGATAGAGGCCGAAGGCTGCCCGGATCGCGAAACCACCCGCTGCCAGGTCGTCACGCTGTTCGGCGGCGGACAGTACAAGCTTTATACCTATCGCAAATATTCCGACGTGCGGCTCGTCTGGGCGCCGGAGGATCGCGCTGCGACCTTCGGCGGCGACCCCGACAATTTCAATTTTCCACGCTATTCGCTCGATGCCAGCTTCCTGCGGGCCTATGAAAACGGTCGGCCGGTCAGGCCCGAGGCGCACCTGCAATGGAACCCGCGTGCGCCGGAGGACGGTGAGCTGACCTTTGTGGTCGGCAATCCGGGCTCCACCGCAAGGCTTTGGACGCAGAGCCAACTGGCCTTCGAACGGGAGGTGCGGCTTCCGGTCACCGTTACCACCCTGTCGGAGCTTCGGGGCAGGCTCATTGCCGCGATGGAAACAAGTGCGGACCGGCAGCGCGAAGGGCTCGACCTGCTCAGCGGGGTGGAGAACTCCCTGAAGGTTTATATCGGCCGCATGAAGGCGCTGAACGATCCCACCTTTGCCGGCAGGTTGGCGCAGGCGGAGAGCGATCTGCGCCAGCGCAGCACCGGAAATGAGAGCATTGGCGACCCTTGGACGACGGTAAGCCAGGCGGTTGATGCTTATCGCACGCTCTATGTTCCGTACCGGTTCATCGAACCCATGAGCGACCTCTACGGATATGCGCATGCAATCGTCATGGCGGCGAAGGAACGGCAGAAACCCAATGCCGAGCGCCTGCCCGGCTATACCGAAAGCGCGCTTCCGCTGCTGGAAAAGCAGGTGCTGGACGAACGCCCGGTCTATCCTTGGCTGGAAGAGCTCCAGCTTTCCTGGAGCTTGTCGAAAGCGCGCGAGTATCTCGGGCCGGACGATCCCGACTCCCGGCTGCTGCTCGGCACCGAAAGCCCGGAGCAACTGGCCGAGCGGCTGGTGGGCGCTACGCGCCTTGCCGACGCGAATTACCGCCGCCAGCTATGGGAAGGCGGACTGGACGCGATTGAAGCCTCCGACGATCCGATGATCCAGTATGCGCTGCGTCTGGAGCCGCGCCAGCGCGAACTCCAGAAACAGGTGGATGAGCAGTATCAGGGGCCGCTGACGGCGGCAGGTGCCCAGCTCGCCGACGCCCGGTTTGCCGCCTATGGCGACACGCTTTATCCCGATGCCACGTTCACGCTGCGGATCAGCTATGGCCAGGTGAAGGGATGGACCGAACGCGGAAACCAGATCCCCATCGCCACCACGCTTGGCGGCACGTTCGAACGCGCAACGGGCAACCCTCCGTTCGACCTGGCACCGGCCTTCGTCGCCCATCGCCAGCAGATCGATCCAGCCGTCACCTACGATTTCGTCACCACCAACGACATTATCGGCGGCAATTCAGGCAGTCCGGTCATTGACCGGGAAGGTGCGGTGATCGGCACGGCCTTTGACGGTAACATCCACTCGCTCGGCGGGAATTACGGCTACGACGGAACGATGAACCGCACGGTGGCGGTTTCAGTGGCCGCGATACAAGAGGCGCTGGAAACCATCTATCCAGCGCCTGCTCTGGTGGCGGAACTGGCTGCCCGGTGAAGCGAAGGTAGCCGTCTGGCGAGAGCAAGATGAAGATGGCTAAATATTGGTTTGTTCGGGCGGCACGTCCGCGGGAAGCTGAGCTGCACAAGCGGGGTCCTTTCGCAGTTCGACATCAGCGCCGAGGCCATGGCAGGACATCGAAATGGATCCCATCGAGTAACCGCGAACCAGCGGCTCGACTGGAGCGTTCGCCGCAGCTGCTAACCCGGCTGTGTAAAGCAATGGGAGGAAGTGATCCGGGGTCGGCACAGCCGCCGCGAAATCAGGATGCTCCGCTACCTTCAGGATATCCGCCGGCTCCCGGGCAAGCTGCTCCGCCACCGCGTCATCGAACCGCTCGGCCCAATCGAAGGCGAGGTTCGGCTCGTTCCAGCGCAAAGCGCGCAGGTTGTGCACGATGTTTCCGCTTGAGAGGATCATCACCCCGCGCTCCCTCAGGGGAGCAAGCTTCCTTGCCAGATCGAGATGATATTCGAGAGGCCGGAGAGCGTTGAGCGAAAGCTGTACGATCGGCGTATCCGCATCCGGATAAAGATGAGCGAGCACCGACCAGGCGCCATGATCCAGACCCCACTGGTCCCGGTCCAGGCCGACCCATTCGGGTTTGACCACTTCGACGATCTCGGCAGCCAAGTCCGGGTTGCCCGCCGCGGGATAATCGAACGCGAACAGCTCCGGCGGGAAGCCATAGAAGTCATGGATCGTCCTTGGCCGTGCCATCGCCGTCACGGCTGTCGCGCCGAAGTACCAGTGCGCCGAAATCACGAGAACGGCGCGCGGGCGCGGAAGATGCCGTCCGAAAGACCGCCAGGCGTCGGTGAAGTCGTTCACTTCCAGAGTATTCATCGGGCTTCCATGTCCGATGAAAAGCGCGGGCGTTGTGGTCATTTACCGATCCTCATTCAAAACTTTCGCATCAAAGCTGACAGCCTCAACAAATCGCCGAGAACGAAACAACGCTCCACCTGAGCTTCTTACGCATGAACAACCTCCCTGGGCTCCACCTGACGTTCGATCCAGGCACCAAAGGCCTCGATGAAGGCCTTGAAGAATTCGCGCGTATTCTCGTCGGCAATCTCGCCGTCGACGTCGAACAAGGAGCCAGCACCGCCGATGTAAGCTTCAGGCTGCTGCAGCATCGGCATGTCCAGAAACACCAGAGACTGACGAAGGTGATGGTTCGCGCCGAACCCGCCGAGCGCGCCTTGCGACAGGCTCATTATCGCGGCTGGCTTGCCTGCGAATGCGCTGGCGCCATATGGCCGCGAACCGACGTCAATCGCGTTCTTGAGTGCGCCCGGGACCGACCGGTTGTACTCGGGCGTAATAAACAGCACGGCGTCGCTCGCCCTCACCTGCTCGCGAAAGCGCGCCCAAGGACCCGGCACTCCTGCCGCTTCGACATCCTCATCATACAGCGGCAAGTCGCCAATCTCGACGATCTCCAGCTCAAAGCCACGAGGTGCCAAATCGGCCAGCGCCAAAGCCGCCTTGCGGTTAAGTGAATCCTTGCGCAGGCTGCCGACGATGACAGCTACTTTACGAGTCTTGCTCATCTCATGTCTCCAATGTTGTCAAAATGGGGGCCGGTAAGCAGAGCGGAGTTGAGCCTGCTCACCGGCGCTTTCTGATCTGGCGGGCGCCGCTAGCGCGCGTCGACTAGTACCAATTCAGCGTCTTCCAGTGCGATCACGTCGATCCGCGAGAGACCTGTGATCGCGACACCATCGCGAGCATTGATATCGGTCTCGCCGATGCGAATTCGCCCGGTCGCCGGCACAAGGTAGAGGTGGCGGTCCGGGGCCGCCTCGTAGGTCACCGTCTCACCAGCCTTCACGGTGGCGCCGAGCACCCGCGCCTGGGTGCGGATCGGCAAGCTATCGTCGTCACCCTCTATACCCGAAGCAAGGGTGACAAATCGCCCCGCCCGATCATCCTTGGGGAAAGGACGGGCACCCCAGCTCGGCTCACCTCCACGCTGGTCAGGGATGATCCAGATTTGGAAAATCTGCGTGCTCTCCTCTTCGAGATTGTATTCCGCGTGTGTCACCCCGGTACCCGCGGACATGACCTGGACGTCGCCCGCTTCGGTGCGGCCGGTATTGCCCAGGCTGTCCTGGTGTGTGATCGCGCCTTTTCGGACGTAGGTGATGATCTCCATGTCGCGGTGAGGATGCGGCGGAAAGCCGGACTTCGGTGCTATTGTGTCGTCGTTCCACACCCTGAGCTGACCCCAGTTGGTCCTCTCGGGATCATGGTAGTCGGCGAACGAGAAATGGTGCCGCGCTTTGAGCCAGCCGTGGTCGGCTCCGCCGAGGCCGGAAAAGGGTCGTACTTCGATCATGGTCAATCTCCGGAATACTTGCGTCCCGTCCCATGTGAGCCTTGCGTGCGTTCAGAAAAAGCCGGATAAAGTGCGATCAAATGATCAGGAAAGTTGAATGAATGGAAGTGGGAAGCCCCACAATCGATCAATTAAGGATCTTCCTCACGGTGGCCGAACAGGGCAGCTTCAATCAGGCGGCCAAGAAGCTCGGCCGCGCGCTGTCCGTGATCAGCTACGGCATCGCGGGGCTCGAACTTCAGCTAGGAGTGCGGCTGTTCGATCGTGAAGGATCGCGGCGCCCCGCCTTGACCGATCCGGGCCGCGCCCTGCTGGCGGACGCCAGGGCGGTGATTGACGAGGTTGACGGCCTGATGGCCCGCGCTCGAAGCGTTCGGCAAGGCCTGGAGACCGAATTATCGCTGGCGGTCGATGTGATGGTACCGAGCGCCATCGTCGCTGCAATCCTCCGCGACTTTCAGGTTACCTTTCCTACCGTCGACTTGCGACTGCATGTCGAGGCGCTGGGAGCGGTCGCCGCGCTGGTGCTCGATCAGCGCGCTGATCTCGCGGTGGCAGGGCCCGACATCATCGATCTGCCGGAGCTGCAGCGGACTGCCATCGGCAGCGTCCAGCTGATCCCTGTAGCATCACCTGACCACCCGTTGGCACAGCTCGAAGACATCGCTCCCGGCGAAGCCAGGCGCCATTTGCAGCTGGTGCTGACCGATCGCTCGGCACTTACGGAGAACAAGGAGTTTTCGGTCATCAGCCCCCGAACCTGGCGTCTGGCGGACCTCGGGGCAAAGCACGCGCTGTTGCTCGAGGGGATCGGGTGGGGGAACATGCCTCGCCATGTGGTTACCGATGAGATCCACCAAGGTCGGCTGGTGGAACTGAAGCTCCCCGAAAATCCGCCAATGGATTATTTACTGCATGCATTGTGGCGCAAGGACACTCGCCTCGGGCCTGCCGCCTCGTGGATGCTGGATGGACTTGCGGACCGGTTGCCGCGATAGGTCCAAAGATCGGATGTTTGGCGCGGTTAGTCCAACGCCAACCCTATCGTTGGGGAAATGGGGACCAGCCTCACTTCGCGATAGACCACATCCTATTGGCTTGACTACCTCATTTCGTAGCCGGTTCATTTCATCTGACAGTGCTGACTTGCTTGTCGGGCGACTATTCGATTTCGCCGGTGACGGAAAACATACGGAGCTCGGCAAGAAGGCGATTGAAGCGCCCATGCCCGAACCGATCGGGCAGTTCGCGCGTCAGACGTGAGACCTGCTGCGACAGGACATTCACAACCTCGCGCCCTTCCGGCGTCAAGGCAATGAGATTTCGCCGACGATCGCGATCATCCACTGTGCGAATAACCAAGTTCCGCGCTTCCAGCGTCTTGAGTATTCGCGCTACGCTGGGTGGGTGAAGATGGCAGATTTGAGTAAGGGTGGTTGCATCCGTGATGCCGCGATCCTCGATTGTACGCATCACGCGCCATTGCGGCTCCGAGATTCCATAGATGTGGAAGAGCGGTTTCATCGGCTTCACCACCAGATCCCACGCCTCAATCAGCACCGCACCTATGGTGCTTTCGAACGGTGGGAGCGTATAGTCCGAACTCGGCTCGCTTTCAGGTCCTGCATGCGGACGCGGATGGTCCGAGGTTCCGGAGCGATAGTTTGCCGAACGGGTGTGCCTGTTGTGCAAAAATTCGCGAAGCATCAGGCGAGTTATGCGCTCACCGACCGAGCAAGCAATCTTTGCACCGCTTATCTTAGGTCATAACGGATTGGTTTATGTGGCACCTGGAAGCACCGCCCCGAATACTGGAAAATGTAACATTCGTGCAGCTCCGCATTTTCGCCTGCGCTGCACGGACCGGGAGTTTCGCCAAGGCCGCCGAACTCCTGGAAATATCACCGCCGGCAGTTAGCGGGCAGATCAAGACTCTCGAGCAGCGCCTTGGCCGAAGTCTCTTTCACCGTCGAAAGGGGGCCACTCCCACACTGACCACAGATGGTGAACACGTGCTGGAATGCGTCGAAAAAATCTTCGCAATCGGCAAGAGGATGCTCCTGCCTGATGCAACCCCAGCCTCCAAGGCGCTACTGCGCGTCAGCGTGGGGTCATTCCTGCGAGAACATTACTTCAAGTCATTGATGTTCCGCATATATGACGAATTACCCCATATCGACCTCGATCTTTACCCCGAGACCTCACCGGCCGAGGCAATACGCATGGTCGAAAATGGCGAACTCGACTTTGCTATCTACGCCCTTCCTCGAGACGCTCAGATTCCTCCGCATTCGCGCCAGATCTGCGAACTCCCGCTGATCATGGTCGGCCCTCCCGGAACCAATGCCAGCCTGCTCACGGGCGAACGGTCGTTGGATGACTTCAAATTCATCTTCCCCGTCCGCCGCGAAGTGGGGGCACGCTGGGCCAAGAAACTGCTGCGAGAACTGGGGCTGAAGCCGCGGACCTCTCCGCGGTTCGTCGAGTTTGTCGACGTTGTCGTGAAGATGGTCGAGAATGGTGACGGGATCGGACATGTCATGGCCTATGCAGTCGCCGACAAGGTCGCGGCGGGCCGGCTCGAGGTCCTGGAAATTCCGCTCTCGCCGATGCGGCGGCTGATCACTCGTTCTCCCTACGCAGCCGATGGCGCGGAGGAGTTGGAGGCATTCCTTTGCGAAGCTCTGTCCGCCCCCGGGCGCCCGCTCAGCTTCCTCTGAGCGCACTCCTGCCGTCGCAGTCCATCCGTTCCCCTTGCCGCCGCCCGGCGGCCAATCTCCCGCTTCTCTTCACTTCCCGCCGCTCAGACAGCCCAGTACGAGCGCTATCCGTCGATAGTAATCATAGTGATCGTGTGGGGAGAACCATGCTGCATCTCATTGTGTGCCCGCACCAATTTACGGCATCCGCGTCGGCGACCTCACGTCTATCATCTGGTACTGGATGGCTTGCCCTTCGTCGGGAATTGTCTGATGCCAGGTCAGGGGCGGTATGACTACCACGTCACCGGCCTTGATCCGGTGTGTAGTTCCGCCGACCAATGGCCCCTCGCCGCTATGATTGCCATCGCTCTCGCCAATCAGCGTGGTCGGTTCGCCGCCAAGGATCTGCGTTCCCGAGCCGGACAAGATGAAATAGATCTGGGTTTTATCGTCATGCATTTCGGACATCGCGCGCGCTGGATCTCCGGAGCGCGTGCGCCGCAGAACCGCAATGCGGTAGAACGGCGTCCAGGTCATGATCGTCATCGCGACGGGCCGATCAAGTTCCAGGGTCTGCAATTGCTCCTCGGTCGACCAGACTTCACCTTGGCCATTTGCCGTCGGCGGGCCGGGAGGGACGATCGCGGCCGAGGATGAGGGTGCAGTCACCTGGGCGGCAAGCGGAGCAGTGAATAACAGGGCCGCGGCTCCAATCGCTGGCAAAGCCAGAAACTTCACCCCTCGTTTTCCCCTCTTCATGTGCCTCTCCCGTCGATGGGCCGGTATTCTCGTTACGTCCTTGCTCAGTAACGAGCTTCCGCGCTTAGTGAGAAATAATCCCGTAATCTAATGCGCCGACGCATCGATGAGCAAGGGGCCCGGTCATCGGGCCCCTTATTGAGGTTCAGCTTTGCTTCGCGCCGAAGATCCGTGCGCCGACATCGTGCAGGTACTTTCGACGTTCCTCGTCGTTGAGCAGAGCGGCAGATGCCTTTGCCCGTTCCACCATTTCCTTGAAGGTGCCCGAGGAAGTGCCAATGTCCGATCCCCACATCACCCTGTCCGGGCCAAAAACATCGACAGTCCGGCGCAGTACCTGCTCCGGGGCAATACCCTGTTCGCGGATAACATCCATGTTGAGCGATGTGAACTTCACCGCGATGTTCTTGCGCGCGACCAGCGGTTCGTAATTGGCACCGATGCCGAAATTCGGCTGCGTCACATCGGGCATGAACACGTGATCGAGCACGATCGTCAGATTCGGATATTTGTCGGCCATGGCGGTGACAATCGGGATCAGTTCATCACGGCCGGTGGCCGGCCCCTCAATGGTGACGACAAGGCCAAGCTCATCCGCCAACTGCCAAACTTCCTGGGATGCTGGCGAACTCATCCAGGCAGCTTTGTCGTGCACTCCGACACCGAAGAAGCGGATGCCGACGGCACCGTTCTTTGCCGCATCGCGGATCGTGTCGAGCGTCCCGGCTTCATCCGGATCGATGATGATCACTGAAGTCATGCGATCGGGGAACAGCTTGGCCGCGTCGATGATATAGCGATTGTCGGTGCGGTAGATCATGCCTTTTTGGACCGCGGCGATGCCGCAAACGCCCTCCTCGGCCATCCAGCCATACATCTGTTCCGCCGTGGGCTTTTCATTCACCGGATTTGGCCCGTGCATACCGCCTGGCTGCCCCACAGTGCCGGGCTTGAACGGCGAATTCGCGCTGCGCGGCTCCTCCTGCAACGGATTGCGCGGATATTTCTCCAGATCGTCCGAGATCAGATGCGCGTGTGAATCGAATACGTTGCAATCCGCGAATTGCTCTGCATCGCCTGACCGCTCGACTTCCGCTCCAGCTTGAGCGGTGCAGGCCTGGATGGCCGAAGTAGCCGCCAGGATGAGTATCAGGCGGCGGATTTTCCAGTTTGCTCGCATGGTGTTTCTCTCTGTAATTGACAGCAGCAGGGTGGCCTCGAAAACGTCCAAAAAATGCGCCGGCAGGGAACAGAACCTGCCGGCGCCAGGGAGATCACCAATTCACTCGCACGCCGCCCCGATAAGCGCGGCCGATCGGATCAAAATAGAGGCCATTGCCGGTGAAGCGCAGATTGTCTGGCGGATCGGTGTCAAACAGATTGGTGATGCCGCCGAACAGTTCGACCGCCTGATCGCCATCGCCGAACAGTTTAACGCGGGCGTTGAGGTTCATATAGAACCGGCCGGAAACTCGGTTGTCACTGACCGTGTCCGGCAGGTGGGGGCTGTAACCTTCATCCTGCGGCCCGAGCCAGTCGCGGTTGAGAATCCCTTCCGGGATGTATTTCAGCTGGGTGGTCACTGACCATGTCGGCCGCGAGAATGTCACTACCGCATCGGCTCGCCAGCGGGGCACACCGACGATCGCGAGTACTGATCCCGTGTTACCTGTAACCCCTGCATTCTCGATAAGTTCACCTTCCGCGGTCAAGGTCGATAATGTGTCCACATAATTGCCATTGAGGGTGAAATTCAGTGTCGATTGGTCTGACACCTCAAGCGAATAATTGGCAACCGCTTCGATACCGCGCGCCTTGAGCACGTTGACGTTCTGATAGGTTGCATAGAGTTCCAGGATACGGTCGGGATTGCCATTGGCGTCAGTGCCGACCAGGCAGACAGCCGTATTGCCCTCGCGGCAGAGCTTCGCCGCAGTCGGCCGCCCGATCTGATCGATCGCGCCCTTCACCTTGATATCATAATAGTCGACTGCAAGACGGAAGCCCTCCAGCCAACCAGGCTGGAAAACCATGCCCGCCGTAAAAGTATCTCCCCGTTCCAGATCCAGATCCGGGTTGCCGCCAGAATAGGCCGTAACGGTGTATTGGATATTATACTTGGGATCGACCTGGCTGAAATTGGCGAGGGACTGGTTCGGGTTGAGTTCATCAGGTGACGGGGCGCGGATATCTCGCGATCGGGTGACGCGGATCATGTATTCCGGGCTGATCTCCCAGACGAGCCCGCCCTTCCACGTCGTGGCACTGCCCTGCACATTGTAGTGCGTGAGGCGTATCGCTCCGTCTACGGCGAGCGAATCGCCGATTGCCGAATCTGTCAGCAACGGCACGTTGACCTCGGCATATCCCTCAACGACTTCCTGCGTGGTCGCAGGCAAGGGAACGGCCTGAGTGCCCTGGAAAGCGCCAGCAATGCTCAAGGCATCAGCTTCCCCCTCGGAGGTGTTCCTGCGCCATTCGCCGCCAACCGCTGCGGAGACCGGCCCGGCCCAGCCTTCGAACAAGGTGCCGCGCAAGTTGATACCGGCGGCATGCTGAGTGTATTTGCGGGTTTGCCAGGCAGTGTCGTTGACCCACCCGGCGGCGGCGGCACTGATCTTGTTCGGCCCCATGACGTTGGCCGGAGCGCAGCCGTTTGTTGGTGCGGCAATCGTGGAGCGGCAGATGATGGTTCCCTCAGCAATGCCGGGAATTCCGGCCGGAGCGAAGACTGCGTCAATGGCCTGATTCCAGCGCGCCGTGATCCGCTGCTTGGTGGCCTCGAGGTCACCCTTGATGTGCCCGTACGAGTAATAGGCATCCCAATCGAAATTGGCACCCAGATCCCCTCTGAGTCCAAATAGCCCTCTCCATATGTCTTCGGTCGAAGTGTATTGGGGACTGCCGAGCTCCTTGTTGGAGCGGCTAATGCGGATTTGGGTAAGGCCAGCCGCATCCATTGCCGCAGCGGTAGAAGGCGTCAGGAAGGCATTGTCGCGTCGAATGGTGATAGCACCGAGGCGGTCCAGCCGATCGGCGCCGGCGGTCGGACCGCCGACAAGCCGCGAATAGGAAAGCTCGGCGAAAGCTGTCACCGTATCGCTTACGTCGTATTCGACATGACCAAGCGCGGCGTAATGGCGCGCCGGCACGAGCAGCGGAGTCCTGTTGAAGCCATACAACTCCAGAAGGCTGGGATCCCCCCCGACCATCACCGCGCTTGGCTTGAGCGGATCATAAAGATCGCCAAACTGAAACGGGATCAAATTGCCGTCATTGTCGAACTGCGTTCCCTGCAGAGGTGACCCACCGGGTGTGTCGATAATCCCTGCCGGGTTCAACACGTAGAGGACGTTGTCGATAGCCACGTTGGCGGGGAGCCCATTCCCTTGGCCCTCGGTAGCGCTCCAGAACGGGTTGGGAATGAAGCTGTGATATTGGGCGCTCCAGTCGCGGCTTGAATAATCACCGGTTCCACCTTCGTCCGCGAATTCCGCGGCGAAGACGGCATGGCCCCGTCCGGCGGCGAATGAGGTCCCGCCGGCGAAAGCAGCAGTCACCTTTTCCGCATCGCCATACTCGCTGATGCCGTAGCTGAGTTCGCTCTTGATGCCCTCCAGGTCGGTGTCGAGTATGAGGTTAACCACCCCGGCGATGGCATTTGCGCCGTATGCGGCGGACGCACCGCCGGTCACAACCTCCGAACGCTCAACCAGGATCGAAGGAATCGAGTTAAGGTCGAAGGTGTTGTTATCAGCTGTCGGGATCATGCGCCTGCCGTCGACCAGCGTCAGGGTCCGGGTGGTGCCAAGACCCCGCAAGTCCATCGCCCGAGCGGCAATGTTGGCGCTAGTAGCGAAGGAATTGGTCGATGGCGTGGCGATAGGCCGGAAAGCGGGAATCTCGTTGAGCGCATCACCGACATTGGCGATACCGAGGTTCTCCATCCGCTCGGCCCCCACCACAGTCACAGGCGTCGGTGAGTTGAAGCTGGTTCGGCCCAGGCGCGAGCCGGTGACGATGATCGGCTCTGCGCTTGCGGTCTCCTCCTCGGCACCGTCGGCGTCTTCTTGAGCGTATGCCTGGACCGGCGCCAACAACATCGCTGTCACCAAGGCAGCTTTGGAAACAACAGATCGGCGAACGAAACTACGAATGCCCATAACCACTCCCCATGAGATTTTTCTTGATCCGGCTCCTGCCCGGCAGCGTCAGCTGACCAGACATTCCGTGTGGCGGACAGTTACTTGCATGTGTGCAGCAATATGGGAAGAACGGTTTTTGGCATATCAGGTATGCAACTGATTTAAATGCGTTTTATAATTGCATAAATTTTACATTGCTTCCATGTGGAAACGTTATCCCGATCGAGCGGTTCACGGGCAGCAATTGGCGGGCCGCGCGGACCGCGCTATCAGCAGCAGTGTAGGGGACGTGAACAGGGTGCTAACAGTTGAGCGACAGTGACGGCGACACCGCCGATCAGGGCCTGGTACAGGCGCGACAAGACCTTATTGCCGCGGTGATGCGTGCATTCCCTGCCAAGCTGAAACCAGCTTTCGGCCGCAAGTCCAGGCGCTTTGAAGAGTATTTTGAGGAGCTTCCAGACGAGTTGATCGAGGGTGTGCTCTCGTTCAGGATGAACATGGCGATCGGCAAGTGGCGTGCAGTGCTGGATCGCCTGGTGGGAAAGCACGGTCTAAGCCTGAACGAATGGCACGTGCTGTTTGCGATTAGCATGACCGGCCCGGACGAAACGATGACAGAGATCGCGAAGCGGCTGACCGCGTCGAACGCCGCTGTCGTGCGGACGCTGAACGAGCTTGAAGCCGCGGGCTACATCACCCGCAAGATCAACACGCGCGACAAAAGGGTAAAGTCGCTAAGCCTCACGGAAGCTGGTGAACGAACCGTATTCGAGCTCTTCCACAGCACCAATCGGGTTCGGAAATTGCTGCTAACCGGTGTCTCGATTCCGGAGATGGAACTGTTCATCGAGATCCTCGATCGCATGGACGCCAATCTCGACGACCTGCTGGCTAGCGACCCCTGAGAGCGTGCCGGAGAAGCGGTAAGCGGCCCGGGCTCTCTTGCGAAGCGAATTGCCGGCCTCGATTCCTCAGCTGGTTCATGGCCGCCATGCACAATCGCAGCCGTTGGCCGCGATGGCCGGTCGATCAGATGGGGGACGACTTGATTGGACGTCGCTTGATCTTGTCGAGCTCCTCTTGCTCCGCAGGTGAGCGCTTGCCGATGGCGGGGAAGGTCGGGAGATCAGGATCGAACCGATCCCACTTCGTGGCGTCCTTCAGGTAGATAACCGTCGTGGGCGTGACGACATCGGGATCATCAAGCGAGCCCGCCTGAACCATTATGATCGCTCCCGGCAAATCTCCGGACGTGTAGAGGCGTCCGCCGCAATCGCCGCAGAAATGGCGCGAAACCCTTCCCCCGGTATCTCCATGTGTGGTGTAGATCTTGGGCGTGCCGACCACTTGGAGCTGATCGCGGTGAATTCCGACTATTGTGGTATGGCCCGTTCCCGTCGCCTTCTGACAATCCTTGCAACAGCATTGGGTGCAAAAGAGGGTCGGACCGTGCAACGTGTAACGAATTGCACCACACAGGCAGCCGCCTTCTACTGAGCAACCTTCTTCAACCATCAAACGCTCCTGATTTCCGATTGTCCCGACGGGGACTGAAAGCCCCCGTGAGCCTGGTCGATGATCCTGACGTCGAGCTTGCCTGCAGCTCTCGACGCCTGGCGATAAGCCGCGAAGAAGAAGATAGATCCGATCAGCGGCGTCACCAACAGGGCAGCCAATGCGTAACGTAACGCATCGTCTCCCTGGACTGGTGCGAACCAGTCGCTGAGAGCGCCAACGATCAGGGGCCCCAGAGCGCCTCCAATCAGGCCGTTAGCCGCCAGCAGAATCGTGGAGGTCAATCCGCGGTCCCCAGCCGCCGTTCGATTGACCGCATAGTTCATCGTCGAAGGAATTGCGGCGCTGAGCAGGAAGTTCATAATTGCGGCGGCACCCATCGTCACCGCCAGACTTTCAGCATAGATGAAGGTCGCCATGAACGGCAGCGATAGCGGTATTGTCACCAGTGGGATCTTGAGCATGTCTTCCGCACGCCCGCGCCACCTGACGAGCCGATCCGCGAGAAAGCCGGAAAACAGCGTTCCTGCGATGCCGCCTCCACCAACGGCGGGGCCGATGACGACACCGACCTCTGCAAGCGGAACTCCATGGGACCGCAGGAGGAAGGCCGGACCCCAGGCTCCCAGCACGAATACCATCATGCCTGAGATTCCGAACGCGAGGAGCAGCGCCAGGTAGCCCGGCAAACGAAGCACACGAATGCAGCCTTCCCAAAGGTCGGTCCAATATGAGCCCCTCGCCATTGTGGACTCGCCTGTTCGGGACTCCCGTTCGGGCTCCGGCACTGAAATCAGCAGGAGCATTGCAACGGCCAACCCCGCAAGGCCGCAGGCGAAAAACATGGACCGCCAACCGAGGGCCGCGCCGAGGATACCGGCGAGAATGGTGCCCCCGACTATCCCAATGAAACTGCTCGACTGGAAAATCGCGACCGCCTTGCCTCGCGCCTCAAGGCGGAAGAGATCCGGGATTAGGGACATGGCCGCAGGGAAAGCCGTTGCCTCGCCAATCCCGACGACGATGCGCGCCAGCGACAGGCTGAAGAAGTCCTGCGCAAGCCCTGTCGCGGCCGTGGCCAACGACCAGGCCGCTACGCCGGCGGCCAGGATACGAATGCGATTGCCGCGATCGACCATGCGGGCAATGAACAGTCCGCCCACCAGGTTGAACAACACGAAGAAGAGGCCGCTCGCCAGCGACAGCTGCGTGTCGCTGAGGGCGAGTTCCAGTTTGATAGGCTGAACGACAACGCCGAATATGATCCGATCGCCTACATTGAAAATGTTGGCCAGGAACAGGACGAAGAGAGCCCAATAAGAACTGGCCGGCGCTCCAGCCGTGGCCCGGCCGCCGCTCATATCGACACCTTCAGACCAAGAAGTTCAGCTGCATTGAGGCCAAGGATCTTCGCCTGGGTCTGATCGTCCAGACGGTCGTGAAAGCCGACGGGATCCGGCTCCGCCATGTCAAAGGGGTAGTCGGAGCCAAGGCACAAGCGATCCGCGCCGTGTGTTCTGACGAGGCTGTCCAGTTGGTCCTTGTCAAACACCAGCGTGTCCAACCAGAGCTTGCGCAGGTAGCTGGACGGTTCATGCTTGCAATGTTCGGAACAATCCGCGCGGGCACGCCAGCCATGATCCATTCGGCCCCAATAGCCGGGGATGTATCCTCCGCCATGCGCGACGCAGATCTTCAGCCCAGGATGGTCATCCAGCACGCCGCCGAAGATCAGATGACCCAGCGCGAGAGTGGATTCCAGCGGATTTCCGATTAGATTGTTGAAGTAATATTCGCTCATCCGCTCTGCATGGGTGAAGCCGAGCGGGTGGATGAAAACGAGTATTCCCAATTCCTCTGCCGCCGCCCAGAACGGACGAAACTCCGGCCGGTGAAAGTCTCTGCCATTCACGTTGCTGTTGATTTCGATCCCGCGAAGGCCGAGTTCCTTCACGCAGCGGTGCATCTCCTCGACAGCGAGCCGTGAATCCTGCAGCGGAACGGTCCCCATGCCGACGAAACGGTCCGGGTGCTTCGCCACCGCTTCGGCAATGCCGTTGTTCACCGCCTGCGCCGCTTCCCGTCCGGTGTCGGCATCGGTGAAATAGAAGTACTGTCCTGGACTGGGGGAGAGCGCCTGCACATCAATCCCCAGTCGATCCATGTCTGCCAGCCGCGTATCGATCGTGTTCAGCGTCCTGCCGATCTTGGCGAATTGGGCCTTGTTGACCTCTGCGGTTTTGGCGTTTGTGAAATCGTGGATTCCCGGCGGCGGTCCGGGGTATTTCGCTTGCACAATGCCATCTGCGGCGGGGATGCCGAGGTGACAATGAATGTCGACCACCAGATGCTTGCCCCGCGCGGAAACCGGAATGGGCTTCCTCTCACCGCAGGTGTGTATCTCGCCGCTCATGCGAACTCCTTCGCTGGCACAATTGTCCCGCTGCATTCCCCGAACCCGATCGGAACATAACCTTCTGCGACGGCCCGTCCGCGAAGCGCCAATATGTCGCCATCTTCGAGCATCACCCGCCGGGTCCCGTCGGGCAAAACCAGAGGTTCCGCTCCAAGGCTGGTAATTTCGACGAGGCAGGCCCGCGCTTCCTCCGCCGCGCCTGAGACCGTACCTGTCGCTATCAGGTCGCCGGTCTCGAGCGGAGCCCCACCGCAAGCCTGATGCGCGACCATCTGCGCCAACGTCCAAAACAGTTCTGCTACGTTGGTACGTACGATTTGGTGTGGTCCGTTGCCCACGTCGAGTTCGGCTGTCAGCTCGACATTCAGCCCGCCGAACTCCCGATCGAAAGGGTCAAGAAGATATGCCGGAACCGCCGGCTCTTCCTCGGTGCGTCCTCGCCCGGGAACTCGAAACGGGGCCAGCGCTTCCATGGTCACGATCCAGGGGGAGATCGTGGTGAGAAAGCTTTTGCCCAGATGCGGGCCCAGGATCATTTCGTAGAACTGGATGGCCCGGGCCGACCAATCGTTCACCAGACAGCACCCGAACAGCAACTCGCCAGCTTGCTGCATGCTGAGCGCATCGCCCAAGTTATTGCCTGGTCCTCGCAACCAGGCGCCGAACTCCACTTCGAAATCCAGCATCGGTTCCGCTCGGAATACCATTTCGCTGGAACCCCGCGGGACGAACTGGCCGACGGGGCGCACAACGGGTGTTCCGCTGACAGCTACCGAACTTGCCCGGCCATTGTAAGCGACAGGCAGGGTCGCCCAGGCGGGTTGCGGGGCCCGTCCACCATTCGCTGCCATGCGCAATATGTGATCCGCAGAGGTGCAGAAATCGGTGAAGGCAGCCGGCTTGGCCGGCAATCTCATCTTGGCTGCCGCCATGGGGAGCAGCGTGCGCTCGGCAATGTCCCGCGAGGCAGTGTCGACAGCGAAAAGGCGGGAGAGCGCCGAACGCAAGGCGGAAACATGGGACTGGGGCGCCTCGAACAATTCGAGCAGGCTCGGCTTGGCAGCCAGTCTTGCGGCCGAGAGCGCCTCGCCTGACAGGAGGTCCGCTTCGATCACCGCTGACAGATCGATGATCCGGTCACCCAAGGCAACGCCGCCCCTCGCGCCCTTACCATCGTCGAATACACCGAAAGGCAGATTCTGGATCGGGAAGTCCGTGCCATCGGCATTGGCGCTTTCCAAAAAGCTGCGCAGCCGTGGATCGTGGGTAGCATTCAGTTCAATGGGCATGGCCGCATTCCTTCCGGTAGCGGTTCATCTCTGCGAACAGCAGAGGCGGCGGTGCGGGTTCAAGCTCGGGATTCCACTGCTTGAACAACGAGTAGACATTGGCCACCACCCGCTCGGGATCGGTCCAATGGGCATATTCCTTCATCGGAATGTCGCGCGCTGCCTCGCGCCAGCCCATTCCCGCTTCGAAGCGCCCGCGCGCTTCGTCACGCAGGTGCTCGAAATACCCCTTCATGTTGCTGACGGCGCTCACTCCGCAAATCGGCCCGTGTCCCGGTACGACGACTTCCGGCTGCAGATCTTCGATGAATTCGCAAGCCGCAATCCATCTGGACATGGGTCCGGCCCAGATCACCGGATGGCCTTCGTTGAACAGCAGATCCCCCGTGAATACGACTTTGTCCTGCGGCACCCAGGCGATTGTGTCCGACAAGGTGTGTGCTGGCCCGAGATCATGGAGTTCCACGGTCTTCTCGCCGATCTGCAGTGTCAGACTTTCAGAGAAGGTTCGGTTCGGCAGCGTCAGTTCGTCGACCCCACTGAAATCGAACTGACGCCCCATGGCTTCGAAGAGGAATTCGCCCGCCTCCCCCATGTTCTTCCAATTGGCGGAAAGCTCTGCAAGCGCACGCGGATTGAATTCGGCCATCTCCGCGCGTGTTTTGCTCGTTGCGATGATCTCAGCATCGGCTACCAGTCCGTTGCCGAAGAAGTGATCGGGGTTGGCGTGGGTGTTGACGACCTTGTCGATCCGGCTGCCGCCAGTGGCGGTGGAAAACGCATCCAGCATTTCCCGGGTCAAGGGCACGCTCATCAGCGTGTCTACAAGCAGCGTCTCCCCTGCCGAAACGATCAAACCCGCATTCGACCAGCCCCACGTTCCATCCGGCTGGATGTAACCGTAAAGCCCGTCGCCGATGTCCTGAACGCCTTGGCGGAATGGCCAATTGCTCATTGTTCGTCACTCTCCCGTTAGACAGGATAGAACAGAAATTCCTGCCTGCAAGAATAAAAGCGGTGCTCATGAGGGTGCGCCTGCGCTATCAGCGCGCCTTCATGGCGAGAGATAAAAGCCCGAAACGCGGCAAAGGCAGGCCGACTGCGTCCAGCAGCGGGGTTGGCCGTGAGGCACTTATAAACGCGGCGCGCGAGCTGCTTCAGGAATTGCCGCCAGCGCAAGTCACCGGAAGCGCTGTGGCGCGGCGTGCCGGCGCTGATCCGGCGCTGATCCGCTATTACTTTGGCAATCGCGAGCAAATGCTTCTCGAAGTGGCGCAGCAGATTGGACGAGAATCCAACCTGCCCCCTCCATCTGCGGGAGACCCCATCAAGCTGTTGGCGGATTTCATCCATTCCACATTTCGCTTCACCCGGTCGGCCCGCAACATGCAGCGGCTGATGATTGATGAGCTTGATTCGACGAGTTCGCCGGAAGTTCGCGACAGCGTCCGCGCCTGGAATCGGGTACCGGTGGACTATTATGCCGGCCTCAAGGCACTCGACGCCAAGGGAGAGCTTACCGACTACGATCCGCTGTTCCTTCATCTGGCCGTCATCGGGATCAGTGACTTCTTCATAACGGGACGCCCGCTGATCGAACTGCTTCTGCCCGAAGGTACGGACATGGAGAAACTGGGCCAGCAATATGAAGCTTTCGTCGAGCGGTTACTGCTAGACGGGTTGAAGAAACGCTGATCTGCGATCACGTGGCTTCTGCTACGCAGCGATTCCGCTGGACGCCCAAGCCGTCAATTTCCGCTACCATCTCGTCGCCTGGCTGCAGGTAGACACCGAAGGCGGACCCGTTGCCGTAAGGCGAACCTGTGCAGATGACGTCGCCGGGCTGCAGCACAACCCGGCCGGAGAGAAACTCGATCTGCCTCTCGATAGTGAACATCATGTCCGCGGTTGTTTCGTTCTGGTAGAGCTTGCCGTTGACCGACAGTCGAAGGTTGAGATCGTAAGGGTCGGCAATCTCGCCGCGCGGCACTATCATCGGGCCGAAAGGCAGGAAGGTTGGAAAGCATTTGCCGGACAGCCAGTCGGCTCCGATCGCAGAGCCGTCTCGCCGGAAAATGTGCTCACGAGCAGTCACATCATTCACGATGGCATACCCCGCGACATAATCCATTGCATCGGCAGCGGAGACGCGGTGCGCGCGTTTACCGATCACGACACCCAACTCGATTTCCCAGTCGGGCTTTTCGACATTGACAGGCAAAATGACGTCGTCGCGGGCGCCGACTGCGCAGGAGGACAGCTTGATGAAGCAGAAGGGAAGCGCCTTTACCCGCTCGTCCATCATCTTTTCGACATGAGCGCGGCGCTCTTCTTCGGGTAGCGCTTCGATCTCGTCCCGCCGCATCGAGGAATCGCCCAGGATCAGGCCGACGACATGTTTCTTGTAATTGGCACCGGTGCAGAACACCTGCCCAGGCCGGTAAGGGAGTAGAATGTCTGCATCTTCAAGCGATGGCGCAGAGGCGAAGGCGTCCGCGTCCGCGGCCCACTTGCCGACCAGGCGAAGGGTTTCATCCCAGCTGCCGATCAGTTCGAGCAAGGATCGAGTCTCGCGCCAGTGGCTCAACGGAACGAAACGCCCATCATTGACCAATACAGGCGTGTCACGCCCGCCAATCCTCACAGTGGCAAGTCCAATCGGCATCGGTCCCTCTCAGTATGGCAGTTTGAGTTTCTGGGTCGTGTCGCCCAGCATACGGTTGGCATCCAACTGATTGCCGCCGGCCATTTCGATCTCGCCTATCCGCACGGAGTTCTCGACTACCATGCGGGCGCGTTCGATGCGGCGCGCACCGAACGCTTCAAGTGCCGCCGCAACATCATCGGTCCGCTCCAGCTCTTCACCCAGCACCAGGCCGTCTTCCGCCGCCATGCCAGCGCCCGATGCCATATGGGGTGTCGTGGCATGGACAGCATCGCCGATCAGCATCACGCGGCCTCTGTGCCAGGGCCGCGGCAACAGCAGCCATTCGAGCGGTCGGTAATTGACCATGGATTCTGCACCGAGCCCGGAGCGAATCTCTTTGATCGGTCCACCGAAGGGCTCGAGCAATTGCGAAACGCGGTCCAACATCTCAGCTTCATGGAACCGCGGATTGTCCGGCACGTGCTCAAGGATGAACGCGTAGAGTTTGCTTGCCGAAATGGGGTTCAGCCCAAGCTTGATGTTGCCGCCAACATAGATCTCGAGGCGGTCCACTTCCGCCGGGCGATCCGCGATGATCCGCCAGCAGCCTTGTCCGGTCAGTCTGACCATCGGCGCGTCTGGGAAGAGCATTTCGCGAGTTTTCGAGAAGATGCCGTCAGCAGCGACGACGAGGTCATAGCTGTCCTTGTTGCCGTTGGAGAAAGTGACGGTAACCTCATCGGCACTCTGGTCATAATTCAGTGGCTCGATCCCGAGCGCGACCTTGACGCCCGCTGCGCGAATATGCCGCTGCATGATTTCGTGCAGCACCGGGCGCATGATGCCGCCGCTCGCCTCGACGACCGGAGCGCCTTCGGGCGGCGGCGGTGCTTCCATCAACACCGACCCGTCGACGTTCCGCAGGCGGATCCCTCCGCCGACAAACCCACGGTCACGCACCTCTTCCAGGATGCCGAGATCGCCGAATGCGCGTAGTGAAGTCCCTGTAACGCTGATACCAGCGCCGGAAGCACGCCAATGCGGGTCGATGTCGACCAGTTCCACCACCACGCCGCGCCTCGCAAGCGCGAGTGCAGCGCTCATGCCGCCGACGCCGCCGCCGACCACCAGACAGCTTTCGATCATCGCGCGTCTTTCAAACCGGAACCTGCCAAAGCCCCTTGTCGGGCGTGGCTTCGGCGTGCGGAATATTACCGGTGATTATGCGCCCGGTGCCCCATTGATCCGTAATTGCCGGTGTAGCGTCAAAGGTAGTGGCGACCCAGCTTTCCTCGTCCACTTCTTCGAGATCGGATGTGTATTCAACCGTGTTGCCGTTAGGCGTTACGAAATAGCTGAAGGTGTTATTGCCGGCCGTGTGGCGGCCCGGCCCCCAGCTTAGTTTGATGCCGCTTTCGTGCATTCGCGCGAGGCCGCGCATCATCTCGTCCACGGAGCTGACATCGAAAGCGATATGGTTGAGCGCGGGAGGTCCGGGAAGTATCGCCACCCGATGATGCGCCTTGTTGCAGCGCAGGAAGACCATGAACTCGCCGATCCAGTCAGACAGCCGGAAGCCCAGCACCTTCTGGTAGAACTCTGCGAGCGCCTTGTGATCGGGCGAATGGAACACGACGTGACTGATGCCGATCGGGATAGCCTCGCCGCGCTCGAGCACCCTGCTCTCGCGCTGCGCCTGGCCAGCGGCAATCTGCAAGGCCCGGCCATCGAGATCGAAAAATCGAAAGCCATAGCCACCGGCCAGCCCTTCGAGGGCGGCAGGCTCGCTGATGATTTGCGGACCTGCCGCTTTCACTTGCTCGAACAAGGCGTCCACGTCCGCTTCGGATCCCGCCGAGAAACCGATCAAGTCGGTCTTGCGCTCCGGGTCTTGGCGGAGAACTATGACATAGGGGTGTGAGACGCCTTCAGCGGCAAAATAAACCTTGCCGGCCTCGTCCCCCACTTCCGTCAAACCCCAGATTGTCCCGAAGAATGCGCGCTCCGCCTGCAGATCGGGAACTGCGAGCGAAACGAACTGCAGATCGGTGACACTAACCATGGTGAAGATCGTCCTCTTCTATTCTCTTTGTGTGTTTATATTCCGATGAGCGGGAATATCCACAAGATCAGTCAAAAGTGAACCCTATGCGGACGCCGTAGGTGCGCGGCGGTTCGTATGTGCCCATCTGCACGTTCACACTGGACACCAGGTTGGTGGTTGCAAGCCGCCGCTGGTCAGTGATGTTGTCAACGAAAGCGGTGACGAACCACTGGTCGTTACTTGGTGCGAGGGTGATGGAGCCGTTAGCGATAACGGCCTCTTCCGCCCTGAAGAACGGGGAGAAGCTGGAATCTATCTCGGCGCTTGAGCGATATCGTCCGTCGCCGCGAAGTGTGACTTCATATTCGCCGACTGGGATGCGCTGCTCAAAGAACCCACTCAGCGACCATTTGGGAGAATTGAGCGCGGGCTTGCCCGAGCAATCGACCTCCCACACCGAAATCGTGTTGCTGTTCACGACCTGCGTCGTTGGCGAATACCCGCAAGTGGTAACCGGCGGCAGCCCCTGGTTCGGCAGGAAGTAGGTGAAGCTGTCATACTCGGTCTTCAGATATTGCACTTGCGCCCCAATCATCGTCGTATCGGTGACAAGTGCCTGCACATCCGCCTCAAGGCCGTAGATGGTTGCTTCACCGATGTTCCGCGTCAGGAAAACAGTGGTTGGCGGATCTCCTAGATCATAGCCGAACTGACTGAACTGCTGATCCTTGTACTTCCAGTAGAATGCCTCGAGGTTCACCTGCAGCCGATCGTCAAGGAAGCGGTTCTTGCTGCCCACGGTCCAGGCATCGATGGTCTCAGGCCTGTAGGTTTCCAGACCTTTCGCGAAGGCGAAACCGCCCGAATGATAGCCCGTTTCGAAGCTGGCGTAGACCATATTGCGCGGAGTGAACTCGTACTCCGCCGCAAGACGGTAAGTGAATTTGCTGTCGTCAATCCCCTCGTCGATCACCAGAGGCGGCGCGCTCAGGACAAAGGGCGCGGTCTGTGAACCTCCAGCATTAGGCGGTAATGCGAACAAGGGCACCGGCGTGACGGGTATTCCACGCTGCGTATAATAGTCCCGCACTTCCTGGGCGGTATCGAGCAAAGGCAGGAATGGCAGGGTCGGGCAGAGATTGGGCGGATTGGCAGCTGGATTGCCGCAAAACAGAACCAGGACATCCGCCGACCCATCGAAATCCTTGCTGTCCCATGTATAGCGGCCTCCCGCAGTCAGCTTGAGGCCTGGGAGGACCTCGGCAGTCAGCTTGCCGAAAATCGCCTCTGAGTCCGTCGCGGTTTCAAAATCCTGGTAGGGTACGAGCGTGAACTGTGAAAAGTAGGTGTAGGTCTCGATCCTTTCACGGAACAGATAACCTCCCAGAAGAAAATCGACAGCATCGCCGATCTCACCCGCGTAGCGTGCTTCAAGGCTTATTTGCTTGTCCTTTTCGTTGGTCTTTGCGCCACTCATTCCCGCGGTAAAAAGGTTGTCCAGCTTCGCTTCCCGATAGGCGGGGATCACAGTCAGCGTGCCGCTGCCAATGTGAGCGTTGAGTTCGCCCATCACGCCCCAATAGTCATTGTCGTTATAGGGGGTGCCCTCAGTGACCTGCCCTGCTCGGCCGGCTTGCCGCGCAAACAGAGACGCGCGATAGGCTTGCGCCTCTTCGCTGAGGATGCCGTCACTGGGGCCGAAGCCACTGGGATTGAAGCTGTATCCCGCGAAGCCCGCCGGGCCAAAGTTGGGCGTGACGGTCCCCAGGTAAGTCGAGAATGATCCGATCCCGCCCTGATGGGCGTAGTCCGCAGCGACGCGGAGATCGACGTCTGCCCCCAGTTCCACCTTGATCTGGCCGCGCAGACCAAACTCCTTCTGATCGCGCGTGCCGTCGTCCATCCAGCCATCATGCTGGGCCAGGTTGCCCGACAGGCGAATGGCCGCAGTATCGCCGAGCGGTGCGTTGACATGCCCCTGAGCGTTAATGGCATCGTAGTTCCCGTAGCTGCCGATAAACCCGGCGGACAATTCGCCGATTTGCGGCGTTTGCGGGATGACATTGACCGCCCCGCCCGTGGCATTGCGGCCGTAAAGAGTGCCTTGCGGCCCCTTGAGAACCTCGACGCGCTGGAGGTCGTAGAAAATGCCACTCGTCGAGGACGGACGCCCTACGTAGGCCCCGTCATAGTTGAAGGCGATTGCCGCGTCGGAATAGGCATTGAGCGTGGAGTTGCCGACGCCGCGCACGAAAAAGACCGTGTAAGGATTGCCGCCATTGGTGGCCGAAAGTGCCGGCACGGCGCGCGTAAGATCTTCCGGACGGGTCACAGATTGGCGAACAAGCTCGTCGGAGCTTATCACGTCGATCGCAATCGGTGCACGCTGCGCACTTTCCTCGACGCGCTGGGCTGTGACCAGGATTTCCCCGATTCCCGAGGTTTCCCCACGCGCATCCGCAGTCTCCTGCGCCGCAGCTGAAGCAGACATCACCATCAGTGTAGCTGCAAGTGCGAAAAGCGACGCACCTCTCAAACGATCGGAACCCATCAAGCTCTCCCAAGCTCCTGTTATATTCATAATGGTAGGAATATTTATTCCTGACATCAAGAATAAAATTTATGTGGCTTGCGACGCGTCCCCGCGACGGTGGCGAGCCGCGGCCGCGGCGCGATCTGAGGCCGGCAAATTCCGAATTCCTTTGGGAAGGAATTACTGATAGCTTGCCCGACGACGGGAGATTCAGCCCGAGACAAGAAACTCAAGGAGAGGGGAAATATGAGAGAGATACGCCGCATCGTCACTGGGCACGACGAGAACGGAAAGTCGGTGTTTCTCTCCATCGGCGCGCCGCCGCAGCTACATCACCGCACTGGCGGGAAGGTGCAATTTCACGAGATCTGGAACACCGCCCAGACGCCCGCGCCAATTTTTCCCGTCGAGCCAGTCGAGCCCAACGAGCGTCTTCCGCTGCGCATCCCACCCGACGCCAACGGCACGATCATTCGCGTGCTCGACATTCATCCGGGGCACCTCGAACATATCGCGCCGCGTAACGACGGACAGCATCCGGGCATGCACCGGACCGAAACGATCGATTACGGGATTCTGCTGGAAGGTGAGCTGACCATGCTGCTCGACGATAGCGAAGTCGACATGCGCCCCGGGGACATTGTGATTCAGCGTGGCACAAACCACGCATGGGAAAATCGCAGCGACTCCGCGGTCGCCCGTATCGCGTTCATTCTCATCGACGGGACCTTCTCCGGTCCGCTGGCCGCGCAACTCCAGGGCGCCGAATTGATGCATGGGACCATCGCGCAGCGAGCGCAGCTGGAAGGGGAATAAGAATGGCCGGCAATAGCTATCTCGACGCCACGCACGACCCGGAACTCACATCGTGGGTTGAAAGTGCCAACGGCCACCCCGACCTGCCCGTGCAGAACCTGCCACTCTGCATATTCCGCAGGGACGGCGGCGAGCCACGCGGGGGCGTCGCAATTGGCGAACAATTGCTGGACCTGAAGGCGCTGGTGTCGTCCGGCGTACTCAGGGGCGAGGAACTCGCACTGGTTGAAGTCGCCGCTGCGCCCACACTTAATGCCTATTGCGCACTTGACGCGCGTGACAGGGCCAAGCTGCGCAACCTGTTCTCTTACCTGCTCAGCGACCGGCAATCGCCGCTGCGCAGCCGCGCCGACGAGTTGCTCGTACCCCTTGACCAGGTGAGCTTCGAAATGCCGGTGGCAGTTGGCGACTACACAGATTTTTTCGCCGGCATCCATCATGCGCGCAATGCAGGAAGGATGTTCCGCCCCGACAACCCCTTGCTGCCAAACTACTGGCACGTCCCGATTGCCTATCACGGACGCGCATCCTCGATAGACGTCTCAGGCAAGAGCTTTCCACATCCAGTTGGTCAGACTGCCAGCCATGGCTCGACCAGCCCGCAATTCGGCCCCTCGAAGCGTGTAGACTTCGAACTGGAGCTGGCGATCTGGATTGGCGGCGGCAATCAGTTGGGAGAACCGATCCCGATCAGTGAGGCCGGTGATGCCATCGTGGGGTTTGGACTGCTCAACGATTGGTCGGCACGTGACATTCAGGCATGGGAGACGCAGCCGCTGGGTCCATTCCTCGGCAAAAGCTTCTATTCGACGGTGTCACCCTTCCTGGTGACCGTGGAGGCGCTTGCTCCTTTCCGGAGCGCCATGCGGCCGCGAGGCGAAGATGAGCCTGCGCCACTGCCCTATCTCTGGGATGAAAAGGACCAGGAGACAGGCATGTTCGATTGTCACCTGGAAGTCCTGCTTTCGACTGAAAGGATGCGTTCGGAAGGCGCTGAACCTGTGGTGCTTACGCAGGCATCGGCCATGGACCTCATCTGGACTCCCGCACAGATGGTAGCTCATCACACTGTGGCAGGTTGCAACCTTCGCCCTGGCGATTTGTTCGGCACGGGCACGGTTTCGAGCCCCGGCCCCAAAGGGCACGGCAGCATGCTTGAAATGACCAGTGGGGGCAAAGAGCCGCTTACGCTTCCCAATGGAGAGCAGCGCAGTTTCCTTGAAGATGGTGATGAAGTGATCATGCGCGGCTGGTGTGAGAGGCCAGGTTTCGTTCGCATCGGTCTTGGCGAAGCTCGCGGAACAGTTCGTCCCAGTTTGAATGGCGCGGCATGAGGCAGTGAAGCAACGCGCTTGGCTCGCTTTTCGCTGGCCAAGCGCAAAGCACATCTGCGGGAGGCATTTTTGAAGCAATCATCTGAGGTATCTTCGGCCGAAAGGCCAAGGCGCAAGCGCTCGGTGATGAAAGAGAGCAGGCGAGCCGCCGGCCGGCCCAGCCGGAGCGAGAACACCGTGGGCTCGGCCGCGTTGCTGGAAACCACCTGTGAGATGCTTCGTGAAATCGGACCTGGCAAAATCACGCTGGCCGAAGTCGCGCGCCGCTCCAACGTCGACCCACGCTTGATCCGGTACTACTTCAACGATCGCGCGGGGCTGCTTCGGGCAACCGTGGAAAGCCTTTCTCAGCGCTACCAGCGAATGGTCGATGAACGAATTCGTGAAGGGGACAGCGCAGAGGTGCAGCTGCGCAAGAGGTTTGAAACCTTCCTCCAATTTCAGTTGGAGTACCCGTATTTTCGCAGGCTGCTGGTGGATGAGATCATCCCGTCAGAGGACCCTGCCGCCGAGCGGATTCTGCGCGAGGTCAGCCAAAAAGGGGTCGGCAATTACGCGAGCATCCTCGAGCAAGGCGAAGCCGCCGGTTCGCTGCGCACCGTTGATCCGCAGCTGTTCTACATCTGCCTGATCGGGATGCAGGAAATGGCGACTGTCGGGGCTCCAATCCTGCGCAAACTTGGGCATCCGGCGATCGATTCACCCGACTACGCCAAGGTTTTCAGCAAATTTGCAATGGATCTGATCCTGGACGGCCTGAAGTCTGCCAACTCCGACTGACTCGCCCGCCGCTGAAAACTGTCCCGCGTCGGAGGGACATACGCTGGAGGCAGCCCCCTCTAGACGTGAACTGAATAAGACGTTGGCTGGAGAAGTACCTTGTTCGCTTTTGAAGGACGCTGGAGCGCCGTTCTGCCCCTTCTCTCGGCATGGTTGCTAGCGGGCTGCGCGACCGCCGGAACCCCGCCTTCTCCCGCCGCAGAACCGCTCGAAATCCGGGGCGCCATCGGTGTCGTGGAATTAGGGCCGGCGCGCGTTGCGGCCGAGGAACTCTATGGGAAGGGCGCTTTCATCGAACATGGCGGAGTCTTCAGCCTGATCGACAGGGAGAACCCCGTCGATCTCGCCACCAACGCCGAGACACAACTCCTCGTTCATTCGGTCAATCGGCCGGACCTGCGGATCATCATGACACTGGCCGAGGGCCATTACAGAATCGTCGCACGTCGTTCGGCTGGAATAAACAGTGTAGCCGATCTGAAAGGGAAACGGATTGGGACGATGATCTCCAGTTCATCGGGCTATTTCCTGCACCTGCTCTTGCAGCGCGCCGGACTGAGCTTCGATGACATCGAGCTGCATGACATCCGGCCCTACACCGCCATCACGACTGCCCTCATAGCGGGTGACGTCGATGCGATTTCGATCTGGGAGCCGCATACGGAGAATGCCATCCGGGCGCTCGGCGATGATGCCTTCGTGATCCCCTCTGAAGGCATTTATCGCGAGATATTCAATCTCAACACCACAGCAGCCACTTTAGCGGATCCTTCAAGGCGCGCCCGCATCGTCGAATTCATCAGAGCTCTCGATAAGGCGATTGCTCAGGTCAATCGAGATCCACGCCGCGCGCAAGAATTGGTCGCTGCGGCAGGTGATTACTCCATCGAAGAAATTGCACGGTCGTGGAAGCATCACAGCTTCCTTAGCGCCTTCCCCGACGACCTGCTTGACGTGATGGTGGATGAGGAACGTTGGCTGGCCGGAGTGGAAGGCCGCGAACCCCGCCCCCGCGAAGAACTCGCAAAGCTGCTGGACCGAAGCGTTTTCGATGAGGCTTTGCTGCAAGATCGTTGAGGCCCTGCCGGAACAACGCAAGTGTGACGGTGGTCGAGGCGACTACACCCGCCAGATTGGCCATCGGGCCTTCTTACTCATCCTCGTAAGCGAAGCCCATCGCGCGGGTGTGATAATAAAGCCCGCCGTCCTGAATGATCAAGAAAAAGGCCCGGCTTTCGCCATCGTTATGATGGGAATGAAACGAGGTTGGCGGCGTGACGGTGGTTGCCCACGGGGCCCAATCCTTGCGCGCGCCGTCAATGACAGAATAGCATTTCTCGCCTTGGACGATCAGCGAGATCGCCACCGCATTGTGGCGGTGCGACCGCTGCACCGTACCGGGTTCGAGTGAATTCATGGCAATCGTCAAAGTCGGCAGGGCATTGCGGCGCGCTTGCGCCTCCGGGCTATCGGAGGAGAGGATGAGAGCCGAGCCGGCGATACTTTCGTCACGCCCCACCCGGTAGATGAGATCGATCTGCCGCTTCATCTCCTCAGCCGTATAATGCACCGCCTCGATCGCTGTGCTGCCAGCTTCGGGGGGACACAGATTCTCGAAGGCCAGTTGCGGTTCATTGGTTACGATCCACAACACCGCCGATTCCTCACCTGTGGGCCGATGACGATGCTCTATCCCGCCCGGCAGGACAATGATGTCGCCCGGTCCCCAAACGATTTCTTCGGCGGCGAAATTCGTCGTTCCTTGCCCCGCGATCACATAGACGATGACACTGCTCGCGACGAACGTGCTGGAAAGCGTCTCTCTGGGACGGATGCGGGCATAGCGCGCGAGAACCAACGGCGAGGTCGCCGGAAATGAGCAGCCTAGCGTGGCCGAATTATCACAGGGGATGAGGCCGGTCGGTGAGCCGGGGTCAAGCGCCCGCGCGGCCTCGGCCGTAAAGATCTGGTCCGGTACCGGCGCGAGCCGAATATCGAACGCATTGCCCGTATTGAAATACCGTGCTCGCGCCTCTGCCCTGCTGGCCGGAGCAGATGCGCGCTGTGCCGGCATGTCTGCAATGCTTGCGAATTGATCGAGTTCGTCCACCGGAGCTATCCTCTCGAAAGATATGCGAGGGTTAGAGAAGGCGCCTTCAATGGGTTACCAGTGAACTCAGTTCAAAGGGACTGGTAATCTCAAGCCGATGATAGGCTCGGCGGCGGTAGGTCAAGACGGTCGTCTTGGCGATCTCCAGATCGAGCGCGGTGGCCTCGACGCTCATGCCTATAGCAGCGCGAGCGCAGACTTGGCGTTCGCGCTCTGTCAGCTTCGGGTAGCGGCTGGCGAAACGACCTTCGAGCTGGGCTACCGTCAGTTGCTTCTGTGGCCTGCGAATTCCTCGTCCGGCAGATAGCATTGGGAGCACGAACGAAGCCAGGCCGACCAAGGCGGTCAGCTCCGAATCCCCGAATTCACCGTCCGAAGCGTGGCGGGCGACGTTCATGCCGCGCCACGTAGTTTCTCCTCGCTGGATGATCGACACTCGCTCGATGATGCCGGCCGCCTCGTAAAAACGCCGGCGCAAGCCCGGTGAGGCGATGTCCCGGGGGCGAACACGTAACAATACAGTGTCGCTAACCGCACGGGCGGCACTGTAGCAGTCAGTGGCGGGGTCCACGCGCATGTAATGGCTGCTGTATGCAGGGAACAGCTCCGCGACGCCCGGTTCGCACGAAAAATAGTGCAACGAACTCTCCTCGGGTCCCGTCGCTTCGAACAGATAGATCCGTCGTGCGCCGTTGGTGAAAGCGTCCACCGAATCCTTCACCGTTGATCCGAACTCCTCCGTCCCCATGGCTCTAAGGAGGCGCTCATATGCAGGCATCATCGACACGGGCGCATGCCACTCGTCGATTCTTGTGATGTAACTCATGCTCCCGCTCCCTTGCGGACGCTGTCCGTATCGTTTTGGCTTATAATCCGACCAGAAGGCATGATGCATCATCCGATTGGACCACACAAATGCGGGTTTGACACCGTCTGGCTGTCATAGAGCAAGAGGACAGACAACCAGACCTGCCAGCGGCAGTCGTAGATCCCGATAGACGCGAGGTATGGACATGCTTGCTGGCAATAAAGTCATCATCACGGTTGCTCTGAACGGGGGTATGCAACAGGACCGCGATGGCGCCGTGGTGCCCAAGCAGCCCGCGGAGATCGGAGAAGCCGCGGCCCGTTGCCACGAAGCGGGAGCCGCCATGGTTCACGTTCACGCCCGTGGGCCAGACGGGAAGAATAGCGGCGACAAGGCCATTTATGCCGAGATCATCAGGGAAATCCGAGCGCGCTCGCCCATCTTGATCCAGACGACGAATGGTATCGGGGTAAGGAGAGATCCCGCAACCGGCAACTTCATCTGGCCCAGCGACACGGAGCGTCTCGGCCTACTGGAGCTTGAGCCTCGACAGGACCTGTTCGGAATTGCGGGCGGTTCGGCCGACTTCTGGAATCCCGAGGGAGGTTATCCTGAGGAAACGCCTTACGTAAATTCGCCGGAACTGCTGAAGCGAACGATCCAGGCCGTTTATCGAATGGGATCGGCCCTCGAATACGAGGTGGTCGAGGCGAGTTCGCTTCATCGGCTCGTTCGTTACGCGGAGGATGGTCTCTTTGACCGTCACCGCAAGAACATGTGGCTCCTCCACGGAGGTGGCTTCGGAGCCACTCCGCCAATCGCGCGCAATGTCCTCTTCAATATAGATGAGGGCATACGCCTGTTCCCTCAGGCGATCGTCGGTGTAACGGCGACGGGCCGCGATATGTTTCGGATCGTGACGCTTGGCCTCGCCATGGGCTGCGATCTGGTGCGTGTAGGCTTCGAGGACTCCATCCATCTCCCGGACGGGAGTGTGGCCCGCGACAATGCAGAGATGGTCCGCGCCGCCGCGGAAATTGCCGCAATCTACGGTCTCCAGCCGGCGACGGTGCCAGAGGCACGCGCTCGCTTCGGCATATAATGGCGACCGCTGACTTTCCGCCCGCCGCTAAGGCCACTATCGCAATCTGCACCGCGATTTATGTGCTGGACGGGCTGATCCATACGATCCTCGGCCCTGTGGCGCCGGACATTGCTCGTACGCTGATGCTCGGCAATGCAGAGCTTGGCCCGATATTTTCTTCGAACCTCGTGGGGCAATGCATCGGCCTCGTTGCGTTTCCGCCGATCGCCAGCCGCTTCGGCCATCGGTTGACCATCATGCTTGCGGTGGTCGGTTTCGCGCTCGGACAATGCGCGAGCGCGCTGGCGGATAGCGGGGCAAGCCTGTTTGCCATCCGCCTGGTGACCGGCGTGTTCCTCGGCGGCTGCCTGCCAAGCTGCCTCGCGATCGTGACGGAATACGCGCCGCCGGCACGACGGGGCGTGTCGATTCTGGTGCTGTTCACAGGCTATGGCTTCGGTGCCGCCATCGCGGGCGCCGTGGCAGCGGCCTTCGCCGAGTTCGGCGGTTGGCGCGCAGCGATGATCGTTGTCGGGTCGTTGTCATTGGCAGCCGCCGCGGGGGCATGGCTGTGGCTCCGCGAACCGACACCCGGCAAACCGGCGTCCGAACACACGGAAGCGTCTGCCTCGCTGGGGGTCCTGCAGATCCTCAGCCCGGCCTATCGTGTCGGCACGCTGATGTTGTGGCTGCTGTTCGTGGTCATGCTGACGATCAGCTATTGCCTGAACTCCTGGCTGCCGATCATGCTTGTCGAGGCGGGCTTCGATGAAGCCTTCGCCGCGCTGTCTGTGACGATCTTCGGCGTCGGCGGCGCAGTCGCCGCACTGGGCGTCGGGCTGCTGATCGATCGGTTCGGGGCGATGCCGGTTCTGGTCGCGTTCCTTGCAGTCGCGGCCGCCGCACTGCTCGCAACCGGGCAGGTCATGGCGACAGCGTCGGCGGGAACGCTCACCGTGCTGCTCGGCGCGGCCGGCTTCTTCAGCCTCGGCGCCTATGGCGGCGTTAACGTCGTCCTGTCAGGCTACTATCCCGCGCCCTTGCGAGCGACGGGAATTGGATGGGCAAAGAGCGTCGGGCGATTGGGCACAGTGATAGCACCGATCCTGATCGGTTGGGCATTGTCGGCGGGGATGCCGGGTGAAACCGTGATGTCGCTGTTTGCGATCCCAGCCATATTGGCGGCAATCGCGCTCCTCGTGATTTCGCTGACCACTACCTGGCGCGGCGGAACGATCGCGACCGAACATCGACGATCCTCGGCCCCTTGAAGACTACGCCGCAGGACGGGCCTCCCACCGAACTGTGCCGCCTGCACCATCCGCAAGGAAACCACGGGTAAGACAGCTGATGCTAGTCGCCGCGGCGCGCTGCATTGGCCGGAACATGGCGACGAATCGTCGCGAGCGACAGGAACACGCAGCCCATGCCGGCCGCCATGGCGACGAAGAACAGCTGGTAACCTCCAGCAGCAAGCGCGGCCGTAGCAGCGAACGGGCTGATGACAGATCCGATACGTCCGACGCCGACGGCCCACCCTATTCCTGTCGACCGCAGCGAAGTGGGATAGGCGTGCGTCGCGACCGGATAGATCATTATCTGCAGCCCGCCGACGAGAAATCCCACAAGGGTAAGCAGAAGAAGAAGCGGTAGCGGCGATGCCGCGGGGTTCATCGGAAATTGCGTCAGTCCCAGGGTCAGCGCAATCGCCCCGGCCGCCATTCCCATCAAGGCCAACCGTGAGCCGAGCCGGGCAAGCGCATAGACTCCGAAGACGCTCGCGAACATCCCGCCGAATGCGAGGCACGAGGAAGCGACGCTCGCGACTTCGATACCATATCCATTGTCCGTCAGTATCGTCGGCATCCACTGCGATTCCATGTAGAGGACCATAAGGGCGAAAAAGAACGCTCCCCAGAGGCCGATCGTGTCGAACATGAAACGCTTGCTGAACAGTTCACGCGAAGCTGCCCTCGTTACGGCGACTTCGCTGCGGTCGACTATGCGGCCTGGCCCGACGTCCACGCCCATCCGCAGCAGCAGGCTGCGCAGCCGGTCCTGATGCCTTTCATTGCCGGAGCGCGCCAGGAAACGCGGCGATTCAGGCAGGCCCAGCAACATGATCAGGCCGATCACGACGGCGGCAAGCCCGCCGATTGCGAACAGAGCGCGCCAGCCCAATGTGGGCAGCACCGCGGCGCCGATCAGCCCTGACAAGACGCCTCCCACCGGAACGCAGACCATGCCGACCGTGACCACCAATACGCGGCGGCGGCCAGGGCTGATTTCAGCGAACATCGCGGCCGCGGACGGCATCAGCGCCCCAAGGCCCAGCCCCGCCAGGAAGCGCAACACGATCAGCGCCGTCATCTCGTCAATGAGCGCGTGGCAGGCGGTGAAAGTGCCGAAAGCCAGTACGCTGACGATGATTGTCGGTCGCCGACCGATCCGGTCGCCGACCATGCCACCCAATGTCGTGCCAAGGACCATGCCCGCAAGTCCGACAGAGGTCGCCAGGGCAAACGCTTCTCGGGTGACGTTCCATTCGCGCAGGAGAGGCGGAATCGCCAGCGGAAGCAGGCGATTGTCCAGCCCGTCCATGATGACAGCCAAGCCAACCAACGCCAGGATGAGCAACTGGTTACGGCCAAGCGGCTGCCCGTCGATCAGGCTCGCGACATCGACTTCCTCGGCACGTGGCGGTCCGAGATCGTTCATCTGGAATTTGGCAGCGCGATCAGGAGACTGCAGCTTTTTCGAAGGTTCGAAGGCCGAAAACCTCGCGTGCTTCCGCGGTACTCGCCGGTTCACGGCCCCAAATTCTGGCGATGTTGACGATTGCCTCCACCTGATCTGCGTTGGTTCGAGCTGGCGTGCCATCGGGCATGTAGATGTTGTCTTCAAATCCCACGCGGGTGGAATCGCTGCCCATCGATATGCCAAGGGTGCACATGCGGAACATGTCCTTGCCCGTTGCGGTCGCCCCCCACAAAGAGTTCGGATAGAGCCGCCGGCTCTCCTGCACCGCGAATGTGAAATGCGATGCCAGGGGCGGGCTGTTGCCGAAACCAGAGCCATGCAGGATCCACAGGTTCGACTGTTCGGGATCGAAGGCACCGGTGGCTGCGACCCGCAGCATGCGGTGAAGCACTGCCGCATGCGGAACCTCGAACTCGACCACCGACCCCATCTCGTGGACACGGCGCACCGTTTCGCTGACCAACTCGAGGGAATTAACGAAAGGCGTTTCGGTCGTGTAGCCGCCTTCGGGATTATAGAAGTCCCCTGACCCGCACGCGATCCCGAAAAGATCCTGCCGGGGCGTGAGGTCGAGCAGGCCCAGTCGCTCGCTATCGGTCGGCCAGATCAGCTGTCCGGTGGCCTTGTCATACCGGACACCGATGCCGTTGGTCGTCTGGATCAGGATGTCGCACTTGTCCCGGATTCGCTCGATAATCTCGGAGAAGATTTTCGGATCGCCTGAATTGCGTCCTTGTTCGTCGCGCGCGTGGACGTGAACCACCGATGCCCCTGCCTGCCAGACGCGATAGCTTTCCTCGGCGATCTGGGCGGGGGTGATCGGAACCTTGGCGCCTTCCCGATCACGCTGCATGCCGCCATTGATGGCAGCGACGACTATCAGTTTGTCCTTGTTTCGCATCGTCCCGATCTTTCATCCTGTTTGTAATCCCGATTACCGCCAAGAACGGAGGGCCGTCTGTCTACCAAACAGGAGACACGCTATTGATCGGGCCGCGAAGATGAGCGACGCTGCACTTTGACTTAATCGCAGAGAACTTTCGCATGGAGATGATCAGTCTCTCTCAGGCCCGGCTGACGGATCCGGTGCTGAATGCATATCGTCAGTTCGTCGACGTGATGGAGAGGCGCGACAGGAAGATCGGCATGGGCGACGCCATCGGCTCGCTCGCCCGGGTCGATCGGTTCTATGTCTCGGAACGATCGGAAGCGCGCGTTCGCCCCACGCTGATCGCCTATCAGGCGGAGAGCGAGATTGCTGACCGGATGAACGAGTATTTCGAGCGCTTCTTCGAAAGGGATCCGGTTGTCCGGGCGCTGGAAAAGGCTACCGAAGGCGGCAGGACCGTGGTCCTGAAGGTCGTTCCCGAGGACATCGAGGAACAGGATTATCGCAGGTACTTTTTCGAGAAACCACAGATCGTGGAGCGGATTTCATTCGTCGAACGATTGAAGGACCGCTGGTTGATAATGAACGTGGCCCGTCGCGCTCCGCTGCCGCGCTTCAACGACGAGGAAGTTGCCTCATTGGCCGCGTTCAGCCAGCTCCTGTTCCCACTGGCTGCCCTGCAGCTATCTACCGCGTCGCAGGCCGCTCACAGCGCCCGACTTACAGTCGAGGAACTGGAAACTCGGTTCGCGCAGGAGTTTCCGGCGCTAAGCACGCGTGAGCGGCAGGTATGTGCGCGTACCGTTGTCGGTATGACGTCTGAGGCGACCGCGCTTGATCTTGGTGTGGGGATCGGCTCGGTTCAGACATATCGCAAACGCGCTTTCCATCGACTGGAGATTTGCAGCGCATTCCAGCTAGCGCACCTGATCCTGCACTGATCAAGCACAAGGATCATCCTACCACGCCCCGCTTCGCCCAGTTCCATGGAGGAGCGCTTTTGCGCCGTCGTTGGCCTGGTCAGCACCAGATGAGCTCTAGAACTCCTTCCGCACTGTCAGCATCCACTCGCGTGGTGCTGCGACCCTGGTGGTGGTGGCGAAGGAGCCTCTCAGGACCTGGTAGTGATACCATTTGTCGGCCAGGTTGGTGACCTGCAGGATCGCGGACCAGTCCCGATCGGGAGCTTCATATTTCAGCTGAGCATTCCACAGCGAGTAGGGCTCGATGATGAACAGATCCTCGGGCGCATGCTGGTTGGACAGCGGATCGTAATCCTGCTGCGATTGCCAGGACCAATCCAGCCGCGGCGTGAAAACACCGATCGGGGTTTGGACGTCATACGAGATATTCGCATGCATGTTCCATTCCGGCTGCCGGTGATTTCCAGGGTGCAGGGCGCCCGGCGTTGGCGGCTCTACGTTGATTGTGAATCCATTATGGCCGCCTGACCAATCAATCCGCAGGCCATCGACGGGCACGGCGCTGATTTCCCACTCAAATCCCTTTACCAGCGCCGAAACAACTACGTTTCGAGTCCAGGAAATCGGATCAGACGGTCCAGGAAATTCCGAACACTTCGCGATCGCCGCGAAAGTGCCATCAGTCAGGTTGAACCAGGTCGCAGCTGCTCCCGGCTGGTTGCGGCACTCGATCCCGGGGACGTTGATCGAGAGCTTCTTGTAATCCATGTAGAAGGCGCTCAGGTTCGTCCTCAATCGGCGATCGAGCAGATCCGCCTTGATACCCGCTTCATAGCTGATCAGCTCTTCATCCGAAGTTGGCTCCAATTGTCTAGCCGTGCGGATGATGGTGGTGAGCCCGGAAGGTCGCGAACCGGTCGCTGCCGCAGCGTAGACCATGATGTCATCGGTGATCTTGTAATCCGTCGAGATCAGCCAGTCCCAGCGGTTCTCGCCGGAAACTGCCGGCTCCACGACCGAAACGGCTCGGGGATTATCGATCGTGATTGCAACGTCCGTGTTTGAGTGACGCGCGCCACCCGAGACGCGCCAAGCTTTCGTGACGTTGTATGCCAAGTGGAAGAAAACCGACTTTGACTTCACGATGCCATGCACGCTGCTGACAGCGTAGGTGTTGGTGCCGGCGAGCATGTTGTCCTGATAGCCGTCGGTTTCCATGGCGAAGCCGCCCAGCACCCATTGCAG